>Ga0210401_10000797_pt1 | contig 38272 bp, 34 predicted proteins | sample IncBWH32MmetaG_FD_150866 | JGI IMG/M metagenome (GOLD analysis project Ga0210401, IMG submission 150866) | Forest soil microbial communities from Barre Woods Harvard Forest LTER site, Petersham, Massachusetts, United States - Inc-BW-H-32-M | ecosystem: Environmental > Terrestrial > Soil >... | reverse complement strand
TGCAAGCACGTTTTGAATCGGTATGCCTTTTCGGTTACCTCGGCTAATAAAGCTTTCGCTGATTCGAGAGCATTGAACGCAGCGCTCGAACAGCTTGCGGAAGAACCTCGAGATCGGCGACTGGGGCCTTAAAAGGGTACGGCTTCAAGCCACGCCGAACATCGCTTTCAAAGACTTTACGGCACGGCTGGGAAGCCGTGCCCTTTGAAAACTCCAGCGCTGGGAGTTCTTCCGCAGCCTCTGGAAGCGCTGCCCAGAATCGGGCGCACTGGTTTTGAGCGGCTGGGTTTCATCATGGACGTAGGCTATGGACATCGATTTCGCTCTGATCGGGCATCAGGAGAGTTGGCGAGCGGCTGCGGACGTACTCGCTGTCCTGCGCGGACCGGAGCGTACGCGTCTGCCTGACGATGAGATTAGGGATATCCTTCCGTGGATTCCGCCCAGAGCGGTCTGTCATGTCGAGGTCGGCTCGGTCTTTAATACGAAGATCGGCAGTGCGAAAGCCCGCGGCCTCTATATCGATTCCTTCATTCCTCCCGACCGTCTGGAAGCCGCTTACGTGCACGAGAATCTCGCTCGGGTTCGAGCCGCGGCGGCGTGCGCGATCAAGGTAGGAGCGAAGATCGTGAGTCTCGGCGGATTCAGCTCCATTCTGATCGAGGGCAACTTCGATCAGCTCCCGGAAAGACAGGATACCGTCTTCACGACAGGCAACACGTTGACTGTTGGTTTCATCGTTCAGGGCATCAAGAAGATGTGCGTGCTGGAAGGTCGGAACCTCCGCCGATCAACGCTGCTCATCGTTGGAGCAACCGGAGATGTAGGCTCCGGCTGCGCGCGCTGTTTAGGGCCTGTCGTGAGACGCGTGCTGCTCAGCGCGCGCAACGTGGAGCGACTACGCAGGCTCGCAGCGGCGTTGCAAGCGGACGGAGTTCAGGTGGAGATCGCAACGGACACTCAGCGATTCTCCGCAGAGGCCGACGTCGTGATCTGCGCGGCGAGTCTGGCGTCTCCTTCGCTTCTGTTGGGCCGGATCGCGCCCGACGCAATCGTTTGCGATGCGGGCTACCCGAAGAACTTGTCCCCAAACGCCCAGATGCCTGGCGCGAAAGTCTTCTTCGGAGGTCTGGGACAGATCGCTGGCGGGTTGAGCTTCGCGCCGGATTTTCATGGAATTCTGAATCGACATCCCTTCCCCGATGTGGTGCATGGATGCCTGCTCGAAGGCATAGCTCTTGCTCTGGAGGGGCGGTTCGAAGCTTTCTCTCACGGAAGAGGGTTCATCACTCCAGAGCGGGTCGAGGAGATGGAGACAATCGCTGCGCGGCACGGCATCTATCTGGCACCGCTCTACAACGCTGATGGAGCAGTGGAGGACACGCTTCCTTGCGAGACGGAACGGTCGTCGGCAGAAAATCCCCACCCAAACAAAGCTTGGGTGGGGCACCCTTGAAAGTTGAGGCAACGAGGGTCAGCCCGGGGCAACCCCCTTTCGTCACTACAATATTCGCGCCCCTCATTCGTCTACAACCTCAAGGAAGGACGCGGTGGGTCTGGCTGATGGCACTCGAACAGGACCAGCGGATCTCCGAAGTGGTTAAGCGGGAGCAGTCCCGGCTGCGCAACTTTATTCGGTCGGCGCGTGCCCGACCCGCGCGACGCTGAGGACATTCTGCAGGACGTGTTCTACGAACTGGTGGAAGCGAATCGGCTGCTGATGCCGGTCGAGCGCGCCGTCGCGGACGAAGAGGGCGAGTTGCTGCAGATCGAAGATCTTTTGCCATCGCCTGATGCCGGGCCGGAAGCGCTCTATCTTCGCAGCGTGCTTCTTGACGTGCTGGAGCTGCACGAGTTGGAAGGGCGCAGCTTCAAGGAGATGGCCGCCAAGACTGGCGTGGGCGTGAATACGCTGCTCTCGCGCAAGCGTTATGCGGTGCGGCATCTGCGCGAGCGATTGCAAAGCATTTACGACGAATTTACGAAAGGGTGAGGGACTGAACATGAGTAGAAGATGGAGAATGATTTACATTGCTCCGCTGGCGATTCTGGGGATGGCGGCATTTATCGCGATCGGCGGTGAAATCGTGCTGCACCTTTGGAATTGGCTGCTGCCGCCGCTCTTCGGATGGCGCCAGATCACTTTCTGGCAAGCGCTGGGGATCCTGGTGTTGTGCCGCGTGCTCTTCGGCGGACTGGGACGGCACGGTTACCGCGGCTCCAATTTCCGCCGTCGCATCAAAGGACGTTGTGAAAACATGACCCCTGAGGAGCGGGAACGATTCCGGGAACGGATGCGCGAACGTTGGGGGGGTGGCCCATCCACAGGCGAGAGCAAAGCGCAATGAAACTGGCGTTGCCGTGAAAGCTAGAAGGTGGACTGATCCCGCTGCAGGAGGACGGCGACGCTTTCGGCGGGCCTGCGCGGCCTTCAATCCATCCTATATTTCTGGAGACGCCTGGATGTACGCCCTCATCATCCGAACCTCATGATCCTTTTCGTTGAGGTCATGGAGCAGGATGTCGCGCAGGGAAACGATCCCTCGGAGTTCCCTGCCCTCGCATACCGGCAGATGTCGGAAACCGTGCCGCCGCATGATAACCATGCAGGTCTCGAGGCTCTCGTGCGGACCCACGGTGAGCGGGTCGTCGGTCATGACATCACAGACCAGAGTGGTTCGAGCGTCGCGACCTTCGGCCACCACGCGTTTCATCAGGTCGCGCTCGGAAAAGATGCCGACCAGGAAGCCGTCGCGAAGAACGGGCACGGCGCCGATGTTGCGCTCCACCATGGCTCGCGCCACGTCGAGCACGGTCTCATTGGCATCCGCCTGATGCGTAAGCTGCGCACTAATTAAATCGAAAACATGCATTGATTTACCCCCCTCGGAAGTTCACCTCCGAAAGCAACGCGGGCGCGAGTATATGACGAAACGCGGCCAATGAAAAGAGGAAGAATCACGTATGCAACCGCGGGACAACCCCTTAGGCACCCAAATTGGTCCGCTTTGTGGACAACCAGAAGGCCGTTCGGACGAAGCCAGCCGCTCAAGTGCTTGCAACGAAAACGAAGTAGGAGCATGCCCAGAGCGGGGTGGGAAGGCTGCCGCGAGCCCGCGTCGTAAGAATAATGTTGTAGTCATCGGAAGGCCGGAGACTCTCGATGACGGATGGCGATGGCTGCGGCTGCGCGATCGCGAGATGCGTGAGAAACCGGTAAATATCAGGCTCCCCGCTGTAGCCTTGGGAGACGAAGGAGATCTCCGTGTTCTGGGCCGCGAAGTGCCAACTCAGCGATGCTGCCAGCGCGACCGCGCCTTCATACGCCTTCTCTGAAATCACTCCGCTCGCGGGATTATCGAATACGATTCGGAGTTTGCGCTCGTCCTCCCGGCTGAACTCGCGCACTTTGAGCGAGCCCGATTTGGCCGTCGCCTTCCAGTCCACATGGCGAGCCGAATCTTCCGGCATGTACTCGCGAATTAGATACAGGTCATCGCCGCGTCCGCGCACGAATGTTTCGAACTCACCCGTGATCATGGGCAGAACTTCGAAAAATTCGTCGGCGGGCTCCACTCGTGGATAGACAATGATTTCACGGGCCAGGGAGAGGTGGCGCGTCTTGGTCAGAAATGCGAAAGGAAACCGCGTCGCCAAGCCAAACCCTTTCTGCTGATAACATCCTCGGCGGTCGAAACGAAGTTCGAGGTCGGCTTTCAGTTCGCTGCCAGCGGCAAGATAGGGAAAGTATGCCGCCCCTTCAAAAATGCCCGGCGGAGCCTCGGTCTTCGAAACTCGCCGCAGTTTGTAATCCCGGAACCGCATCCACTGCTTTTCCCTGGGACGTCCCGGCAGAACCGCAAACGTTGTCGGCCTCCACTCCCATTGTTTGGCCACGCCGTCTTTTTTCGCAGATACCACATTCACCGAAAACGAGGGCAACCATCGCCGCGGGTTCCGCAGGACGATTCTGCCTAGTGCCGGCCGGCCTGCGAAAACATGCTCCGGCAAGCGGACATCGAGTTCCAGATCGCGTAACCCGATGGCCGACGCGAAACCGGAAACCAGAATCGCGGCCAGCATCGCCGCCAATACGATGTAGAGCAAGTTGTTGCCGGTGTTCAGAGCGGCGATTCCGATGACCAGCACGATGGCCACGTACACGATTCCAACCCGCGTAACGTCGAAGTCGAAAGCATCGCGAATGCGAGCGCCCGCGACACGTCGAGCGAGATACGGCACCGTGGTCAAGCCCACCATCACGGCCAGCACCAGCGCAGCCGAGGCCAGCACCAGAGTTGCCCAGAGGTTTCCCGACTCTCTCGACACCGTGGAGAAAAGCGCAGCGCCGAAGGCCAGAGTCAAGCCCACAATCGCCAGCAGGAAGCGCACCCACACTTCAGGAATTTCGAGATGCAGGAAGCGAGAGAATCGGTGAATAGCGGACAGCGGCGGAGGGTTGATCGGCTTCATCTTCGAGTATTTTTGGCGCGCTCTGGTTTCGAGGTTAGCATCCACTGGGTGAAGCTCAATGAGAGTTTGCGGACAGGAACGCGGTCACGGCGCGATTGAATTGTTCGGGTACTTCTTCGTACGGAAGATGTCCCACGCCCTCGAGCATGATCAGGCGGCAATCGCGGGACCGCTGCTGCAACTGCTGGGCTGACGCGGGATCCACCGCGGTATCGGAGCTTCCCCAGATCAGCAGAGTTGGGATATGCGCGATGCGTGGCAAGACCGATTCTAGTTCTCGTAGATCGCGGTTCCACGAGCGCAGCACGGCTAATCCATACTCGTAAGACCCTGGAATACGCATGGGCTTTCGATACCCTTCGAGGCTGTCCGGCGGAATGCGTCGCGAGTCGCCGAACATCCGGCGATGATAGAACTCATCCAGGATTCGCACCCGAGGCGCGAGAGTCAGAAAGAGCGGCGTCACGAGAGGGTTGCCGAGAAGAACGCTCAAATGCTTTCCGTGGGCCGACCAGGGATTCACCGGATCCACCAGAATCAAGCGTCGAATGCGCTCTGGCGCCAGCGCGGCCAGCATCATGGCCAGCGCCCCGCCGTGCGATGTCCCGAGAAGATCGCAACTGGCAATATCAGGTGCATCCATAAAACGGAGTAAGCGTTGGGCACTCGCTCGGAACGAGCAGTCCAGGTCTGGCGGACGATCGGAGAAACCGGTTCCCAGCAGGTCGACGGCATACACAGAGGCGTGCTGTGCCAGGCTGGGAATGGTAAATCGCCAGGAGAACGAATATCCCAGCAAGCCGTGGACGAGCAGTAATGCCGGGCCGGAGCCGGCGTACAGATAGCGCATGCGGGCACCGTTGAGCGTGATCCAGCGTTCTTCGACGGCGAACTCGTGCTGCGCTTTGATGTCTGCTGGCAACGCGCCGTTCACCGCGACTCTCTGTTTGTAGTCAGGCAACTTTTTACCGGCTGTGTATCGCTCTATGTAAGAGTATCGCCTCTTGTCGCTTCTGTGCAGGGAGAGCTTCGGCTCTCCCTTTTTTGTCTCGACCTTCAAGAGTCGGCGGCACCGTTCTCCTATTGCTTTACCATAGGAGGCGTGGCATTCTCATATGGGGAACACATAGGAGAGGCCGGTGAGCGAGAAATCGGAAGTCTGGCAGGGAACGTTGGCTCTGATGGTGCTGAAGACGCTTGAGACGATGGGGCCGTTGCATGGGTATGGAATTGCGCGGCGCATCGAGCAGACCAGCGGCGATCTGCTGTCGGTCAACTACGGGACCTTGTATCCCTCGCTCCTGCGGTTAGAGCAGGAGGGTTACATCGCCTCCGAGTGGGGCGTTTCGGACAACAATCGCAAAGCCAAGTTTTATCGGTTGACGCGGGCAGGGCGAAAGCAACTGGGCAAGGAAGCACGGGAGTGGGGGCAGACCACCGAAATTCTGGCGCGGTTCCTGGCGCCCGAGGAGAAACTGTTATGAGAGAGATACGGGCGTGGTTTTTGCGTTTGGGTGGATTATTCCACAAGGAGCGGCGCGACGCGGAGTTAGCAGCGGAAATCGAGAGCCATCTGCAGATGCACATCGAAGACAACCTGCGATCCGGGATGAGTCCGGAGGAAGCGCGCCGCCACGCGGTCATCAAACTCGGCGGGATCGAGTCGACGAAGGAAGACTACCGCGACCGCCGGGGCCTGCCGTTGCTCGAAACCTTGATGCAGGACCTGCGCTTCGGCTTTCGCAGCCTGCGTAAGAATCCGGGTTTCTCTGCAATGGTGATTGTGACACTGGCGTTGGGCATAGGTGTGAACACTGCCATTTTTAGCGCAGTCTACGGAGTCCTGCTGCGTCCGCTGCCTTATCAAGATGGTGGGCGACTCGTGGTGCCGCATCAACAGGCGACTCAGGCTCATGTTTCGAACGTTCTTTTCTCAGCTCCCGAGATCGCCGACTATCGCGAGAACAATCACACGCTGGATGCAGTCGTCGAGTATCACAGCATGGATTTTCTGCTGCTAGGGAACGATTCCGCGGAGCGGGTTAAGTCGGGAGTTGTGTCTGCGAATTTCTTTGATGTTTTGCGAGTCCGGCCCCTGCTGGGGAGAACGTTTGTGGCTGGCGACGACTCCCCGAACGCGGATGCCGTCATCGTGCTGAGTTACAACTACTGGCGACGCCAAGGGGGTGATCCGAATATTGTTGGCAAGGTCTTTCACATGAATGACCGGACACATACCGTGATCGGCGTGCTGGCTCCCATCCCGCAATATCCCGAAGAGAACGACATCTATGTGCCGATCTCGGCGTGCCCTGCGCGCTCTTCCGCAAAGGTAATCGGCGATCGAAGCATGCACATGATGACTGTGTTTGCCCGTATGAAATCGGGGGTTCCACTCACGACGGCACAGGCTGACCTGAACACTGTGGCCAGCCAGATCGCACAGCACAATCCTGAGTTCTACTCTAAGGAAGACGGCTACGCGCTGGCGGCGGCGCCACTCAAACAGGATCTGACGCGGCGCGCGCAATCCACTTTGCTGGTCCTGCTGGGCGCGGCCGGTTTCGTTCTGCTCATCGCCTGCGCCAATGTCGCTAACCTTCTACTCGCGCGGCTGTTGAGGCGGGAACGCGAACTGGCGGTACGCGGCGCTTTAGGCGCCAGCAGGTCCAGGCTGGTGCGCCAATTGCTGACGGAAACAACTGTGCTGTCATTGACAGGCGGCGCTCTGGGGCTTGCGCTTACATATCCGACGCTCGCGCTGTTGGTGAGATTCGCCGCCAGATTCACTACGCGTGCGAACGAAGTGCGGGTTGATCCCGTGGTCTTGTTGTTTACGCTGAGTGTCTCCCTGGCTTCTGGAATGCTGTTTGGCTTTTTGCCTGCGCTGTCTTCCAGCCGGCAGGTTTCCGATGCGCTGAAGCAAGGCAGCGGACAAAGCACCACCAGCATGGGACGTCAACGACTGCGAGCGGGCCTGGTGCTGGTGCAAGTCGCCGTCTCCTTTATATTGCTGATCGGCGCCGGTCTTATGATTGGAAGCTTTATCAAGCTGGCCAACGTGGATCCAGGGTTCAGTCCCGATCGAGTGCTTACTCTTAACCTTTCTCCGAACTACAATCGCTATCGCACAGACCAGCAGCCCAAACAAATGCTCGCACTCGCGGACAACGTGCTGCGGAGTATTCGGAACACCCTGGCGTCGACTCTGCGGCGCTGACTTCGACCTTTCCGATGAGCGAACAAGCTATGGCGCTGGGCCCGGATCACCTTAAATTTCAAATTGAGGGACGGACGGTTTCGAAGGGCGAGTTGCCGTCGTTGACGGATGAGACGGTGGTGAGCCCTGGGTATTTTGAAACCATAAGGCAGCCATTGCTGCGAGGGAGAACTCTTACCGAGCGTGATGATGCGGAGGCAGTGCTCGTGGGCGTTATTAATCAGACCATGGCTCGCGATCGATGGGCGGCGGAAGATCCTATCGGTCGGCGGGTCAGCTTCGATCAGGGAAAAACCTGGATCACGATTGTGGGCGTGGTGGGAGATGCCAAGGAGTATGGGTTAGATCGTCCCATTGGCGACGAACTCTACATACCGGTCAAGCAAGGTGGATTCCGCGGTGGACTCGTAGTACGTACGGCAGTCGATCCGGTTGGCATGATTGGGTTGATCCGCAAGACGCTCCACGATCTCGATTCACAGATCGCGGTAGATCAGGTGGAAACCCTGGAGCACCTGCGAACGGAGTCTATGGCGTCGCCTCGGCTCACCACGATTCTGTTGAGCATCCTCGCGGCGCTGGCACTGGTGATTAGTGTCAGTGGCATTGCGGGAATTATGGCGCTGTCGGTCAGCCAGAGAACTCGCGAACTGGGAATCCGCATGGCTCTGGGACAGTCGAGGGAGTCGGTGATTTACATGATCGTTCGGCAAGGGTTGGTAATCGCGGTGGCGGGGACGGTTGTCGGCTTGGTAGGGGCCGGCGTGTTCGGGCGGCTGCTTGCATCCTTGCTGTACGCTACGAGTCCGACAGACGGTTTTACCTTTTTGGCAGTGTCATTGCTGTTCGTGGGTGCGGCAGCTGCCTCCTGTTTCATGCCGGCGCACCGGGTGACGCTGATCGATCCGTTTGTGACGCTGCGGCAAGAATAAGGTCTTCAGGCTGCCTGCAACGACTTGCTGCGTTTCTTTCCCAGCAGTTTCTTGAGGACTCGCATGCCTTTGTCTACGTGTTTTTCCTGCAGCAGGAATGGGGGTAGGAAGCGGAGGACAGTGTCCTGGGTGCTGTTGAAGAGAACGCCCTCGCCGAGTGCCTGTTCTACGATGGGGCGGGCCGGGATGTTGAGCTGCAAGCCCTGAATCAGGCCGCGGCCGCGAACTTCGCGGGCCGCTTCATAGCGTTCCGTCAGTGCTTTTAGTTGTTGCTCTAAATATGCGCCGACTTGGGTAACGTTCTGCAGCCAGTTGTCTTCTTCCACGATCGACAGATACTCGAGGGCGACCCGGCACGCCAGTGGACCTCCGCCGAAAGTAGTTCCATGTTGTCCGGGGGAGATCGCCGATGCGAACTCTTCTCTGACCAGAAAGGCTCCGAGCGGGATGCCTGCGGCGATGGGCTTGGCGATGGCGACGACGTCCGGAGTGACGCCGAAAGTCTGGAAAGCGAAGATGGTTCCGGTGCGGCCGAGACCGCATTGGATCTCATCGAAAATCAGCGCGGCGTGGTAGCGGTCGGAAAGGGTGCGGCACTCTTTCAGAAATTCAACAGAACACTCGTGGATTCCGCCTTCGCCGAAGATCGGTTCAAGGACAATCGCGCACGTGTTGTCGTTCACCGCGGCCCGGAGGGCTTCGGCATCGTTGCGCGGGACAAATTTCACGTCCTCGAGCAGCGGTTCGAAACCTTTGCGGTACTTATCCTGCCCGGTGACGGACATCGATCCGAAGCTGCGGCCGTGATAGGAGCCTTCGAGCGCGATCAGTTGGCTTTTGGTGGCGCCCCCAACGCGGTGTCCGGCCAGACGAGCTAGTTTGATCGAGCCTTCGATGGCTTCCGTACCGCTATTCGAAAAGAAGGCGCGTTGCAAGCCGGAGAGGGTGCACAGTTTTTCGGCGAGGCGTCCCTGATATTCGTTGTAGTAGAGGTTCGACAGGTGAATGGCGCGGGCTGCCTGTTCGCGGATGGTCTTTACGATTCGGGGATGAGCGTGGCCGAGCACATTTACTCCCAGGCCGGCGACAAAGTCGAGGTACTTCTTGCCGTCCAGGTCGAAGAGGAAGACGCCCTTGCCACGCTCGATGACCAGGGGGTAGCGGCTGTAGGTTTGGAGCAGAAACTGCTTTTCGCGCTGGATTATCTCTTCGGTCGTCGTCATAGGGAATCTATGATTTTACCGGACGACAACGAAACGACGGAAGTGTGAAGCGACGAATCACGGTGTGATTTCGTAGATCACGCCGTTATTCCCGCTGCCGCCTACGTCGGTGGCGCCGTAGAGGTTGCCGGAGGCGTCTTCGGTCAAGCTACCGCTCGGGAGTCCACCATCCGTTCCTCCCGTAAAACGGTGGAACACGGAATATTTCCCGCTGCTGCTGAGGCGATAGACCACGCCGCAACCAAAAGTACACGTTGAGTTTACGGTTCCACCGTAGACGGTTACGCCGTAGTAGTTGCCTGACACATCGATAAGCCCGCCGGAAGGCTCTTCTCCACCGTTGGCCTGCTTGCCGAAGGTGTGCAGGACGCGCTCCTTGGCGGAGGCTTCTACGGTGAAGACAACGCCGCATCCGGCCGACGCAATAGCGCAGTTCGTGGTGTCGCCGCCGAACTGGGTCACCCCGTGAAAGACGCCACTTGCGCTCCGGAGCAGGTGCCAGCGGGGGGAATTACCAGCGGCGCCGCCGGGAAACGTATAGAGTGTCGTAAGTTTGCCGGTTGTATCCAGTTTGAACAGGGTTCCAGCGTTCCCTTGGCGGTAGCTTCCGCCAGTGGCGCCATAAATGTTTCCCGCCTGGTCCCTGGTCAAATCCTGGGGGAATGCTCCGTCCGCTTGGCCAGTAAAGCGGTGCAATACCGTCTCCTTGCCGGATTGGGTGACTTTGAAGAGTACTCCGCAGCCCAGGTTGCCATCACAGCCAGACAGCCCACCGAAGCTGGCGGAGCCATAGAGATCACCGTTGACCATCACCAGCCCAAGCTCCGGTTGTCCCTGGTTCTGGGCGCCGTCCTTACCACCCTTGAATTTATGCAGCACTTTCAACGATCCATTTTTCCCCAGTTTGAATACGGTTCCACAACCGCACGTGGGATCGCCGCCAAGCGATGTAATTCCGTAGAGATTGCCTGCGCTGTCGCCAAGTAAGCGGCCAATGGGTGTGCCGCCGTCGGATGCGCCCGTGAAGGTATAGAGGATGGTTTGGTGGCCCGTGGAATCCAGTTTGAACACCAGTCCTCGATTGGACGAGCCACCGAATTGGGTCGTGCCATAGAGATTTCCCGCGGAGTCACGGATGAGATCTCCGTTGGGAGCGCTCCCGTCTGTGAAGTTGAAGGTGAAGAACACTTTGAAAGTTTGGGCGGTTGCGCCGGTAAGCAGCCAAGTAACGGATAGCACAATTGCAATGAGTCTCATCGAATTCCTTCGCCAAGCCGTCGAGGAGTATACCATTCTGACTTTTCCTTGGGTGCGTTGGTTGGAGCGGTAGGATTGATTAGCGCCGAGTCAACGACTAGCAACGGTAGGGTATAGTCGATGCCACAATGCGTGCACGCTTCGACCGCGAGATTGTTTACTTTATGGTAAATAATACGATGATACATTAACCATTAAGGTAACTGGTATATACCCAAAATAGGTTGCTCCCAAAGTTGCCGCCACGGTCGAAGAGCTGCAGAAAAGCACCTGTTTGCTATGGCAGGCGTATGACCCCTTATTCAGTTGGGACGGTTACCGCAGCGCTGGGAGCGCTGCGCCAGCCAAAAGCCGCGCCGCCCAACAGCTTTGCTCCACTCAGGCGGTTTTCCGCTCACCACAGCGACACGGCCACCGCACCCGGACAGGAGTCTCCGCGCTGCTCGGGCTGGGGGTTTGCCTGGAATCAGATGGCTTCGTCTGCTTGTGAAAAGCAGTGCAGTGATTCCTTGGTTGGGAGCCCTTCGCAGGCAAAGGAGTCCGCTTCCTCCAGATGACAGGAATCCTCTCTCCTAACGACATGGCGGTCATTGGGTTACAAAATACCACATGGACTATTCCAAAAAGCATACGCCCTTTATGGCCGGCCCTCTATAATATTGGAAACTGTTGTAACGAGGCGTTTTAGAGGGCATCGCATGTCTTCGCTGATGGCAGTGAAAGTGCAGAAGGAACAGCAAGGCAGTTTGTCCCTGCGGGCGGCGGAGCCTGTGCGGCGCATGAACAGGGATTTTCAAATCCGATTTACAGCCATCCTGCTGGCCTTGCTGACGGCAGCTGCCGTGGTTTACGCCGGTTATAACCTTCAAACCGAGCGCCAATTTCAGGTTCCTGAGGACGGAGTTTGGTGGGTCGAGCACCACGGGCTTCTTACCGCTGACCGAGTCGAGGCTGCCGGGCCGGGAACACGCGCGGGGATCAAGGTTGGCGATCAACTCACCGCGATTGGCCAGCACCCAGTAAATAATACAGCCGCTCGAACTCGCGAACTTTATCGCGTGGGCGCCTGGTCGAAGGCTACCTATTCCCTGATACGGCAATCGGTCCCGGTGGATGTGGTGCTGATTCCGGTTCCGGCGGAGCGGTCGCCGTATAACTGGTTGCGCCTGATTGGGCTGATCTATCTTGGCATTGGGCTGTATGTGTTGCTGCGACGCTGGACCGCGCCGGGCTCGACTCACTTTTATACCTTTTGCCTGGTTTCATTCATTTTCTACTCGTTCCATTACACGGGAAAATTCAACGGATTTGACTGGACCATTTACTGGGGCAATGTCGTGGCTGGACTGCTCCAGGCCGCCCTGTTTCTGCATTTCGTCTTGACGTTTCCGGAGCGGCATTGGTTCGTCCGCAGGCACCGGTGGGTCATCTTCGGGATTTATGTTCCGGGTCTGCTGCTGTTGAGTGTTCACGTTCTGGCGGTGTCGTTCCTCAAAGCCAGCGAAATGCTGCGCTGGAACCTGGACCGGTTGGAGATGGGTTGCCAGGCGGTGTACTTCGTCGCCGCGGCGGGAGTGCTGGTGTACAACTACCGCCAGGCAGGTACGCCGATCCTGCGGCAACAGTTGAAGTGGGTGACCCGGGGAACGATTCTCGCGATCACGCCCTTCACGCTGTTCTATGTGATCCCTTACCTGACGGGCGCGCTGCCCACGACGGCGATGAAGGTTTCGGTGTTGTCGCTGGGCATCCTGCCCCTTACTTTCGGTTATGCCATCTTCCGCTACCGGTTGATGGACGTTGACCTGATCTTCAAGCGCGGCATGGTGTACACCCTGGCAGCGGGAGCCATCGCGGGCGCATATTTTGCCGTGGTGGCGGGCGTCGCCGAATTGGTTCACTTGCAGATACCCAGCTCAGGACCGATCGGGCTGGTGCTTGCGATCGTGGCCACGGCGCTGTTGTTTGATCCGGTGCGGAAGTGGATTCAGGAGCGCATTGATCAGTTCTTCTATCGCACGGGCTACGACTACCGGAAAACGTTGATCGAATTTGGACGCGAGCTGAGTTCGGAAACCGATCTGGACAAGATGCTGAGCGCGGTCGTGGACCGCCTGTCGCGGACGCTGCTGGTCGACCGGATGGCAGTTTTCCTATGCAACGGGGAGACTTCTGAGCAGTTCGTGATCGCCAAGTCTTTCGGCATGACGCAGACTGCGGGGCTGGATTTGAGTTTTCTGGGCACGCCGCGGCCAGAGGATGCGGTCGGACATTTGTTCTTCGACAACACGCACCAGGTTCCGCGGGAAACCTTGAATGCGCAGCAGGCTATTGCCAAGCTAGATCTGAATTACTACATTCCCTGCCGTGCCCAAAAACACATCATCGCGGCGCTTGGCCTGGGCAAGACCGTGGAAGGGGATTTCCTGACCAGCGAAGATGTGGAACTGCTGGAGACGCTGGCAGGCTATTTGGCAATTGCTATACAGAACGCGCGTCTGTACGCCTCGCTGCAGCAGAAAGTTGCCGAATACGAACGCCTGAAAGACTTCAACGAAAACATTGTGGAGTCGATCAATGTGGGCGTGCTCGCGGTGGATCTCGCGGACCGTATCGAGTCCTGGAACTCACAGATGGAAGTCATGTATGCGCTGCCCCGATGGCAGGCGCTAACGCGGCCTCTGGGAGAAGTTTTCCCGACTGCATTCGTGGAAGAGTTTTACCGGGTACGGCAGAATCCCGGTATCCACAACTTGTACAAGTTCCGCCTGGGAACGCCGACCGGAGAGAGCCGGGTAGTGAATGTGGCAATCGCTCCTTTGGTCACAAAGGACTTCAGCGTGATTGGCCGGCTCATCATCATGGATGACATCACCGAGCGAATTGAACTGGAAGCGCAGCTTTCGCAGGCAGACAAACTTTCGTCGATCGGGCTGCTGGCTGCGGGGGTTGCGCACGAAGTGAATACGCCGCTGGCGGTCATTTCCTCCTACGCGCAGATGTTGTCAAAGCAAGTGCAGGGTGATCCGCAAAAGGGTGCGCTTCTGGAAAAGATCACGCGTCAGACTTTCCGGGCCTCGGAGATCGTCAACAACCTGCTTAATTTTTCCCGCACCAGCGGCACTGAATTCACGGCAATTGATGTGAACAAGATCATCTCGGATACGCTGGCGCTCCTGGAGCATCAGTTCAAGGTCACTCGGATCAAAGTGCAGGATGAGCGCAGCCCTCAGATCCCGCTGATCAACGGGAATGCGGGGCGGCTGCAGCAGGTGTTCCTGAACCTGTTCCTGAATGCCAAAGACGCAATGAGCAATGGCGGGACGCTGCGCATTGCAACCATGAACGGCGAAAGCGTCAGTGTGATGGTGTCGGATACGGGTACCGGCATTGCACAGGAGCACATTCACCGAATTTACGACCCGTTCTTTACTACCAAGACCGCTCCTCGTGAAGGCCAGCCGCGAGGTACGGGCCTCGGCTTATCCGTAACCTACGGCATCATTCAGGAGCACGCGGGGAAGATTCGAGTGGAGAGCCGGCACGGCGAAGGCACTACCTTCTATCTCGATTTCCCTTTGACCAGGAAGGCTGTCAATGTCTGAAGCGGCGGTGATCGTGCGGCACAATTCGGGGGAAAGATCGGTGCCGGCGGCCGGGTCAGTGTTGATCATTGATGATGAGGCGGCGATCCGCGAATCGCTGGAAACGCTGCTGGAATTGGAAGGCTACGGAGTGGAATCCGCGTCGACCGGAGAAGAGGGTCTGGCGCGCATTGGCGAACGGAGCTTCGATCTGGTGCTGCTCGACCTAGCGCTGCCGGATCGCAATGGCATGGATCTGTTGGCCGAGATTCATCTTCAGGATCCAGGGCTCTCCATCATCATGGTCACCGCTTACGGGACAGTTGAAAATGCGGTGAAGGCCATGCAGGCGGGCGCGGCCAATTTTGTCCAGAAGCCGTGGGATAACGAAAAGTTGCTTGCGGATGTGCGGGCCGCGGTGGCTCGCCATCGCGCCGAAGAAGAAAACGTTCAACTCAAACGCGCGCTGAAGCAGCGTTATAACTTCGAAAACATTGTGGGCAAGAGCGAGCCCATGCTGAAGATTTTCGACCTGGTGGCGCAAGTCGCGCCTAGTCGCTCAACGGTGCTACTGCAGGGCGAAAGCGGAACTGGCAAGGAACTCATCGCCAAGGCGATCCACCTGAACTCGCCCCGCCGCGAGCGTCCTTTTGTTCCGGTCAATACGGGCTCGATGCCGCCTGACCTGCTGGAATCCATTCTGTTCGGGCATGTGAAAGGGGCGTTCACCAGCGCAGTCGCTTCGAAAAAAGGCCTGTTTGAAATTGCGGACCGGGGCACGCTTTTCCTGGACGAAATCGGCACTATGAGCCTGGACACGCAAAGCAAGATTCTGCGCGTGCTGCAGGACAAGAAGTTCATGCATCTGGGCGGAGTACACGAACTTCAGGTGGACGTGCGCATCATCGCTGCAACCAATGTAGATCTGAAGCAGCAGGTTCGCGAAGGCAAGTTTCGCGAGGATCTGTTTTATCGGCTGAACGTAATTACCATCGACCTTCCGCCGCTGCGGCAGCGTAAAGAGGACATTCCGCTCCTAGCGACGTTTTTCCTCAATCGATATTCCGAAGAAAATGAGCGCCCGACACGGCGCATCACCCCGGAAGCTTTGCGTCCGTTGCTGACCTATTCCTGGCCGGGCAATGTGCGCGAACTCGAAAACGTAATCGAGCGCGCCGTGGTGCTCTCCGCAGGCGTGGAGGTCGGCCCGGAACTGCTTCCCGACCAGATCGCGGGTCGATCCACCGCATTTTCCGCACTGGAACGCCGGACGGACGCGTCACTTTTTGACATTATCGAAGATTGTGAGCGGCAGATCATCATCGAGATGCTAGAAAAGTGCAACTGGAATCAGACCGACGCGGCGGAGCGTTTTCACATCCCTCTTTCCACCTTGAATCAAAAAATCAAACGCCTGAACATCGACATCAAGAAGAAAGCTAAGGAATAGGCTGTCAGCTATCGGTTTGTGGCTCTTGACTTCCCTTTCAAGTATGAGCCTTCGAACCGAGCCTGACGACTTTGCCGAAGGCATTTTTCGCTGAAAGCTGACGGCTGAAGGCTGAAAGCTTTCTTGGCCTCTGCTATAGTTCGGAGACGCGGCCACACGATTCCCGAATCGCATGGAACTGATCTCTCCCACGGAATTCGTCAGAGATACCGTCCAGACCGTGCAGGATTATTCCCTGCTCGCGGGACGATCCATCGCCAACTTGTTCCGCTATCCGCGCTATTTTGCCGACATGTTGCAGCAGGCGGACCTTATCGGCGTGGGATCTCTGCCCATCGTGGTGCTCACCGGTTTTTTCACCGGGGCAGTTCTGGCTTTGAACAGCTCCACTACGCTGGCGCGATTTGGCTCGCTTTCTCTGCTTGGTCAATTGGTTTCGGTTGGCATGGTTCGGGAGCTGGGTCCGGTGTTAACCGGGCTGATGGTAGCCGGGAGAAACTCTTCCGGCATGGCGAGCGAACTGGGCTCGATGGTCGTGACTGAGCAAATCGACGCCATGCGTGCGCTGGGCACCGACCCGGCCAAAAAACTGATAACCCCGCGCGTGGTCTCCACTGTCTTCATGCTCTTTTTCCTGACCATCATCTCTGACCTTTTGGGACTGTTCGGAGGCGGCGCCGTTGCCCGCGTGTTGCTCGGGATGGACTGGCACGAGTACTGGAGCACGGCTTGGCAGATCCTGACATTTCAAGACGTTTTTATGGGTCTGGTGAAGCCGCTGCTGTTCGGGTTTATTATCTCCACCGTGGGTTGTTATTATGGAATTTCCGCACGCGGCGGGACCCAGGGCGTGGGCAGGGCAACCACTCAGGCTGTGGTTGCGTCTTCGGTCTTTATCCTCCTGGTGGACTTCTTCGTGACCAAGTTATTGATGGCGATTTTCGGTTACCGCTGAATCATGGCCGCGCCTCCTACTGCGATCGAACAGCCCCTACCATCGGAACCGGATGCGGCGACCGATATCGTTGTATTCGACAGCGTGTCGATCGCGTTTGACGAGAAGCCGGTGCTTGAAGGAATCTCATTCCGACTGGCCAAAGGGGAAACCAAAGCAATCTTCGGCGTAGCCGGTTCCGGAAAGAGCACGATCCTCAAGCTGGCGCTCGGATTACTGAAACCGGATGCCGGACACATTTATGTTCTGGGTGAGGATGTGACCCAGATGCCCGAAGACGCGTTGTTCGACTTGCGGCGAAAAATTGGCATGGTCTTCCAGGAGAGCGCGCTTTTCGATTCGCTCACGGTCCGGGAAAACGTCGCCTTCCGGCTGCTAGAAGAGGGGGATGTATCCGATGAGGAAGTTGAAAAGCGGGTGCGGGAAGCCTTGAGGTTCGTTGAGTTGGAAGATACGGTGGACAAGTTTCCCGCAGAACTCTCAGGAGGTATGCGTCGGCGCGTTGCCATTGCGCGCGCCATGATTACCCAGCCCGAGATTCTGCTTTATGATTCTCCGACCGGCGGCCTTGATCCCGTCACTTCCACCACCATTGTCCAGTTGATCGTGAAACAGCGCGACGTGTACAAAACCAGCTCTCTGCTGGTTACGCATCGCCTGCAAGATGCCTTCATCATGGCCACTCACTACTTCGATCGCAACGCAAACGAGATGCGACCCTTGCCACCGGGAGCCCGCGGCGAAGTGCCTATGGCATTCCTGATTCTCCGCGACGGTAAGGTTATATTCGATGGTGATGCGCACGAATTGGCGCAGTCGAAGGAGGAGTACATCCGGGAATATATTTCGTAGAAAAGTCGACCTCGCTTCTGTCATTCCTAGGAGCGAAGCGACGAGGAATTTGGGTTTACTCTTTGTCGCGAAGAAACCCAGGTCCTTCGCTTTGCGCGGGATGACACCCAGCTCCCACCACGCGAAGGCACTTCTTAGCTGGCCTTGGCTGCTTTTGCCATCGCTTCGCGGCGTGCGGCCACCTGGCCCTCCACGTACTTCAACCACTCCCGCCCCTGCTTCGTGCGGTTAATCAGTTTTTCGATGTTTGCGAACATTCGCGGGTTCTTCATCTTCGTGCGCAGGTCGCCGAGAAATGGCTTTACCTTGGCAAAGATGAAGAACATCTCGCCACTAAAACTGGGATCGAGGAAGAGTTCCAGATTTACTGTGCCGGCAAGGGCGAGCGTAGCAGCCATACTCCAGTATCCCGCCGCCTGGCGCAACCAGTTATTTTCTTGCGTCCCCATCGCGGCACCGATCTTCATGAAATCTTCGGCGCTTTCGGGCCAGAAAGTTACCAGCCACCAGTTGCGTGCCTTTCGCATCTCGGGTTCGCGACGAAGATCGTAGAGCTGCAGAATCAGTTGCGCATCGGCAGAAGTGGGCTTCTTAGACATGAAAAACCTCCAAGCGAATTTAGGATTGTACGACGGGAAAACTGGATCATTTTCTCATCGTAGAGATGCGTAAATCCACGAAACGGTGCAGTTTATTAGAGCCAACTGCTCAATCACTGCCGACGGCTGCGGCCTCTACCGGCACCGCTCGTTCATACTCGCATTCTTTGTTCGGGCAAGCAATGACCGGACCCGACTTCAAGAACTTCTCCACCAAATATTCACTCCCGCAATTGGGACATTTCTCCGCAGTCGGCTTGTGGGCGGAGGTAAACTTGCACTCGGGATAGTTTCCGCAGCCGTAGAATGTATTCCCCTTGCGGGCCCGCTTCTCGACCAACTCGCCCTCTTTGCAGAGCGGGCACTTCACTCCGATAAAGTTCTGCTTCACGTATTTGCACTCGGGATATCCGCTGCAGGTGGTGAACTCGCCGTACCTGCCATGGCGGATCATCATATTCCTGCCGCACTTGGGGCACAGCTCGTCCAGCGGAATGTCGGGAACCTTCTTGCCCTGATCGAGACGGCGCGTGGTCTTGCAATCGGGATATCCCGTACACGCCATGAACTGGCCGAAGCGTCCGCGCTTTAGAACCATCACCCGGCCACAGTTCTCGCAATACTCTTCCTGGGTAGTCTCCTGCAGGTCGGCAGAGTCGAGATCCGGCAAGTTGATAGGATTTTCCTTGGTGAAGGTGCAACTATTGGGATCTTCTTTATCGTAAGAACTGCACGCGTAGAACGAACCGTGCTTGCCCCACTTGATGACCAGCGGCGAACCACAGCGCTCGCACTTCTCATCCGTGGGCTTCTCCATCCGCTTGATGTTCTCCATGTGCTTGGAGGCATAACGGAGGTCTTTCTCGAACTTTTTGTAGAAACCGCCCAGCGCGTCAGTCCAGGTTTCCTTGCCTTCCTCGATCTCGTCCAGTTCTTCTTCGAGACGCGCGGTGTACTGGACATCGAAGATATCGGGGAAGTTCTCGACCAGTAGGTCGGTCACTACCAGGCCGATTTCCGTGGGCGTAAACTTGCCGCCGAGCTTTTGTACATACTGCCGCTCTTGAATGGTACTGAGAATAGCCGAGTACGTTGAAGGCCGTCCGATGCCGCGCTCTTCCAGTTCCTTTACCAGCGAGGCTTCGTTGTAGCGCGGTGGAGGCTCGGTGAAGTGTTGCTCCGGTTTTAGTGCTTTCAGTGTAAGAACCTGACCGGGATCCAGCGGCGGCAGCTTGTGCTTTAGTTCTTCGTCTTCTTCGTCCTTGCCTTCCTTGGACTCTTCGTAGACCCTGAGGAAGCCGTCGAACTTGAGCACCGAACCCGTGACGCGGAACCAGAACGTATCCGCGCCCGATTTTGCGTCGATATCCACCGTCGTCTGGTCGAACACCGCGGGCATAATTTGCGACGCCACGAAACGCTGCCAGATCAGCTTGTAAACTTTGTATTCGTCTTCTTTCAAATACTGCTTGATCTGATCGGGATGGCGGAGGACTGAAGTCGGCCGTATGGCTTCGTGAGCAGCCTGCGCCGCCTTCTTCTCTTTGTAGACATTGGCCGCTTCCGGTAGATATTGATTGCCATACTGTGACTTGATGTATTCGCGCACCTCGCTCAGCGCTTCATTCGAAACACGCACAGAGTCGGTACGCATATAAGTAATGAGGCCGACTAAACCTTCCTCGCCCAGTTCCACACCTTCATAAAGGCGCTGAGCGATCATCATCGTTCGCTTCACGCTGAAGCGTAGCTTGCGGGAGGAATCCTGCTGTAGTTTGCTGGTGGTGAACGGTGGAGTCGCGTTGCGCCGGCGCTCCTTGCGATCGACAGTGCGGACCACCCAGTCGGCATTTTCCAGCGCAGCGCGAATCTTTTCCGCGTCTTCGCCGTTGGTGACTTCGATCTTCTCTTCGCCTTTACCTAAGAAACGTGCGTCGAATGCCGGAGGCTTGGAAAGATTCGCGTCAATCGTCCAATATTCTTTCTTCTCGAACGCCTTGATTTCGCGTTCACGCTCAACGATGAGGCGTAATGCAACCGTCTGCACCCGGCCGGCGGACAGACCACGCCGAACTTTGTCCCAGAGCAGCGGCGAGACTTGATAGCCCACAAGCCGATCGAGGACACGCCGAGCCTGTTGCGCATCCACGAGATTCTGGTCGATGTCACGCGGATGCTCGAAAGCCTCACGAACCGCGCGCTGAGTGATCTCGTTAAAGGTGACGCGGCGGATGCGCTCAGGTTCATCGGCCTTCTTTTTTTTCTTTTTCTTCTTGCCGTTGGATTGGTCGCCCAATTCTTCCGCCAAGTGGGCGGCGATTGCTTCTCCTTCGCGATCCGGATCGGGCGCGAGATAGATGGTATCCATCCCGAGTGCCAGCTTCTTCAGCTTGGCGACGACTTTCTCTTTACCCGGAATCACGACGTATTCGGTCTCGAAGTCATTCTCGACGTCGACTCCGAGAGTGCTCTTGGGTAGATCCTTCACGTGGCCGAGCGACGCCTCGACGGTGAAGCCCTTGCCCAGATATTTCTGGATGGTCTTCGCCTTGGCAGGCGACTCGACGATAACTAAGCCTTTGGTCAATGTGTCCTCAGTAGATTATTGCGCATTTTGTGAAACTAGCACGAACCAGAAGAAATCAACAAGTTACGGATCAGAAAGTTTTCATAAAATTCTTCCCCGGCAACTGCTTTACCTTGCCCGCCAACTCCAATTCAAACAGAGCGGCGAATATCTCGGAGGACGACAGCGCCGGCTCCGGCCTTTCCACAATTTCATCGATGTGGGTGGATTCATCCGCCGTGAGGAGCGCGAAAATCGTTTTTTCGTGGGGCAACTGCTCGGCGTCCCCGAATAGAGATGCAGTTTGCCCCACCTGCGATTCATTCCCGCCCTCGGGCTGGAGCCTAAGGCGCACATCTGTCGGGAGTTCCTCCCAAACATCCTCCCAGGTTGCCACCAGCTTCGCGCCCTGTTTAATCAGGGTATTCGGCGTCCACGAGCCTTTGTCAGTGACGTTGCCCGGTACGGCGAAAACCTCGCGGTTCTGCTCCAACGCGCAGCGCGCGGTGATGCGGGTACCGCTGTATTCAGCGGCTTCCACCACCAAAACTCCCAACCAGATGCCGCTGATGATGCGATTGCGAATGGGAAAGTTTTGCGGTGCGGGGAAGGTTCCGATCGGAAATTCCGAGATCACGGCACCACCCAGAGCGAGAATCTGCTCCACCAATCGCGTGTTCTTCTTGGGATTATTCGACATCGACGCCCGTGCCCCACACGGCCACGGTTTTGCCTTTTGCCGCAATCGCGCCGCGGTGCCCGGCAGTTTCGATGCCTCGTGCCATGCCGCTGAAAATTACCAGTCCACGCGCCGCGAGATCGCAGGCCAACCGCTCCGCCATACCTGATCCGTATGGCGTGGGATGTCGCGTACCAACCAGCGCAATCCCCGGCTGCGAGATCGCGGTTTCATTCCCGCGCACGTAAAGAATCAGTGGAGGATCGTAGATCTGCTCCAATTGCGTCGGGTATCCGGGATCATCCAGAGCGACGATTCGCGCGTCGGCGGCAGCGGCTTTTCCCAGTTCATCCTGCGCCATTTTCATGGAGCGTCCCGTGCCGAGGGATTGCGCTGAAACCGCGCGAAGGCCGGCTGCTTCTAATTCAGTAAGGGAAGCTCGGAACAACGCTTGCACGCTGCCGAAAAATTCGATGACCCGGCGAGCTTTGGTAGGTCCGAGACCGGGGGGTTAGGGGCCAACGCAAGCCATTGCACGGACCTTTCGCTGGGTTTGCAATTTGAGGCAACGGCTTCGGACTGCGGCCTCCGGGCTCTCTCGGGCATCTATATACTTCTGGAAAGCCGTGTCAAGGTAAGATGAACATCGGGGTTTGTTAGAATCAACATGTTCCCGTGATGAAACGCCTTCGGATTTCCGCCATTTCCTACCTTAATACTGCGCCCCTGATGTGGGATTTTGAGCACGGAAACACCGATGCTCGCTCGGCTTTCGACATCTCCTATACCATTCCCTCCCAATGTGCCACCAGTTTGCGCGAGGGGTCGGCGGATATTGGCATCATCCCAGTTGCGGCCTACGCCAGCATCCCCGATCTGGCAATTCTTCCGGGCGTGGCTATCGCATCGCGGCGGGCAGTTCGTTCCATCCTGCTGGTAAGCAAAGTTCCGCTGGAGACGATTCAGACCGTCGCTTTGGATACATCCTCCATGACTTCAGTTGCGCTGATTAAGGTTCTTTTTGCGAAGTGGTGGGGCGGCAGCAGAACATTTACTCCGGTGGCTCCGGACATCGAACAGATGCTAAAGATGCACGATGCCGGCCTGGTGATTGGAGATCCCGCACTGCAGATCGATCGCTCGCGATATCTTACTTATGATCTCGCCGAGGAATGGATCCGCCTCACGGGCAAGCCGTTTGTGTTTGCCTTTTGGGCAGTACGGCAGGCGGCTCTGGCGGATGCGCCTCGCGACTTGGATCTGGCCACAGTTTTCCAGGAATCGCGCGATCACGGGCTACAGCCGGAGAACCTGGATCGAATAGCTCGCGAGTGGTCGTCACGCTTGGGCCTGGATGAAGGCGGAATCAAAAGCTATCTTACCGAAAACATTCATTACTCTCTCGACCCGGCCTGCCTTGATGGCATGCAGCTCTTCTGTCAATTAGCTCGCGAATGCGGCGCGCTGCTGTCCGCACCACCCCTATGTTTTCTCGATGTGGCGAAAGCAGCAGTGATCTAGTCTTATTTCTCTACCTTACAACTCAGCACTGTAAACTACCTGCACATCAATCGAATGCTGCCTCATCTCCAGTTGTTGCTCGCGGTCTCCACCTGGGTACGACTCCGGCGACTCGGTGGGGTAGGGTTGGTTATATTGGGAGTCGCGGACAACTCCATCATTCCGCTGACCGGCAGCATGGACGTGCTGACCATCTGGCTGGCTGCCCGCCATCGTGAACCTTGGCCCTATTACGCATTGATGGCAACCTTTGGCGCTTTGCTCGGCGGCTACCTCACGTATAGTCTGGCTCGAAAGGGCGGGAAGGAAGCGATGGAACGTAGGCTCTCGAAAAGAAGAGCCGCTAAAGTTTATAAGAGATTCGAACGATGGGGATTTGGCGCGATCGCCATTCCTGCCTTGCTGCCTCCGCCGTTTCCTTTTGTGCCTTTCCTGCTGGCGGCAGGCGCCTTGCAGTACTCCCGAAAGAAATTCCTGGGGGCACTTGCTCTCGGTCGCGGAGTTCGCTATAGCGTAGCCGCATGGCTCGGATTCCACTATGGGAACCACATCCTGCGCTTCTTTTCTCGTTATTACAAACCGACTCTGGCCTTACTGATCGGATTGGCCGTCATCGGCGGAATCCTCTCGCTGATCCAGTACCTGCGCTACAAATGAGGATTTCAACTGCCCCTCAGAATTGCTCTCTTTCGCTTCCTTTGTGTACCTTAGTGGCCTTTGTGGTTAAGGTTTTTCAAGGCATCAACCAGAGAGGACACGAAGGTACACAAAGGAATGCGGCCATCCCGCGAACCAGTCGGCGTGATTTGGAACAAGCGCGGCGGCTCCGCTACAATTGTCATTGCGTTCTTGATTGCCCATGACCCTGACCAAGCAGCAAGCTCTCGATCTGTTTCGTTCCGATGACTTGATTGGTATCGGCATGGAGGCGAATGCCCTGCGCCGCAAGCTCCATCCCGAGGGCGTGGCGACTTACATCATTGATCGCAATATTAATTACACCAATTTTTGCACCGAGTACTGTACCTTCTGTGCTTTCTACCGTCCGCTAAAAGGGCCCAAGGCAAAGGAGGGATACATCCTCGACTTCGAAACCATTTACGAAAAGATTCGCGAGACTGTTGAGCTGGGTGGGACGGGAGTGCTGATGCAGGGTGGCCTGCACCCCGACCTGAAAATTGACTGGCATGAGCAGATGCTGCGCGGGATCAAGCAGCGGTTCCCCCAGATTCATCTCCATTGCTACTCCGCTTCGGAGATCATTGCAATCGCGGAATACAGCGAACTGAGCATCCACGACACCATTGTGCGGCTCAGAGATGCGGGTTTGGATTCGATTCCCGGCGGTGGCGCAGAGATTCTCGACGACGAAGTCCGCTATAAGATCGCACGCCTCAAGTGCCTGACTGACGATTGGCTCAACGTGCATCGTACCGCGCACCAACTGGGGATGAGAACGACCGCAACCATGATGTTCGGCGTGGGCGAAAACTATGAAAACCGCGTGAACCATTTCCAACGGCTCTACGAGTTGCAGGAAGAGACCGGCGGGTTCACGGCGTTTATCCCATGGAGCTTTCAGCCGACGAACACCGCTCTGGGAGGACGCCACTGGGACGAAGCCACGGCGGTTGAGTACCTGAAAGTGCTGGCGATTTCCCGGCTCTATCTTTCGAACTTCCTCAATGTGCAATCCAGTTGGGTGACGCAGGGGCTAAAAGTCTGCCAACTGGGCCTGCAATTCGGCGGTAACGACGTGGGCTCGGTGATGCTCGAAGAGAACGTGGTGCGGGCAGCGGGCGTAACCAACTGCACGACCGAAGAAGAGTTGCGGCGAATCATTCGCGACGCCGGGTTCAAGCCAGTCCAGCGCGACACGCTCTACCGGACATATTTCCTCAACTGAAAGTTCGAACGGAGTACAATTCCTCCTAAGTCCTTGGCTTGCTGAGGTTGAGGATGAAGTTTCCGTTCACGTTTGCCTATTGCGCCCTGCTTGCCACCGTGGCGGCGCAAACCTCTACAACCCTGCCCCCAAAGAATCCGAGAACTGTACGATCCTAGCTCGAAGCTGCTCGCCGCAAGCGTCGTGATCTCTACAAGGAAGATAGTACTGACCAGCGTGGGCACTTTACGATCCATGGGCTGAATCCTGGTCACTACACGGTGCTGGCGTTCGAAGATTTGGAAGAGGACTACCATGAACCGGACTTCCTCAAATCGTACGAAGGCCGTGGGCAAAGCGTAGAGATAAAAGAGGGAGAACAAAAGACCGTTCAGCTGAAAATCATTCCCTCCACCGACGATCAACCGTAAGCTACCAGGTACAACTCGTCTCGCTTTGGGTCATCTGAAGCACACGATGCTTCAGGTACAATGGAGGTTTCAGATAGGCTTGCTGTGAGCCACTGAAGAACTCCGACTCGAACTGCATGCTCTTTCCCTGTCAACTGTCAGCCGTCTTCGTCGCCCCGAAGGGGATTGGGCAGTATATCCGCCAGCATTTTCTCGATAAGACTTTCCAGGGTCTTTATCACGCTAACGCTTTTGACACGGCGTTGCTGATCCCTTATTTCATCGTGCTCATCCTGCTGGCTTCGTATGGCGCACATCGCTACGTCCTGGTTTATCTCTATTACAAGAACAAAAAGAACCGTACTACTGAACCGTCTGCACATTTTCTGGAGGTGCCGCGACTCACGATTCAGCTGCCCATCTTCAATGAGCAATTCGTGGTCGAACGACTGCTGGACGCCATTTGCCGCCTGGACTATCCCCTGGAGAAACTCGACATTCAGGTGCTCGACGATTCGACGGACGAGACCGTCGCCGTGGCACGCGGACTGGTCCATCACTATGCCGCCAAGGGATTCCCCGTCAGCTACCATCATCGATCCAATCGCGAGGGATTCAAAGCAGGGGCGCTGTCGGAAGGTCTGAAGACCGCCAAAGGCGAGTTCATCGCGATTTTCGACGCCGATTTCGTTCCGCCTGAAGATTTCCTGTTCCGCACCATTCACCACTTCACCGATCCCAAGATCGCGATGGTGCAAACCCGTTGGACCCACATTAATCGTAATTATTCGTTTCTGACTGAGGTAGAAGCCATTTTGCTGGACGGGCATTTCGTGCTCGAGCACTCCGGCCGGGCCCGCAGCAACGTTTTTTTTAACTTCAATGGAACTGCCGGTGTCTGGCGGCGGAGCGCGATTGAGGACGCCGGCGGCTGGCAGCACGACACCCTCACCGAGGACACCGATCTCTCGTACCGAGCCCAACTCAAAGGCTGGAAATTTATTTATCTGCAGGATGTGGAATGCCCGGCAGAACTACCGGTGGAAATGACCGCCTTCAAGACGCAGCAAGCTCGCTGGGCCAAAGGGCTGATCCAGACCAGCAAAAAGATTCTGCCCCAGGTGCTTAAGAGCGATCAGAGATTCCACGTGAAGCTCGAAGCCTGGTATCACCTGACCGCAAATCTCAGCTATCCGCTGATGATTGTGCTCTCGGTATTGCTGCTGCCCGCCATGATCATTCGCTTCTACCAGGGCTGGTTTCAAATGATGTATATCGACTTGCCGCTATTCATGGCGTCGACCTTTTCGATCTCGAGTTTTTATCTGGTCTCGCAGCGAGAGTTGTTCCCCGGCAAGTGGTTTCGCGCCCTGCTTTATCTTCCCTTTCTGATGGCTCTAGGAATCGGCCTCACCGTCACCAACACCCGAGCTGTGCTGGAAGCGCTGCTGGGAAAGCAATCCGAGTTCACCCGCACTCCGAAATATCACGTCGAATCCAAAAAGGACAAAGTACGCACCAACAACTATCGCCGCGGTCTTGGCTGGGTGCCATGGGTAGAATTGCTGATCGGCTGCTATTTCGCCATCACCGTCTACTACGCAATAGACAACGAAAACTACATCACGGTGCCGTTTCTGATTTTGTTCGTGCTGGGCTATTGGTACACGGGATTAATGTCTCTGCTGCAGGGCCGATTTGCGGGCATCTCGCTGAGTGCGGAGACCCATACCAAACCGTTTCCGGTGGGCGTTTGAAGTCAATTCGAAAGCTTCAAGGAACCTTAATGCGCAAGATCTTCGTCTTCACAACTATTCTCGAAATTTTATTTCTCACGCAACTCGGGTCGGCCCTCGATCGCCAGCCCAATGATGACTACCGCGCCCGGCGTCAGGCCCTGGCTAGCAAGACCAACGGAGGCGTTGTCTTACTGTTCGCTCCCACCGAAGCTGAGGGGCCGAACGCAGTCTATGGGTATCGTCCCGACCGCGACTTCTTTTATCTTTCCGGTTGGACCCAACCCGGGGCAGCACTGCTCATTGCGCCGGCAATGGAAGCCAAAGGCCAAGACCCCGCGCGTTCCTATACGGAGATTCTCTTCCTTCCCGCGCACAACTACGCAGAAGAAAAATGGACTGGACCCAAGCTCGGCCCGGAGAATCCTCAGGCCGCCAGCATCACCGGATTCGACCACGTCGAAGTGCTTGACAGCATGCGCGACGAACTGGTCCGCGTCCTTCCCCAACCCAGGGCCACCGTTTACACCGATGTCCCTGCGCCCAGCGAGAAATCGAACTCTAAAACGCCAATGGAATGGTTGAGCCGTGCCAACGCATTTCCTTTGGGACTCGCTCAGCAGGATGTTCGCCCGCTACTGGCTTCGCTACGAACATACAAGGATGCGGGAGAGATGGATCTCATCCGCAAAGCTGTTAACGCCTCAATCGCGGCCCATCTGGCAGCCATGCATACCATGAAACCGGGCATTAGCGAGCGCGAGATCTCCGCCCTGATGCAGTACGAATGGGGCAAGCGCGGCTGCGAACGTCCGGCCTATATTCCGATCGTCGGTTCAGGAGTTAACTCGACCGTGCTCCACTATTCCGACGATTCGGGAGTGATTCAGTCAGGAGACGTCGTCGTGATCGATGCCGCCGGCGAATACTCCCTCTACGCGTCCGACATCACTCGCACCCTGCCGGCCACTGGAAAGTTCACCGCGCGTCAGCGGGAGATTTACGACATCGTCCTGGGAGCGCAGCGCGCGGCCATAGCCGCATTCCAATCGGGGAAGTCTCATCTGCGCCGCGATCAGCCCAACTCCATCCACAACGTGGCATACGACTACATCAATACGCATGGCAAAGACCTGCATGGCGAACCTCTAGGGAAGTATTTCATCCACGGCCTCGGCCACTACGTCGGCCTGGATGTCCACGACTCCGGCGACTACGACGTTCCGCTTGCGCCGGGCATGGTCTTCACCATCGAACCCGGCATTTATATTCCAGAAGAAAAGCTGGGAGTGCGAATCGAAGACATGTATTACGTCGACGCCAGCGGCAAGCTGGTCGAACTGACCGCGGCACTGCCCCACACCGCCGACGAAGTGGAACACGCCATGGCTGCCAGATGATATCGGCACACGCCCCTTCATTTTGATATCCTAGGGCATTGTGCGGATGATGTGGTTATTTCTGATTCTCGCCTGCAGCGGCGGAGCCGTGCTGTGGGCGGGCATAGCAGCTTATCTTCGTGTGCGACGCCACATGAAGATTACGGCCGAGTTAAGAAAAAGTGGCGTCCACCGTGAAGTGGATAGCCTCTAGCACGAGCTTTCCTCTCGCAGCAGATCGGAGAACCGCAGCCATGGCCAAACCAGCAACTGCAACCATCGGAACTCAAGATCGCGTTCTCGACGCCGCAAGCCAGGTCGCAATCGCGATTGCCGCCAGCCTGTTTGTGGCTCTGTGCGCCCGCATCTCGGTACCTTTACCCTTCACTCCCGTTCCTTTGACCCTGCAGAACTTCGGCGTTCTGCTCGTGGGACTTGCGCTCGGCCCCCGTCGCGCCTTCGCTGCACTCCTTCTTTACCTCGCGGAAGGCCTCATGGGCATGCCGGTCTTCAGTCCGACGGGCCCCGGTGGCGTGGCTCAACTACTAGGTCCCACCGGCGGCTTTCTGCTGGCCTATCCTTTCGTCGCCGGCATAGCCGGTTGGGTTTTCGACGGAAAGTCCGAAGCAAAGAAAAAGAGTTTCGCGCACGCGATCCTGGCCTGTGTTCTGGCCGAGATTTATCTGTTTGCCGGCGGCCTCTCCTGGTTAGCCATCCTCACTCATTCTTTCGCGCAAGCAATTCGCTTCGGCCTTTACTGGTTCATCTTCGCTGAGGTCATCAAGATTATGTCCGCCGCCGCTCTGGCCAGCGGCTGGCAGCGTTTCCCCAAGGTTCAATCATGACTCCAATCAGCGTCACTTCCGAACACTCGCCTACTCCGATCACCGAAGGCAAACGCGAAATCACCGTCGCCCACAGTCCCGACTCCGACGATGCCTTCATGTTTTACGGGCTGGCCACCAACAAGGTTCGCGTCCCCGGCCTGCGCTTTACCCACACGCTTTGCGACATCGAAACCCTGAATCGCAAGGCGATGGAAGGCGTCTACGATGTCACCGCGATTTCCTTTCACGCCTATCCTTACATTCAAGATCACTACGCCCTGCTCCCCAGCGGCGGCAGCGTGGGCGAAGGCTACGGCCCGATGATCGTCGCCCCGCGCGCATACTCGGTCAGCGACATCAAGCACAAGCGCATCGCTGTTCCGGGAACGTTAACCACGGCGTACTTGGTGCTCAAACTCTTCGCCCCCGGAATCGAAACCGACGTCGTCCCCTTCGACCAGATCATTCCGCAAGTGCTCGGAGGCAAGCAGGAAGCCGGTCTCCTTATTCACGAAGGCCAGTTGACTTACGATAAGTCCGGCCTCCATCGCATCGTCGATCTCGGCAAGTGGTGGCAGAAAGTCACGGGGTTACCATTGCCCTTGGGCGGGAATGCTATTCGCCGCAGTCTCGGACCAGAACTGATGTCCAGCGTCGCTACTGCGTTACGCGAGAGCATTCAGTACGCGCTCGATCACCGCGAAGAGGCGCTGGCTTATGCCATGCAGTTCGCCCGCGACCTCGACTCCCAACTCGCGGACAAATTCGTCGGCATGTACGTGAACGAGCGCACTCTCGACTACGGCCCCGATGGCCGGGAAGCCGTGCGCCGTCTGCTTGACATGGGCCACGCGGCGGGAATCATCCCGCAGGAATCCCGAGTGGATTTCGCCGCGTAAGCTCAGAGTGTCCCCAAGGGAAGGGCACGGCTTCAGCCCTGCCAGGCCATCCGCTTAGGGACGGTTGGTCTGCGTGCATGATCATGTGGCCCGCTCGATGGCGAGAGGACATGCTCGCTATCAGCGATCCGAACCACTATCCAACCAAAGACGCTCGTTCCAACAACTTCACCAGACTGTAGAGGGTCTGATTGACCGGCGTGGGGACGCCCATCTCAGCTCCCCTTCGAACCAGAAAGCCGTTCAGGGAATCAATTTCGGTCGGCTTTCCGCGAGCAATATCCTGCGCAGTGGAAGACAGGGCTTCCGGCATGGCCTCGCTGCCGAGCTTCAGGGCAGCCGCGATCATCGTATCCGCGGACAAAGGAACTCCAGCAGCCTTGCCCACCGCTACAGCCTCAACGACTACACGCTTGATGACGTCAATCGAGCCGGCATCGCTGGCGATGCGCCCATACTTCATGCGCGCCAGCGCTGATATCGCGTTGTAGGCACAATTCATGATGAGTTTTTCCCATAGATCGACCGCAATGTTTTTGGAAATGCGACAAGGAATGCCAGCCCTCGTGAACGTCGCCGCTACCTCATCGAGCTCCGATCGACTTGTATCATCCTTCGGCAAGGGATTTCCCGATAGATGTCCCGATGAATTGCCAACGATGAGATCGCCGCGGCCCGAGTGCTTGACCTGCCCCACTCCGGTCATCGCAACCGCGATATAAACCACCGCTGGAATCACTTGGATACCCGCCGCGAAATCGATTCGCTCCGCATTGTCCACGCCATTCTGCAGAGAAACCACGACCGTGTCGGGTGCGAGATGTTCCGCCAGCAATTTCGCAGCGTCTTCCGTATCCACGGTCTTCACCGAGAAAAGGACAAGCCGCGCATCGCGCACATCCTTTAACTCGGTCGACGCGGAAACCGAAATCCGTTCCTTGAAATTAATGCTGTCGATAAGAAGCCCGTCACGATTGATTGCTTCGACATGGGCCGCGCGCGCAATAAGCTTCACCGCAGCCCCAGCGCGTGCCAGCATTCCACCGAAATAACTTCCCACAGCACCCGCACCGACCACGGCAATCCGCGGCCACGGTTTTCCCTTCATGCTGCCTCCCAGCCAAACTATTCCAGAGTCAGTGGATTGCACTACGCGAGTGACAGCTCAAGCCAAAAGCTAAGAGCCAGAAGCTAGAAGCTTTCCTTAAACGAAAACACCGGATCAATATCCACCGGCACATCGACTGCCGACTTCAGCGAAGACCGCAACTCCCCTGGCATCGCCCCATATTTCTGGAACCAGTTCTCGGCACGCGCCCGGTCACCGGTCGCTTCGATCTGCAACAACTCTTTCGCCAGATCTCTTATGGCGCCCGGCATCCGCCCATAGTCGATCGTGTATCGGCTCGAGGTTTCGCGAGCGATTGCCCCATGCTCGACGAGGTAGTTGAATTCCATCATTTCCGCCTGTCCGTGAGCCTCGGCGACGCCAAAGCGCACCGTGCGAAAAATACCCGCGACATAAGACGCGTAATATTCCTCCAGCTTGTCCTTGGGCAGAACGTCGTGGTCGACTAACCATTTCAACCCAAACATCCCAACCACGTCCGCCTTGGCTTCCTCAAGAGCGCTGAAGATTGGTCCGATGGATTCGCGAATGTCCACCTTGCCCGCTGGTGTACGTGCGAACGCCGGTCCCAGACCGTGCGCCATCTCATGCATGATCGTGCCCAGAAGGTAACCTTCGCCGGATGCCTGAGCCGCCTGCGACGGCAACATGACAATCTGTGCCACCGGCAGAACCACGTAATTCACACGCGCATCCATGAAGTTCTTGAAGAAGAGCTTCTTGCTTCCCTTCTGCTCATGCACGCGAGGATCGTTGGGCAGATTGTCAGCGACCGCTTGATAACCGTGTGTCAGATCGCCTGCCCGGAATGGAGTGTCCATCACTTCCATTGGAGTCTCCAGGCCATGCTTGGAAGGCCGATCCTCGGGCGCGAGTGGAAGCGCATCCTGAATATCCGCCACATACTTTCGGAACATTTCGAGTTTGGCACTCTCTTCCCCGTTGCGAATCATCACCGCTGCGCCGTAAGTTGCTTTAACTCCCAGCAGGCCGTCGTCATAGGTCTCGTCAGGAGCAAACGCCACATCAAACTTGGGATTCTTCAAATCCAGCCAGGCCAGGTTGCTCTTGAAATAATCGTCGGTCAGTAGTGCGTCGGCGCGCAGACGGAGGAAATTCGCGAAAGCCGGATCATCGCTCAAGTCGGCTGCCTCACGCAGGTCCTTCGCCGCAGGCTCGAGAAATGAACGGTAGGCGATGTGGTACGGTAGGCCTTGAAGCTGATCACCGTTCCAGCGCACCACGGTGAACGAACTGTAAATCTCTTCCTTCTTTTCCGGATGAGCTTTCACGTACTGCTCGATCTGTTCACGTGTCAGATTTTGTGGATAAAATCCTCGTCCAGGCGGCGCCGGAGTCGTGCCAACGAAAGGTTTGTTATCGTCGAGAAGATCGAATCGCGATGCGTTGATCCAGAGGTAGCGGCGCAGCGCTTCATCCTGCGGATTCTTGCTTGCCGCGAGCGACTCGTACAGCGTCAATCCGTCAGGATCGATCTGTCGCCAGTAGATCTCCTCGAGACAACGCGAAGCGTCCACCAACTTCTTTACCAGCTTCCGCTCGCGATCGGTCAGAGCGGCGGGGTGGAACGGCATTTCTACGCGGCGGAACCTGGCGAGCCGCTGATCGAGGTCAGGAACAACTTGCGCGCTGGTTGACAGTGATCCTTTCGCAGCGGGAGCCGTCATCGGGAGATGGCCTTTCTGGGCTGAAATAGTAGCGGGAAGGACAAGAAGAGCGAACAGCAGTGAAACCCAGGCCCCGAGTGTTGTGAACATGAATGCATTTATTTTAACAGAGCATCGCGTAGTTAATCGTTTTACATCTCGCGCAACAACACTAACATCGCTATCATGTTGAGTAATGTCCCAGAAATCTAATTCCGGCCAGCAGACGTTGCTCATCGATGCCGATGACACGCTTTGGGAAAACAACATTTATTTCGAGCGCGCGATTGCGAATTTCATTTCGTTTCTGAATCATCGCGAGTACTCGCCTGAACAGGTGCGGGAGGTCCTTAACGACGTTGAGCGCGACTGCATTGTCAGCCACGGCTACGGGCTGCACAGCTTCAGTCACGCGCTGGTGCAAACTTTCGAACGGCTGGCAGTCGAGCCACTCACGCCCGCGCTGCATGAAACGATCAGCGGATTCGCCCACACCATCGCCGAGCACCCGGTTGAGATTCTGCATGGTGTTCCGGAGACGCTTCAGTACTTGTCCGAACGCCATCATCTGATGCTGCTGACCAAGGGCGCGATCACCGAACAGTCCGGCAAGGTCGAGCGATCTGGCCTGAAGGATTATTTTTCCGTGGTAGAGATTGTTGCCGAGAAGGACGTGTCCACCTATCGCACGATCGTATCGAAGTACGATCTGCCCAGCGATTCCACATGGATGGTAGGAAACAGCCCCAAGTCCGACGTTAATCCAGCCCTGGCAGCCGGACTCAACGCCGTCTTCGTCCCCCACGGCAGCTCCTGGATTCTTGAGCACGAAGAAATCGCGCCGGCCCTGCCACCGACTCGGCTGCTCATCGTCGAGACCTTCGCAGCATTAAAAGAACACTTCTGAACTATTTGCCCGCAGGAACCGCGCAGAATTTGTCGAACGCTTTCGTCAGCTCGGCCGCGATATCCACTGCTTCCCGATGTTCAATATCGCTACGCTGGATCATATGAATCAGCTTTCCGTCGCGAAGCAACGCGATCGAGGGCGACGACGGAGGATATCCCGTAAAGTAGCTGCGAGCCCGGTCGGTGGCTTCTTTGTCTTGTCCAGCGAACACGGAGAACATCTTCTCGGGGCGCGCAGAATTCTGCAACGCAATCCGAACAGCAGGACGCATGCGGCCGGCGGCGCATCCGCAGATGGAATTCACCACTACCATAGTCGTCCCAGCTTGGCTGGCAATGGCACGATCCACTTCTTCAGCACTTCGCAGTTCTTGAACTCCCACTCGGGTTAGCTCTTCACGCATAGGAATAACCATAATCTCTGGGTACATTTTTTCTCCTTGAGAGGTTTCTAATAGCCTAACAGAAGACTCCTCCCACTGCCGAGATAGAGCCTCTGCATCCGGCGCACGAACGTAATACTGCCGGCCTAAAACCTTTTTTTATTCGTATATAGTGGAAGGTAACCGGCGATGGTCATCACTGAAAACGTTGCGCTGGCCCCGCTCACCACTCTCAAAGTCGGTGGCTCCGCCCGGTATTTCATTGAGGCGACGAACCCTGCCGAAGTTTCCCAGGCGGTCGAATTCTCGAAATCCGCTAATCTTCCGTTGTTTATTCTCGGCGGAGGCAGCAACCTGGTCATCTCTGACGCCGGCTGGCCCGGCCTCGTGCTCAAGGTCGGAATCACCGGGATCAATCATCGACACGGTCACGACGAAGTCATATTCGAAGCTGGCGCGGGCGAAGACTGGGATAAATTCGTGGGCATGGTTGTGGCTCACAATATTGCCGGCATCGAATGCCTGAGCGGCATCCCCGGCTCTGTTGGAGCTTCCCCGGTGCAGAACATTGGGGCTTACGGGCAGGAGGTTGCGAATACGATTGAGTCGGTGGTTGCGCTGGATCTTCGAGATGGCGAAGTGCACGAACTCAGCAACGAGGAGTGTGGCTTCAGCTATCGCACCAGCATCTTCAACACTACCGAGCGGGGACGATACATCATCTTGCAGGTGAATTATTCGTTGAACCATGGCGCCGACGCGTACATCGCGTATGCTGACCTCAAGAAATACTTTGCGGGATGGAGTAAGAAGCCAGCCCTGGCCAACGTTCGAGACGCGGTAAGAAAAATCAGAGCCGGGAAAGGCATGCTTATTACCGCCGGCGACGATGACTGCCGTAGCGCCGGGTCTTTCTTCAAGAATCCAATTCTTTCGGCGGACCAGTATCAAGCGCTAACCGCGCGAGCCGACGCCAAGAATCTGCAAATTCCCAGTTATCCGGCCCTCGACGCGCAAAAGAAAGTTTCAGCCGCCTGGCTGGTTGAGCACTCCGGTTTCAGCCGAGGATACGGCAGCGGCCCCGTCGGCATTTCCCGCAAGCACGCGCTGGCGATCGTGAATCGCGGGAACGCGACAGCGGCGGATATTGTGGCTTTCAAGGAGGATATTCAGCAGCGCGTGGAAGAAATATGGGGCATCCTTTTGGAGCCGGAGCCAGTCTTCGTAGGATTCTAGATTTTATGTGAGACGCGAGCGTCCTCGCCCGTGCTTCCTCGCAAGAACATCGGCAGCCGCCACCCCAGATCGCGCCCTTTTTTGGTATTTCCCCTACATTGGGGAGGGTGAGCTTTCCGGCCCCGGCGGCGGCCGCCTCGCTTTACTCAACGGCAATTCTTGCCGCCTCTTTAAAGATTCCCACGAACATCTGGCGAGTCAGCTTTCCGGTTTGGGTGTTCTGATTTGAGGGATGGTAGGAGGCCAGTAAGGTCTTTCCGTCCGCCATTTTGTACTTGGCCCCGTGCTTGAAAATGTAGTCTTTCCGGCTCGTGAGATGGCCTTGCCGTTTGAGGTAGTTGCGATAGGCATCGAAGCCAATCCGGCCAAGCGCGACCATGACCCTCACATTCTTGAGGCCCTCCATTTCGCGATCCAGATATGGAGCGCAGTTCGACAGCTCCTGCGGAAGCGGCTTGTTATCGGGCGGAGCGCAGCGTACCGCTGCCGTGATGTAGAGGCCTTTCAGCTTAAGGCCATCCTCGCGATCGGTCGCGTTGGGCTGGTTGGCAAAGCCGGTTTCATACAAAACCGGGAACATGAATTTTCCCGACGCATCTCCGGTGAAGGGCCGGCCGGTGCGGTTGGATCCGTGCGCTCCGGGAGCCAAGCCCAGGACAAGGACGCGCGCATCGGGATCGCCGAACCCGGGTACAGGCTTGCCCCAGTACTCGCAATCGCGATAGGCGCGACGCCTCTCGCGAGCAATCCTTTCGCGATACTCCACGAGGCGCGGACAACGGGTGCAGGCAACGATCTCGGTGTTAAGTTCGACGAGCCAGTTGCTATTAATTGATTCAAGCGCCATCGCTACAACTTTACAACGATCGCTCGGCCACCATCCCAGAAGAAAATCTGGCGGCTATGAGGGAGGACAGAATATGTCGCTCTTGATAGTGAGCTGGAACCTCGCTCGCGGGGGGATGGGGAATTTCTGCGGCGCTCAGCAATCCGGCTCAATTCTAAAACTCATAGATAGATGGAGAAACTCACATGAATACCGCCAAAACTGCTGTTTTTGTCGTTGGCTCTCGCGCTCTCATGCTTCGCAGTGATGACGCCTTCCAACTCGCTCGCTCAAGAGGCGCCCACCGACCAGAGGCCGACGATTGTCAGCACCGACGCTGATTTCCAAACCAACCAACGCACCATTGCCGGGTCGCATTTCGGCAATGCCGATCCGTACGTCACCCTCGACGGCCACGCACTGACCGTTGTAACCCACGCCCCCACCAATGTGGTGGCGGACATCCCGACCAACCTGGCAGCCGGCGCTTACCTGCTCACAGTAAAGAACCAGTCCGACGGTCTGACGGGCTCTTTCGACGTCACGCTGGGAACCGTCGGCCCACAAGGACCGCAGGGTCCTCAGGGCGCTCAGGGTCATCAGGGTCCGCAAGGCCCTCCGGGCACGGGAGTCGCCTGGGGCGCTTTCTATGTGAACGAATTCGGTGCCCGTGGAAATACCGCCTATCAGGTCGATGTCCTCTGCAGCTCCGGTGGCGAAGTGGTCAGCGGAGCCTGCGGCGAGCCGTCGCTGGGCGAAGCGAGTTCAGTATCCTTGTCGACTTCGATGGACCCAACCCAGGGAATCCGTCAGTGGACTGGGAATGCCTTCTGCAGAATACCAGCTCCAACACCATTCCGGTTTGGTACGGTGGGCTTTGCGCCTACCCAACCGGCGGTGGCGGCCACGAATATGGACCGGCGAAGCTCCTTTCCATCAAGAGCGAGCGCAAGTTAGCCCAGTAAGCATGGCTCTGGATGGCAAGTTCATCGTTGAGTGTTTTGAATGTTCCATCGCCATCCGTCCTGAACCAGGGCGGGAGGCGTTTTCTTTCGCAGCGTGTAGTAGGGGAAGAATCCAAAAACGGGGTTTTGCCGAAACTTGTCAAGCCCCTGAGAGGGCCAATTCCCGCCAACCCGCTGATTCGGCGGCAGAAATGAAATTAAAAATTTGGCGGATTTACCCTCCTGAAAATGCTAGGCTAGATTGGCGCACGCTTTCGGGCTTGCGCCTTTTCTTTTTCGAGGACTCCTTCCGGGACGTTTTCCAGGGACGTTTTTTCGACACCAAGCCGCAAAGCCAAGGGCGCTTCAGGCGGACGCACTCATGCGTCCTGCCAGAGCTCTGCCCGAAAGGCAGCGGCTGCGTGCGGGTTTCCCACCCTTCAACAAAAGGCGATCTTGGCGAAGTGGCTGTTGTGCACAAGCGATGAGCCTCGGGTTCGTGGCGGCGACGCCGTACGGCAACATCCATCGCTACGACTTCATCGTGGACGGCAGGCAGGGCCTGCAGCGAGTGCAGGTTAGAGCCAGCAGTTTCATGCGAACAGGGGGCATATCAGCTATGCGTTCGGCGCTGCAACGGCAGCGGTATGCTGGCTTATACGGAATCCGAGGTTGACTTTGTGGTGGCCTACATTATTTTAGAGAGAAAGCCTGGTATGTTCTGCCGTAGG
>Ga0210401_10000796_pt1 | contig 38275 bp, 37 predicted proteins | sample IncBWH32MmetaG_FD_150866 | JGI IMG/M metagenome (GOLD analysis project Ga0210401, IMG submission 150866) | Forest soil microbial communities from Barre Woods Harvard Forest LTER site, Petersham, Massachusetts, United States - Inc-BW-H-32-M | ecosystem: Environmental > Terrestrial > Soil >... | reverse complement strand
AGGGCGTGACCTGATAAAACTCTTCCGTGTGGGTACGGTTCGCGCGTTCGACCGCGCCATTGAGTTTGGGGGAGCGTGGCGGCAGCACGAACAGGTGCAAACCGCGTTGCTGGCAAGCCTGCTCGAACTCAGCCGCGAACGCCGAACCGCCGTCGACCTGCAGGGCGCGGATGGGAAAGGGCATGCGGTGAGCGAGCGTGTCGAGGAACTCCGTCGCACTCTGGGCAGTAGCGCGGGTGGGCCTGCACGACATCCCAGCGTGAAACCAGATCGCGGGCGGTGAACTGCTTGAACACCATCCCGGGCACAGGGCGCACATCCATGGTGTCGACCTGGACCAGATCTCCCGGTGCCGACACCGCGTACTGCTTGGGCTTGCGCACCGCATAGGGCCGAACCCGCAACCCTCGCCGTGATCCCTTCACCCCCGCGCGGGGTGCTTCCACCAGCCGCCCTTGCTGCTTCAGGTGGGTGAGAATCCGGCCTACCATCGAAGTAGAAAGTCGTAGATTCTGGTTCCGCAGCAGGACCACCAGCTTGTCTTTGCCCCAGCGCGGAAACTGCAACCGCAAAGTCAAAACCTTTTCTTCTACGAGAAAAGACCACGTCGGTCGGCGGCATCGGCGAGGACGATGACTGCCCGATTCCAGGCTGCTCAAATCCATGGAGTCATAGCGGCGGCGCCAGCGGTAAAACGTCTGCCGGGAGATCCCGAAGCGACGACAGGTGAGAGCCACATTCTTGGTCCACCGTTTTCAGACGAGCCGATCGAGGCGGCTTCCCGTGCTTTGCTAGCATCCTGACACTCTAGTTGAAGTGTCACTAGTCATTCTGAACGAGAACAGAGTCAATCCGGTGTTTCCTGTAAGCGATGTTTCACCATCGTGAAACCACCCCTCCACTGTAACCGGGACATTTCTTTGTGAAACGAGGCAAGAAATCGCTTGGAAGTCACCGACTGGATTCCCGGTCGCGAGTTACAGGCACGTGGTTAGTGGAGTTATGTGGAAATCAAGCCATTCTTCAGCGCGAACAGCACCAGTTCGGCGTTGCTCTTGAGGTTGAAGGACTCCATAATGTGGTATTTATGGAACATGATCGTCTTTTCGCTGACCTTCAAGATATCTGCAATCTCTTTCATAGGGCGTCCTTCCGCAAGCAACTGGAGCACCTCACGTTGACGTGGGGTCAGGCCCTTCGAGAATTGCTGAGCCCGGGCTTCCCGGACTGCCCAATTCTCGGGCTTAAGCTTAGGGGTGACGTAGGAGTGCCCGCACAGCACCTCGGAAATAGCCTTTAGCAGCTCGGAAGCCGCGGAGTGTTTGAGGACATATCCCACGGTTCCCAGATTGAGCGCCGCGGCCGCCAAGTTGGGATCGTCCTTCATGGTTAAGAAAACCAGCTTGACATTCGGGAGTAGTTGTTTCAAACGTTCACCTGCGTCGAGACCGTTTAGCAGTGGCATACCAACATCCAGAACAATGACGTCTGGTTTGAGTTTGGTGGCTTCGGCTAACAGTGCGCGACCATCGGGAACTACGCCGACTACATCGTAGCTCTCGCTCAGCAGTGAACGAAGCGCTTCGACTACGATTGCATGGTCATCTGCGAGAAGAATCCGGTGGCGTGTAGGAGATCGCTTAAGATCGTGCATGTCTTATCCCTTTGTACGCCGGACGACTAACTGGCCCGAGCCACGGACGGTTTCAGGGGAACCCAGGCGTCAATGCGCGTTCCTTGCATAGGATCCGATTGAAGTTCAAAGCGGCCACCGATAAGCCGTAAACGTTCCTCCATGCTCCGCACGCCGAGACCAACGTATGTCGAAGGGCTATTTCGGTCAAATCCTATGCCGCGATCGAACAGAGACAGGTGAATGGCGTCATCGATTCCTTCCAATCGAACTTCAGCTCTGGACGAACTGCTGTGCTTCTTCACATTACGAAGGCCTTCCTGGACGATGCGGAAGAGGCACAGTGCCACGTCGGGAGGGACGGATCGCGGAACATTCTCGTAGACAAAATCGACTTGGATGCCCTGTTGTTCGGCAAATTCCGAACAAAATGCGCTGACCCCAAGAACCAGCCCAAGACTCTCAAGGGTGGAGGAGTGCAACTGGTGGGACAGGGTATGAAGATCGGCGCCGATCTCGCTGGCACGATTCCATAATTCAAGCATTCGCTCACTTGCCTCCGCCGGAGAACGCTTGATCATTTCTGCACACGTCTCCAGATCGACTGCTAGGACGGCAAGTCTTTGATTGAAGTCGTCATGGAGTTCCCGTGCCAGCCGGCTGCGCTCCTCCTCCTGTGCACTTATCAATCTGCCGGCTAGTTGCTCGCGCTCCTGTTCAGCCAGTTTGCGTTCCGTAATGTCGAGGCACGACCCTATATAGCCGGCGAATTCACCCTTAGACGAGTATCGCGGAACCCCCTTGTTGAGCAACCAGCGATATTGTCCGTCGGCGCGTCTTAGGCGGTATTCAACAGTCAAAGGCTGGCGCGCATTGAAACTGGAGGCATAGGTATCCACGCAAAGCTGAAGGTCTTCGGGGTGCACGCCTTGTGACCACCCACCTCCCAGTTGCTGTTCCATTGTCCGTCCAGTGAATTCAAGCCATGGCTTGTTAAAGAAATCGCAGAGCATGTCGCTGCCTGCTCTCCACACCATGACGGGAGCAGTGTCCGCCATGATACGGAAACGCTCTTCGCTTTCGCGCAGCTTCTCCTCCGCCTGCTTGCGGTCGGTGATGTCACTGAAACTGACGACAACACCACCGTCCTGTACCTGCAAAGGGGTGACTCTCATCGCGAACCATCGCTGACCGTCTGGGGTGGGATAGCGGTACTCCGTCTCAAAATACTTGCTCTCCTTCTGAAGCACCGCCTTGATTCCAGCTAGGGCCTCCGCGGCTCCAGCGGCACCGCTCACGAACGCCCGCTGGCAGACTTCTAAATAGTTCGTCCCAACCTGTAGTTCCAGGTCTGAGGAGGTGCCATAAACACTCGAAAACTCCTTCCAGCGGGAATTGACGGCGACGACTTCACCCCGCTGATTCAGCACCGCCAGGCCACTACTGATGGAGGTCAGAATCGCTCCCTTCAACATTTCGCTCCTGACCAGCGCCTCGTCGGAGCGCCTTCGCATCAGCGCGTTGGCAAAGACTTGTCCCACCATTTTGAGCTGATCAACCAGACGGCTTGACCATACCCTGTTTTCATAAACGGTCACAAAGGAAAGACAGCCCAGAACGGAACCTTCCGCCTCGAGCGGGATAGCAACATTTGACTGTATTCCCTGACTCTGCAGAAACGCCTTGTCCTCATTCGTGGCGTCGGGAAGTTGATCTACATTCGTGAAGATGATCGGCTCGTTGTTCAGTAACTTCTTGGTGTACCAGGGCAATTCATTGGTACTGTAGCAGTGAGTGGCAACCGACATGTCGCGAGTGGCCGCGCTGGAATGGGTGAGCACGAGCTCTGTTTTGTCAACGGTAAATTCGAAAATGTTGACGCGATCGACGGCAAGGTACTTCACGAGCCTCATAAGAGCCTGTTCAATCTCGGCATCGATTTTGTCTGCAGGAAGATCAATGAAGTAGCTGGATAATTCAGCGATCAATCTCTCGAACCGGGCTTCCGATTCCAATTCATGTTCCGCCAGTTCGAGTCTTCGGCGTTCGATCAAAAGATATCCAATCAATACAACGAGTGCAACGAAGACAAGGAGTGTACCAATAATCTCCCCTTTGTAGCGCTCTGTGAGTGTCGGTTCGCGGTAGAGCAGCGAGCTTCCGGGTGGAAGCATGTTTTCGTTTAGTCCCCAGCGTCGCAGGGCCCGCGCATCAAACATGTAGAGATTCGTGCCTCTGACAACGGGAATCTCTTCAGGCTTCGTCCCTTTAAGAATCTTCACGGCGATATCTGCGGTAACCCGGCCCTGTTCGGCATAACTACTCACATAGCCGCCCACAAATCCCTGACCAATGAGCACATCCGCAAGTGTATAGACGGGGACATTGGCGGCCTTGGCAACCATCGGCGCTGACTGTCGAACATTAATGAAATGCTTTCCAGCAGCGTCCTCCGAGATCGTGGTGTACAAGATAATTGCATCGTTGGGAAGATGTTTAAGACGCTCGCAGAGGGTCAGGATATCCAAGTCGGTGAGATAGGTGAATTCCATCTTGGTTTGGTAGCTTCGCAAGTTCTCCCTGACAATATCCTCCGCACGCCTGTCAAACGGCGCCACACCACCGACCACAACTACGCGCCGGGTGCCGGGTTGCAGGCGCAGCGCCGCTTCGAGCGTTTTTGCCGCTTCAATCGTCATCCACACTCCGGTAAACCGGGAGTCAAGCCTGGGACGGCCCGCTTGCTCCTCGCTGCTGGCGCAAAAAACAATCGGAACACCGGGAAAGAATCTTTTGTGCACTTTGACCATGAACTGAATGGCGGATGGTCCGGCCGCAATGATCAAATCTGGCTTGCGAGTCTCATACTTGCGAAGGTACAGGTTGCGCAACTTGTTTTGGGAGGTCTCATCGGGGAAAAGGGTAGTTTCCAGATATTCGCTGTAGAACTCGACATCATAAGGAGACTTCTCATCCAGGGCAGCGTGGAGCTCCTGCTCGATGAGAGCAACGGCGGGAGACGAGCGTCCTATCTCGCTAAGGACGAGGACCCGTCGGGTCTGTTCGGATTGCGCGGTTAGGGCAGGGGACCACAGCAACGAGTATACGGTAACGACAAGGAGGAGATTCGGCATTCGCTGCATTGCTGTCACGTGCGCTTGTCGTGTGCCACCACATTATAAGCAGCAGTTCAACCTATTTACCTCCGGAGCGCCGGGCCACTGGGAGAAGTGCTAGTTTCCTTGGTTCTTCGTTTGGGCCTGGCGTGCGATCGATGTGAGGTCAATTGCAAATCGTTGGCATTGGAAAGTCCCGGTCATCTTTTCAACTGCGATAACCAAGGCCTATCACTTTTCCCAGTTGTTGCTCCTTCCAACCTCCAAGAGGATTGTCCGTACCGGCGGTTCTCCGTCCGTACTGAGCGACCCGTGCCTGAGATCCAAACCATGCCCGATCCTCCTAAAGTATGGCCGCGCAATGCACCGTCGTACTTCCACGTACTCGCAAAACCTACGGGTGCAATCTGCAATCTTGACTGTAAGTACTGCTTTTTTCTATCGAAAGACGCACTCTACCCGGGCAGCAAGTTTCGCATGTCGGACGATGTTCTCGAAGCATACATCAAGCAAGTGGTCGAATCGCAGCGTTCCGACCAGATCACCATCGCGTGGCAGGGAGGCGAGCCCACTCTGATGGGTCTCGATTTCTTTAAGCGTGCGGTTGCCTTGGCGGGCAAATACATTTCTCCGGGGGTAGCACTCGAACACACGGTTCAGACCAACGGCATTTTGCTGGACGAAGAATGGTGCGAGTTCCTGCGCGAAAACAACTTCCTGGTTGGGCTATCGATCGATGGCCCCCAAGCGATGCACGATGCCTACCGAGTAGACAAGGCAGGTGCTCCGACCTTTTCCAGAGTGATGCGCGCTGCCCGCCTGATGCAACAGCTTCGGGTCGAATTCAACGTGCTGTGCACGGTCCATGACGCCAACGTTGGCCATCCTTTGGAGGTGTACCGGTTTTTCCGCGATGAGCTGAAGACGCACTTCATGCAGTTCATCCCAATCGTAGAGCGGGCGACGCCGCAGCTTCTGGAAATTGCGAACGAAGGCTGGGGAGATAGCAATCACAAACGTCCGCTGTATACGCAATCCGGCGAGCTGGTGACCGAGCGCACAGTGAAACCGGAGCTGTGGGGTGAATTCCTGATTGCGATTTTCGACGAATGGGTGAGACACGACGTAGGCGACGTTTACGTACAGTTGTTCGAGTCATCGTTGGCATCATGGTTGGGGCTACCGGCGTCTTTGTGCATCTTTGCCGAAACCTGCGGCAACGCGTTGGCCCTGGAGCATAACGGCGATCTCTATTCCTGCGATCACTTTGTGGAGCCCAAGTTCCGGCTGGGAAACATCCAGCAGCAGCACATGGTGCAACTCGTGGCCTCGGATCAGCAGCGGGCATTCGGCAACGCTAAACGCGATACCCTGCCTCGTTATTGTCGTGAATGCGAAGTTCGATTCGCTTGCAACGGAGAGTGCCCGCGCAATCGTTTTATCAACACTCCTGAAGGTGAGCCCGGTCTCAACTATCTCTGTGCCGGGTACAAGGCATTTTTTAAGCATATCGACCGGCCCATGAAAATGATGGCTGACTTGCTGCGTCAGGGGAAGGAAGCTGCGGATGTAATGCCGGTTCTGGAGACGCAGCGTCAGGAAAAAGCGTACCGGGCTGCCGCCGCGGTCGGGACACTTTCTGAATACCGAATTTGAGCAATCAAAACTTTGAGGAGGAGCAAACCCAAATGTCAGATCCCAAGAGGACCGATTCGCATGCTCGCGCCGTCCTTCCCATTCCAACCCAGCCGCACACCGCGCTCACAACTTATGACGCCAAAGACCCCAATACAAAGTACCCGCCGATCGAGCCTCTGCTCCCACCCAAAGGAGCACCCAACGTCCTGATCGTCCTGCTCGACGATGTGGGCTTCGCGGCGTCCAGCGCCTTCGGCGGTCCGTGTGCGACACCCAATTTTGAGAAGCTCGCCTCCGGCGGGCTGAAATACAACCGTTTTCACACTACGGCACTCTGCTCACCGACACGGCAAGCGCTCCTTACCGGTCGCAACCATCACTCAGTGGCGATGGGTGGCATTACCGAGCTCGCCACCTCTGCACCCGGCTACTGCTCCATATTGCCCAAGAACAAAGCGCCGCTGCCCATGACCCTCAAGCTGAATGGCTACTCGACGGCGCAGTTCGGGAAGTGCCACGAAGTACCGGTCTGGCAGACCAGCCCGTTGGGTCCTTTCGACCAGTGGCCGACAGGCGGAGGAGGGTTCGAGTACTTCTACGGATTTATCGGTGGGGAGACCAACCAGTGGGACCCCGGAATATACGAGGGCACCACGCCAATGGAGCCGCCGAAGACGGCCGAGGAGGGCTACCACTTTACCGACGACATGACCGACAAGGCCATTTCCTGGGTGCGGCAGCAGAAAGCATTAATGGCCGACAAGCCGTTCTTTATGTATTTTGCTCCCGGCGCTTGCCATGCGCCGCACCACGTGCCCAAAGAGTGGGCGGACAAGTACAAAGGCAAGTTCGACCAGGGGTGGGACAAACTGCGCGAGGAGAGTTTGTCGCGGCAGAAGAAACTTGGCGTGGTTCCACAAAATGCTGAGTTGACGACGCGGCCCAAGGAGATCCAGGCCTGGGATGAAGTCGATCCGAAAATGAAACCGGTGCTGGCACGCCAGATGGAGGTTTATGCCGGGTTCCTGGAGCACACCGACCATCACGTGGGGCGGCTGATCGACACGCTCAAGGACCTTAAGATTCTCGACGACACCCTGATCTACGTCATCATCGGGGACAATGGCGCGTCAGCCGAAGGCACAACGAACGGCACCTTCAATGAGCTGCTCATGCTCAACGGCATCGCTGGCGTTGAAACCCCAGAGTTCCTGGCGGAGCGAATCGGCAAGTTTGGTAGCCCGGAGTCGTACAACCACTACGCCGTGGGCTGGGCGCACGCCATGGACACACCTTACCAGTGGACTAAACAAGTCGCATCGCACTGGGGCGGCACGCGCAATGGGACTATTGTGCACTGGCCCAAGGGCATCAAGGCGAAAGGCGAGATTCGTTCGCAGTTCTGCCACGTGATCGACGTGGCCCCGACCGTGCTGGAAGTTGCCGGCTTGCCGGAGCCGACGATCGTCAACAGCGTTCAGCAGGCGCCCATGGAAGGCGTCAGCATGGCCTACTCGTTCGACGACGGCAAAACCGCAGAGCGGCACGATCTGCAGTATTTTGAGATGTTCTGCAACCGGGGAATCTACCATAAAGGATGGAGCGCAGTGACCCGGCATTCGACGCCTTGGGTGATAGCCCCGACGCCAGCGTTCGACGACGACGTGTGGGAACTATACGATGGCAGCAAGGACTGGACCCAAGCGCACGATCTGGCGAAAGAGATGCCGGAAAAGCTGCGCGAACTGCAGCGGCTGTGGTTGATCGAGGCGACCAAGTACAACGTGCTACCGCTTGACGACCGCAGAGTCGAGCGCTTCAATGCTGACATGGCTGGCCGGCCCCAGCTCGTCAAGGGCAACTCGCAACTGCTCTTTAGCGGGATGGGAAGGTTGAGCGAGAACAGCGTTGTGGTCATGAAAAACAAGTCGTTTTCGATCACCGCTGAGGTGGAGGTGCCATCGAAAGGGGCGGAAGGCGTCATCATTCACCAGGGCGGCGCGTTCGGTGGCATGAGTGTTTACGCGAAGGGTGGAAAATTAAAGTTCGCCTATAACTTCTTCGGTCTCCAAACTTTCACCACGGAGGCAAGCCAGCCCATTCCAGCCGGTAAGCACCAGGTGAGAATGGAGTTTGTTTACGATGGCGGCGGCCTCGCCAAGGGCGGCAAAGTTAACCTTTATTACGACGGCAAGAAGGTCGGTGAAGGCCGGGTTGAACGGACTCATCCGATGTGTTTTTCTGCAGATGAGACGACCGATGTTGGCCGCGACACCGCTACGCCGGTCAGCTCAGACTACACTCGCAAGACCAGCGAATTTAACGGGAAGGTAAACTGGGTGCAGATCGATCTGGGCGAGGACGTCCATGATCATTTCATCAGTCCGGAGGAACGGCTGAATTTGGCTATGGCGAGGCAGTAGGTGACGCTGGCCAAAGCAACGACACCGTCCGTAGGTCCGGAACGCCGCGCCTACGGACGGCCTAGAATCAATGACCTGAATTGCGACTTGCTGTCGCATGCTCTTCGCAAACTGCCACGGAAAGACCTAATTCTTTTACGCAACCCAGTACATGTGCCGCGATATTCGGGCAGCCTGGCCAATCACACAGATATTCGGTCAACTCCTCGTCACGGCCGTCTGGACCCGCAATTCCCGTCTTGATTGTCACCTGAGGCATATGCGCCACCCTATGCTCCGATATGCCTGAATTCTTGCCGACGATAACCGTTTGTGCAAGTAACTCGCCGTCGACATTGACACAAAAGTAACCTTAAGATGCCCCAGAACCGTAATGAGGTTTGTTGGCTTCAGGTACCCGAAAATTGGAAAGACGAGACGACGCAAGTCCTTGGCAGGTGCGGGTTTCGCCCTGAACCTAGTGGTTCTGCCAGTTTCGCCTTACAGGTTCGATCGCTACCCTTCGCCGGGATGGGTTGACGCGTTCATGAGATCATGCTGGACCGCTTGAGAACGAGTCGCGCGGACGTACTCCCTGACTTGATGGCCGGAGTCACGAGTGCTTTGTCCTATATTCCTCAAGGGATGGCGTATGCGCTGGTAGCCGGTGTGAGCCCGATTTACGGACTGTATACCGGAGTTTTCGCGCCAGTGATTGGCGGGCTCCTCGCAGGTTCCTCATTCATCGTCATAACAGTGACCAACGAGCTGGCCATGCCAACCGGTGGCATCCTGGCCGCATTCGAGCCGGAGTCTGCCGCGCAGGCTCTGTTCACGTTGACGTTCTTGATTGGCCTGATCCAGTTGGCTTTTGGGCTGCTGAAATTTGGCAAAGTAACTCGCTTTATTTCCCATTGCGTGACCACCGGATTTATCGCTGGTGTGGGAGTCCTGTTGATTCTTGGACAGCTGCAAAAGTTGACCGGGTACAAGGGACAGGTGTCGGGAAACATTTTCGTGAGAACCTGGAACTGGCTCCTCCACCTGAATCAATTGGATTGGCACACAACCCTGGTGGGACTGTTTACCCTCGGTGTGATTATTGCTTTGCAACGCACTCGCTTGAAAGCAATTGCGCTCGTGGTCGCCCTTCTGGCCGCCACATTGGGTGTTTTTCTCCTGCACTGGAATTCTGTCGAGTTGGTGGGGGCGCTTTCCCGGATCCCTCGGGGTCTGCCCTCCCCGGTGCTGCCTGACTTTCGAATGATCCCGCAGTTGCTCATACCGGCTCTGTCGTTGGCGGTATTGGGGCTGAGCGTTGCAGCTGGCGTGTCGCAAAATTATCCGGAACCCAATGGGGCCCTGCCCGATGCATCAAGCGATTTTGTCGCGCAGGGAGCCGCGAATTTGGTCGGCGGTTTCTTCCAGGGAATGCCAGCCGGCGGTTCGATCTCGCGAACCGCGACAAGCATCAGCGCGGGCGCCAAGAGCAGGTGGGCGAACATTTTCGCTGGCGTGGTTCTCGGAATTGTTCTGCTGCTATTCGCTGGTTTTGCAGAACTTGTACCGATGGCAGGCCTAGCCGCATTACTGATCTCCATCGGCATCGGGGTTCTACGTCCTGACCGAATCGCCAGGGTCTGGAATACGCATGCAGCTGAGCGGTTGGCGATGATGACCACGTTTGTTCTTACTCTGGTGATCCCATTGCACTGGGCGATTTTCGCGGGCGTAGGGTTAACCCTGTTAGTCTACATTTATTCATCCTCGACCAAGGTCCGCCTGGTCCAAATCGTGCGCTCGGAAGAAGGTGATTTTCAGGAAGTCGCAGCTCCTGCCCAGTTGCCGAGTCATTCGGTGGTAGCGCTGCACGCCTATGGGAACGCCTTCTTTGCCGCAGTTTACACGCTCGAAGCCGCGCTACCTGCTCCTGAAAGTGCCGACAATTCCGTTGTCATCTTCGGTCTACGCGGACGGGAATCTATAACGAGCAGTGCTATTGCAATGCTGGAGCGGTACGTACGCCGGCTTCAGGCAAGAGGGAACAGGCTCATGCTGTTCGGAGTCGAACCACCAATGAGGCGCGAACTTGAACGTACGGGACTGATGCAGGTGATCGGTGAAGAGAGGGTTTTTGCGGCCAGCGCAACCGTCGGAGGCTCGTTCCAAGAGGCGTGGGTGGCTGCTCATGAGATCGTGAGCAGGAAAACTCAACACGCCTAAGGCATCCTGGTCATTACATCCGGTTTGTTGTGCACGCCACTGGAACGAGCTTCAGTCAGGATACGAGGCTCAGCGCTTTTCTCCGCTTTTCTCGATAGTTTTCGTAGAGTGCCAGGAACGAATTTGGGGTAACCATCAGAGCACTGAATGCCACAATCCCAATATCAACTTTCGTACCTGGAAAACTCTCGATCGCAATCACGGCACACAATCCGACGTTGCGCATGCTGGTAGCGGTTGCGAGGATTCTGCGGTTCTCGCGCTGCGGTCCGGCGAGGAACCAACCAATAATCATCGATCCGATGATCAGCAACACCATAGCAGCTAGCGTAGGGAACCCCAGCTGTCTTACCGCCCGCGATTGCTCCGCGGTCACAAGGATCACCCAGGCCAGAAAAAACACTCTTGCTGATAGGAAGGTTACCCTTCGAACTATGACAGCCTCTTCGCTCCAACGCTGAAGCGCGATCCCAATCAACCCAGGAAAGACCATATATAACAATGCGATCGTTGCCACCCGATCGTAGGGCACACTAAATCTGGTCTGTGCCGGAAGAATCAGTTCAGCTATTAAAGGGGTAAAACAAATCGCGGCAAGGATGAGAATGAACAGCAGAGCGGCGGCAAAAGGAGCATCGTCATCTCGGTTTCTCGTATACCTTAGTGACATTGGGGCGCCCGGTGCCGCAGCAAGAAGTAAGAAGGCGACGGCGAAGTCCAGTGGCATGGGAAAAATTCTGGCCAATGCCAGCCCGAGCAGAGGTACGAGAATGAGATTGGCGGTGAGAACTCGACAGAGCAGTCCTTTATCGCGGAGCAAGGCCAGGAGCTGTCGCCAAGTGACTTCCGCCCCCAACGACATGGTCATGCACACCAGAAACGCGATCGCCAAAGATTTCGATAATGGCCCAAATATTGTCTGCATATTGCCGAGTAATGAATTTGCGAACTCGTACTTAGCTCTACGGAATGTCCGTCTGTGTATGAGGTGCAGCGGGCGATAAGAGTTGTCTTCTTCAGCTCATCTTGCCGTCGCGGATTGAGCCTGGGCCACGAGCTTTTTCGTCTTTCGGCTATGGTAAATCGTGAAAAGCACATTCGGTGGCAACATCAACGCACTAAATGCCAGAATGCCGACGTCGACGTTCGCTCCTGGAAAGCTACGTGACGCGATCGCGAGGGCGAGCGCGACATTGCGCATGCTGGTATTCACCGTCAGGACACGTCTTGTACCTCTATCGGGTCCGCCCAGCATCCAACCAATGACCATGCTCGCTACGATCAGGAGCAGCATGGCCAGTAGCCCATTGATTCCGATCTGTTTCGTCGCTGCCGATTTCAACCCCATCGTAATAACCGTAACCAGCACAAAAGAAATGCCGGCGCAGGCGCTCACAGGTTTCCGTAGCCCTAACGCCACCGTGCTCGCCCACCGGTTCAAGGCAAGACCGGCCAGAAGAGGCAGGAGCACATAAAGGAACAACGCCTGTATCGCTCTGTCGTAGTGCAGCGTTACGGGCTGGTCAATATTCAGCATTAGCTGGGCGAGAAAGGGCGTGACGACAACGGACAGCACTGTTAGTGCGAACAGGAGCGCGGCAGCAAACGGTACGCTGTCTTGGGTTCTACGCGTGAAGTTGATCGCAAAAATCGCACCCGGAGCTGCGGCGAGCAGTAGGAACCCCGTCTCGATGTTCGCCGGCATTGGCAGGATCCTAGCGACGCCCAAGCCCAGGAGCGGCACCAGAATGAAGTTCGCAAACAATGCTTTCATGAACAGGCGATTGTTGCTCCCAGCTAACAGGATCTCCTTGAGCGTGACTTCCAACCCGATCGAAATCATCGAACTCAAAAGAAACACGATGATGAGCGCCTTCGATGCACCTCTTAATAACGACTCCATTTGAATCCTCCTCGCCAACACACCCAAGATGTCCGGCAGCCATTCAAATCGCCACCAGCAGCAGCGAATAACCCATTGCCCCGGCGAAGAAGGCCCAGAATCGGCCGCCTTTCCCCTTCGCCAATTCCATCATCGTGTTGTTCTCGATAACGGCGCCGGCAACGAATCCCAACAGAGTCAAAATTGCGTGCTCTGGGAGGAGAGCAAATGTTCCGATGAGCCCTCCTCCTAACACGGCGAGAGCAAGAAGCCACCTTCCGTTGCGATCGTATTTGTCTCCGAATTCCTCACTGAATGAGTGATTCACCACAATAAAGTGAAGGCCCATCGCCAAGAGGAAAGTCAGCAGCGAAAGCAGGCCCCGGCTCGAATCGCGCACCATCAGGTAACTAACCAGTCCGCCATAAGCGACAAATCCCCCGAGGCGCACTTTATAAATGAGGTTCTCTCGGCCAGCTTGCTCGGTCCCTCCTCCGACAAGATGAACCCTGGGCCAACTCATATGCTCCAAGCCGTAAAAGAGCACGAATCCCAATAACGCGGACAGATAGATGCGAAACTCGGGCAGCGGCAGTCTCATGTCCCGGGTCATGCTCGTGAAAGTGCCCTGAGCTTCACTTAGCTCGGGGATGATGTGGAGCCAGACGTACGCTACCGATGCACCAGCACTGGCTGTAATCCACTGCCTTGATCTGCTTTCACTTCGGAGCCTCAGCCACTTTCCGAATAGGAAAACAGAAGCCAGGATCAGGACTGCGAGCTGCGTCTGAAGCTGAGTGGTGGACAAGTGGGCCTCCTAAAAAGGACCCACTCGGATCAGAATGCCCAAGAATGCCAACCCACCCAGAACGGAAATCGCCAATGCGATCATGAGCGCGAGCGAAGTCTTGGGCGGACTGTTGGCATTCTTGCGCCACTCTTTCATCAGACTCACATGCTGGATTGAGGCCACGATCAGCGCAACCGTACCCAAGGAAATCAGAGCCAGTCCGAAGTTCCGCGGGCCGTTGTCCTGAATGGGGAGCTTCTCCCCTTTAGCCAACTCCTGCAGAAATTTGTAGATGGTAAATCCGAAGCTGATCAGCGACAGCGAGGTGCGGATCCACGCCATCAGGGTGCGCTCGGCGGCCATTCGATTGCGATCCAGGGCCAGGTCTGTGCGTTGAACGGCCAACTCGGTGGCAGTAGGACTCTGTTTTGACGGGATCGCAGCTTCGCTCATCGACACCTCATTCCTTGACGCACACACTGGAGTAAGCGCGCGAAACTTCGATCTCCAGATATCACACTCCTTGCCCGGTTGCGGCTACTGGCAGAAGTCCTAGGTGACTCTGAAACCTCGAGTTGCGAATATCAGTGGCGAGGCGGTAGCCCAAATCCCAAATTCTGGCTAACCCCATAGCCGAGGAGCACGTCATGTTCTTCTATTCATATCGCAAGATATCGTTCCGCCACTTCGTTATCGGCGCAGTGGTTCTGTCAGTGCTCGCAACGGCTTCGAACGCCCAACAGCCCAAAGCGGAATGGTCCTATACAGGAGAAAGTAACCCCGCGAAATGGGGGAACCTAGATACCGCGTACGCTACATGCTCTATTGGCAAACGGCAGTCTCCCATCAATATTGCGAAGCCGAAGACTGCTGACTTGCCTGTGCTCCAGTTCCACTACAGCGCGGTTCCGCTCAACATCATCGACGACGGGCATACCATCCAGGTGAATTACGCGGCTGGCAGCACTCTGCAAGTCGGGGACAAGACGTATACCTTGAAACAGTTTCATTTCCATCATCCCAGCGAAGAGCAGGTCAACGGCAAAGGCTACGACATGGAGGCGCACCTGGTGCATGCCGATGACAACGGTCATCTCGCGGTCGTGGCTGTGCTTCTGAAGAGCGGTGCCAGCAATGCGTTCCTCGCTTCCATCTGGAAGAATTTCCCTGCGGAGAAAGAAAAGTCGATTGAGAATGCGTCCGTGTCAGTGAACGCGGCGGATCTTCTTCCGAGCGATCACGCGTATTACACCTTCCTCGGTTCTCTGACTACGCCTCCGTGCTCCGAAGGGGTGACCTGGTATGTCCTCAAGACACCTGCAGAACTGTCCTCAGAACAGGTAGCGGCCTTTGCCAAAGTTTATCCAATGAATGCGCGTCCGGTACAACCGCTTAACGGCCGCGAGTTGCTCACATCCAAATGAAATAGCCAACCGCGGCCCTGGCAGAAGCGCTTTTACTTGTCGTTTTCGAAGCCGAAAGGGAGATTCCGGATGGAAGCAGTCTCGCGTTTCACGCTGCTACTCGTGATGCTGTCAATGTGTTGCTCCTTCACCTCAGCACAGACTGAAACAAAGGGTAATGACACCCCTGTTGATTCCAGTGCGCAGCAGGGACCTTCGACGCAGGAGAAACCATCGGGGGGAGGCGCAGGAGATTTGCAGAAAGCAGTTCAGAACCCGGTGGCCAGCCTGATCAGTGTTCCGGTTCAGAACAACAGCAATTTCGGCATCGGCCCGTTCGATCGGACGCAAATGTTCTGAATATCCAGCCGGTCGTTCCGATTCGCGCCAGCGAAAATTGGAACCTTATCATTCGCGGGATCATCCCTGTCATCTGGCAGCCTGCCCCTGGAACTGCAAACTTAGAAGTGTTCGGCATTGAAGAGAACACGCCGGCATATTTGGCGGCTCAGAATGTCCAAAAAAGCGCAGGCGTGTTTGGCTTTGGAGACATAACACCCTCCTTTTTCTTCTCCCCGGCCAAACCGGGCAAGCTGATTTGGGGTGCGGGCCCCGTATTCGTTTTGCCGACCGCCACCAGTAAAGTTTTGGGACAGGGAAAACTCAGCATGGGCCCCTCGCTTGTCGCATTGGTCCAGCCCGGGAAATGGACCTTCGGAATCTTGGTGAACAACGCCTGGTCTGTAGCTGGCCCGTCGGATCGCAGCGATGTGAGCCAGATGACATTTCAGTATTTCGTCAACTACAACCTGAAGAAAGGCTGGTATCTATCATCTTCGCCTGTCATCTCGGCGAACTGGAAGGCCTCAAGTGGAAATGTATGGACAGTTCCTGTGGGCGGAGGAGTGGGCCGAATCCTCCGTTTAGGACTCCAACCCGTCAATATCTCTGCACAGTTCTATGGGAATGCTGCGCACCCGTCAGGCGGTTCTCCGTGGGGCATGCGGTTACAGATTGCGTTCTTGTTTCCAAAGTTACCTCCGGCCATGAAGGAAAAGTTGAAGGCAATGCAGCAGAAGTGAGACTCGGCCCTCCTGCAAGCGTCCGCACCATCGTAGCGATTCTGTATCACCCGAAGGCTCAGTATTGGCCGGCGGTATTTGCGCTGGTTAAACAGGGCAGTTGGACCTTTCGAAGTCTGCGCCAGCGCTCATGAGGTTGCGCCGCACCGATCCGCCAGAACGATTCACCGCAGTGATCAGGGAACCATGCCACATTCGAACAATTTGTTGGCAATTGGCCCGGCTACCTTGTTCAGGAACTGCTCGCGCATTTTCGCATCGCTCTTCAGAGCTGCGATAGCTTTTTGCTTCATCGCAGCTTGCTGGGGATCTGGCGGTTCCTCCTTCTGGGCTTTCAACTCCTCGCAACTGGACTTTTGGTATTTCTCGATTACTTTTTGAGCGACCTTTTCCATCATCGGATACTCGCTTTGCTGTGCGCTCCCGAAAGGGAAGACCAATATCAACATCAAGCATGCAATCAATGAATATTTCATGGTTCTCTCCTCCAAACATGTCGGCCCAGTTCTTAGCTTCCGGCCTTCTTGTAGTCGAGATTCTGAACTTTCACGGTGATTTGTTTGGCGTCGGCCCGCAGCAACGTATCGGCGACATGGTTGGTACCGTCCGGTAGAGACTGGAATTCTACGTCAAGCGAAACTTTGTCCTTCTCTTCGTCAAGAAAACTATCCACGCTCAGTTTGCGCAGTTTCTTCGTGCCCGGGTCGAACTCGAGCGTCATAACATCGCCAGTCTTGTAGTAGTCCTTGAATTGAAGCTGAACGGCCTGGGCTTCGTTCCTGCTCAGGTCAGCCTTGCCCGCCTTCAATGCCGCGGTCAGGTTTTCCGGGGAAGGGGGAACGTAATGTTGGATCAGCGCTCCGGCCCGCTCCATGTACTCCTTCATCTCGCCGACTTTCTTCTCGACGATTCTCTTCTTGGCGCGGCCCATTTGCTTTTCTGGAGGCGGTGCGCTGGTCAGCGTCTTCACGACCTTGCCGTCCGGACCATATTTGCAGGACTCGTCTTTTTCGTTCTTCACCTCACCCTTCACACTGATCTCGGTGTGTGCTGTCCAGCTGTACTGACGGAGAGAAGCTTGATTCTGCGCTATGGATTCCTTGATGGCCGCGACCTTTTGCTGAAGCAGTTCTTTCTTGTCTGGAGAAGCATCCCCTTGTGCCAGGGCGAGGCCTCCAGCCAGGGCGAGAGCAGTGAACACGCCGAGAATGTGCCGCAAAGAACTTGTCATAAGTCCCCACTTCCTTTGGAGATGCCGTGTGCGTTTGCGAATTTTTCCGTTTCCTTATCATTGCGCCGTGGAAAAATAAATTCCCTGGCAACGTCGATCACTTCACCGAATATGCGCGCGCATCCATGCAGGCTGAGAACGCCCTTTTGAACGTATTCATTCCCTGGTCGTAGTTCGCCTTGGCTTGCGCATAGTCTTGCTGAACTTGCGAGCCCCCCTGTTGCGCAGCCTGCTGCTTCGTCGCAGCGTTCGTCTGCCGCTGTTGCATGCCCCCGCGCATAGTGCCGGCGACCGCTCCGATGCCTGCTCCCTTCCCAGCGTTGCCGGCAATCGCGCCGATCATGGCCCCTCCCGCAGCGCCTCTCGCAGCACCGCGGACGCGCCCACCCTGCGCCTGCTGTGCCCCGCTGGCCGCCTCTTGTTGGGCAGCCGCCACATCGGCTGAGGTGGGGGCTGCGGGCGGCGGAGCTTCAGGATTGACTCCGCTTTGCCGCTGGGACACGTTGTAGCAGTCGAGCTCATCCCTGAGTTGCTGATCGCGGTTCTGATTGTTTTTGGGATAAACGAACATGTTGATCTTTTGTGCCGCAGAAAATGTGGGTGGAGGTGGCAGCGCCGCCTGAGCTGCAGACGATGCGATTGTGGTTTCATCGTCTACCGTAGTGACCCCTGGTTCCGCTTTCGCGATCTTCTCCACTTGTTGCCGAGCGGCTGGGGTTTTCACCTTGCCAGTCAGTTTGACCTTGCCCTGCTTCGATTCGACCGCGATCTGCGAATCTTGTGTTTGAGGGTCAGCCGAGACTCTAGTTTCAATGTCCCTCCCAATAACATCATCGTTCGGTTTGCGCGAACAGGCGAAGAACAAGCTCACGAACGATAGACAGAAAACAATGAACACTACTCTCAGCATGGTGTTCTCCTGGACAACGCCGCCCACACGACTCGTTCTCAGTACCCCCCCGTTCACCCGCAAATACCAAAACGAAGCCCAGTGTGGAGGATCCGAGGCGTGCATGGTGGACTGAGACAAGTGTAAAAACCATTGAGAGCCGGTGGCACTAGCAATTCTCCTAGCTAGATCGTCGCTGGGAGTGTGTCGTAGAGTGTTCACGAGCAAAGACAGTGTTATGAGAAAAACTTCGGCGTGATAACGTCTGCAGTTTTCAATCGCATGCCTGCCCGTAAGGACGCGAGATTATGTTGGAAATGCTGCTTACGAAAATCCAGAAGTTAACGGTTTTCTTGCTCTTTGCCATGCTCGCCGTTGTGGTATTGCTCTCGACGCTGCACCTGGGGGTGCTCATTGCTCAAGAAATCTGGACGCCGCCGCGGTTTCTCATTCGCGTACAAGGCCTGCTTGAGATTTTTGGGTACTTTCTGCTGGTGCTAATCGGAGTGGAGTTGCTGGAAACCCTAAAAGCTTATCTAAAGAAGGATGTCATTCACGTGCGCGTCGTCCTGGAAGTGGCACTCATCGCAGTCGCGCGCAAGGTCATTATCGAAGAACCCAACTCTGTGCCAGGCTTGACCTTGCTCGGCATTGCCGCCCTCATTCTTGCATTAGGCATTGCATATTACTTCGAGCGGCAGGGGCCAAGAGGATCAGACTCCACCTCCCGACAAAGTTGAACCGAACTTTACCTGCCTTTGTTGACACTTGGAACGCCCGATAAACGCTCCTGAGACTCGGAGGAATGACGCAATGTACCTAAGAGTTTTCCTAGTAGCCCGAAAACCTTGTGGGGTCTAAGGTTCAGACTTTGAGACTGTCCTTCCAAGTTCGATGGAACTTCGGAAAGAGGTTTCCGTTGTGAGTTTGCACACAAAGGCGGTTGATACCGCGGACGAGAGCCGGTCAATACAGCCTCGTGTTTTGCTAGCCGACGATCATGGCCCGATCATCGAGCGAGTAAGGTCGCTCTTGCAGTCAGGTTTTGACGTGATCGGAAGTGTAAACAATGGAAAGGACTTAGTCTCAGAAGCGGCGAGACTCCAGCCCGATTTGATTGTTCTGGATATATCGATGCCAGGCCTAACCGGCATCGAGGCCGCCCAAGAACTCCGTGCAGCTAAGTCCACGGCAAAGTTGATTTTCCTAACAGTCCATGAACGGGTTGAGTTCGTGCGCGCATGCCTCGCCGAGGGGGCACTCGGTTACGTAGTAAAATCGCGCCTCGCAGTGGACCTTCTCCCGGCAATCCGCGAGGCATTGGCAGGACGCCGCTTTATCTCTCCTCCCGTTTCGCGGTGATCCCAGATTACTTGCTGTCTCGATCTGTGAGCCACTTCTCCTTTCATCCATTCCTAGCACTTTTCCCAGTTCCGAGGCCGTGCGGCCTGTTCCTAAAATTGTTGGCCCAGGCGCTTGAATATCGAAAGGCGACTTATCGCTTTAGCAGCGCCTGTGGAGGACCGAAGACGATGGCATCGGAGAATTGATGTCCGCGCAAGCAGACCGTTGGAGGAGGATACGCATGATCCTCGGAAGGGGACTGGTATGGCTCGTTGTTCTACTCTCCACCTCGTGGGCGACTGCAGCACTGTATTTCGACTGGCCGGTTGCATCCTGGAGGCTCCCAGCGGCACTGATGTACGTACTCCTCGTGCTCCTGGTGCTGGCGATTTCTCGCCTCCATTGGCGTGGCCTACTCACTGCCATGGTGGCGTTCGTCTCTGTGCTCGCTTGGTGGTTATCGCTGCGGCCATCCAACGATCGTGCGTGGCAGCCCGACGTGGCACAGACAGCCTGGGCGAAGATCGATGGGAATCAGGTTACAATCCACAATTTTCGTAACTGCGATTACCGAACTGAAACCGACTACAGATCCCATTGGGAAACGAAGACCGTCGATGTTTCACAACTGCGCGGCGTTGACATATTCATCACGTACTGGGGCTCGCCCTGGATCGCACATCCCATCGTGAGCTTTGACTTTGGCGACGAGGGCTATGTCGCCATGTCGATCGAAACGCGGAAAGAGGTTGGAGAAGACTACTCGGCGATTCGCGGTTTTTTTCGCTATTACGAGTTGGTCTATACCATTGGCGACGAGCGTGACATGGTCCGCCTGCGGACGAACTATCGCAAGGGCGAAGAAGTATATCTCTACCATACGCGGGCCACCCCGGAGCAGGCGCGGAGCATATTTCTGGATTATTTGGCCCGAGCCAACCGTATGCGTGACCACCCGGAATGGTACAACGCCCTTACTAACAATTGCACCACCAACATCGCTCCCCATGTGGCCCAAAGTAGAGGTGGAAGGGCAGTACGCTGGGACTGGCGCATCCTGCTGAATGGGAAAGGCGACGAGATGATGTACGAGCGTGGGGATCTGGCCGGAAACTTACCATTTGCCGAGCTCAAGCAGAGTGCACACATCAACGCTGCAGCCCGCAAGGCTGACAACTCTCTCGATTTTTCCCGCCTTATCCGTGAAGGGCGGCCTGGATTCGAAATCGAGCAACAGGCGATCCAGAGGTGAATCAACAGTGAGTTTCATGCCCGCTTAGCCAGGGGAAGAGAATCCCAGATGAGGGGGCGGGAGTTGCGAGCATGGGCTTCCAGCCCCAGCCCTGTGCCGCTGCTTTTCTCGTTGGGAGCCCAGGTTCCGCGACCGGCATTGATGTATTCGCAACCGAGGTGAATCTCATGCACCTGCGAACTGGGGTTTTCCCAGCGGTCTTCTGTTGTTGGCTGCTTGCGTCAGGATCATCAGCGATGGGCCAGCAACCCACCGATACAGTTAGCAGCAATGCAGCGGTGCCCAAACGGCCTACCCTGGGCCTGGTATTGGAGGGTGGCGGAGCCCTGGGCTTAGCACATATCGGCGTCATCCAGTGGATGGAAGAACATCGTATCCCGGTGAATTATATTGCCGGCACCAGCATGGGCGGACTAGTAGGTGGAGTGTATGCCACCGGCCGAAATGCGGGACAGCTTCATGATGTAGTGAACGGCATTGAATGGAACCAGGTGATCGGCGGGCGGACGCCGTTCGACAACCTGTCATTTCGACGCAAACAGGACGCGCGTGAATATCCTGCAACGATCGAACTCGGGTTAAAAAAAGGATTGCGGTTTCCTTCCGGGTTTAATTCGGGTCAGGAGGTTTCACTTATCTTGGACCGCATTGCCCTTCCGTACGCTGGTATCCGGAGCTTCGACGATCTACCGATACCATTTGCCTGCGTCGCCACCGACCTGGTAACCAATAGCGAGCACACGTTTCGCGATGGTCCCCTAGACCTCGCACTTCGATCGACCATGTCACTGCCTGGGATTTTCACGCCCGTACGTTCAGGCGGGCACATTTACGTCGATGGTGGATTGCTGAATAACTTTCCCGTCAGCGTCGTCAAGGCGATGGGCGCGAAGTATGTGCTGGGTATTCACTTGGAAACCATGCCGCTGGATCCCGATGCGTCACTCTCCAGCTTCGCGGTTCTGGGGCAGTCCATCTCCACTGTAGTTGCCGCTAACGAGCAGCGCGCCATGGAAGATGCCGATATGGTGGTGACGGTGAATTTGCGGAACTATACCTCGATGGACTTCAACGCTGGGGAGCAGATCATCAAGGCAGGCTATGCCGCCGCCGCCGCAAATGCAGCGAAGCTTTCGTCGATCTCGGTCGACGAAGCCACATGGCAGCAATATCTGGCGGAACGCGATGGACGGCGCAGGAAGGCGGAAGTCCCGCGGTCTCTCATCGTGACCGGCGTACCTCCAGAGGTCGCGGACCCCATCGCCGAAGATCTCTCGGGACTGGTAGGCAAGCCCATTGATACCTCAAAGTTGGACGACGATATTCGCCAGCTGAATGGGATGGGCGCGTTTTCGGTTGTGAACTACTCGATGATCGAAAAAGATGGGGAGCCGAGTTTACAACTACATGCTGAAGAGAAAAGCTACTCACCGCCAATCGTACAACCGCTGATAAGCATTGATGGCGCCAGCTATGACAATGTGTTCTTCAGCATCGGTGCTCGAATCACGTTCCTGAACTTTGGGGGATATCGCCGCGAGTTGCGCACTGACGTGATCTTTGGTTCCCAGTACGGACTCGGCGCCGAGTATTATCGGCCTTTTACCTCGACAAGTGACTGGTTTGTCGCTCCGCGGGCAATGTATAACAACGCACAATTCCCGCTCTTCAAGGGTAACGACTTTCTTGCGCTGTACAGGAATCGCGTGGCGCTGGGTGGGCTGGACGTGGGTTATGGCTTTGGAAAAACCGGCGAGCTGCGCTTGGGGTATGAAGGTGGATATCAGCGGCTGAAACCACAGATTGGGAGTACCACGGAATTGCCTACGGTTGCCGGGCCGACTGGTGACGTCAGGCTGCAATACACACTGGATACCTTGGACCGGCCAGTGGTTCCGCGCAGCGGAGAAGGCGTACGCTTTTATACGAAGTACTTCAACGAAAATCCCGGAACGCCGCACGGTTTCCCGCTATCGGAACTGCAGCTTCAGAACTTTTTCCGGTTGAGTAGTGCGACTTCGGTGTTTCTCAATGCTTATGGAGGAACCAGCTATGGCTACAAGACGGGCGTACCCCTGTTCAATCTTGGCGGCGTAACCCGCTTCGTCGCTTTCGGCACCAATGAACTGCTGACCGACCAGTACTTCCTGTTTCAAACTGGATACCTTAGAAAATTGAAGAACCTGCCACCGCTTTTGGGCAGCACAATTGACGCCCTCGGTATGTTTGAGATTGGCAAAACTTATGGGGGTCCCTACAAACTTCCAGGAGATGTGGCCGGCGCGCTGGTTGTGAACACAATATTTGGGCCGATTGAAGTCGGCGGTGCTGTAGGCGATTACGGCCACGCCAAATTCTTCTTTCAGATTGGGAGAATTTTCTGAACGTCTGGACAACAAGTCGTAACGAGAATCTTCCGCCATCCTGCGCGTGGCCAGTGCGAATCCCTGGAAGGCTGACGCCGCGTCTCCAACGACGTACATCGGGCCGGAGAGAAGACAAAAGGTCAAAGGAACTAGCACTTTTCCCAGTGGCCATGCTCTGCTTCCATACACTAGCTTGAAACCGCTTGATTCCGATGGAGCATGGCGCACAGCTGCCACTAGTCATGGTCTCCGGGTCCGAGAATGCGCAACAAAAGAATTCAAAACTGCGTTTCCCGATTGCCTGCGGCATGGCTGCTTCTGCTAATCTGTTCGGCTCCACTATTGATCTGGGGGCAGTCCGACGGCGTTGATCAACGCGCCTGCATGCCTCAGCTTCAGGGACATCCAAGTTCGTCCAATGCAGGCAGCACTGCGCCCGCGGAATCAAAAAGCAACTCTTCAGAACGTATTTTCGGAATCGTTCCCGCCTACAACATTACCGACGCTCGAAATGCTCCGCCGTTGACAGCGGAGCAAAAATTTGGGCTATTTGCCAAGGCTGCGTTGGATCCGTTTCCAGTCGCGGCCTATGCCGTGCAAGCGGGAGTCAGTCAAGCAACGGACACGCATGCTGGATACGGACAAGGGCTTGGCGGCTATGGAAAACGATTCGGGGCTGCTCTTCTTGACGGTACATCAGCTCGTTTTTTTGGCACCTACGCGTTTCCATCACTGCTGCATCAGGATCCACGCTACTTTAGGAAAGGCGACGGAAGTGCTTGGTCACGAGTGGGGTATTCCCTTACTCGAAGTTTTGTTACGCGCGCCGACTCGGGCAAGAGACAACCGAACTGGTCGAACGTTTTCGGCAAATTTACCAGCGCGGGTCTTTCAAATCTCTACTATCCAGCGGAGGATCGCGGTGGAAACCTAACCCTCACGCGAGTGGCGATCAGCCTGAGTTATCAGACCCTGGGGAACTTCGCCATCGAATTTTGGCCAGAGATCCACAGGAAGCTGTCTGGCGGCAACAAGCCGAAGTGACGCTTACGGAGTATTGCCTGCGGTTCATCTTGCTCGCACTGAGGGCTGAGATTTGCGAAGTCAAATACCAGGAGGCTAACACATGAAAAAGCTTGCCATACTGATCTTAGGAGTGACTTTCATTATCTTGCCCCTTTTGTGCCAGGAAGAGCAAATGAAGCAGGAAGGATATACCGGCACAGCTATTGGAACAGGGGGACCAGCGTCGGCCAAGTCGATTGGCTTTAACTTACGCGTTGATCGCTACACCAGTGCTGAAGAAGTGGACCAACTGGCGGCGCTGTTGAAAGAGAAAGGTCCTGACGCACTCCGGAGGGCCATGGAAAAACTTGACGTAGGACGAATCAACCCAACCGGCAGCGTAGGAAATCAGCTTGCCGTTGCACGGAAGCGTCAAGCTGGTTCTGACACGATCATAACAGTTGTGACTGCTCGCATTATGCCATTTGCCGAGCTGTATCGTGGCGGTCGAACGACAGACTATCCCTTTGGATTCCTACAATTAAAGGTGAACGACAAGGGTGAAGGAAGCGGCCAAATCATGGTTGCGGCGAAGATTCGGTTCGACAAGAAGAAGGGCCACTATGAAATCGAGAGCTACGGGAATCAGTACATCAAAGCTGTAAACGTCCGCCCGAGCTCCTAATTTCTAAGACGGTTTGGGCACTAGTATTCTTCCGGGCTCGGTTTCTACCTGCTAGCGCTGGCGCAGGCGACTTACGTAGTGCAGTAATCCTGACTCTGACGGGTGTTCCAAAGTCTGCCCGTCGGTGCCCAATGCAAGAATTCGGCCCGGAGCAGTTACGAATTGCTTCAATTCGGAGGAAATATGATCTCTTTTCGTGGTGCTGTCGCCGCATTGATCTTTGTAGTTTGCCTCGGATCGCTGGCTTCAGCCCAGCAAGATGCTTCGTCATCGGCACAAGGTGCCCCTGCCTGGTCACCCGCGCAGAGCATTGGCATGTTTGCATTCGCAAAGAATGGTCAAAACGCGGACCAACAGCTCAAGGATGAGAGCGAGTGCTACGGGATGGCCAAGCAGCGCACCGGACTTGATCCTCAGAAGCCTGCTCCCACCGGACCAACTGCCGAGCAGGTACAGGCAGCCCAAAAACAGGCAGCCGAAAACGCTGATCAGGTGAAGGGGGCGAGGGTCGCAGGTGCAGCGCGAGGCGCTGCTGGAGGAGCGGCGATCGGCGCGATTGGGGGCAGTGCCGGTAAAGGCGCCGGGGCCGGCGCTGTAGCAGGAACGATGAGAGGTGGGGCAGCGCAACGCTCTGCAAATGCTCAGTCACAGCAAAAAGCTGCCGCGCAGGCTAAAGCGCAACTGCAGAAGGAACACGAACAGGAGATCCTGGCGCATAAAGAAGGCCTAGACATTTTCCAGCGCGCATTTGCCGCCTGTATGGACGCTCGCGGCTATTCCGTGAAGTAGCGAGTACGATGACATTTCAAAAATTGCTTGCTCGCCTCTGGGAAAATGCTCATTACAGGCTGGCGGGGCGGTGATGACCTCGCCCGTAGCCGTGCGAGTTGGGACAGTTGCTGGAGGCGGTTGTGAGCCACAAGTTGGAAGCGGCCGTACGAAGCGCACACTATATGGGGTGTGATTACGCTAATCCTGATGGCGTTCTTTGCTGGACGTCTACAGAGCGGGACGAATTACCTCTCTGGTACAGCTAAGTGCAGAACTTACGTCCCTGCCGACTGGGGTGAATACGCGGGCTCAGGCCAATACGGTATCGTTTTTCAAGGATAATGAAGGCACGCCGCGTTTCGTTTCGGTCGGGGAGTACCTTGCGGTCACGAAGGCACTCCGGCGATTGACCTCGAGCCCGGAGAAAGTAACGCTGCAAGAAACCCTAAAGGGATTGGAGCAGAAATAAATGCTCTCGCTCCGTTTCGAAAGGAGTAGCAGGGCGCGCAGATCGATTCTTTAGGAAAACTCGAAACGCGGCCTTGTCGCTCAGCAAACAGTGGAACGATAAATCGACCGCGCGACGAGTTGTTCGGCTGGCGGGAGTACTCATTGTGCTGCTAGGCTTCCACAGTGACTCCGCATGCTCGCAAGGTACCGTGAATGAATTTTGGCGGGAGGTCGATACCTATTTAACGTTATCGCAAAATATCGACTGTTCTTTATGGCCCAAAAGGCCGTCGATCAGGATTCGGAGCAGGAGCGCTGGCAGGTTGGCCCGAACTTCGACATCACGTTGAAACCCATCTTGCGAATGAAGTTCAAGACACTGAATCCGGAAAACCTTCAAGGAAAGTTTTCGGTTTTTTAGATAACTATTCTGGACTCTACCCAGATCCGAAGAATGGAGATTTGCATTGCACCTCTTTCAGAATGCAGGATTCGCCTACACAGCGTTGCTGCTGGTTGCTGCTGTCCAGCCCTCACTGGCAAAGCGCAAGGATGACGTGGTCGTGATGAAGAATGGGGACCGCTTCACGGGCGAGATCAGGGGGTTGCAACACGGCGAACTCTCCTTTAAGTCCGAGTACATGTCACAGTCGGTCCGCCTGGACTGGAACCGCGTCGAGCGACTGGAGAGCCAAGACCAATTCATCGTGGCGCTGGTTGACGGGCGCCGTTATGCAGGCAACATTGAGAAAATCGAAGGAGAGAAGACAACGAAGAGCGAGTTTCGAATTGTCTCCGATACAGCGAGTTTTGAAGTATCGCAGTTCGAGATAATCACGATCCAGCAGCGGGAAGCCAGTTTCTGGAAGCAATTGACTGGTTCAATCGATTATGGTTTCAGCTTTACCGGCAACAATAGCCAGGCAACTTCATCTCTTTCCGGTGACGTCGCGTATAACACCCCCGCATACGCGATTGATTTAAGTACAAGTTCGCAGATTACCGCCCAGTCCAAAGGCCCGAACACTGCCCGTTACACGTTCGACGCAAAATACACAAGGATGCTGACACAGAACTGGCTTTATGCCGGCCTTTTCGACGCGCTGAAGAGCGATCGGCAGCGTCTGAATCTTCGTACCACATACGGTGGCGGCCTAGGCAGACGCCTGGTGCGAACGGATACAACCTCCCTGATGGCGCTCGGAGGCTTGGTTTATACCCATGAAGACTATTTTGCTGAGCCCGGCATTGAGCCTGTGCGCAGCAATGGTGAGTCCTTTCTGGGCCTGGCGTTTTCTACCTTCCGCTTCAGAAGTATGGACATTAGTTCGAATGCACTGGTTTTCCCAAGCCTGACCGATCCTGGGCGAGTGCGCCTCAGTACGCAATCGAACCTTCGTATCGAGATAGTGAGGCACCTTTTTTGGGACTTCAGCCTCTATGAGAATTTTGACAGTCGTCCACCGATCAACGCTCCCCGGAACGATGTGGGAATCACTACGGCTTTGGGCTGGAAGTTCTGAAGCTTGGGTCTTCAGTATTTCGACGTGTTTCCGATTGATCGTGGGCAGGCAGACGCTCTTTCGGAGCACTTCGAGGAACCGCTGGCCGGCCCAGCGGCGTTGAGCTACCTGAACCTTATACTAAATCAACCTTATACTAAATCCTAGGGAGACTCTGATTAAGTCCTCCCTTTCCACAGCGAGTACAGATAAAGTCGTGCCAGCATGAACTCGTTCCGCAAGCAGAGGACACTGGCGATGATGACGGGATTCGAGCGGTACACGAAGAAGACTCGGCGGGCAATGTTCTTGGAAGAGATGGAGCAAGTGGTGCCGTGGGAGAGATTGTGTGGGCTGATCGAGCCGCACTATCCCAAGCCGGGCAACGGGCGACGGCCGAAAGAGCTGGAACAGATGCTGCGGATTTATTTTGTGCAGCAGTGGTTCAATCTGGCAGATCCGGCGGTGGAAGAGGCGCTGTATGACTCGGCGACGCTGCGCCAGTTCGTCGGGATTGACCTGGGCGCGGAGCCGGTGCCGGATGAGACGACGGTGTGCAAGTTCCGTCATTTGTTGGAAGAGCACAACCTGGGAGAAGAAATTCTGGGGACGGTGAACCTGCATTTGCAAGCCAAGGGGGTGCGGATCACGACGGGCACGATTGTGGACGCGACCCTGATTCACGCACCGTCTTCCACCAAAAACCGCGAGCAGAGCCGGGACCCAGAGATGCGTCAGGCGAAGAAGGGGAAGAACTGGTACTTCGGGATGAAGGCGCACGTGGGCGTGGACAGCAAGACCAAGATCATTCACACGGCGGTGGCGACGGCAGCCCATGTTTCCGATGTGGCGATGTTGCCAGACCTGCTGCATGGCGAAGAAACGCGGGTGTGGGGCGACGGAGCGTATCAGGGGCAAACCGAGGTAATCCACGAGTGTGCGCCGCGAGCGCAGGATTTCACGCAACGGCGTTGTCGCTACAAAGGCCAGATCGTGGACGAAGTGGCGTGGGCGAAGAACCGGACGAAATCGAAGGTGCGGGCGAGGGTGGAGCACGTGTTTCAAGTGATGAAGCTGCAGTTCGGATTCGTGAAAGTACGCTACCGCGGGCTGAAGAAGAACGCACACCGGCTGTTCGTCACCTGTGCGCTGGTAAATCTGTTTGTGAGCCGCAGAAAACTGCTCGCCGCAGCTTAGGCTCGTGCGGCTTTCGTCCCGTACGCGCGGTTGCAACGGCGGTGCTGACCGGCTCCAGCATCCGCGACCCGAACCGGCAGCACGGTTTCCTGAGCACCGATGTTAGTCGACTTAGGATGAGCCCTTATTCAGAGTGTCCCTAGGAGCCCCCCACTCATGCACGTGTCGAGGATAAAGCCACCATTTCTGTAATCAACACTCAAGCTGCGATAGCCAAGAAACAGCGAATATCGCTGTTTGAATTCCGTTTCTGCGCTGGAGTATATCTGCCAGGTGACTTGTGTTCCGCCGCCAAAACCGCCGGCGTCGCCCTTCAGCATCGCGAACCAGCGTCTCTTTAGATTCCCCCGGAAGCGCGCTCCCATCACTGGGTCAACCCAGCCTTGCAAGGCGCTTGCACCCAAGCTAGGAGTTTTGCTAGGCGACAACCAAAGGCAAAGTGACAGAGAGTAATCGCGGGAGAAACGACCTATGCCTATCCAGAGTCCTTCAGTCGCAGTGCTCGGGAAAGGGCGCATCGCTCCGAAAACATGCGTCCGGCACGCCGCCTGCTGGCTTTCGGTGTCACACCTCGTCTGGCTGAGTCTTCTGGGCAGTTCGTTGCTGCTGCTTAGTGTCCTGACACAAGCTCAAGATTCGGCCAAACAGCAAGAGCCATCCTCAAAGAGAGTGTCCGGTTTTTTAGATGATTATTCCGGACTCTACCCCGACCCGAAAAATGGCGATTTGCTGCTCTACGAAAAAGATAAAACGGCGCTGAAGCCCTACCACAAATTCCTCCTTGAGCCTGTCACTGTGTTCTTGCTCCCCGAGGCAGAAGATCGCGGGATCGATCCAGATGATCTGGACCGCCTGGCTCGATACTTCGCTGATGCCGTTACAGACGAACTCATGGGCTCAGGCTATGAGGTGGTAACCGAGCCAGGGCCGGGTGTTTTGTACATGCGCCTTGCAATTACTAACGTGGAGCCCACGGGTGGCAAGAAGAATGCCGCCTTGAAGGCGGGCGCAACGGCCGCTTCAATGGCAGTGGCCCCGGGGGCCAGCCTTGCTGTGCCTAGGCTTAGCGTTGGCAAGGTGGAGATTGAAGGGGAAATGCTCGATTCACTATCCGGAGAACGTATCGCGGCATTCGTGACCAGCAAGGGCGGACGCAGATGGTTCAGCGGGCTCAACGCCTACAAGAAGTGGGGGGATATCGAGGCCGCATTGCGCTCATGGGCGAAGGATTTTCGCAAGCGTCTGGACCAGGCGAACGAATCCTAACGCCTGATGCGGAATGGTCTGGGATGCATCGCTTCGCTCTCCCCCGCGGGAAGCTAGGAATTTGTCCCACTTCTAATCTCGCCTGCCGGCTACTTCGTGGCAAATGATCTCCCGCGAAAAGAGAGAGCATGCCCAGGAAAGGCCCTCTAATCGGTCTGTTTCAAAAATGATTTAGGCACACTTCGCTTCGCAACCTAATTGCCTTGAGGTCTGGAAATAAGTCCTCACACTAGTATCAGGGACCCTTATCTCTTCGGTTGGTCCCTTTTCCTGGAGGAACTTGACAAGAGTGCGGCCCGTGGGCGAGGGACGAGAGTGACGCGAAGCGCTGCCAAAGGCAGAGGTCATGGATTCACTTCAGCGGATCGATGGTGACGGTCATGTCGATGATTCGGGTCAACAACTGATTCGGGGTCTCGGGTATCGCTCATCGAGCTTCCCAAGGGCCAACAAAGGGCAGTGGGAGTTCGCTTCAACTTTGCTCGGAGTTGGGGACTGATCCTCTTTGCGCCTGCCTCTCGAAGTAATACGCCATACTTAATGCAAGGATAAGGGCCGCAATCCCGAGCAAGGTCAGGCCTGGCACCGAGTTGGGTTCTTCTATAATGACCTTGCGCGCCATTGCAATCAGCGCAACTTCCAGGACAACCCGCACGTGAATGACGTCCTTCTTCAGGTAGGCTTTCAGGGTCTCCAGCAACTCCACTCCGATCAGCACCAGCAGGAAGTATCCAAAAATTTCGAGCAGGCCTTGCACCCGAATGAGAAACCGAGGCGGCGTCCAGATTTCTTGAGCGATTAGCACGCCTAGGTGCAACGTGGAGAGAACCACCACGACGGCGAGCATTCCAAAGAGCGCGAGAACGGTTAACTTCTGGATTTTCGTAAGCAGCGTTTCCAGCATAATCTCCCGTCCATCGCGGCCAGCGGCTCCCAAGAAACCCAACCCAACCGGGTTGTCACTGTGGATTGCACATGCTCGGCCGGGAAATAGATTCTCCAGCTGATGGCTAGGTCTTGCCTCCGATCTGGGTTCCAATTACCTCTCCCGAAACGATGATTTCGACCCGGCGGTTCTTCTGTCGACCCTCTGCGGTTTTGTTGTCGGCGATGGGATCGTTCATCCCTAACCCCTGTGCCGACAACGTACCGGCATCCAAACCTTGGCTAGCTAGGTAGTCGCGGACCGCATCTGCGCGCTTTTCGGAAAGAGCTTGGTTGAACTCCGCGCTGCCAGTGCTGTCGGTGTGACCCTCGATGGCTAGCCGGAGGGAGGGATAGTTGAGCACGATCCCGGTGAGTTTAGACAAGGCCTCCCGCGCTCCGGACCGAAGGTCCGCCTTGCCAGTATCAAATAACACGTCGCCCATGTTGACGACCAAGCCACGAGGCGTGTCAGTAGTGGGCAGAACACGATTGAACTGCTCAAGCAAACGGACGCGTAGTTGCTGCTTCTCGCGCTCCGCAGCCTGGGTCTGGGCCTGTGCCGCCCGCGCAGCCTCTTCGTGGGCAGCGATTTCGGCATCCGCTTTGCGCTTGGCTTCAGCGGCGTCGGAATCCGCTTTACGCTTGGCTTCACCGGCTTCGGCGGCGGCCTTAGCTTCAGCTTCAGCCTGGGCTTTCGCAGCGGCGTCCTCGCGTTCCTTCGCAATACGCTCCTCTTCCTGGCGCTGTGCGGCCAGCGCCCTTGCGTCCTCTGAGAATTGCGCAGTCTGTCGAGCCGTTGAGATGACCGCGTTTTTGTCTGCTTTGCCCGCGAGAGAGTTCTCGGCCATTTTCAGGCTGCCTTCTGCCTTGGAAAAGATCTCCGGTGCGTATTTATCAGCACCACGCGACTTCGCGATTTCCACCGCATTGCGCGCTTCGTACATCTCCAGCGGAACATTCGGATCGAGCGTCAGTGCCAAGGGGTTTCCCATCTTTTCGTACTGGCTTCGCTTCATGAGCTTGTACTCGCTCACGGGAAAAATCTTTCCCTTTGTGTCTTTCCGCCTCTCGCTTTGGAGGACGACCACTTCGCTTGGTACACGGACGGCGAAATAAGGTTCAGCAGTAACCACTAAAGAGAAGGTTTGCGCCGGCGTGGTGGCGCTGAGTTTGCCAGCTCCATTTTTGTTGAGGAGGATCTCTCCCATATTTTCGGTTCTTCCTTCGGGCGTCACCGCCCAAAGCACATAGGTCAAAAACTCCGAACCTAACGTCGAGGGCGGCTTCAGACCCTTCACCTCGGCATCGACACTGGTCCTTCCTGCCTTCGATTTAATCTCCACCTTCGCCTGACCAGTTGCCTCTGGCATCAGCTCTGTGCCCTTCAGATCGACTTTCGTGCTACCCCCTCCGACCTCATAACCGACAGCCGTGGCGGATTTGGTGATCACGGCGGACTGGGGCACTTGTTGCTCTGCTTGAGCTGCCTTATCCTCTTGAGCTGACGCGCTGCCAATCGAGAGTCCGATGCATATCCAACACAACGACAAGGTAAGAGCCAACATCAATCTATTGGCTTGGCAGGCATCATTTACTCGCCCGCCTCTCCGCTCCTTGATGTCGATACAAGTAACTGCAGGGTTCTCACTCGCTTTCATGTTCCCTCCCTCCTGTGTTTCCTGATGATCCAGGGCCTCGTGGTTAGGCGCGAAGTCCTGGATCACATTCATGCCACCTCAAGAGATCTGGCGGCAATGCCAGGTCCAGCAAGGCCTCAGACATCCTGATCGGATATGTGCCACGACGCCGATCTCGTAGTCTTCGTGCTAGATCGGTGCCGTTCCAGTCATGATGTGTCTCCTTTTGAGTTGGGTTTTGGGGAGTGAGCGGCCAGATCACAAGGTGGTTGTAGCGTGAAAGGCCGCCACGTACAACTTGCCGATAAGCCGCGACACTTTCGAGGTCGCGCGGCTTGAGAAGCCGAACGCGATCGACGGCGAGCAGTAACAGTAATGAACCTGCACCTCGAGTCAGTCGTTGCAGTGCATGAAACTGTACGCGTGAGCTTAAGCTTGGGAAAAACTCGCTACAACTAGCAAATCTGCTAGGACGGCGTTGGCTAGGTTTGCTTTTCTCACAGCGTTGGCTAGTTCAGGCCTTTCGTTAAAATATCCAGCATGATGCCGAAGGGGATGGTGCTGGTTCTATCCTTTGGGTTGGCCGGAACTCGCCTCGTACGAGCGGCCGATGTCCCCCTTCCCTCCTCCGTTGCCGAGAAGGTGATCGTGTTGAAGAGTGAGCGCAAGCTCATGCTGATGAAAAGCGACCGGGTGCTGAAAACCTATCGCATTGCTCTGGGCACCGATCCCCTTGGCGCAAAAACCCGCCGGGGAGATCACAAGACGCCGGAAGGTAGCTTCCTGCTCGATCGGCATAATGAGCGAAGCCAGTTTCACCGCTCGATTCACATCTCCTATCCAAACGCAGATGATCGGGCGCGGGCCCGGAGACTTGGAATTTCGCCCCAACGTGGATTCGCTGAACTCATTGTTTGGATCAGGTTCTGGACTTCCGTCGGCACAGATGGTCGACCATGACGAACTCTGCTCTTCCATTTCCAATACAGCCGAAAGCCTTGGCGGTGCCAAGCGATGACGGTCTCCGGTTTCACAATGCGCAGGGCGAGCGCCAATTGGGCCAAACTCTAGAGAGCCAGACCCAAACGAGTCGGTCGCAAGATCGCAATCGCAGACGACGGTCTTGGTGCACGCGCTACAGCACAAGAAGCTGATGACGGAGTGCCAGGTTCTCTGCGTGCAGAGCAGCCCGAGTTTGAAGACAGCCACGAAGGAAGGGGAGCAGGGAAGCGAGGGTAGTACCGAGGGAGCTGGGTAACTCCGGCGGAGGGAAGGGGCCTCAGTTAAAGACGGACGCAAGAAGCAACGAAGGACATGGGGATTGACGATTGAGTCTAGCCACCCCGGGTTGTGTTCAGAAGTTGCAGACGGCGTCACACGTAACATCATGTGTCTTTTCCGAGAGCCGAATGCGGGAAATCTGCCTGTCCGGTTCGATGAGCGGGTTGTGTCAAGAAGACGAGAAATCGTCATGCTGTACGAAAGATGAAGGAGGGCCCTTCGGAGTCGCTCTGTAGGGAGAGGCTTCAAACTGCCATAAGCTGCTTCAGCCAAAAGCTGCGGTGGCGAACGTTATGGTTACAAGGCGTGACGATGGTCACGTCATGTATGGATGAGAGAGACGAGTGCAAACGAACCTCTGAAAACGCATCGAAATCGAACTCAAACGACATCAAAACCGGAATGTCCCGCTTGTTCCGGGAGCAGCATGGAAGGGGACCTACTTACTGGCCATGCGATGTCCGGTGTATAGGAGGCGTGACTCTCATCCGGGCTTTCGTACGGAACTTGAGAACCTGGTCGGTGATGCTAAGGGAGAAGGCCCAAGCGGAAGCCCCGCGAGGCTGACAGTACCGATGTGCCGAGCAGGGGCGGACTGCTCCCTAGTAGCGATGAGACGGGGTAATTCTCGTCGAGCGAAGGGGGCGGGTCACCGAGTCGGGGTCGACATGGGTCAACTGGTAGCAGGAGGAACCCGATGGTCTCGGCGGAAGGGGCCAGCCTTCCACGGGTGGTACGAGCCGTGTGACCGGAGACGGTCAAGCACGGATCTGTGAGAGGCTCGGGGCGAAATTCCCCGGGCCTACTCGGCAACAGGAAACAGGGTCAAGCCAAACCGGATTGAGGCGGGCCATGCGAAAGCATCCCAACTGCCACCGGGAGGCTAAAGTGTGCGGCACACACACATCGTTTCCACATTTGCCTCGCGGAAGTTTTGAACTAAACTACTCCCATCTGAGCGGAGGACAGAGCGCTGCGGAGACGCAACTCGAGCGCCGACTCAGTGCCGGATTGGCTGGGGGCGGACTCCCAGTTCGCCCCTGTGTAAGCCAGCCATTCTGGCCCGAAGGCGGTAAATCTCGGGGGATCGGGGGCAGCGCCCCCGAACTAAGAAGACAGCGTCCGGGATTTCTGCTGTGCCAGCTGCATATCCATTCGATAGTTCGGGTGACGCAACCGCTCCGCAGAGGGATCGAAGTTAGCCTCCACTTCGTCGTGAAAGGGAGTCACGGCCAGCTTCTTCAGCCATGCCTGCCAGGGCGTGCAACCTTCTAGGGCTCCATGAGAGCGATACTGGTTGTAGTGGTCCTGCCATTCTTGCAGCCGTTGCGACAGATCGGAACTCTTCACATCGACCGTCGGATAGAACTCATCCAGATCTGTGCGCTGGGAGCGCTCGACCTTCCCGTTCAGATGGGGCGATCTCGGGCGGATCGGCCGAAACTTGATCCCGTATTCCATCAACTTCTCTTGGAAGCCATAGGCAAAGAACTCGCGTCCGCGATCGGTTTGAATCGCCTGCGTGGGAAAGGGCATTTCTTCGATTACGCGTTCCAGAAACAACAGCGAGTTGGCGGCCGTTCGGCGCGGGTAGACGGCCAACACGCGAACGCGCGTGCAGTCATCGATGGCGGTGTATTGGTAAACGCCGGGCGCGATTTTGCAGGTGTCCATCTGAATGCGCTCGCCAGGAATATGCCGCGCATAGCGAGTTCCGCCGTTTCGCGGGCGTCGCGACCGTGACAGAGGCTTCACGTCCAGCCCCCGCAAGACCTTCTCGATGGTGGTCCTGGATAGTTCGAAGTTGTGGTTGCGCTGGAGTTCGCTCTGGATTCTTCGGGAGCCCAAACGGCGTTTTCGCAGCTCGCCAATCCACTCGCGATGATGATCCAGAACTTTCACCAAGGGCGACGACCTAGGCCTGCGGCTCAGCGATGAGAGACCGCTCACTCCGTTTTCACGGTAACGCCGCACCCACTTCCGGAGAGTAGGGCGCGAGATGCCGCACTTGCGACAAACCACAGTGTGATTTTCGAGACGAAGAAACAACTCAACCCAGCCCAGTCGCCTCCGCACTTCGTTTTTCATTCGCGCAGCTTACCGGAAACAATGTCTATTGACCACACAGCTAAAGCCACTGCGCCTGTTCTCTACTCTACTCGCGTTAGCACTTATCGACGGCGCGTTCGTGATTGAGGAGCTTCGCACGAACTTTCGCTACGCTCGTCAACCGTGTAGGTTCTCTGACGCTCACCATGTTTCTGTCCTCCGAACATTCCTAGCAACTGCTCAATTGCCGACTTTCTTGTAGTCAAGATTTTGAGTTTTTACGACGATTTGTTTGGCATCGGCACGCAGGAGCATGTCGGCGACATAGTTGGTACCGTCAGCTAAAGACTTGGTGCAGCCGATGGCTTCGATTCCCACGACCACTGGACCTTCCAGGGCTGCGTAAAACCCTCGTACTGCATCCCCTGCGTGGCCAAGTGTCTTCTCGGTGAACTCGCCGGTTTCGGTGTCCACCATGGCTATTCGAACATGTTGCCGACGCTGACGCGCACGATTAGAAATGCCTATCACTTTTCCCAGTTGTCGATGGTTGCAGCCTCCGAGAGGATCATCCTGGGGGTTTCTCCGTCGCCGCCATCGCCTTTCAGGCAAGGCGGGGGCGTAGCGCTCTGAGCGAGGCACTGTGCACCGGATGGCGCAAGCAACGGAGCACGGTTCCACGGTTCACGATGGCTTCGCAGGTCATCGCCGAGCTTTCTCCGTGTTTTGGGGCTGCTCATTTGGCCAACTCAACCCCTGGACGGCCGAGTGGTGCTGGAGAGCAAGTAGTCATGTAACGGCGTGACCAAGCCGGCGTTACACTGACATTCCACTTGGTACAAAAGATCGGTCCGGTCACTGGAGTTCAATGCATGATGATGACTAGCAGGATTTGGATATTCACGTGCCTCACAGGGCTTGTACTCTCGTCGCCATCAGTGCAATCCCAAAGCAAATCCACAAAGCAACAACTCGCCGGCACGGAGTCAGTTGGCGATCTAGTCCAAAGTGAGCAAAGCTCCGCCACAGCTTCGTCAGCTACACGAGACAATGCAAAAAGGCTAACGACGAGTGAATTCCCTCCGGTCCATATCCTCTACATGCACGGCATCAACCAGATCGGGCCAGGGGATTCACTGCCCCTGCGAAAGAGTATTTGCAAATACCTCAAGAAATGCACGGTAAGCAACGTACACCGTCTCTACGTCGACAGCGGAGCCTTTGCTACAGATGCGCCGTGGCCCAAGCTCTTGTACCTGAATGCTCCCATCTGGACGTCACACGACGAGTGGAATGCGTCGGCGCCATTCATTGACCGTTATGAGATCACTGGCAACGGGAACGTGACGATTATTCTCGACGAGCTCAATTGGTGGCCTCTCGTGTACTCAGTAAAATGCAAGTTTCTTATCAAGAGCGACGTGTTGTTGACTGGGCCTTCCAAGGAACTGCTCAATGTATGCCAACCGGAACAGACACAGCCGGACCCTGCGAGTCCAGAGCACTTCCTGAAATACCAGTGGCTCGCAAAATCGTATGTAGCCGAGATCAAAAACAAACCGCGACATGCGGCGATAATGAACCGCAATCTAAAGAACGGACTGATGGATTGGGGCTTTGGCGACGCAGTTTTGGCTTTAGGGCCCATGCGAGACGTCCTGGTATCCGGTATCCGGCAAATGATGGTGAAGTCTCTGGAGTCTTCGGGAATCGATCTTGGATCGGCGAAGCCAGATGACGATGGCTCTCCGATTTTCTTCATCACCCACAGCCTGGGAAGTTATCTTGCTCTGGACGCTCTCGATACAGGGGTATTCGGAACGCACCATGCTGCGCTCGAGAGTTTCCGCATCACTCCGAAGGAGAAGGTTGGCCTCGACTATTTCTCCGAACACACAGTTGGATTCTATTTCCTGGCAAACCAGGTGGCTCTCCTCGGACTTGCCAGACTCTCACTTGCACCTACAACTCCCGACGGCTCAACACCTTCTCCGGAATCCGATGAAGATCCTTCGTCCGAGATCTCGCATTGGGTATCCATGAGAGATACGTACCTGGAACATCGAGCGCCATCGGCTTTTGGTCCACAAATCATCGCCTTCAACGATGCAAGCGACCTCCTCACATGGAGCCTTCCCGAAATCGCCGGCGCACGCGTTATCAATATCTCTGTACGGAATTCAGGGTTTAAAATTCCACCATTCCTTAAGGGGCCAATTGGCGCCCATGGGAACTACGTGGGAGATGAATCGGT
>Ga0210401_10000795_pt1 | contig 38286 bp, 39 predicted proteins | sample IncBWH32MmetaG_FD_150866 | JGI IMG/M metagenome (GOLD analysis project Ga0210401, IMG submission 150866) | Forest soil microbial communities from Barre Woods Harvard Forest LTER site, Petersham, Massachusetts, United States - Inc-BW-H-32-M | ecosystem: Environmental > Terrestrial > Soil >... | reverse complement strand
GAGGTTGACGGGATGATGTATGGGCGTCCGTGGATGCGGCGCCGCGACGGGTGAGCACCGGTGCAGGAGATCATCCAACCGACACCCTTGCCCATTCCGTGATCGACGCAATGCAGGCTGTCCCGGCGGCGCACCGTGGCTTCGGACGCTACACAGGGCTGCGGTCGGCCAGCACTTTTGCGATGTGGGGCAAGGTGCTTGTTCTCACGCTATGTCTAGGGTGCGGCGGTCCCCGAGCGCAGTCGGCCTCGCCGGATGCGCTGCGGGCGCGTTTCGCCGCCGTGCGTGCGCAGACCGCCCTTAACATCTTCGATCGCCCCCTCTATCTGCAATCGAGCGAGTCGTCGGACTTGCTGCAGGGTGGAGAAGTCTTTGCCCTTGTCGACTACAGCTACGACGATGTGCGCCAGGTGCTGGTGCAGGCCGACCACTGGTGCGGCATCCTCATCCTGCACCTTAACGTGAAGTATTGCCGTGCATCGAGCGCCGCCGGACGTGAGGCCCTGTACGTGGGCATCGGAAGGAAGGTCGATCAGCCGCTCTGGGCCCTGAACTGGGTCATGTTCGGGTACCAGGTCGACAACGCCGGCAACGATTACTTCTCTGTCGTGCTGCAAGCACCGACGGGGCCTCTGAGCACGAGGAATCTTCGCATCTTGATTGAGGCTGTGCCGTTCGAGGATCATCGGTCGCTTCTGCACATGACCTACGCCTACTCCTATGGCCAAGTTGCCCGGTGGGCAATGCAGGGCTACCTGGCGACGATCGGAAGCGCCAAGCTCGGCTTCAGCATCGTCGGCCGAAGTGCTGACGGGGAGGCGATTCGCGCCGGTGGCCCGCTCGGCGCACTCGAGCGCAACACCATGCGCTACTACCTCGCCGTCGAGGCCTATCTTGCAGCCCGCAGGCTGCCCGCTTCGCAGCAGACTCAACAGGCCCTGCAGGATTGGTTCACGGCGACCGAACGTTATCCCCTGCAGCTCCATGAGATTGACCGCGCCGCTTACATCGAAATGAAGCTGCGCGAGCTACGCCGCCAGGAGACGGACAACCCGCCGAAGCACGGAAACTGAGGCGGGCCGCATCCGGAACGGCGTCGATCGACGATCAGAGGCCCTTTGCTCCTAGTACGTCGTCCATTCCCTGCTATTGACATATCAGTCTTCCAGGCTCTTCGAAGCAAATTCGACGCGCAGGCTTCTTTGGGCCGGTGAGCTTCCAAACGCGTAAATCCACTGCAACGTCCCCTTCGATGGCACGTTCGTCGCGTTGGCGTCGCTCTTCAGAGCGGTCTGGCTCGGCTTGCCGAGCAGCTTCTGCACTTCATCGGGCGACATGCCTTGCCTCAGATCGGCCGCCATTCGCTCGCCCTGGGCAAGACTCAACGTGCCGTCGGTGCGGGTCGAGTCGGCATTGGCTGTGGAACTGAAGGGCAACGAGGTCACCAAGATCGTCAGAAAGGCCCAGGAATGAATGCGTCCCATGTGCATTGTCTCCATTAAGGTCGGACGTGCCCGGTTGCGGGGCGTTCTTCTGATGCTCGGCGGGATCGAGCCAACTACCCTCGCGCGGCATGCCGCCGCCACCGACTGGCGAGGGCCTCGGCCTCGGCGATCTGGGATCGTGTTGCGCGGTGTTCGAGTCTCTTCAATTTCTGCTCAGCTTCAGGTACACCGTTCGCCGAGGCAAGGATCAACCATTCGATCGACTGGACAAAATCCTGCTGTACGCCTCGACCGTTTTCGTAGCTCAAAGCCAGGCTCAATTGAGCTCCACCGTCTCCCTGGTCGGCCGCCTTGCGGTACCACTTCGTGGCCAACTCGAGATCCTGCTCGACGCCCCGTCCCTTCAGATACATGTACCCGAGACTGAATTGCGCAACGGCAAGCCGCTGTTCGGCCGCCTTGCGATACCAAGCTGCGGCCTTGGCGAAGTCCTGCTCAACGCCCCGCCCTGTGGCGTACATGAGACCGAGGTCGTACTGCGCCTGCGCAAGGCCTTGGTCGGCCGCCTTCTCATACCATGCCACCGCCACCGCATCGTCTCTGGCAGCCCCTTCCCCGTCTTTGTAGATGGTTCCGAGCCTGGCCTGGGCGCGGGCGTCACCTTGCTCGGCACCTTCGCGAATCCACCTTACCGCCCCGGCGTTGTTCCGACCGACTTCGTACGGTGCGTCGGAGTTCCCCTGCTTCGCGGCAATGGTCAAATGGTCGAAGGCCGTGGTGCCGCCCCTACTAACCGCCACCGTGCGTCGATGGATATCTTGTGGCGCGGCGCCTGTGCCAGCCTGGGTCAGGAAACAACACACCGCAAAGGCGGCAGCAAACAATCCGCACAGAAGCTTCATGACCGAGGTGATCAGCGCGCTCAGTACGTCGTCCATTCCCAGCTGTTGATGTACCACTGATCCGGTGCTTTCGCGGCGAAATCAATGCGCAGGTTGCCTTGCGAGCCGGTCCAGGAGTAGGTCCATTGCAGGGTTCCCTGGGAAGCCATGCCGGGGTAGCTGCCGGCGCTCTTCAACGTGGTCCGCCGCGGCTGGCCGAGCAATTTCTGCACCTCCTCGGCCGACATTCCCTGCTTGAGGTCGACCGCCACACGCTCCGTCTGGGTCAGGCTTAAAGCTGCTGCGGCCCGTACCGACTGTGCGTACGCGGTTGAAATCCACAGAAGCGACGGCAACGCCGCCAATGCCAGCACCAACGCAATCCGCTTCATTTCGCTTTCCCTTCCGGACTCCGGTTCAACGCTTGATCCGGGAAATTTTCGTGCCTTCGATGCTCAAGCTGGCCATCAGCCCCTGCTGGTCGAAGACGAACGCATAAGCCGAGTCCTTCAGCGTGGATGAAGACAGGTTCTTGGCCAGACCTTCGTTGACCACCACCACCGTCGGCCCGACGCCGATTTCCCAGCCGCGTGACCTGTCAAGATACTCCACGGCCTTGTCGGTCATCAGGAACACCACGTACCCGAACGACTGCGCCCCGGCCTGCAGACCCCAGGACCCGCTCACCGAGTTGTAGTAGTCGGAGACTTTCGTGCCGTTCATCAGCACACCCTCGCCGTAACTTCCACCGAACACCAGCCCGGCTTTGATGATATTCGGAAAGACCAGCATGGCTTTGGCGTGCTTGGAAATATCAGCCGCCAGCGAATTGCCCTTGTACAGAGTCTCCAAGGCCTGGGTGGCACTACGGTCAAGATCCGCGGCTGTTGCAGCACCTGCGCGGGCACTGAGTGTGCCGAGCGAACAAGCTGCCGCAGTGGCAAAGCCAAGTGTCAAAAGGGTGCGTCGATTCAGTCTCATTTGAAATCCCTCGAAAATTCGATGTCTGCTGCCGGCCAAATGCTGACGGTATTTTGCGCCCTGGTCTGTGCGCTGTCGCACGGAACGAGGATCGCCTCTGCGTGTCAGCCTCGCGGCCCGGAGCGATCGCCTGGTTGAAACGGCTCGTGATAAAAGGGGGCGATTCGGCGGGCCGGTCGACCGATGGTGACGCTCATCTCCATCCTACGTACGCCAGCGAACAGACCAGGCCCGAACATCGGCTTAACCTTGTCGCCTGACCGCATCAGCATGGAAGCTGCTGCGTGCCACTGCTAGCGGGCGGATCGGAAGATGTATCACGCCCCTGGGCGGCTCGGGATTGACGGCCGACTGGCCGCACGATCACAGGCTACCGCGCTCGTTAACGAACTCGAGGACAGGTCATGCGCAAGATACTTCTGTTGTTGTGGATGCTGCTTTGTTCCGCAGGTCCAGCCATCGGCCAGGTGAGCGTCGGCGTTGGCCTTCCCTACGTCAGCATCGGAATCAATGTGCCCTTGTATCCGCAGCTTGTGCGGGTGCCCGGCTACCCCGTTTATTACGCACCGGATCTGAATTCAAACTACTTCTTTTACGATGGAATGTACTGGGTCTACCAGAACGATAACTGGTATGCCAGTTCCTGGTACAACGGCCCATGGGGGCTCGTAGCTCCGCAGGATGTGCCCGTCTTTGTTTTGCGGGTCCCGGTCAGCTATTATCGGCAACCGCCCGGATTTTTCATAGGTTGGCAAATCGATGCGCCGCCACGCTGGGGTGACCACTGGGGCGCGGAATGGGAACACCGTCGAGCCGGATGGGAACGGTGGGACCACAACTCGGTTCCTGCACCTGCGCCGTTGCCCGTTTATCAGCGGCAATACTCCGGCGATCGGTATCCGCGAGTTGAGCAGCAGCCCGGGCTGCAACGCCAGAATGATCATTATCAGCCGCACGATCCTGAGGTGCGCAGACAGTACGAAGCGCAGCAAGGGCGACGTGCACCTGCGTCTGCCGAGCGTGGAACGCAGGCACGGCCGCAGGCGACGGCCCCTGTGCCGCAGGGCATCCAGCGCTCGCCGGCGTCAATCCAGCAGAGCGCGGCGGTCGCTCCCCGTATAGCGGCGACTCAAAAGGCGGGTGAGAACGCGCAGAGGCCAGCACGGACCCTTGCCCTGCCGGAAACAAATGGCCCTCCAGTGCAACACCCGCAGCAGGCAGCGGATCAGCGTCAACAGCCAGCACCCGCGTCGCGCGCCCAGGAACCCGGGCCGCAGGGCAAGGGGGCCTCGGCGGAAGCAAAACCGGCGCAGGACCCGCGCCAGCATCCCCAGCAAGTAGCCGCCGAGCGGCAGCAGGCGGTGCCTGCACCGCGCAGCCAGGCAACAGCGCCGCAGGGCAAGGCGGATCCGCAGGAAGCAAAACGGGAGCAGGAGTCAGGCCCGGACAAGGGCCGCGAGAAAGCCGACGATCGCGCGCAGGAACACAGATGAGGTGGTCACCCTCATTGGACGGCAATCGGTGGCCCTGGCCGAACTGTGCCACAACCAAAGTGCGCCACCGCACCGACCGGCGAGGCAATCTTGGATACCGTGGGTATACGTCGAGGAGATGCTGTGAAACTGCAAAGACTGATCGTGCCGGTTGTCACGGCCGCCGCTCTAGCGAGCGGATGTGCAAGCTGGGATACGCACGACCGCGGTAACGATTATCAATGCGGACCTACAGGTTCGACCGAGAGCCGCGACAGCGCCTTCGCCGGTCGCCACGGCCGGTCGGGGTGCGGTGCCGACTATGCAGCCGCCGCCGTAGCCCACGAAATCATCACCGAGGGAACGCCATGAATTGGGACATGATCGAAGGCAATTGGAAGCAGTTTCAAGGACACGTCAAAAAGAAATGGGGCAGGCTGACGGACGATACCCTGATTCTGATCGCCGGCAGGCGCGACAAGTTGTGCGGGCAACTCCAGGAAAGCTATGGCATCACCAAGGATCAAGCGGAACGAGAGCTCAAGGCCTTCGAGGAGATTCACAAGGGTTTCGAACCGGAAACGCGGGCTTAGCAGGGGCCCGTTCATGTCCTGCGGATCCGCCAGCGTTGCGACCGGGGGCCTTGAGCGGCGGGGCAACCTGGCCGGAGTACCGTGATGATGGGTCGAGGTTACCGTTCGCTTTTGGTACTGACCGCAGCCATCCTGAGTGGATGCGCGTCGCTCCCGCCTGGCTCCAACTTTCCAAAAATCGCGTCCTCGGCGTTCGCTCATCCCGAGGAAACCCGGCTCGGTCGGGCCTTCGACAATACAGGAACCGAGCATGGCGGCAACTCCGGATTTCGCATCATTCCGGTAGGCGCCGATGGGTTTCTGATCCGCATGCAAATGATCAATGCGGCGGAACGAACCATCGATCTTCAATACTTCATCTTCCACGGAGACGATACCGGCCGCCTGTTGACTGGAGCCGTGCTGCATGCGGCCGATCGCGGCGTGCGCGTGCGGATACTGATCGATGACGGCGAGACGAACGCGGGCGACGAACAGCTCACCGACCTTGAAGCTCATCCATCGATCGAACTGAGAATCTTCAATCCGTTCGCCTATCGAGGGCATTCGACCCTGGCCCGTTCCGTCGAATTCGCCCTTAACGCCTCCCGGCTCGACTATCGAATGCACAATAAATTGCTCGTCGTCGACAACGCCATAGCCCTCCTGGGCGGACGCAATATCGGCGACCAGTACTTTCAGATCGACCCCGATTCCCAATTCGCCGACGACGACGTGTTCGCCGCTGGTCCTATCGCGAAACAACTCTCCGCGACCTTCGATGAATTCTGGAACAGCGCCCTGACGATCCCGGCCGAGGCGCTTGCGGGCGGAAAGTCGTCGCATGCCACGCTCGACGAGCATCGCGAGGTGCTGAAGGAAGAGCGTCGGCAGTCGAAGGCGGAAGGCGTTGACTATGTGCAGCGGATTGCAAGTGGCGAACCGTTTGACCAGATCGTGTCCGGCAAATTGCCCCTGATCTGGGCACACGCGCGGCTGGTGAGCGACAGTCCCGATAAAAAGAAAGTGGAAAATGGCTTGATGGTGGGGCGGCTGATGAACCGCACGGTCGCGGAAGCGGCCAGCGCGGTGCATTCCGAGTTGCTGATGGTGACGCCCTACCTGATACCCGGCAAAGAAGGAATGCGGCTGTTCAAGGACCTGCGCCAGCGCAACGTGCGTGTTCGCATCCTGACCAGCTCACTGGAATCCGCGACCGGCTTGCTGGCGCAATCCGGATACATGCCCTATCGGCGTCCTTTGCTTGAAGAAGGCGTGGAGCTTTATGAAATCCGCTCGCTGCTGGGGAACGCCAGAGGCAGCGGTCAGACAACCGCGATCTCTCGTTACGGAAACTACTCGCTGCACGCGAAGCTGTTCGTATTCGATCGTCAGAGAATATTCATTGGCTCGATGAACTTCGATCAACGATCGATGCACCTGAATACCGAGATCGGATTGATCATCGACAGTCCCGAACTCGCCCAGCAGATTGCGACGCGCTTTGAGGCCATGGTGCAGACCGTCAATTCCTACGCGCTCGCATGGCGAGCGGGCGACACCGGCGGGGCGTCCGGCCTGGTGTGGCGCACCCAGGAGGGTTCGCAGATCGTTGAATACGACATCGAGCCTGCGCGAAGCGGCTGGCAGAGATTCGGAGCCGAATTTCTATCGCACTTGCCGCTGGACAGGGAGCTGTGAGGGCTCGATCGACCGGATGCCTGTTTTTGGTGCTGGAACTGTTGTTGCCTTCGGTGGTGTACGCGGAACCGCCGATCAACGTGCAGGTCGAAGTCGAGTTTCTCCTCGGCTACGTCGAAGGTTCTGGATGCGAGTTTTATCGCAATGGCACCTGGCACGAGCCGAGGGCAGCGCAAGCGCACTTACGCGACAAGTACAGGTACCTGGCGGCAAGGAACCTGATCAACACCACGGAAGATTTCATTGAAAAGGTTGCCACGCAAAGCAGCCTAAGCGGTCAGCCGTATAAGGTGAGATGCCGGGACGGTGCAACGGTGACGGCCAACCAATGGTTGCGCGCCGAACTTGCGCGCTTTCGCGAATTTAACAAAAGACCGACCTCGAGCCTGTCGGACCAAGGCCGCAAGGGCGAAGTGATTCGTGCGGGGGAGGTTCTCGTGTCCGCTGCGGGTGTCAAACGGGGTAGTCACTGGCGCTTGTGCGGGATTCGATCGTTCGCCACCGCACAGAACACGGAGCAGGTGCCACCCCACACTCATCTTGCCAAAGTAAATTGGCAAAGAGAATCCGCTGACCGCCTCGCAGCCTCGAACGTTGTCAGCTATTGAGCGCGCGCCTCACCGAGGCGCGTACGCGATGCAATGCAACGCTTCGGGTGCGCATGAACACGCTGCGGCTACAGATTCGCTTTCTCGCTCCACTCGTGCTGACGTTCATTGCCACGGCCTATCTTGCGCTGCCGGTGATGGACCGGCTCACCTTGCGCTGGTTTTCGCACGACTCGGATCTTCGCGGCACGATTGTAACCGGCGCTCTGACAAACGCGATCGGTCGAGCACTGGCCGATCCCGATGACGTGCACTTGCAGACGCTGTTCAGCCGCGCGGCGCAGGATGAGCGGCTGGTCGCGATCGGGCTGTGTTCGCCCGATGGTCACCTGGCTTCCTCGACCGCCGGGTTCCCTGCAGCGCTGACCTGCCGCCAGGCCCAGGAGATCGCAACGCGAAACGGCCCGCCGCTGAGAATCGAGGGCGGCTCCGTGCATGTCGGCGTGTACCCCGTGATGGCCGGTTCGGACAAGCTCGGCGAGCTTGTGATGCTGCACGACATGAGCTTTTTTGAGCGCCGCAGCAGGGATACGCGCAAGTATTCGATCATCCTGATCGCCGCGCTGGGTGGGACGAGCGCGCTGATCACGATGGTGGTCGCGCAGCTGAGCTGGCGAGGGTGGGTCAAAGGGACGCGGGCGCTTCTGCGCGGTGAGGGCCTGTTGCGCCCGATGCTGGCGACCTCGAACGCGGCCGAACTGGCACCTATCGCTAGGGACTTGCGCCGACGAGTGCGCGATCTCGAGGACGAGATTCGTCGCGCCGCCGGTGCAAGCTCAGCCTGGAATCCGGAGCGCCTTCGTTCGTTACTTCGCACGACGCTGCGCGGCGACGAGATCATCGTCGTTTCCAATCGCGAGCCTTACATTCACGAGGCGACGCCCTCGGGCATCGTTGTCAAGCGGCCAGCCAGCGGCCTGGTCACGGCGGTCGAACCGGTCATGCGAGCATGTTCTGGTGTCTGGATTGCGCACGGCAGCGGCAGTGCCGACAGGCAATTCGTCGACGAGGATGACCGTGTCCCGCTGCCGCCTGGGCGCAGCGAGTACAAATTGAGGCGTATCTGGCTGACCGAGGAGGAGGAAAACGGCTACTACGACGGCTTTTCAAACGAAGGCATCTGGCCGCTCTGCCACGTTGCTCACGTGCGCCCGGTCTTTCGCGAAAACGACTGGAACGCCTACCGGGCCGTCAACCAGCGCTTTGCCGATGCGGTGATCAGTGAAGCGCGTAGCGAGGACCCGGTCGTGATGGTGCAGGACTATCACTTCGCCTTGTTGCCGGCGATGATTCGAGCGCGCCTGCCACGCGCGACCATCCTGACCTTCTGGCACATTCCGTGGCCGAATCCCGAGTCGTTTGGTATCTGTCCCTGGCGGCGGGAACTTCTCGAAGGCATGCTCGGCAGCACGATTCTCGGATTCCAGACCCGCTTCCACTGCAAGAACTTTATCGAGACGGTCGATCGCTACATCGAGGCGCGAATCGAGCATGAACATTCGACCATTTCGTTCCGCGACGTGGACACATTGGTCGAAAGCTATCCGATTTCGATCGAATGGCCGGATGCCGCGACCTCGGCCGCGCGGCCCACAGTCGACCAGTGCCGCAGCAACGTGTACGAACGCCTCGGACTGCTGACCGGTCAAAAGCTGGCCGTGGGCGTCGATCGTCTCGATTACACCAAGGGCATACTCGAACGCATGAACGCGTTCGAGCGTTTATTGGAAAAGCATCCGGAGTGGATCGGTCAGTTTGTGTTGGTGCAGGTCGCCGCGCCTTCGCGCGCCTCGCTGGCGGAATATCGGTCGTTCAAGGACCGCCTGCAGGAGCTCAGCGAGAGGATCAACCGGCGCTTCGGTCGCCCAGACTACCGACCATTGCACCTGCTGGTTGCACATCACGACCACGACGCCGTCACCGAACTGTATCGCGCTGCCGACCTTTGTCTGGTAACCAGCCTGCACGACGGCATGAACCTCGTCTGCAAGGAATTCGTGGCTGCGCGCGACGACGAGCATGGCGTGCTGATATTGAGCTGTTTTGCCGGAGCGGCCCGCGAGATGACCGAGGCGCTGATCGTCAATCCCTATCACGTCGAGGAATGCGTCGATGCGATGCAACGGGCGCTGACCATGCCCGAGGCGGAGCAGCGCGAGCGGATGGCCAGTTTGCGAATGACGGTGCGCGAATTCAATGTCTATCGCTGGGCGGGGCGCATGTTGACGGATGCCGGTCGATGGCGCCTGCGACAGCGCATAGAAGCTCGGGTTCAGCGTCACCATGATGCCTGAGTTGAAACATCTGTTCGACGCAGAAGGCAGATTGGCGATGGGTGGCGCTGCGCTCGCGGCCTCTGTTGGTGGTCGATTTGATGGCACCCTGGCGCCCATCGTGCCCCGTGCCGAGGACGCGCGCGTCACGGGCACCGTTTCGCAGCGGCTTTGTCGGGTGGCTCGCATCCGTCCGCTCGGTATCGTGACCGGCCGCGCGGTGGACGACGTCACGCGACGGCTCGGCTTCACACCCCGGCTCATCGTCGGCAATCACGGCGCCCATGGGGCGTATTCGAAGTGTTCGCCTACGCCTGTACGAACGCGGTCACATGCCGTCGGGTGCGCTCGCGCAGCGAGCAGTCGCGAAGTGTATCGCCGAGCTTTTCCAGATTCCGTATGCCGTAGAGGATCACGGTTTCGATGCCGGCGTCCGATGAACGAAGATGCAGCAGACTGAAGCCCGCAAGCCTCATGCCGATCGGTTTGCGCAGCTCGAAATGATCGATGCGGAACAGCTCGATGCTCTCTTTGACTTTTGAGAGCAGGCCCCGCTCGATTCTCACACGCTGCGAGGTTATTTCGAAGGTCGTCGCCAGGCTTCTGAACCAGTACGGAATCAGCATGATGCCAAGCGTCAGTACCGCGGCGAGTCCTTGCCAGGCGCTGTAGAGGACCGCTGGGTGACCGGAGAACAGCGGCGTTTCCGCTTCGGCGTCGGTCAATGCCGAGGGCGCTGTCAGATCGGCATCGCAGAAACGACACTTGATGGCGGCCGCCTTGATGCCTTCGCTGCAAATCGGACAGGTTTTGGTATCGACGCGGATCACTGAGGTCATTTGAGGTGAAAAGATCCCGCGCCGAACAGTCCGAGCAGCCCGATGACGATCAGGTAGATCGCGACGATGTAGTTCAGCAGTCGCGGGACGACGAGGATGAGTATGCCGGCAATCAGCGAAACGAGCGGAGCGAGACTCAAGGTCATATTCATTGGATTTTTCTGGCCGGATGGATCTGCGAATCGATCTTCAAAGTCTCGAACGTGCAGCGTAACCGCGAATCGCGTCTGTGCGTTGGAAGCCCTTTGCTCCTAGTACGTCGTCCATTCCCAGCTGTTCACATACCAGTCTTCGAGGCTCTTCGCTGCAAATTCGACGCGCAGGCTCCTACGGGTCGATGCGCCGCCAAACGCGTAGATCCACTGCAACGTCCCCTTCGACGGCACGTTCGTCGCGTTGGCGTCGCTCTTCAGGGCAGTCTGGCTCGGCTTGCCGAGCAGCTTCTGCACTTCATCGCGCGACATGCCTTGCTTCAGATCGGCCGCCATTCGCTCGCCCTGGGCAAGATTCAACGAGCCATCGGTGCGCGTCGATTCGGCATCGGCTGTGGAACTGAAGGGCAACGACGTCACCAAGATCGTCAGGAAGGCCAAAGAGTGAAGGCGTCTCATGTGCGTTATCTCGATCAGGGTCGGACGCGGTCGGTTGCGGGGCGTTCATCGGTCACAAAGTTGGACGGGCCCTCACTCTCAACCTGATCGGGTCTGTCGAAGTAAAAGACCGACTGCCGATGATCGCCGGTTCTAAATGTGACGAACTTCTTCTGCACACGGGCATTTTGGGTCGCTTCGATCTGGTATCTGCCGGCTGGAAGATCGACCAGCAGCCACGGCCCGTCCATGACTGTGTCGAGGACCAGCTTCGATTGCTCATCGCGGATGCGAATGCGCACGTCGGCCAGAAACTCCCCCGAACCCTCGGCCGCGGTCAAAATGGCAAGGGCGTAGCGATGCTTTTCATCGCTCAGGGTCGCCACTTCTTCGATTCCCACGCCACCGCTGAGAAACGGAACACCCAGGTCGGTGGTTCCCCGCATCATGGCGGCGGCGGGCTGAAGTGACCAGGCCAGGGCAAGCATTAACGCGATAGGTCTCATTGTCGGTTGACTCCAAGGTCCGGATCAGCGCCTGATCCGGGAAATCTTCGTTCCCTGGCGCAGGTTAGGCGTGTCGCAGGATGAGGTCTGTGCGCTGTCGCACTCAAATCAGGTGGCGCCTTGGCGGCGCGGCGGTCCCGGCCTAACCCGCTCCCGCACGTCGTGTTCTCCCGGGCACGCAAGCGGACCGGTGGCCATGGTGCGACAGCACACAGACTGGCGGGACGCGCTCGCCTAAATTGATCGACGGCTTTTCAGTGCGGCGTGCCGGCCGTTTTCCGGCGTAGATTTTCGGGAGCAGGTCATGATCGTGAACAAGGACCAAATAAAGGGCCGCGTTAAGGAAGCGGGAGGCAAGGCCAAGGAAGTCGCGGGCAAGATGGTGGGCAACGACAAATTGGAATTGAAGGGCAAGGTTCAAAGAGCGCTCGGCCAGGCCCAGGCGAGGTTTGGCGATTTCAAGGCGGACATGAAGGACTCGAAGAGAGGCGCCTGACTTGAGCGTGTCGTTGCGTTCGCGACGATCGCGGCTCATATCCGTGCTCGGCGCGATATTGATACGTGCGCTGGCGAACAGAGAAGGCCGGCGATCTGGTGGATGATGAGGCCAATGATCGGCAACCGTTCACCGATACACCGCTCGAATGCGGGGCTGCGATCGGCGGCGCCCCGCCGCCGACCTTAACCGAAGGGACCGATGCCATGCTTTATACGATTGCTTTCGTCTTACTTATTCTGTGGGCCTTGGGGCTGGTCACCTCGTACACGATGGGTGGTTTCATACATTTACTTCTGGTAATCGCCATCGTGATGGTTCTGCTGAGACTCATCAGCGGGCGAGCGGTCGCGTGACCTTCCAGCGTCGCTGCCGATCGATCGACGTTACGGTCGGTCAATGAAGCGGCGCACACGTTTTGCTAGCCCGCATCGACAGGCCAAGCACCATGCGGACGCTTATCGGCATTGCGGCACTGTTTACCGCGGCGGTATCGCTGGGCGACCCCGGTTACGCGCAGAGCAGCACGCCGACTTACCCGGCTGATCCTGGCCCGCCAAGCGACACGCGCGAGCGCCTCGCATGGTTCACCGACGGCCAAATGCGGCTGGCTGCGCGCGCTTGGGTCGGCTGGAAATTGATCGCGGCCGATGCCGGCAATGGTCCGACCGGCGTGGTCGGTGGATCTGCAGTCGTCGCAATGATGCCGCCCATTCCGGTGGTGCCGCACGGCTTTGGGCACTATGCGGAACTACGGCTGACCGGTAGCGACGTTCTGCTTACCGGCGACAGGCTGACGCTGCGGGCTGGTAGCGATCTTCATTTCTTCGTGCAGGGGGCGGGGGGCGGCGATTGGGCCGACGTCGCCGCAGCCCTGGCCGGCTGGAGATCAAGGGCTGAACTACGCTGGGCGCGGCCGACGACGATTGGCGAATTTTCCTTCACGTGCCATGTCGACCGCAAAGGCGAGGCATTCAGCCGGGGGCAAGCCCAGGCACGCTGGGTAGTACGGTTCTGATGCTTGGCGGGCGCGAGTACCGGTTGGTTCAAGAGGGCGCTGCGACTGACTGGGACAGGCCGACGGCAAGGAACCTGATAAGCAAGCATGACTACGCGCTGAGCGGTCGCTTGCGCGTCACTCCGGATCGCGCTACGTGAGTCGCTTGCGGATCGACTGCAAGTCGCGCCGGCGTTTTGCATCTGTCTTGGGGTAATGCATCTTGAGCGCTCCGAGTGTGTCGAGAACAATTTGCGAAACGATCAAGCGGGCGTTCTGTTTGTCGTCGGCCGGAACGACGTACCACGGCGCGTCCTTGGTGCTCGTCGCCCCGAGGCATTGCCCATACGCTTTCACATACTGCGACCAGAATCTCCGCTCCTCGACGTCCGCGGGTCCGAATTTCCAGTTTTTTTCGGGCGCGTCGATGCGTTCGAGAAAGCGTTTTCGCTGCTCGTCCTTCGAAAGGTGGAGGTAGAACTTTATGGTGCGGGTGCCGTTGTTGTAAAGGTGTTTTTCCGCATCCACGACGGAGCGGTAGCGTTTCTCCCACACCGCTTTCTCGTCGGACGGCGTGATCGGCACTCCTTCGCCGCGCAGGATTTCCGGATGGACGCGGGCGATCAGCACTTCTTCGTAGTAGGATCGGTTGAAGATCCCGATCCTCCCGCGTCCCGGCAGCTCGCGCGTGGTGCGCCAGAGAAAATCGTGCTGGAGTTCGGCGGCGCTTGGATGCTTGAAGCTGAAGACCTGGCAGCCTTGCGGGTTGACTCCGGACATGACGTGCTTGATGACGCCATCTTTCCCCGCCGCATCCATCCCTTGAAAGATCAGCAAGACGGCGTAGCGATTCGATGCGTAGAGAAGCTGCTGCAGCGAGCTCAGTTGCGCAACGTGCTGGGCCAGCAGATCCTGATATTGCTCCTTCGACTTGTAGAGCGGCGCCACCTTGGTCGGCCACTTGCGGAGGTTCACCTCGACCCGCTCCCGCACGCGAAACGTCTTTGAGGTGATCTGCATTTTGAATCCTTTCGGTGCCGCTGAGTCTTTTAAGGCGATCTCATTTCGGCGCCGCTATCGAGCCGGCGTAGAACACGTGGCACTTTGTGCCGAGAAGAAGGTCACCCCCCTTCTTCAGCAACCTGAGGGCAGGCCCGGCGGCGGAAGTGAGGACGTTCGGATTCTCCACGATCGGATTCTGGAAGGTGCCTCGTATCTTCTGCCGTACCTTGGCGCAGCCGTTTGCGTCGATCAGCGCCATGGTCACGTCATTGAACCGGTCGTCGACAAAGTCGAGCCCTCCCTGAAGGGCGACCCGGTTCTCCTTGGTTGCCATCGCGACGTCCTGAGCCTGCGCCGCGCCGTGCTCGACGTTCCAGTCGGAGACAAGGGTACGGATCTCGCTGCCACCGTCGGTTCCCTGAAAGTTGCTCGCAAAGTTGTACCCTTTTGTGACCACCAGCGCGAGAGGGCCCGCAAAGAAGAAGGCACCCACATCCACGAGATTGAAGTTCTGGCTGGACTCGAATCGGGAGAACGCCTGATCCAGATCGGTGCCGCTGATCGTGAGGTCCTTGCCCCGAAGCGAGAGCTGTCCCCGCGCCGTCTGTCGCATCTTCTTGACGGTCTCGCCACGCATCGAGAGGTTCAGGGAGAAATCCATCCGCCCAGCTGCGACCGCCTTGGGTGACAGCGCTTTGAAGAATTCCTCGATGGGGAATTGCGGCAAAAGGTAGTGGACGTTGTAAATGGGGACGCTATTCGAAAAGTCCGCCTGTATAGTCCCCGATCCCTGCGTTCCGAAGACACGCATCGTGACCGGCTTCAGGTCGAAGAGCCCATTCTTGGCGTCGACGGTGAGCTTCAGGTCCAACACGGTGAAGCCCGAAGCACGGACCTGTCCGCAGGCAATTTCCGCGGCGAATAGAAGGTCCTTCATGAGATCCGCTCGTTTCCCGCTCGAAAGTCTCAGACGGGGCGCGTTCAGGCGGCACTCTCCGGCCTCGAATCCTTCTCCGGATTGTTTGTCCGCGTAAACGAGGGTCCCGTCCAAAAGCGAAACGTTTGGCCAATCCAGGGCGGGCAACGATGCTTCGACTGCTGCCGGGTTCTCAAGGTTGTACCGGCCGTCGCCGTCTTTCTCGATGGCGATCCTGGGGCTGTTCAGTGCGAAGGTTTCAATCAGGACGTTGCGTCTGAGCAGAGAAAAGAGATTGATCCCGAGCCTGACCTCCTTCGCGGACGCGACCTCCATTCCGCGGTTAAGAACGTGCACGTCTTCGAGGGTGACGAGCAGGCGCGGGACGATATCGAGTCTCACCCGGCCGCCAACGCGGACTTCCATCCCCAGAGCTCCCGAGGCGGTCGCTTCCAAGCGGGCTTTGTCGATGTTGGCCCTTACAAGAAGAAACAGGCCCGCTGCGACAAGGAAGAAGAAACCACTGAAACCGATGGCGGCGAAAAGGATGATCCTGGATGATCTTGACATTGGCTTCTTGTACCGAACCGATTGTCCGGATCAATCGGGTATGTCCGGCACGCCAGCGAACGGGACTGTCAGGGCGGAGTGGCGATTACGTCGGTTACACGATGAACTGGCGCGTTTTCGCATTCTAAAAAAACCGGCCTCAAGTCTGTTAAAACCGAGGCCGATCCGGGCCGGCGTGAGCTAGGCGCTGAACACGTCGTATTGAGCGGTGTATTCGCCTTAAAACCGGGAATCAATCATCCTTCTTGACTTGAAGCGTGCTCGTGACCGACGTTACACCCTCGGTTGCGCGCGCAATTGAAACGGCCTTGTCCGCTTCTTTCTGGCTCCTGACGCTTCCGCTCAGAACCACGGCACCCTTGGCGTCGGTGTCTACCCCGACGTGCGCCAGGCTGCCCATGTGCTCATCGGCGAGCTTGGCCTTGACTTTGGTCGTTATGGCCGAGTCGGCGATAAAGGTCAACGGGTGCGCGCGATCCGAGTCCGAATCGCCGGCAAAGGCGGCTGCGGGAGCCAGAACGGCGGCGAGTACGAAACAGCTTGATACCATTGTGATCTTCATGGTGTGTCTTTTCAATTATGTAGGTGCGAGACTCGGATGATCGACCGTTTGCCCGAGCTCATCTGTTCGCTGGAACACATAGGGCCGGTTTCACCGAACTGGGGCCAGGTCTCGGGGGATCAGCCCAACACGCTGTAAAGATTGGATTCGGTGACGCTTTCCATCCCGAAGGTGGTCAAGAGCGAGCCGCCCGACGCAGCTGTGTGCGTTAGCGCACGGACGAAAACCGCCCTCGCCAATAACTTTCGGGTTTTGTCCCGCCCGTCGCCAGGAAAGCGGGGGGCGGGGGGTTTGTCATCACTGCGGGGGCATGAACAGATGACGACAACAGGAACCTTGAACGGTGCTGGGCGTGCCGCCGCAGGAGCGCACCCTGGTGGGCAAGGCGTGCTTGACGTGGCCCGTGAATCTGCGAGCGCCGCCTCAGATTCGCCGCGGCACCGAGAAGCTCTGGCGTTTTCGGGCGTCGCAGCGCTCAGTTGCGCCCTGACGGCCAGCGAGGAGAAGCTGGGAGCTGCGCTTCGACTGATCGATCACCTCCGGGGACAGGAAGAGCGTCTTAGGAAAAGAGTTGCTCTGCTTGACGAGACCGTGGTGCAGGTGCGCCAGTTCGCATATCACGACGAGCTGACTGGCCTTCCGAATCGCCGTTTGCTTTCGGACCGTTTCAACCAGGCGGTGGCACGGGCAGCTCGGCAGAACAAGCCCGTAGCGTTGCTTTTTCTCGATCTGGATGGATTTAAGAACGTCAACGACGCGCATGGACACGTCGCGGGGGACTTGCTGCTGAAGCAAGTCGCTGCGCGCCTGTCAGCCTGCATCCGAGCGTCAGACACCGCATGTCGATTTGGTGGAGACGAATTCGTCATCTTGCTGCCGGAGCTTGACGGCGAGGAAAGTGCGGCGGCGGCGGCTGCGAAGATCCGCGGTCAGCTTGCCGCACCCTTTATTATCGGTGGTACCGCGATCGAGGTTGCGACAAGCATTGGCATGGCCCTTTATCCGGTCGATGGAAATGGGTATGAAGACCTGCTGCGACACTCGGACGTCGCCATGTACTGCGATAAAGGCTCGCGGCCGCGATGAGCCGGGCCCCAGGTTCGATCGTGATCGGTGGCCTTGCTGCTTCTTTTTGCGACGGAGAGCTATAAGGGCGCGACTGTCAATGGGTGCGGTGCTGATGCCGGGCCTGCGGAACTTGTGCGTTTTCGGGCGCCCAAACAAAAGGCCGACCTCGAGTCTGATGGAATCGAGGCCGGCCCGTGTATGCGTCGCCTTGGTGCCGAACGCCTATTTGACCCGGAACAGATCCTAATCATCCTTCTTGACTTGAATCGTGCTCGAGACCGATGTTACCCCTTCGGTTTCGCGCGCGATCGAGATGGCCTTGTCCGCGTCTTTCTGTGTCCTGACGTTCCCGCTCAAAACTACCGCGCCTTTGGCGTCGGTGTCGACTCCGACGCGTAGCAGGCTGGCCATATGCTCATCGGCGAGCTTGGCCTTGACCTTGGTGGTTATGACCGAGTCGGCAACAAAGGTTAAGGGGTGCGCGCGGTCAGAATCCGAATCGCCGGCAAAGGCTGCCGCAGGGGACAAAACGGTAGCGAGTACGAAACAGCTCGATGCGATAGTGATCTTCATGGGGTGTCGTTTCATTATGTAAGTGCAGGATGTGCATGATGCGGTGTTTGCCCGAGATCATCTGTTCGGTGACACACATACTGGATCCCCCAAAACAACTTCGATGCGGTGATCCCGTGCGTCGTCGAGCAGTGGGATACCTTGCTGCGGAGGATCAATCGGGACTCCGTCGAGGTGGATCTGAGCGACGCCGCGAGCAACGCCACGCGGGTTGTCCACGCAGATTTCATAGCTTGCAGCACCATGGTGGTAACGGATTCGAAAGGCCGGCCAGCTCGGAGGAATGCAAGGGTCGATGTAGAGTAAGTCGCCGCGTTTGCGCATGCCCAAGATGCTTTCGAGGCCAGCGCGATACATCCATCCGGCCGCGCCCGTGTACCAGGTCCAGCCGCCGCGCCTGACATGGGGCGGCTCCGAGTAGATGTCGGCGGCCACGACGTACGGCTCGACTTTGTACGCGTAGACGCCGGCGCGGCTGGCCGCACGATTCGCCGGGTTGAGCATGGCGAAGAGCTGGGCTGCTCGTTCGCCGTTTCCCAACCGGGCAAGCGCCATCACGCACCAGACAGCCGCGTGGGTGTATTGCCCGCCGTTTTCACGCACTCCCGGCAGGTAGCCTACGATGTAGCCGGGATCTCTGGCTGTTTTGTCGAACGGTGGGGTGAACAGCAGCACGAGATCGTCGCCGGGTCGGACCAGATACGCCTCGACCGCCTCCATGGCGCGCTGCGCTCGCGCTGGGTCGGCCGCGCCCGACAAAACGCTCCAGCTCTGGGCGATCGAGTCGATGCGGCATTCCGCATCAGCGGCCGACCCGAGCGGTGTTCCATCATCGAAGTACGCGCGCCGATACCAGGCGCCGTCCCATGCGTGGGTCTCGGCCGCCGTTTGCAGGCTTGTCGCGTGCGCTCGCCAACGCGCGGCCTGTTCTGTCGCGCCGCGCTGGGCTGCAAGCGGTGCGAAGTTCTCAAGGGTCGCGTAAAGAAACCAGGCCAGCCACACACTTTCGCCCTTGCCTTGATGTCCGACACGGCCCATCCCGTCGTTCCAATCGCCGCCACCCATGAGCGGCAGGCCGTGGGAGCCGACCGGGAGGGAGCGATCGAGGGCGCGGGCGCAATGCTCGAACAGCGTGCTGCCATATTGCGACGGCGTCGGCGTGAAGTACGAATCATGCTGGTCGGGTTCTAGCAACGGACCCTCGAGAAACTGCAGGTGCTCATCCAGCACTGCGGCATCGCCGGTTACTTCGACATAATGGGCGGCGGCATACGGGAGCCACAGAAGATCGTCGGAACACCGGGTACGCACGCCACGCCCGATCGGCGGATGCCACCAATGCTGCACGTCGCCCTCCGCGAATTGGCGCGCCGCAGCGCGCAACAGATGCGCGCGCGCAGCTTGGGGCAGCGTCAGCGTCAGCGCCATCGCGTCCTGCAGTTGATCGCGAAAACCGTATGCGCCCCCGGCCTGGTAGAACGCCGCCCGTGCCCAGAGCCGACAGACGATGATCTGATACTGCAGCCAGTGGTTCAGCATCAAGTCCATCTGGCGGTCCGGCGTTTGAACCTGCACGATGCCAAGGATGCGGTCCCAGCTCTGTGTGACATCGGAAAGGACCGAATCGGCATCGACCGTGCGATAGCGCAGCACCAGAGCTCGCGCCCCTTCACGATCTGCGGCCTGTCCCAGCACAAACACGAGGTCGACTCTCTGGCCGGCTTTGAGTTCGAGCACCGCGTGCAGTGCGCAGCAGGGATCCAGACCCGCGCCAGCTCGATTGCCGAGCGCGATTTTGCCGCTCAGCGCTGCCGGCTCCTCCAGGCTGCCGTGCCGGCCCAGGAACTCGGTTCGATCGCACGTAAAGCTGGTTTGGAGGCCACCGAGATCGGCGAAGGCAATGCGCGCTCCGAATTCGTTGTGGAGGGGATTGCGTGCGAACACGGCTCCGGTAACGGGGTCCCTCTCCGTTACCACATAAGGCGCGCTTTGCGCACGCACCGTCCCCAACACCCATTCCACATAGGCGGTGACCGACAGCCGGCGGTTCCGTGGCGACCGATTCGTCAACGTCAGGCGGGAAAGTTTGACGGGATCGGTCCAGCTCACGCATTGAAGCCATTCGCACCGGATGCCCGCGTAGTCCAGCTGAAACCGGCTGTAGCCCCGCCCATGCCGGGTCAGATAGGTGGCATGCTCGATGCGGATGGGCGTCGCCGTGGGTGTCCACAGCTCACCACTTTCTTCATCGCGAATATAAATTGCTTCGCCCGGCGGATCGCCGACAGGATCGTTTGACCATCCAGTCAACTGGTTTTCGCGACTGTTCATCGACCAGGTGTAACCGGCACCGGTCTCAGATACTTGAAAACCAAAGTCAGGGTTGGCGATGACGTTGATCCATGGCATCGGTGTGTGCTGTCGGTGACCCTGCACAATCACGTACTCGCGGCCGTCATCGGCGAAGCCCCCCAAGCCGTTGAAGAGTTCGAGCGCAGGCAGCTGCAGAGCCGGCGCATCCGCGATGCGCCGTGCCGGTTCTCGGCGGGCTGGAGCGCCGGCGACGGCATTGGGTCGTTGCAGGCGCAGTATCTGCTCGGCAAGGGCTCCCTGATTGCCGATCAACACCGCGCGCGCCACCGTATGCAGGAGCGCGCGTTCGTCGCGCTCGAGTGAATCGGCACGTAACACGAAGATGCGGCCCAGCGGCCCTTGCGCATCCTGACCGATCGTCGCGCGGCTTGTGCGCGCCATGCTTTCCAGAATCGTTTGCAGGTTCTGCGAATACGAGATCGATTTGTCATTCAAAATCACGAGGTCGACCGCGAGTCCCTTCATTTGCCAGTACTCGTGAGCCCGCAACAGCTCGGAGACGATGCCGCGATCTTCGATCGCGTCGATGCAGAGCAAAACAATCGGGTGGTCGCCCGAGATCCCGTGCGGCCACAGTCCGGCGGCGGTCAACGTGCAGCGCGCAAGCACGTCGCCCGGCGGGCGTGCCATTGGGTCGGAAAACAGAATGCGGTTGGCCAGTTCCTGGTATAGGAGCGCGTCGTTGGTTTCGATTCCAAGATGGTGTAGCTGCACTTGCGCGTGGGTGAACGCCAGCATTGAAATGCGATCGAAGGTCGCGGCGTCGTGATACTTGTCGGCCAGATCGATGATCGCGGCGCGTGAGGTGGCCACCATGGTCGAGAAAACCGTGTGAGCCGTCGCGCCGGGGAGCAGGCGCACGCGTGTGCGCAGGCTGAACACGGGGTCGAGCACCGGCCCTACGGTATTGGACAGTGGATGGCCATCGAGCATCGCCGCGGGGGAGCGGATGGTCCGCCCACGGCCAAGAAACCGGGTCCGATCGGTCTCGTATTCGAGGCCGTGCGCGCTAGCCCGATCTGGCGTCACGACGTGAGCGGCCCATAAGGCAGTCTGGTCAGTGGAGCGGGCGCGGCGAGTGCCCAGCAGGCCGCCGACTTCCGGTACGTATTCGGTCTGCACGAAAAGGTTGGAGAATGCCGGATGCGCCATGTCGGCCGCCAGCTCGGTCAGTACGATTTCCGCATAAGAAGTGATCTCGACCTCGCGGGCAAGGAACCCGTCGTTGGTGATCGACAGACGGCGTACTTCGGCGTCATCTTCAGGCGAGACTATGACCTCGAGCACGGTCGTCAGCGCGCCGTCACGGCGCGTGACGCGCACTCGATCCTCCGCGAATGTCACGCTGTAGTCGTCAGGCTCAACCGCAACGGGTTGATACGTGGCCGACCAAACCCTTCCGCTCGCGACGTCGCGCAGAAAGATGTACGAGCCCCAGGCGTCGGTGGTCACGTCTTCTCGCCAGCGGGTGACGAAAAGCTTGCCGCGCTGGCTGTAGCCAGACCCGGCCGCCGTCAACATCACGGCATACCGTCCATTGGACAGCAGATGTGCGGCGGGAAGGTGCGTGTGCGGCGTATCGAACTGACGCGTTGCCGGGCCCGTCGCATCTCTGACCGGCGTGGCTGGCAAATGCTCCAGTCTCGGGCGGTGCTCCGCCAGCTCTCGCGGCGGCCGCTCTTGCAGAAGCAGCTCGGCCGCGCGCACCTGAGGGTCGCTGTGAAAACGGCGGCGCATGATGCCGTCGCGCAGCGTATTGCCAAGCGCCACCAGCGAGATTCCCTGGTGGTGCGCCATGTAGGTACGCACGACAGCCGCCGTCTGACCTCCGGCGAGCCGAGCCGGAGTGTAGTCGATCGCGTCGTACGGTCCGTATCGACCCTGGCCTCCCTCTGTTTGAAGGCGCACGAGATTGCGGGCCGCCGCCGACGCGTCGTACATGGCTGCCATCGCCGTCGCGTACGGAGCGATTACAAGATCCTCGCCCAGGCCTCGCTTTAGCCCCAGGCCGGGCACGCCGAAGTCCGAATATTGATAAGTGAGCGCACGGTCCCGCTGGTTGTAGGCTGATTCTGAGATACCCCATGGGATTGCGTTTTTGACCCCATACTCGATCTGCCGCGCGACCGCCCGCCGGCATGTTTGGTCGAGCAACGTACCGCGAGGTGTCTGCAGCACGAGCGACGGCATCAGATACTCGAACATCGTCCCCGACCATGACAGCAGGATCGGGTGCCGGTGAACCGTCGTCGCGGCGCGGCCAAGATGGAACCAGTGCGCAGCCGGGACGTCGCCCTTGGCTATTGCGACAAAGCTCGCGAGTCGAGCTTCCGAGGCGAGCAAATCGTAGTAACCGTCGTCGGGCGCTGCATCGTCGACGCGATAGCCGATCGAGAAAAGCTGCCGGTCGACGTCGAAAAGAAAAGTAAAATCCATCTCGGCGACCAGGCGGCGCGCGCTCAGGGTCAATTGATGCAGTCGGACCGCGTGATTCGCGCAAGCCGCGCCCCATTTCACGACATCTGCGATCATCGCCGCCGGGGCACGGCCGGCGCGCAGATCCTCAACAATCGCCGGCAAGGAGGTCCCGATCTGGCCCAGCGTCGCATCGGCGGCCAGATGCCCATCCAGGACGTCCTGCAGCAGGGTGTCCACGGCGCCCGCTTTCGGATCCGCGGCCGCCGCCAAACGCTCCGGGGCGAGCGCTCGCACCAAAGGTTCGACGTCGCGCACGCAGCTCGCGACGTTCGCCTGGAACTCGAAAGCCCATAGCAGGGTTTCGCTGTCGGCGGCGTCGCCGCGCTCACTGGCCAGGGTGGTCGCGACATCGAACAGCAGCGCGGCCTGACGCCCCAACGCGTCCCACTGCCGAACCCAGCCGGAGAAACTATGCGGCGTCGCGCTCAGCAATCGCTCGCCATCCGCGAGAACGGCGTCGACCTGGCTGCGATTGACGATCAGCGTGCGCCGATCATCGGCGACCTGGTCGAGCGCGGCGCGCCCGAGCCGCAGCGTATCGCCGAGGCCTACGAGCAAGCTGCGGGTGAACAGCGGTTGCCGGCCGATTTCATCGCCGCCCTGGGCTACCGCGAGCAAGTGCCCCGCCAGGTTTCCGCTGTCAACCGTGGATACGAACTTCGGATCGAGGGGCCGGAGTTCACGCGTCTCGTACCAGTTGAAAAAATGGCCGCGAAACCGCGGCAGCCGAAGCAAAGTATCGAACGTCGCCTGAATCCGTTCGGTGAGATCACTCAGGCCGATCCACCCGAAGTCACGCGCGGCAATGCACGACAACAGATACAAGCCGAAGTTGGTAGGCGAGCTGCGATGGGCAACCACCGGTTGCGGGTCTTCCTGAAAGTTGTCGGGTGGCAGCGCGTGATCCTCGTCCGTGACGAACGTCGTGAAGAAGAGCCAGATGCGGCGCGCCGTGACGCGCATCGAGGTCACCTGGGCAGCCGACAAAGGTTCGGTCGGATCCTGTTTCGGAGGCAAGCTGATGAAGTGCATGACAATCGGCGCGCTCCACCACAGCGCCAGAAATGGCACCGCGAAAGCGAGGCCACCGGGGTCGTGCCGCACCGCAAGCACCGCACCGAAGGTGATGACCGTGTTTTCGATGCGCGGCGGCCACAGAGCGCTGGCCAGGGACAGGTTGGTGCTTGTCTTGGCCTGCGCCGCCGTGATCCAGACCAGCCTGCGGCGGCGGGTGACAAACAGCCGGGTCAGTGTGCGGATAACGGCATCCAGCATTAACCACGCCTGGTGCGCCAATGTGATGACACAGATCAACGCATGAAGGATGGCGTGCCCGAAGTCGGCAGCAAGGGCCCGCAGATGGCTCGTGGTGGAAACATCACGACGGCGCGGCAGCAGTCCGTCGAGCAGCGAGATCAAGCCGGGAAAGGCGATCGCCGTCAGGACGAAGGCGGCCCACACACCCCGCTGCGCGCCCGGTAGCGCCCAGCTCACGAGCAGCAGCAGTACGCCAGCGATGGGGGACAGCGTTCGGCGCAGGTTGTCGAACATTTTCCAGCGATTGATGCCCGAAATGCCGCGACCGGCGCGCCCGAAGATCCACGGCAGCAATTGCCAGTCGCCACGCGCCCAGCGGTGCTGGCGCGAGGCGGCGAATTCTGCGTTGGATGGAAAATCATCGAAGAACTCGACATCGACGACCAGTCCGCATCGGGCGAAGATGCCCTCAAACAAGTCATGGCTCAGCACGGTGTTGTCCGGCACGCGCCCCGCCAAAGCGGTCTCGAAGACATCGACGTCATACAGACCCTTGCCGGTATAGCTGCCTTCGCCGAACAGGTCCTGGTAAACGTCCGATACGGCGGATGCGTAAGGATCCAGTCCGGCCGGTCCGGAAAACACGCGTTGAAAAATGGTGGCCTCACCGCGTGTCGGAAAGGCCGGCGTGATCCGAGGCTGCAATACGCCATAGCCGTGCACGACGCGGCGTGCCGCGCTGTCCCATACCGGTCGATTCAGGGCATGTGCTGCCGTTCCGACCAGCCGCTTGACTGCTCCGATGGGAAGCTTGGTGTCCGCATCGACGGTGACGACGTAGCGCACGTCGCCCGGAAGACTTTGCGCCTGGCCGTCGATCGGAAGAAAGCTCGTATCGGTCGCGCCGCGCAATAGCCGGTTGAACTCATGCAACTTGCCGCGCTTGCGCTCCCAACCCATCCACTTGCGCTCACTTTGGTTCCAAATGCGCGCCCGATGCAGCAGAAAGAACCGTGGGTGACCGGTTTGCCCGACGGGGCCGTAGCGCGTATTGAGCGCCTGCAGCGCCACGGCCGCGGCAGCAAGCAGTTCAACGTCGGCGACGACGGTTTCTGCATCGGCATCGAGCCAGTCCGTGAGCAACGCAAAGTAGACGTCGCCGTCGCGATTCGACAGATAGTGCATTTCGAGTCGCTCGATGTGCTCGGCGATCTCGGCCGCGCAACCGAGCATGGTCGGCATCACGACGAATGTTCGCAGCGAGGCCGGGATCCCGTCCTGCAGGGCCAGCCGCGGCAGGCTCTGCGGCAGAAACGCCTTGGTGACCATACGATGGGTCAAAGCGATTGCCATGTCCGACGCGGGCAGCAGACCGAGCAAAGCGAGCGCCAGCAATCCGGCGCCCGACGTTCCCGCCTCGATACCCGCGATGACCGGTGCGGCCGCGATGGCAAGGGTTAGAACCAGGATCGAGCCGAGATAGACCACAGCAGCGTTCGCCTTGCAGGCACGAATGCAGCGCTCATGTATCCCGCGGCGATAGCCAAGCTCGCGTTCGAGCGCGGCTCTTCCTTCTCCGATCAGATAAAAGCCGGGATCCTGAGTTCTGAGTTCCGCGGCGTTGCCCCGGGCGACGGTTTTGGCCGGGATCGGTCGGGTCTTCGCGACAAGTGCGGCCGCAAGTTCGATCTCCGAACACGCCGAGCGGCTCGCCAGCGCCTCGATGGCGTGCCGATATCGATCGCGCGTCGCGAAGTCCATTTTCATGAAGCCAGGATGGTGACGCAACGTCGCGTCGACCAGGCTGACTTCCTCGAAAAAGTCGGGCCAATTGAACGCGCCGATCGCTCGCATGCTGGTGATCAGGTTGCGGACAGTCAGGTTGGCAGCTGACTGCCCCGCATGTTCGGCGTGGACCATTTCTTCGGTGCTCGGATTCTTCGTGGCGGGCTCGCGATGAAGCCATTCGAGTAACGCCGTTGTTCCAGCCGCCTGGTAGCGCAGGCGCTGCACCAATTGCACGGTAAAAGCGGGCCACAAGGTGGCCGAACTCAGTTTGCGAATCGCGCGTTCGATCAGATCCGCGGGCCGCGTACCCACTTCGGGTGCGAGCTCATCGACAAATTCATCGGCCCCCTGTCGCGCCATCTGCGAGCCGACCATGCGCACGGACAAGCGACGCAGGTTCTCGACCATGACGATGCGCAGCGAAATCGGCACGGCCCAAAGCTCGCCGATGGTCAACGGCTGCACCCGCTGGTAGGCATTCACAAAGCGAATCAGCCAGACGGGGTCGAATCGGCTGTCGGTGTGGGCCACGATGGCCCAGGCAAGGCCGTATACGCGCGGATACCCGCGCAGGGGCCCGTCCGCCAGCTTCGGCAGCTTCCGGTAGTAGCCCGCCGGCAGATGCTCTCGAATATCGCGCAGCTGGTCCTCGATGACGTGGAAATTATCGAGCAGCCATTCGGCCGCGGATGTGATAGCAAGGTGCTGTCGCGCCGCATTGCCGATGAGCTTGTGAGCTTCGTGCAGGACTTTGCCGTTGTCCCGGACGCGCGCCACGAGCGAGCGCTTGTCCGCGGGATTCATCGTAACGGTTTGCGCCAGCGCCAGGCTTTGCGCGTGTTGCTCCAGCCGTTCGGCGCTGAACAGTTCTGCGCGGATCGGCTCTTCGAAGTCGCTAAAGTCGGTCCGACGATGCGTGCGCGTCAGGCCGCGAAATATCTGCAAGGCCATCCTTGTCTGACGCGGACTCGATCAAGAGGCCTGGATGCTGCGCCACGGTCGCGTTGCGCTGTTCGGCGGGTCACTTCCTGGTGTCCGAGGAGGCCTTTTCGAAGGCCTCTTGCATCGTTTCCCAGGCGCCTTGCATCGCGGCCTGCATCTGCGCGCCCGCCGATTCGGTCGCCTCGCGGATTTGCAGGAATGTCTTTTGCGCCGCATCGCGGCTTTCGCGCAAACCTTTGATCCGCTCGTCATACACGGCACGCGCTTCAGCGCTCGCCTTTTTGCCCTCGGCTGCGAGCGCATCGAGATCCGCGTCCCATTTCCTAAGTTGCCTTTCCATCGTGGCGATGTACTCGGAATGCATGCTCATGATCTGGGACCCTTTCGAATTCGTGTAGGGGAATTTACCGCCCGCGCTCGGGCACGATAGACCAGGATCACCGAAGGATCTGTGCGCCAGCGCACAATTGCGGTACGCTGAGCCCGTGGCGACCGCTGTCCAAAACCCAAGAAGGAACCACCTGCTGGCCGCGCTGCCGGACGCCGAGTGGCAGCGCTGGCTGCCGCAGCTTGAGCCCGTGGAAATGCCGCTCGGCAAAGTGCTGTACGAGTCCGGTAACAAACTGAGTCATGTGTACTTTCCCTCCACATCGATCGTCTCTCTGTTGTACGTGATGGAAGATGGGGCTTCGGCCGAGATTGCGGTCGTCGGCCATGAGGGGATCGTCGGCATTTCGCTGTTCATGGGGGGCCAATCGACGACCAGCCGCGCGGTGGTGCAAAGCGCGGGGCAGGGGTTTCGGCTGAAAGCGAATTTGATGATGCAGGAGTTCAACCGGGCCGGGCCGGTGCTGCACCTCCTGCTGCGCTACACGCAGGCCCTCATTACCCAGATGGCGCAGACCGCGGTGTGCAATCGCCACCACTCGCTGGATCAGCAGCTTTGCCGCTGGCTGCTGTTGAGCCTGGACCGTCTACCGTCCGACGAACTGGTGATGACGCAGGAACTGATCGCCAACATGCTGGGGGTTCGCCGCGAAGGCGTCACCGAGGCAGCGGGCCATTTGCAGGAGGCCGGGCTGATCCAATACCGGCGTGGCCACATCACGGTGGTGGATCGCAAGGGGCTCGAACAGCGCGCCTGCGAGTGTTACGCCGTGGTCAAGAACGAGTACGACCGGCTGCTTCCCGAGCGATTGGCGACGTAGGCAGTCGCAAGGGACTTTAGTCGACGAGCCAATCCTTCAGCTCGTGAGCGTGTTCCTCCTCGTCACTCAGGATGTCCTGGATCAGGTGCCGGGTGGTGGGGTCCTTGTCGCCGATCAACCTGATGATCTGACCGTAGCTCTCGACCACCACGCGCTCGGCGATCAGGTTGGCTCTGACCATCGCTTGCAGGCCTGACGAACCGTCATACGCGACGTAGCTGCGCTCGGTCAGCGAGTCCGGGGAAAAGTCGGGTTCGCCACCGAGTTCCACGATACGTCGGGCGAGCCGGTCTGCATGGCTTGATTCTTCGTTTGCATATCCCAGAAATTCTTCGGCGATTTTCGGCATCGCCAGGCCATCCGCGATGAAATGGTGACGCTTGTAGCGCAGCACGCACACCAGCTCTGTGGCCAGAGAGTCGTTGAGCACCTTGATGAGATCCTCTCGCCACGGATTGAATTGCGGTCCCGCCGCGCCCAGATCCGGGGTCGCCGTTGAAATTTCCGTGACCGCTTCGTCCTGGACTATGCGCTCGTGGTTCGCCGCTGGAGCTTGCCTGACGAGGGTGGGCTCATCGTTGAAAGTCATAGCAGCTCCTGGGTTGGATCGGGTGGATTGGCGTGGGAGGGTCTGGTTCACCGATGGTTCCAGGCGAGGAACGCTTCCCGAGTGCAGCTCGCCGTGGTCGGACCGGTGAGCCTTTATGCAGCTTCGCTCGCGCCTTGTCGGTGCGCTAACGCACATAACGGACTGGTGGCCCACAAGTGCGCGGCTGCGGAATCCCGACTTCCGGAGGGACGCGGCGCTGTCGCCGTCAGCGCACCAACCGGAAGCTGTAATCTTCTCGCCGACCTGGATCGGAGGCGCCGGCCCGGCCTGTTAACGATCTTGCTGGCGATAAAGCCGGCGAGAAATCCGAGAAGGCCCCATGCAAGCAGCGGCACAATTGACCCTGAGAGGGCGTTGATCGAGCGACAAGGCTAATCGGATATTCGGCGTGGAACCGTTCGCCGGCGTACGCAGGGCGATTGCGAACCCGGAACCGTGGCACCTTCGTGCGTTAGCGCACAGACACTGGTCCCGGATCACCAGTACATTCCTCGATGACCTCCGAAGGAGGAGGAGCTTTTCAAGGAAGAACTTAGCCTGCTGAGCGAGACTGTGGCGCAGGTGCGCCGGTTCGCATATTACGACGAGCTGACCGGCGCTCCGAATCGCCGTTTGCTATCAGACCGTTTGGTTGCTCGAGGCTAGCGCATCGCTCAGGAGGGAAGACGTCATGAATGCTGTCAAGATTTTGGCAATTGTGCTGATCGTGGCTGGCGGCCTGGGGCTGGCGTACGGGAGTTTCAGCTACACCAAGGAGACCCATAAGGCGACGCTGGGATCGGTCGAGCTCTCGGTCAAGGACAAGGAGACGGTGAACGTCCCCGCTTGGGCCGGCGTGGGGATGATCGTCATCGGTGGCCTGCTGCTTCTATTTGCAAAGAAGAGCTAGCCACTCGCACAGAGCGACAGCGTACGGACCGAGGCGTGGGACGCGGGTAATGTCCGGACACAAAATGTTCAAAGGATCGCGAATGAGTTTCAACCGGCGGACCCTTCTGATTTTTTGCCTTTTCACTGCGTCCGTTTGTTTAGCGGTTGCACTTAGCCGGCGTGCATTTGCGGCAACGGCCGAAAGCCAGAATGTCTCGACCATTGCAACTCGGTCAGCGAGTCCGGAGTCTTCAGGTCGATGCGGAATCAGTCGGGTACTGCGAGCGGCAGGGACAAGCAGGTCCACTAACCAGGCGCGCCAGTGCCCGTAAGGCGCGGCCGTGCGAGGAAACCATGAAACCAATCATCGACGAGAATCGAAATCCGAGCGTTGCGCAATCCGTGAGCGACCTGGTGGCCGAGGGCGGGAACGTGCTCGCATCGGATGACGCTACGATCGCCGCGAACCAAGCGCCTCTTGAAACGACGATGCCGGCGAATACAGGTCGGACCACATCGCAGATTCGGGCGGACTCGGGCTCACAGGCCGCGCCGAGCAGAATCCTGCGGCGACCAGGCGCACAGCGTCGCGCGACCTTGCATCTGCCTTCGCCTCCTGCATTCACGCAGCAAAGCAAGCCAGGTGGGCAGGCATCGCCGGGCGGAGCGAGTCACCGGCCGCGGACTCGAATGACCCTGGGACGACTGCGCCCGGCGAACGGCAGCAGTTGACGCCGACCGTTCGCCGACTCGCGAGCGCGGAATGGTGTCACGTGCGTGGGCCCCCGTGGGTCGATCGCGGCGGCGCAAGTCGGCCTGCGCGTCTCGAGCCGCACGCAGACTCAGCCTCCGTTCCCGTTCAACCCGAGACCGTTGTAGACGTTCCTGACGCCAGGTACGCTGCGTGCAATTGCCTCGGCCTGAGCGCTTTCGGCCCCAGTGTCCACCAGCCCGTTCAGGTAGACGTCATGGTGGGAGCTCTGGACATCGACGTTGGCGAATCTGAGTACAGACCTCTCGTTGATTCGCTGCGTCACCTCGACGCGAATCTGCGTATCCATGAGGATTTGCTGGTCGTCGCTCTCATCGGTCGTCGTCGCGGCGAAGCCGTAGGTCGAAAACGCCATCAAAGCTGCTCCAAGCAGTGCGTGCACCTTGTTAAGTTTCATCTCTCATCCTAAATTAGTAGTCGGTTAAGAAATCGGACGTTCGCAAATCGAGTCACCTCGTAAGAGCTCCCGGAAATTTGCGCGCCATGATGCATTTACCGCTGAGCCCCATGATTTATTCCCGCGGACTGTCCTGGCTCCGATTCCGAATTTCCCATTAAAGGACTACACGCAGTTCGGTGACATTTCTTCTTGCGACAGGGGTCGTCCCGACCGTCATCGAATTCCCGCTGCCCAGCGGCATCTGCGAGCGCGTTTTCGCGAACAGCCTTCGCGCCTGTCGCACATTCGAATCGAAGGTCGGTTCCCGACGGATCGGCGGTCGTGAGATGCAAGCCGTCTCAGCGAACCCGCATCAGTTCGTCGTAGTCCAGGGTAAACGTCATGACGAAACTTCGGCTGTGATCACCGAACAACTGACCGACGCGGGCACGCGCCATGTCGTGGACATATGCCAGATCGAAGTGCGCGGGCTTGCGATGGTACGAGAACCCGAGAGTCGGCGAGGTCTCGTCGACCCCAAGTCGCACGATGTAGCGGCGGTGGCTGAATCCCTGCTCAAAGCCCACGTTCGGGTGATCCGCGGTTGAACTTACGCCGCTAAGGCCACTATGCCGTTCGAGGTGGGTCCATCCAAGATCCAGCAGCGCTTCGGACCAAGGCGCTGTCGAACCTCCCAGCCGCAATTCCGTCGAGCGCGCCAAGCCCTGGGTCACGCTGCGCGCATCGGTGCGTTGCTCCTGATCGTCATTCACAAGCACGCGCGCACCGACGATGGTGGTCTTGTCGGGCTGCCATGCGACGCCGAAGCCGCCGGAAGGGCTCCAGTGCGTCTCATAGTGCACGCCCTGCGCCTGTGAGCCGGTCTGTGTGGCATCGAGCTTCGACGTTTCGTGGGCGAGCAGGACACCGGCTGAAATGCCGTGACCGAGCGGCATCGCGATCTTGCTGAAGATCGCATGGTCCGATCCGCTGCCAGACACGGGCACCGCAGTCGACCCAAAGGCCGGCGACTTGTCACGAAAGTGGATATCGTGTGCGCTTTGTGTCATCGCGATCACGTAGATCGCGAGACCATGCCAGAGGGCGGGGGAGGTAAGCCCGACCGCAGAGAACTGGAACGTGTTGCCGTTGTCGAACCTCGTGTTTCCATAGTCGAGAAGCGCCGTATTGGCATCTTTCCAGACCAAACCATAGTTGCCCCACGTGGCGCCATCACCTCCGAAGCCGATCGAGCGCACCCCCTTCTTGATCTGTGCAGACGAAAAATCGCGCATCGAGATTTCGGGCGACTGCGCGTGGGCGTCCTGGCCGAGGCCGCACAGGCCGTTGCAGATGGCGGCGGCCGCCAGCCGACCAAGGGCCTTGAGCGCCCGCCCGATGCGCATGCGGGCGGTTGCGCTTGGTGTCGATAGTGAGACGACCAAGCGAAACCACATGATCGAATCCGGTGCGGACATGTAGCGAATAAGACAGAAATGTCGTCTATGCTACACATCATCGACGATGTGCCGCTCGCGCTTTACCGATGCAACTGGTGGCCATCGGACGTCAAACCAAAAGGGCGCCGAATGCTCTCACTGGTCCGGATTCGAGGGCAATCGGCTGCCTGACGAGGCCCTTGTTCAGCGGGCACTGGCAACCAAATAATTCCGTTCACCCATCCGGACGGGTTCGCTGGTCGCTTGCCGAAATTCGAACTTTCCGCTCAAACCTCCTCGCTCACCAGAATTCGCAACCGTCGGGAATAAGTCGGCACATCTGTCGGTATGGCGTGAGGACCGGTGCAGAAGGTGCCCGTGGCGAGTGCGATCAGGACGGCCGAGCCTGCGGCCGCTTCAAATTCTAAGCACCTCTGTACCTTCGGATCCGTTCGACTTTTTGGGAGCAGCGATGACCCGCTCAGCGGCATTTCTGCAGTCGCCCGCGGTGCGATTGATGATGCAGTTCGGTCTGCTGCTGGTTGGCATTGCATTCCAGCCAACGCACGCCGGCGCTGCGTCAAGCTCCAACCCGCAATCCGGCGCGCAAGCTACGTCGGATCAGGACGTCAATCCCATTACACAATGGAACAAGATCCTGCTGGCCATTGTTCGCACTCCCAGCGCTCAGCCCGCGACCGTTCATCCGACTCACAGCTTTGCCATCATGCACGGTGCCATCTATGACGCAGTCAATGCAATCGACGGCAGGCACACGGTATACCGGATCCGTTTGGCCGATGCGTCACCAAGCGCCTCAAAGGATGCGGGGGCATCGAGCGCAGCGCATGATGTCCTGAGCGCCTTGTATCCGGCTTTCAAGAGTATCTTAGATAGCGAACTCGCGCAGTCCTTGGCGGCGATTCCGGATGGAGAGGACAAGGCAGAGGGCTTGCGGATCGGAGCGACGGTTGCGAGTCGGATGTTGCAGTTAAGGGCCAACGACGGTGGGAATGCGCAGCCGATTCCCTACGTCTTTGGGACGGCCCCGGGTGACTACCAGTCCACGCCAGCCGATTTTCCGCCCCAACCGCAGTTCACGCACTGGTCGCGTGTGAAGCCTTTTACCCTGCCGCGGGCAGATCAATTCCGGCCAAGGTTTCCTCCGCCGTTGCGCAGCGAGAAGTACGCGGACGACCTCAATGAGGTCAAATCACTGGGCATCGCCAACGGCACGACGGCGACCGCCGATCAGGTGCTTACGGGTCGATTCTGGAACGGGGCCATACAGAATTACTGGAACGAAATTGCACAAACGGCTTCATCCGCACGCCACCTGTCAACGGCGCAGAGCGCGAGACTGTTCGCGCTTCTGAATCTGAGTTTCGCAGACGGCGTGATCGCATTCTACGATGCAAAGTACGCCTACAACCTCTGGCGCCCGGTGACGGCAATAAGGGCAGCAGCCACCGATGACAACCCCGACACGGTCGCTGACCCCAATTGGCTGCCGGAGGCCGGCAAAACGGCACCCGATCCGTCCTATCCGGGCGCCCATGCCGTCATCAGCGCGGCCGCCGCAGAGGTACTCGGCTCATTCTTCGAGGCAGATCACTTCGAATTCGCCGTGACGTCTGAAGTTCTGTCCGGTGTGCAGCGTTCGTTCACGAGCTTCTCGGCCGCTGCTGAAGAAGCGTCGTTGAGCCGGATTTTCGCCGGTCAGCATTTCCGCTTTGACCTGACCGCGGGTCGCCGGCTGGGTCGCGACGTCGCTGAATTTGTTGTCGTCAATTTCTTGATGGATCACGAAAGAGATGCAACCTCGGCAGGTACTGCCGGATTGATGATACGACGCTGCGGTTGGTAATCCCTTTTAGAGGTCTTGTGGGATGCGGCCCGCAACCAGCCGACCCATGTTGATCCGTTGCCATCCGGTCATCGACCGCCAGGTACTCCGAAACCGCCATGTAATGCACGACGTCGCTGAAGGTGAGCGCCCGTTCCGTGGGCCAGCTCGCGAAGCTCTGCTCGGCCCATGACAGCACTGCTTCGGCCTTGTTCAGATCGGAACCGGTGCGAGCCATCACGACCCTCTTGTAAATTACCCGGCGCGGCAACCTCGGGTGGCTGGCCGACACGATCTGGTACAGCTTGAGCATGTCGCGACTGACCTGCGCTGCGTATTGGGCTTCGCGCCACGATACTAACAACGACGCGACCAGCTCCCTGCCGAACGCCATCGCACGTTCGTGGAGCGCCGGCTGCCGCAGCAGCGCCGCAGGCTTCCGGCCGGCGGCGGTCGAGATCGCTTGGCGAAGAATGGCAATCACCTGCAACGGTCAGCGCAGCTGGCGAACCATGTTGCCCGGAGACGACGGCTCGCCTACGCGTGGGAGTCGTCCCCGGATGCCACCTACTGCGATGCGTCTGAACGCGCGAGGCGCTCGACGAACGCTGTTAGCACGTCGGGGCTGACGTCGGAGACCGCCAGCCAATCCATGCCGAAGCCGCTCGCACGCGCGACGGTGAAGCCGCGCACGATGCGTAGCGTCGAGGGCGCATTCGTCGACTCGGGTCGGACGAAGACATCGATCGTATGCTGGCGATGGCGGTACACCAGTGTGGCAACCCGCCGCTTGTCCAGGGTGTCAAGCCTGCCTCCAATCAATGCGAAGCCCTCGTTCGTCATGTCGCGCACCGGCGGCGAATAGTCCAACCGCGCCGACAGCCAGGGTTTGACGGTATGCTGGTCGGAGGATGCGACCTCGATCAGACGGTCGCTCAGCACGGCCCGCGTGTGAATTGCCACCGCTTCGGCGGCGAGGTCCTGGTTCGCACGCCAATCGAAGACTGCGCTGCCGACGACCCAGGCCAGGACCGTTGCCGCGCAGCCCGCCAAGGCGCCCCCAGCGAGCCAGCGCCAGCGATCGGGCTGCGGGCCGGGACGCAGCGGCGTCGCCGCGCGCGCGTCAGCGAGCAGCGCCAGCACCCGTGTGCGCAGCTCGGGCGGCGCCTCGAAGTAGGTCGCTTCGGCCCGCAGCCGTGCGCGCAACGCCAGCAGGTCGCGGTGCTTCGCCGCACAAGCCGCGCAGCTGCGCAAATGCCTCTCGATCGAGTGTCGTAGAAGGCTACCGACTTCGCCGTCGGTGTATGGCGACAGCAGCGCTTCAACTCGATGACAATTCATGATTCATCTCCGCGCGTTCGGCGCAAAACGGATGCAGCAGCGGCGAGCGCTGCAGCAAGCCGCGAGCGCGCGCGAGGCGGGACATCACCGTACCGATCGGGATGCCGACGACATGCGCGATCTCCTTGTACGAGAGATCCTCGAGTTCACGCAAAATCAATACCTCACGAAAAGCCATCGGCAGCTGAGTGATCGCCTCGGAGAGCGACCGCGACTCGGCGCTGCGCAGCGCCGCTTGTTCAGGATCGATCGCGGCAGGATCGATGGTCAAATCGCCTGCTGTGCCATCGTCAGAAACCATCTCTACCGGACGGTTACGCTTGCACCAGTCGTAGAACGCGTGGCGCACGATAGCCAGGAACCACGCCCGTGCATCGCCGCCGCGCAACGAGCCGATGTACTTGAGCGCACGCATGCACGCCTCCTGGACCACGTCCTCGGCATCTTGCGAGTTGCGCGCCAGCCAGCGCGCCAGGTTATAGCCGGCGTCAAGATGCGGCAAGACCAGCGCTTCGAAGTGCGTGTGTTCAGACAAGCGGACGCTCCATACCTTGCTGCCTATACCGGTAGGCCGGCTGTTTTATTCCTGCAATAAGCCGAAGGGCGGAAGGGTCACGCGCGGTTCTCCTTGCGGTCAGACCGGCCGTCTGATGATCGGAATTTTACGCTCGCCAACCCGGTCTTTTCATTACCTGCCGCTGCGGCGATTCGAGGTTCTGCTCGCGGCAAGCATCGCCGGCTTTCACTAAAGGCATGGTTTGTGCAGGATGCACGCCGTTCATCAACCCGGGACGATCGAGGCGCTCACGATTATGGGCAGACAGAAGGTGCCCGCTCGCGCGGCATCCTACGACAAGAAGGTGGCGCTCGTCCTGCAAGGTGGGGGAGCCCTTGGCAGTTACCAGGCCGGCGTTTATGAAGCTCTTTCGACGTCCCGATACTTGCCTGATTGGGTGGCCGGCATCTCGATTGGCGCGATCAATGCCGCGATCATCGCCGGGAACGCCCCCGCGAAACGAGTCGAGCGTCTGGAAGCGTTCTGGGAAGGAATTACGGCGCCGTCCTCGCTATGGTCAATTTGGTCTGGTGCGATAACAGGCGAGAGCCGCCGCACGAGCTCGCTCAACGCCCTCCTGTTCGGGCAGCCCGGCTTCTTCGCGCCGCGTCCGGCGATGCATTGGATGCTTGGCGGGACGCCGACCAGCTATTTCGATACGAGCGCGCTGAAGGATACGCTCGAACGGTTGGTCGATTTCGACCGCATCAACGCCCGCGAAATCCGCTTCAGCGTCGGCGCCGTAAATGTTCGCACCGGCGATTTCTCGTACTTCGACAACGCTCAAATGATCATTCGGCCGGAGCATGTTATGGCCAGCGGCGCTCTGCCACCCGGCTTCCCGGCGGTGGAGATCGACGGTGAATACTACTGGGATGGCGGCCTCGTCTCCAACACGCCGTTGCAATACGTACTGGAATGTATCCCGCGCCGCAGCCGGCTGACGTTCCAAGTCGACTTGTTCCATGCCCAGGGGCACCAGCCAACCAGTCTGGAGGATGTCTGTGAGCGCGAGAAGGACATCCGCTATTCCAGCAGGACCCGCGCCATCACCGATACGCTTCGCACGATGCACGATGTCCGGCACAACATCAACAGCCTCTGGGATCGACTGCCGGAGGGGCTTCGAAAGACGCCGGAAGCGAGATTTCTTTATGACTTTGGCTGCGTGACCACGATGGACATCGTGGAACTCATTTACCGGCCGACTGACCCTCAGGGTATCTCGAAGGACTACGAATTCAGCCGAACGACGATGCGGACGCGTTGGGCGCAAGGGTTGTCTGACGCGCAAACGGCGCTTCTCGCGTCGCCATGGCTTGCCCCAATGCCGCCCGAGGTCGGCGCGCGCACCTTCGATGTGCTGAGGGATCTTCTGCCCAAGGGGGCTCCCGGCCCGGTGGACACACGCGAGCTCAGCAGGGGCGCGATCTGACTATATTCCCAAGCCGACGGCACGGAAGAACCAGAATGCAGAAGTGAGCCACAACCCGGCGAGAACGCAGAACAGTACGCCTCCTCCGAGTGGCAGCGCCCAGCCTTGGAAGCCGCTTGATCGGACAACGAGGAGCTTGGCGAGAAAGGCCCCATAGAGAAACGACCCCAGCAAGGAGTGAATGTAGACGCGGGCATCGTCCGTCCCGAAGCCGAGCAGGAAGACGCAGTGGTAGGCCACCGGCAGTGTCAGCAGAATTGCGGTGCGCCCAGACCAGCGATGCATCAGATGGTAGAAGGGGCCCTTCGGTGGGAACCGCAGTACTTCGTAGATACGCGACGCAGTCAGCAGTTGGACCAAGGCCAGCAGCAACGCAGCGGTTATCAGCCATGCCTTCATATGCAGTGTGTCGCTGAAGAAGAGGTGTGAAAAAGCAGTTTCGTATGGGCGCCTGACGGTCTTGCTTGCCACAAAGCCGACGGTGACTGCGACCGAAACGAAGAGCAACGGTGGAAGCACCAGGAACGCTCGACTGCGAACGGCCCGCCTTGTCGAACCGGCATATTCGCTCATTGATCCATTGCGCATAGTCTGTACCTCATGTAGGCAAGGAGCCTGTCCGACTTAAGGGTTTGACAGCGTCACGGTGGCCGGAAGCATCTGGTCGGCGAAGCTGCGGGCGATCTTCTGTCCAAGTGCAAGACCGGGATTAGGAAGCGTTCATTCCTGCTTCGATGTGGCCTGCGCAAGGGAATAAATCCCGGCCCGGGCCGGTATGGCCTGTTAACCCCCGACACCCCCATGGAGCCTCCAATGAGCACGCACGACCACGACCCTTCCGGCCCCAGCCACAATCCCGCCCGCCGTCAGGCGCTGAGCTGTCTGGCCGCCTGGACGGGCTCCGCCGTCGTATGGACGGTCGCCGGTGGCGTGCCGCGCG
>Ga0210401_10000794_pt1 | contig 38309 bp, 31 predicted proteins | sample IncBWH32MmetaG_FD_150866 | JGI IMG/M metagenome (GOLD analysis project Ga0210401, IMG submission 150866) | Forest soil microbial communities from Barre Woods Harvard Forest LTER site, Petersham, Massachusetts, United States - Inc-BW-H-32-M | ecosystem: Environmental > Terrestrial > Soil >... | reverse complement strand
TCCCGACGGATATCGCCCTGGCTGCATACGCACGAGCCCATGAACCGAAATCTCTTGTGTTTCTGGAAGGCGGGCACTTAGGCAAATCTGAGGGTGAGGACTTTGAAACTGCTTCCGCAGCGGCACGAGACTGGTTCGTTCAATGGCTGAAGCCACGCAATGTCGAAGCAGCCCATCGTCCGGTGGTCGACGGCATTCCGCAGATCTCCGTGCAGGAGCTGAAACGGAAGCTGGATGCGAAGGAAGACGTCTTCGTCCTCGACGTCCGCGAGCCGCATGAGCATAAGATCGCGAATCTCGGTGCGCCGTTGATTCCGGTCGGTGACATTGAGCGCCACGCCTCCGAGCTGGCAGACAAGAAGAACAGCGAAATCATCGTCTACTGCAAAGCTGGCGTACGCAGCCAGAAGGCCGCGCTGGCCCTCAAGCAGGCTGGATTCACGAATGTTTCGAACCTCACCGGCGGCATTCTGGCTTGGGCGGAAAAGATCGATCCGTCGATGCCAAAGTCCTGACGACAACCAACGGCGTTGCAACAAAAGTGCCCCTTCAGGGCCGGCACGATGTCCCCAACGTGTCGCGGCGCTCGTATACGTGGCGGCTTTTTTGCCAAAGGGCGGGCAGAGTCTTCTCGACTTGACGAAGCTTCCGGAGGGAGCCGACGAGCAGGTGCTAGCCAATATGGTCGTCGAAGGAGAGCCTCCGGTCGCCGTCATGCCGGGAGCGGCTTCGCGTCACGCGTTGTACGGATCTTGCACGAAGGACGTTGCGGCGTGGGCGATCGCACGGCAGTGCCCGCAACCAGTCTCGCCCGCTTGCGAGTTTTCGGCTCCGAAGCGACGGATTACCGAACAGCTCTCGAACGACCGGCAAAGTCGGAGACTATCGATTCGTCCGTCGGATTAGTACCGACAAACGCGCTTGTGTTTACCGACACAGTTTTACCTGGCCGAAAAGTCGGCTTTCCGTACATCTGTCTCACGCTGTGAGCCGCACCTTGAAGGCCTCCTCGACAAAAAACCCACGGTACGCACAGCCCGCTGAAGTCGCACAAAATCCGAGCTCCTGCTCACCAGGTACGTACTCTCCGTCAGGACAATGTTTCCGGGATACTTTCCGGTCCGAACGCTCCAGGCGCCTGGTTGGGAGGCATTGGCGCTTCCCTGCTTTTTCTTGCCCGGTTGATCGATCGGGTTCTAAAGTGCACCTCTCGCTGCCAACGCATCGTCGAATCGATATCACAGCGAACCTCTGCTCTAATAGCAGGTGGTAGCCGCATCTGACGAGAGCAGTATCGCGAGGTCAACACTGCCGTGGAAAGAGGACAAGCAATAACGGCAGCGACTTTTGAAACGCAATGCTCAGAAAAACCAATGACTTCCGATCAGCAAATTCTTGCTGGGATCGTTCAATCCGTAGAGAATCTTATGGCGGTTCAATCGACAGACGAGCGGATTCGGAAGCGTTCCAACCAAGGAAAGAGCGTTGCTGCTCCAAACTGCTCCAAATAACTTCATGCAAGAATCAAGGTCGAGATCGCGGCCTAAGCTGCAGAAAGGAGAGAAGTAAAGGTTTGGTGGACGTGACCGGGATCGAACCGGTGACCCCCTGCTTGCAAAGCATCGGACTCGATTCCATCCGCTCCATCCATTACTAGCAACTACTAACGTTTCCAATAAATAGGGGAACCTGCTTTCGCTCAAAAGCTAACCCCAATGAACTGAAAACGTTCGATTCGTGCACACTTCGTGTACAGTTGAGTTCCAAGAGAATTCCTCTAGAGTGAACCCCTCGTTGAGACAAAGGTGTGCATCACACTATCCGTCGATGAAGGTAATCGCCGCGGCTGCATAAGCCGCCCTTTGTTCGGTGCGGACTCCCTCTTCGAACTTCGCAGGCGAACAGTAGCCTAGCGCGGAGTGCAGCCGACTCTGGTTGTAGTACCGTTCGATGAATTCCTCCAGCCGCTTCTGCAAGTCCTTGAAATCACGGTACATGGTCGCATAGATCTCTTCACGCTTGAGCGTTTTGAGAAAGCTCTCGCACGTGGCATTGTCGTACGGATTGGCGGGCCTGCTCATACTAGGAAGCATCCCGTGCTTCCACAGTGTTTGCATATATTCTTTGCTTGCGTACTGCACTCCCTGATCGGAATGGTGCACGACCCCAGACGGCGGCCTCCGGCTATCAATCGCTCGCTCCAACGCACAAACTGCAAGTTGGGCCTTGAGGCTTTGGCCGACCTTCCAGCCGATGACTCTCCGAGAAAAGGCGTCCAGCACCACCGCAAGATATACGTATTCGCAAGCGAGCCGGATGTAAGTTATATCGGCGATCCAGAGCTGATTTGGCCCTAACAGCGTCATTCGGTTCGCGAGGTTGAGATAAATTCGCACGGCACGAACAGGATGGCGTACAGGTTCCTGCCATTCATGGCGAACAGCAAGCAGACTGTCTTCCCGCATAATTCGAGCTATGCGCTTGTGGTTCACCATCATTCCTCGCGATCGCAGCTCGGCGGTGATTCGCCGGTAGCCATAACGCCAGCGATGGTGCAGGACGATTGACTGGACAGCGGATCGCAAGGCGATTTCCTCTTCGGACTGCCATCCTCGCTGCAAATAACGGTAAAAACTGGCCCGACTTACCTGGGCCAATAGGCACATTCGCTCGACACTCAACCCGCCTTGCAACGGCATCCTTGTTCTTATTTCGTCGTAGATGCCTTGTCGCCAGAAGTTTGCCTCTGCCGACGCCGAGCCCCTACTCTCTGCAAGGCACGTCTGAAAAAATCCACTTCCAGGGTTTTATTCGCCAACAGCCGCTTCAGTTTGGTGATTTGCTTACGCAAGATCAGCTCGCGGGATTGCGTGTGTGGCGGGTCTGTTTCTTCGAATCGATCGCGCCAGTTGTAAAGCAACCTCCGAGGTATCCCAAGCTCTCGAGAAAGCCCCAAGAGGTTGTCGCAGGACTTCATTCGCTCAAAAGCCTGGCGTCGAAACTCGTTACTGTATCGCTGCCCTTTCTTTCGTTCCACTTTGCGGCTCCTTTCCCGCAAAGTGTGCAACATCAAACTGTCTCGCTCCAAAGGTTCACTCCACCGGCGCCCTGCTTTTGCGGCTGGACTCCGAGCCCCCTCCACGTTCATGTGAACGCTGATCCCATCGACATGAAACAACGGCCCATATTGCAGGCCGAATGACAGACCCACAAAAATTACAAATACTTTACGCTGCCCTCCGTTTCCTTTCAGTGAATATGTTTACTTAGCTTTACTTTTTTAGTTAATCTCGTTTAACATGTGAGCCCTAGAGCCGCAAATGACAGTACGCACTATTCTTACAGGGTCCGTTTTCGCGGGTTTACTTTTATCTCTTAGCCCTATAGGTGCGCTCGCACAAGGCGAGACCACCAGTGCGATAGTTGGCCAAGTGACTGATGCAACCAGCGCTGCCATTCCGCGCGCTACAGTCATCATCACAAATCGCGAGACCGCCTTACTGCGCAGCGCCAGGACCGACGAGGAGGGCCGGTTCAATTTTCCACAGCTGAAGCCCGGCACCTATTCGGTCAGGGTGGAAGCAGTAGGCTTCGAGCCGCAGCACAATGACAATGTCGTTTCGGGCCTGGGACAAAAGCAGACGGTCAATTTCACGCTAAAAGTGGCTCTGTCAAATCAAACGGTTGAGGTAAGCAGTACGGCTCCCCTCATCAATCCAGAAAACCCGAACACATCCACGAACCTGAATGCACCGGCGCTGGAGAACCTTCCCAATCCGGGCGGCGATTTAACCTACCCTCTTCAGTTTGCCCCTGGCGCGCTGATCAACACGGCAGGCAGCGGGAATGACTTCGTCGGCGGAACGAACGGGTACGGCAATGTCGAGTTCAATGGACTGCCCGCTCTCTCAAACGGCTATATCGTTGACGGTCTGGAAACGAACGACCCGCTGACAAATCTGAACAGCGGACTCTCGACAAACCTCGCCCTCGGACTGAACTCGATATCGGAAGTGACGGTGAACACGCTTTCCTACGCGGTGGACGAGGGAAGGTACGGAGCGTCGCAAGTCAACTACGTTACAAAGTCGGGCTCGAACCAGTTTCACGGAAATCTTTACGAGATCTGGAATGGCTCGATATTGAACGCAGCGGACTATTTTACAGATGCGACACCGGGGAATCATAAGCCGCGGTCAACCGTCAACCACTTCGGCGGAAGCGTTGGAGGCCCAATTGTTCGCAACAAGCTGTTCTTCTTTTTCGATAGCGAGTGGGTTCGGATTGCGCTGCCAATTGTCACAGCCACGACCGTTCCAACTTCGGCATTCCAGAATTACGTTTTGCTGCAACTCCCGTTGGGTGGAACCGATTCCGTCACCGGGTCGGTTTATCAGCCGTCTCCACAGTCCGTGCCGTTCTATCAAAAGATGTTCTCGCTGTACGGCAATACGAGCGGAACTCCTCTCGCGGTACTCGGCTGCCCGTTCGATGTTGGTGGAGGTCCGCCGGGAATTGCGAATGATGGGAACGGTTGCGCGAATCGCCAGAGCGTCTCTCATTCGAGCGATGACCACGAACAGGTACAGACGGCTCGCGTCGATTACAACATCAATGAGAAAAACACCGCGTGGTTTCGCTTTCAGGCGGATACCGGGCTCCAAGCCGCCTACACCGATCCTATCAACCCGTTGTTCAACGCTTTTTCTCCCCAACCGCTGTACTCGTTTGCAGCTGGATACACGCACGTCTTTTCGCAGAACCTCGTGAATTATTTCAATCCGGCGTTCTCGTGGTATGAGAGCCTGTTCGGACCCGCGGATCTTCAGAAAACGCTTGCTGCATTCCCGATTGTCTTGCAGGGCAGCGGCGCGAATGCGCCTTTCACGACGGTCGGCGGATTGGACAACACTTGGGTCCAAGGAAGACGCGCCTCCCGGTTCTTTATCAATGACAACCTTGCCTGGAGCATTGGGACGCATGAACTACGGTTCGGAACTAATGCGCGAATCCTCCGATTGAATGACTATGACTTCGGGGAGGGGTCGGTCCCCACCGTGACGTACACCACCCTGCCTCAATTCATTTATGGAGTCGCATCCACGGCCACAGAGACTTTCCCCACGTCAGAAAACCAACCTTTCAACTTCCTGAACCTCGACTTGTATGCGCAAGACACCTGGAAGGTGACTAAGAAGCTGACGTGGACTTTCGGGATACGCGACACTCTAAACTCCAATCCACTCGATCCGCATCGGCATATCGCTCGTCTGAGCGGCTCTTTTGATTCCATCTCGCATGATGTGAATCAGCCCTTGAGTGCGGCCATTCAAACCGACCTCGGCAACGTGTTTTCCTCGACGCCCGTCGCGATCCTGCAGCCAAGGACCGCGATCGCGTGGCAGTTTGAGTCCAAGTCAGTGCTGCGCGCTGGTTTCGGCGTATTCAGTGATATTTTGCCCGGCAGCATCGCCGATACGGTTGGTTTCAATCCGCCCTACGTCAAGTCTTTCCAGGGGGGACTTCTTGGGACTGTCGGCGGCACGGCAATCGCGCCGGGAGTTCCTGACAGTGCGATTAACGCAGTCGTGGCCGCCAATCAAATTTTCACTTCAGGGTTTGCGCAAGGCCAGCCTTCCTGCGCGTCCGCGCAAGCGAATCCTGCAACTTGTCTTCCCCCCGTCGCCATCACGGCGGTACCGGATGGAGAACTTCACGCTCCATACTTCATGGAGTGGAGTCTTGGCCTGGAACACCAATTCGGGGCCACGGGAAGCATCCACGCGCAATACGTGGGCACCCGCGCTGTAAACCAGCCCTATCTGACGCAAGTGAACGGCTATCAAACGGTGTGCGAGGGGTGCTTTGCACCGTTTCCTTACGCGCAATCCACCGATCCCAGATTCGGCGCAGTGACACAATTTTCTACCGGTGCCAACAGCCACTACAACGGGCTGCAAATGACCGCAATGAAACGCATGGGTCACGGCCTCATGGGACAAATCAACTACACCTGGAGCCGTTGCATGGACACGGTCTCGAACGGCGGATTCCTGCAGTTCTCGGCAGGAGGAATCCTGTCCCCGCTCCCGGGAGATCTGGCGCGCGACTACGGTCCCTGCGACTACGACATACGCAACAATCTCAACGCTCAATATGTCTATCAATTGCCGGTCAAAATCCAAAACCGGCTTCTCGGCTATGCACTGAACGGCTGGCAGGTGTCGGGAACCGTGTTTTGGCATAGCGGGATCCCGTTCTCCGTCCTAAGCACGCCCTATTCAGCAAGTGGAAATGGCATCGTGAACGGCAGTGGACCCCAATTCGCAACCGTCGTTCCCGGTGTACGGCTCTACGAGCACAATGCTATTCCAGGCGTCACACAACCGGGCACACTTCAATGGCTCAATCCCGATGCCTTTGTCTCGACCGTTGATCCGACCACTGGGGCATGCTTGGGAGGTGACAGCCCCACGAACTGCCAATTCGGGAATCTCGGTCGTAACGCGCTACGCGGCCCCAATTTTGCGTGGAGTGACTTTTACCTTACAAAATCGTTTTCGTTGACCGAGGGTGTGAAACTGCGGTTCGACACACAGTTCTTCAATGTCTTCAATCATCCTAATTTTGCTCTTCCGAGCATGGTGCTTGCCGGCATTCCGGGAAAGCCTACTACGCAGACAGGGTTTGGAGCGCTCACTTACACCACGTCTCCGCCGACCGGCCTACTCGGCGTTGGCTTGGGCGGTGATAGCACGCCGCGCATGATCGCGTTCCAATTGCGCCTGGAGTTCTGAACTCCCGAATTCAGCTCAGAAAATGTCTCAAGAAGGGGGCCGGGTCAATTCCGCAAAGTGTGCATCATGAGACTGTCTCATTTTAGGGGTTCACTCCAGTGCACGAAAAACGAGGGGTTGGAGAAGAGATGAATTCAGTAAGTGTTTTGCAATCAGAGAAAGAATTGGTGGACGTGACCGGGATCGAACCGGTGACCCCCTGCTTGCAAAGCAGGTGCTCTCCCAGCTGAGCTACACGCCCCCTGCAACTATATGATTCTAATAGTGAGTCTAATCGAATTTCGTGACAATGACTACCTGCTCTGTTTGCAGGTGCTCTCGCAAACTGATCGTACCACCCATCGCGTGCAACCTTCATCGTGCAAGGTATTTACAACGATTTCCTGACCAGTTTTAACTTTGATTCTCGGTCCATTCGGTCCAAAAAGGAGCTTTGCCTAAAGTTAGATGAACGCGCCTGCCTCGTGAGCAGGAGCGCTACTCGCCCTCGCAGTGTGAGCAGGACACGTAACACAACTCAATAAACGAGAACGGATGGTAGTGTTTCAGTTGTAGCTTCTTGTATTACAGGTCGTAATACATTAAGCTAGCATTCGAGGTAACGTTATGCCATCTCCAATGACATTGAGGGTGGATAAGGAAACCAGGCAGCGTATCGCCCGCATTGCGCGCCGCAAGCAAGTGTCCGCGTCGGAGGTGATTCGCCTGGCGATCGAGACATGGATCGAAGAGCAAGAACCAGCCGGATCGCCTTATGAAATGGTTTCGGATTTGATTGGAATTGTGCACGGCGGAAACCGAAAACGCTCGGTGGGAGCGGGCCGTCAGTTCGCCGCCCTGCTAAAGAGCCGAAGGGGCTCCCGGTGATCTTGGTGGATGCGGGGCCCCTCGTGGCCCTGGTGGACGCAGATGACCAATACCATGAGCGATGCGTGTCGACTCTGAAGAGTTTGCAAGAACCTTTGGCCACGGTGTGGCCGCCGCTGACGGAAGCGATGTACCTGTTAAACGATCTGCCGGCGGCCCAGGACGCTTTATGGGAGATGTTGGTGAGGAAGGCGCTGCAGCTGCTTCCGCTTGGCTTGGTCGATTTGCCTCGCATCCGTGAACTTCGGCGAAAATACGCCGATCGCCCGATGGATCTTGCTGACGCAGCGCTTATCCGAATCGCCGAGCGAGAAGGTGTCCGCAAAATATTCACCGCGGACAAGAGAGACTTCGCTGTCTACAGGATTCATGGTCGGATCCGTCCCTCAATCATTCCTTGATCCGCTCGTCACTCCACGGCCAAAGAGTTTAGCCAACGCTCCCGTACTTGCCAGCTGGCTCAGGGCAGCACTCGAACTAGGAAAACTCGGTTAATGGCCGCGATTTCGAGAGATCGCACATAATCTTGCTCCAGAGCACCTGAAGGAGTCGGTTAATTTGCTCGCGTTTATCTACGGCCGAATTTATTTCCCGACCTACTCGAACGGCCTAAAAGAGATCGCGGCGTTCCTGGGATTCAATTGGCCAGACCGCGAGGCGACAGGCGCGTATTCAATTGCGTGGCGTCACCAATGGGAAGAATCGATGACACCCGGAGTCGAACAAAAGCTCCGAACATACAACCCCTCCGACTGTGAAGCGTTAGAGTTTGTGGTGAAAGCTTTGTGGCGCTTGCCTTGTCCTGAAGAATCCAAACAATTGCGCCAAACAGGAGATATTGCTTTTGTGTCATCTCCTGGAGCACGCACGCGCCTTTGGTTCCGGCACCCAAGCAGGCTTCGTTTTTCTGACTTCCAAACGCGACATACCGATGCACCCAAGTTCGACCGTGGGACCAGCCGGGCAAGACGAATGCCGTGTGTTCCGTTGCGTTGGGACAAGACTCAAGGGCAAGATGTTCGAACTGTTCGCGTACGGGCTGTGCGGCAGACAGGAGGCTTGGAACGAGGTACTGACCGATCCAAGTGCGGAAACTTCCTGCGCCTAGTCGAGGCAGGGCGGGGGCACGCTTGAATCGTCGCGAAGACCTAGGGTACTTCCAAGTGGGAGGGAACTATGTCCGATAGCGTACCCCCGGCGGAGGGCGAGCCAATCGGCGTGGTTAGTTCGGGCTGGCTACGGGCGGCCCGGTGCTCTGCCTTGAGTTGCACGATCGCCTTGGGCCTAGGATTTGTAGCTGAGGCTGCGGCTCATGACTTAGGGGCAGCCCTAATCATGTTTGGTCGCTGGGGGTCGCTCAGCCTTGCATTGCTCTATCTTTTGTTCCGTAGGGGGAAGAATTCACTGGCATTTGCGCTTGGTCTGGGCGCGGCAACGGCTTTCATTGCTCTGCTCGCACTCGAATCTAGTGAGTTGTCGCGCATTAGTGAGGTGCTCCGCCACGTTTTATTCATACTGGCAATCTTTAGTGGGGTTCTGCCACCGTTTCCCGGTGTGATGGGTGAAGACAATCCCCAACTTGCCACACTCGGGACGTTGCTCCTTTGGCTCTTCAGTATCTCTTCGGCAATCCTCGGGTTAAGCAGTATTGTCGCATTCCAGAAGATGGCGCACGAAGCAAAGGGGATGGGGAAACTGCGATTTGCCTTTTGGGCCGGCATATGTTGCGCACCTGCCGTTTGGCTGATATTGATGCTGCTTTGGCTTTTACTTATCGGGGGCTTCCGCATCTGAACTTTCCTTGCCCCGCCTTGCCTTGACCCGCGCCTTCCGCGTCCTGCCGTTGTGGCACTCCATCCGTTGAGTTCCACGATGGCGTAAGATTTCTACGTGTTCACCGCCTACTACGATGAGAGTGGTCGTCTTCATGCTTATAAATACCATTCGCCGCGCGGCTCGCTTGATTTCAATCACGGTCACTCAGACCGGCAGATTGGGTACGTTCCAGGATGCGGCGACTCATCGCTGAAAGTTCCGATTCCAACGCCTTCGTACTTCTTCCCGCCCTTGCCGCGGCACCGATTTCGGTACTTAACTGGGCGACCGTTGCAAAGTCGGCACTACATTCCCAACAGAACTTCTCGGGCATCCCTGGAAGTTCGAATAAGTCTCTGACCCGACCACACAGCCCACACTGCCCACACCGCTTCGCAACATCCCGCTCTGTGTACATATCGTTTAACATCGCAGCTCCTTTCCTGAGTCTGGCGGGGGAATAGGGATCCTCAATCCGTTTCCGCCTTCGCAGTGATTCAACCGACCCATTACTTGTGGAAACCGTTTTTCGGCTGTTGCGTTAGTTCTTTAACGTCCAGCTTCCCCTCCTTTTTCTGATCCAGCCTGTCGAATTCGGCTTCCATAAAACTCATGAACTCTTGCTTAGAGACCTTGCCATCGCTGTCGGTCTCCATGAGGAGAAGCAACTTCTTGACCTGGCGCTCTCCGAGTGCCACATTGGCCTGCGGATTCGGCGCTGATGCCTTTTGCGCGCCCGCAATACTTTGCATGGCACCCAATGGGCCCAACACTCCAACGATTGTCATCACCAGCGCAACCCTGCTTTTCTTCAACATGATTATCCTCCACGCTTGAGTGTCATTTCCTTTCGTCACTTCAAGATATGTCTCTGCAGCAGAATTGGAATGCCACAATGCGTGAGGCGATCGCATTCCCGTCGCCGCTCCGAGTTAGAACTCCAGCCGCAGTGCCACCTGTCCGGTCCGATTTCCGCCGTACTCCGCGGTTTGCGCAGACTGTAGGATTCCGAAGGTGCTCGGGTTGCTCACATTCGTCGCTGGAGGCGCAAAGTTCGTATGGTTAAGGACATTTGTGAAAGTGGCTTCAAAGCGCAGTCGTACACCTTCATGAACTTGCATCACCTTTGATAGTCCGGCATTGACGGCGATAGTTCCTGGCCCTTCCAGGCTGCCCACGCCCGCATTGCCGATGCGCGCGGCGCCCGCGGGCGTTGGGGCAAAAGCAGTGATGTTGAAGTAGTTGTTTTGCGTCCGATTGGCAGGAATTGGGTTGCCAACCAGATCAGGACGACAGACGGACCCGGCAGCCACGGGGTCGGTATTGGTTTGGTCGAAGCTGCAGCTGATAGTCGGGGTCAGGTACGGACCGGTTTCCAGCAGCGTTATAGTGTTGACACTCCAACCACCGAAAACTGCATTCACCGGCTTGAAGGAACTCGACCATGGACGGCCTTGCCCGAATGGAAGATCGTAAGTACCGGTCAATAGAAAACGCTGCTGCCGTGCACCGGCAACGTTGCCCCGGTCCAGCCCAATGTCAAAGCGATCGACAACAGAAAGACCGTAGTTTGTCTCACCTCCGTAGCCAGCCGGAGCATCGCCTTGCGCGTCACTGATGTCATGAGCCCAGGTGTAGTCCGCCTGGAAGAACAGGCCATGGCCGCCCTTGTGAGTGGCTTCCACCTGCAGGGCCTGGTAGCTCTGATTCCCAGCGTTTTCCGTGGAGTAGATGATTCCCCAGTTCGGGAAAGGTGCAAGTGCTGGATTAAAGGGAAGCGCACTCGGCGGCGTTTGATTCAAGTTTTCGCTTACGTTCAAGCGATACGAGTTCATGCCTATGTAGCTCACACGCAGGGCAGTTTCGAACGGCAGTTGCCGTTCTATCGTTACATTCCATTGCGCGGACTGCGGATCGCGATAAAAAGGATCGGTGGCCTGTTGAAGCGTGCCGCCGCCGATCTGTACCAGCTGGCTTGCCGCAATGGTATTCGGGAACTGAATCAGAGGTGTGCCATTGGGGCCGAGTCCATTCGAATAGGTGTGGACCGAGGCTTGCGGATTGCTCTCGTTATTGTTCTGGAGCTGCCCCAAATTGGTCACCGTGTAGATCCCAAAGCCCGCGCGCACCACGGTCTTGTCATTTTTGAAGGGACGATAGGCAATGCTGATACGCGGATCAAGATTGCGAAGATAGAACTGCCGCAAGCCCTCTGCTAACCCTTCCTGGCTGTTTGAAACGACGCGCGTGCACGGCAACGAGGACGAAGGCGCATACCCTGCGTCTGCAGGCGCAGAGAATCCTGGAGGCGCTGCATTACAGGCATTAAAGGACTGCAAAAATGCGGGAACCGGCCCGCCTAGCGTGCGGTACAGGACGTCGTTGACGATGACTGAATTTGTCTTCGGATCAAAATTGGCTTGGATCCCGTGCTCATCGACGAAGGGAGGCAGCAATTCCCAGCGCAGACCGAGATTGACCGTCAGGCGATCGGTGACGCGCCATTCATCCTGCGCGTAAAAACCGGTATCCAAACCGCCCGCATTATTTCGCGGGCCTGTCACTGCGAAAAACGAGGTAGTCGGAAGCCCGAGCAGAAGGTCGCCGAAGGCACTGCCTGTAAATACGCCTTGGTTGAAGGTGAACAGGCCGTAATCATCGGACGGCGTCTCTATCTCCGGAACCGCAAAGCGCACCCACCGAAGATCCACTCCTGCACGAAAAGTGTGATTGCCCTTAGTAAAGGTAATGTTGTCGGCTATCTGGTTGGTGCTCGATAGAGTGGGCCCCACGTGGTCCCTTCCGATGGGTGTGAAACCAGTGCCCTCCGAGAAGTTGATACTGGGAAAGCCACCATCAGTCGGATGGTTTGAAACATTCACGTCCAGCAGGCCCAGTTGCGCGATGGCCGCGGCTCCCTCTATAGGGAAGTTCGGAGAAAGCAGAGTGTGAGTGAATCCAAAGCGGAATTCGTTCAACAGGTTCGGGGTAATCACATAGTTGTGAGAAATCAGAAAACTCCGGTCATGTTCAGTGTCAATGTCATTGGGCAACAGCGGATTTGCCACGTCAGCCAGTTGATTCTTCCAATTGAAGCGCGCGTACACTTGCTGTTTCGAGTTGATCTTGTGGTCGATCCGGCCGTCGATTCCATTCGTATGGGAAGGAATGGGCTGCAGGTTTTCAAAGTTAAAGCTGGACGCTGCCGTGGCGCCCGGCACGTTCGGCAGCGGATAATTGTTATTCAGCAGCGTTAGCGCGGACTGATTCAACATGGAGGTCGGAATGGTGTTATTGGGAAACGGCTGACCGGTCCCGGGATTGATCAAAACAGCGCTCGGCTTTCCGGTCGTTGGGTTCGTGAATGGTGTTGGATTGCTCGGGGTGACGAATCCACTGAAATCACCGTTCCTTTCCGCTTGCGTCGGAACCAAGAACTGCTCGGCCTGGGAGGTGCTCCTGCGGTTCCCTTCGTAGTCAAAGAAGAAGAAGGTTTTGTTGTGTCCGTTGTAGAGCTTGGGAATCAACACCGGGCCGCCCAAACTTCCACCGAAGGTGTTGAAGCTCTTCGGCGCTTTCACGTCAAAATTGAGCACCTTGGCATCGAGTGCATCATTTTGCAGATATTCAAACAGGCTTCCATGAAAGGTGTTCGTTCCAGGCTTGGTGGTAAACGTGACATCACCGACCTGGGAAAACTCCGCGTTGTTGTCGTAGGCCGTTACCTGAAGCTCAGCGATCCCTTCCGAAGACGGATAGGGATTCGTTCCGGCTGCACTTAGGAAGACGTTTGTAGTTGAGATTCCGTCGACGGAGTACCCGACCATATTTGCCGTCGCACCGCCGACGGCTATGTTGCCTTGACTGTCCTGTTCGACATTTGGAGAGGTGGACATAGAAGCCAGAGGACTCGTCGTCGCAGCTCGGAAGTTCAATGGCAACTGAGTGATTTGGGCGGCGCCCTTCGCGTCGCTGATGACGCCGTTCTCGGTATTGATCGTGGCTGCGGTGTCGGTCACTTCCACGGTCTGAGATTGACTTTGCAGGCTCAAATCGCCATCAATCCGCAGCATCTGCCGCGCGACTAATTGAGCGGATGGAACCTTGAAATCGGCAAATCCCTGCGCCTGAATCGAAACCGCATAGTTGCCCGGTTTTAGGTTCACAAATTCGAATGATCCGTTCTCGTCGGTCGTCATTGAGTGAGTGCTGTTGTCTTCCAAACTTCGTATCTCGACTGTCGCGCCAGCCACAGCCGCCCGCGACGGGTCATGCACAACACCGACGATACTGCCGAAGGTCGACTGGCCAGCAACCGGCCAAACCGTGCACATCAAAGCGACCACGATGGCTACCAACGTCCTACGCATGTCTTTTCCTCCGCAAGAGAGCGGTTCTTGATTCCTAAGACTTCAAACTCTCTGCTGGAGGGACTCTATTGGTATCTATGTGTAGAAAGCCGGATCAATTTATAAGAGGTCCGTAAGGATCCGCGACGTTCGCATCGCCTTTGGAGGTGTGCTGCTGGGCAGCTATTCACAGTGCGGACACACTGTGCCCTCCGAGAGCGAAAAGGAGTTCGCGAGCGCTTAGCATCAAGGAGCTAACATCAGTAACGGAGCAATTCGGGGATAGGAGCGTCAGACCTTGCGGGGAGGCCATTTTTCAACCATGTCAGGTGGCAATTGAAACATATAACCGATCCCAGGTTCGGTCACAATGTAGCGCGGATGCGCAACATCTTTCTCGATTTTCTTGCGTATATTCTTTACGACTACGCGAACAAGGTCGGTTTCTTCCCCATACTCGGGCCCCCACACTATTTGTAAGATTTTTCTGTGCGAAACCGGTTTCCCTTGATGAGTGACAAGCAAACGGAAGACATCAAACTCTTTCGGCGTCAAGTGGACAGCGTCACCACGAACATTAACCATTCGCATCTCGAAATCGACTGTGAATTCTGACGTCTCAATTCTAGGAAGCGGTTGGTCGGCACTGGAACGCCGCAGAGCTGCTCGAACACGCGCCAGTAACTCTCCCATCGCAAATGGCTTTTCGATGTAATCGTCCGCCCCGGCATCCAGAGCATCAATCTTGTCACGAACTGAATTGCGGACCGTCACCATAAGAATGGGACCTGCAAAGGACACGCGAATCGTTTTGCAGGCGTCAAATCCGCTCATGTCCGGCAAGTTTATGTCCAACAAAACCAGGTCGGGATGCTCCCGAACAACCGTGTCGAATCCCTCTTGTCCATTCTTCGCCAGGATGACGCCATAACCCGCGTGGCCAAGAGTTGTTTGTAGCACCCGGCGTATCTGCGGTTCGTCGTCCACCAAGAGAAGAGTGTTGTACTTCATGTCCCTGGGACCCTTGGCCCTATCTGACACGAAATTAGATGAATTGCGCATGAGGATTCCATAAGGTATTAATAAAGCCGGGTTTGAGAAGACAGGGAACCCACTTCTCACGAAAAACCGGCTTCATCCAATTTTTTAATTGCATCTTCGTGAACTCAATCGTGGCCAGAGGAGCTGCGACCCTCAAAGACCTTCTCTTCTAACGCGGCCTGAAATCTTTGCTGACCGCCTCCTGAAAGGCCACATTGTTCTCGTTCAGCATCTTGGCCATGCGGTCGAGTTGCTCAATGCGCCATTGGTAGGATTTGGGTGGCATCGGTATGGAAGTAGTCTTTTTGTTTGTCAAAGATTGGTTGAAATTTGTTCACTGTTTTCCCTCTGGGCGCTGACCTGGACCTACTTCTTGCCGCTGACCAACACCATGCGAAAATACGAAATTGGGCCTGGGTAGATCGGACGTGAAGCGAGAATTGCGGCCCGAACTCATTGGCGAACGTTGACTGGCATCATTTCTTATCGAGCGTCATCAACATGAAGACCAAGGGAAGATAAACGATCGAGGCCGTCAGCAGTTGGCGTGCCGCTACATTCGACCTGCGAAAAGCAAAATGTGTGCTGTAGTAGAGAAAGATCGAACCACAGATGAGGGCTGCGACCGAGTAGACGAGGCCGGATTCGCCGGTGATCGCTGGGACAAAGCTGACCGCGAGCAGAGCGACCGAAGGCGCGAGGCTCTGCCAAGTCGCAAAGCGATCCCTGTGCTTGCCAGCAGGTAAAATCAGATATCCCGCACGGGTATAATCTTCGCGATACATCCACGCAATAGCCATGAAATGGGGAAACTGCCACAAGAAGAGCAGCGCATAGAGCACCCACGCTCCCAGATCCAACCGTCCGCGCGCTGCAGCCCATCCGATCAGCGGAGGCACAGCGCCGGGGAAGGCGCCGATCAAGGTGCAGAGAGGCGTTTTTCTTTTGAGCGGCGTGTACAAAAACAGATAGCTAAACAGCGTGACGACAGCGAGTGAACACGCTAGGACGTTCACAGCCAAAGCCAGGTACACGGCGCCTACCACCGACGATGCAATTCCGAACCAGAAGACGTGAGATGCTTTGAGCCGCCCCGAGGCAAGAGGACGCCGCGCTGTCCTCCGCATCTGCGCGTCGAAAGATCTCTCGATGAATTGATTCAGGGTACCGGTGCCGCCAGCCATGAGCAATGTACCGAGCAGCGTGTGAAGCGCGAGCGTCACAGGAAATCCATGAGGTTTGGTTCCAAGGGCCAGATAAAAACCTGCAAAGGTGGTGATGAGAATCAAGAAATTCACTTCTGGTTTGGTCAGCGCCCAGTACTCAAATATGGCCGCAAAGAAGCGGCGCGCGCGCTTTCGCTGTGCGATTGGTGCTGCATTCAACAGATCGATCTTCGACTCAGTCGCCATGTTTAAGCGACCTCCGGCTTAGCGGCATCGATCGGCTACTCAATCGAATGGAGCCTCATTTCTTGGGTCAACTTACAGCTCGTTCTTGATGAACCCAGAACCGCTCACGCAGTGATCTCTTTAGTATCTTGCCGGAGCCGCTTTTCGGTAACTCTGTGTCCAAAAACTCGACGCGCCGCGGAATCTTGAAGCTCGCGAGGCTTTTCCGGCAGAAGGCGATCAGGTCATCGACGTTGAGAGTGCTTCCGGGCTTCAGCATAACGCAAGCCATCACAGCTTCTCCCCACTGGGGATCGGGTATTCCGAAAACTGCAGCTTCGCGAACTGCCGGATGCGCGTAAATTACGGCTTCGACTTCACCCGAATAAACATTCTCGCCTCCAGTGACAATCATGTCTTTCGCGCGGTCGAGAATGTAGAAATACCCCTCGGAATCCTGGTAGCCGATGTCTCCGGTGCGAAAAGAACCATCTCGAAACGCAAACGCGGTCTCCGCCGGATTATTCCAGTACCCTCGCGTGAGATTGGCGCCGCGAGCCACCAACTCGCCAGGCTTTCCAGCATCCACCTTCTTCCCTGCATCGTCTGTAACCTGCAGATCGATGCCGGGGCAAGGGCGACCGCAGGACAAAAAGCGGTCGTCCGTGTGCTCTTGGTCCTGCAGACCTGTGAGAAACCCGCTCTCGGTGAGTCCATAGACCTGGACAAGTTTCACATGCGGCAGAAGCTGCCTCGTACGCCGGATTAGGTCGGGAGCCATCGGAGATCCGCCGTATGCGAGAACCTCGAGGCTGCTCAAGTCATACTGCCTAACTTCCGGAAACTGCGTTAGCAAATTGATCATCGTCGGAACCAAAACCGTGTGGCTCACACGCTCACGTTCGACTGCCTCACAGAAGCTCAGCGGGTTGAACTTTGAAAGCGTGAGCTGGGAGGCGCCGAAAGCTGGAGCGGCAAATATCGCGGGAAAGTCGGCAATATGAAAGAGCGGTGCCGCATGCAGGTAGATGGCGCCTTCCGCGTAACGCATCCAGTAATTAAAGTGATGAACATCCGCCAGAATGTTAGCGTGAGTTACCATCACCCCCTTGGGCCGGCCAGTCGTACCACTTGTGTAAATGAGTGCAATCACCGCGTCCGGGTCATAAACTACGCTGGAAGGCAGTTCGTTTTGAATCCCCAAGGGATCTTGATCGAGTACCCGCTGCCAAGACATCGGCACGGTTGGAGTCGGCAACGAGGAATGACGGACCAGCCCATGCGGGGTCGCATCGGCGAGCACCCGATCAATCTCCGCCAGCGAGAGGCGAGTGTTTAACGGAACCGCTATGACTCCCAGCCAGCTACATGCATACACCAACTCGATGTACTCCGGACTGTTAGGCAAGAGAAGAGCGAGACGGTCTCCAGCTTTGAAACCGTCCGCGCGGAGCGAGGCCGCTATGCCTTTAACCCGATTTTCCAGCTCTAAGAAAGACAAGCGACCACCCGCGGGTGCAAGGGCGGTCCGCGCCGAATAGTATCGAGCGGCGCGGCCAAGCGAATGGACATAGATCATTGCTCGCTCCCAAGAACTTAAACATCGGGCGTACGGGAACCCTCGCTGCGGTTTATGCGCCGCGGGCCTGTTTCGAGCCGATCGCGACGGACGCCTCCGCAGCCTGAGCTGCCTTCTCCTCCTTCGCGCGCGTGGCGAGCAATTCTAGGAGCATCGTATCGCGCTCTCGTTCGAGTTCTTCGATCGAGCGGCCATCGGCCTCTTTCAATACGCCGTCCATAATCGTTTGCTTCACCTCGGGACTGAAGTCCGTGATCTTGCCAAGATCTTTCCACCAGGTCGCTACCGGGCCAGAGAGGTGCTCCATAAAGTGTTGTATGCCGGCTTGACCGCCTGCGAGGTGGAACAAGAGATTTGGTCCCATCACTCCCCAGCGCAGCCCCGGTCCCCAGCACACCGCCACATCCGAATCCGCAACATCCAACACGCCTTGCTCGATGAGATACACGACTTCACGATACAGCGCGGCCTGAAGCCGGTTTGCGACGTGGCCGACAACTTCCTTGCGGAGACGGATGGGTTTCTTGCCGATCGAGGCGTAAAACGAGATGGCCCGGTCGACGGCTTCGGGTGAAGTTTTCGCGCCTGCAACCACTTCAACCAAAGGAATCACATGCGGAGGATTGAATGGATGACCGATGACGCAGCGTTCGGGATGCTTACACGCCGACTGCATCACGCTCATGGTCAGCCCAGACGAACTCGATGCGATGATCGAATCAGGGGGAGTAGCGGCGTCCATATCCCCGAACAGCTTGATCTTGAAGTCCTGGCGTTCCGGCCCGTTCTCCTGGACAAAATCCGCATCCAATAGTGCCTTCTTCATATCGAGCGTGAACTTGAGGTTGTCGCGCGATGCGTTTGGTGAGAGCCCAATGATTGTGAGGTCCTTCCAAGCGGCATCAATGTACTGGCGCAGGTTTGCTTCCGCGTTCGGCGCTGGGTCTGTCGCGGTGACGTTGAAACCACGTGCCAAGTACAAGGCCGCCCAACTCGCGCCAATCACACCCGTACCGACGATTGCTATGTTGCGAATCTCCTTGTTCTTTGCCATATCGTTCTCCTTGAGTCGTGCTGCGTTCTAATTAAAATTGTTCCCTCGAAGCTGCTATTTGCTGGCGACCGCCGCTTTCGTGGCGCTATCGGTGGCTGGCTTCCCAGGTTCCGACCCGTGGTGATTCACGATCAACCGGGAACCTCGTTGGCCGGTCACGTAGGTCCACAACCATTGTAAGAAGACAGTTAAGCGAAGACTCGACGTCGCCAGAAACTGCAGATGGACGGCGGCCCACGCGAGCCACGCACCGAATCCGCTTACCTGGACTTTGCCGCTTTGCAGTACCGCAAAGCCCTTGCCGACCACCGCCATGCTTCCTTTATCAAAGTAGCTGAATGGACCTGGTGCGGGTTTGCCAACGACGCGGTTGTGAATCACCTTGCCTGCGTAGCGGCCCCCTTGAATGGCTACTTGCGCGACGCCGGGAAGCGGTTTGCCGTCCTGATCGAACGACGCGGTATCGCCAACCACGAAAATCTCTGGGTGTCCGGGGACTGTGAGATCGTTTTGAGTGCGCACCCGGCCGGCACGGTCGGTTTCCGCTCTTAGCCACTTGCCTGCCGGCGAAGGTGCCACTCCAGCAGTCCAAATCACGGTCTTGCTCGCGATTCTCTCTCCAGCCACCACGATGCCGTCAGCGTCGATCTGATCAACGCTATGTCCCAGCCTGATTTCGACGCCCAACTTCTCGAGCCGCTGCTTTGCTGCTTTGGAAAGGTCCTCCGAAAATGGCGGCAGGACTCTGGGTGCCATGTCCACTAGCACAATTCGAGCGGAGGCAGGATCGATCCGGCGGAAATCTGATTTCAGTGTCGTACGCACCAGAACCGCTAAAGCGCCCGCCATCTCCACACCTGTGGGGCCTGCGCCGACTAAAATGAAAGTCAGGAGATCTTGGTGGCGGCTCGGGTCTTGTTCGGCCTCCGCCAGTTCAAACGATTGCAGGATTTTGTTTCGAGCTGCCTCGGCATCCGCAAGACTTTTCAATCCGGGTGCAAATGCCTCAAATTCGTTGTGGCCGAAGTAGCTGTGAGTGGCACCCGTTGCGAGGATCAGATAGTCGTAAGCAACTGGCACATTCTGCCGGTCGGCGTCGCTCACAAACACGCATTTCTGTTCCTTGTCTACGCCCGTGGCTTCGCCAAGGATGACCGTAGTATTCTTCTGCTTGCGAAGAATGCTGCGGCTTGGCGTCGCAATCTGGCTCGGCGTCAGTGCTGATGTTGCTACTTGATAGAGCAAAGGCTGAAATAGGTGGTGGTTTGTGCGATCGATCAAAGTAATTTCTGCGGGCGTGTTCTTCAAAGCCTTGGCGGCGGCTAATCCGCCAAACCCCGCGCCAACGATGATGATCCTAGGCTGCGGCATGCTTACCTCGAGTCATTGCGCTTTCGTCCAACTCTGCTCGGAGCTTCTCGATTACAACGCACCGAATCACGCGAGCTTCACCGGTTCTGTTTTCCCCGTAAAGTCAGGTTGGCGTTTTTCGAAGAACGCCCTGAATGCTTCCTTGGAATCCGCAGAGCGGAGTCGCACGGCATACTCCTCATTCTCCAGCTTTGCTGCTTGCTCAAGCTGAGCACGGACAGGCTGCCTCATAAGTCTCTTGCAGGCTTGGAGCGCACCGGCGGGCTTCTCAGCCAACTTTTGCGCGGTCTCCGTGGCCATTACCAGCAGTCTTTGGTCCGGCGCGACACGGGTAACAAGCCCGAGTTCCGCTGCACGCTGCGCATCGAACGGTTGTCCCAACTGAATCAACTCGGCCGCTCGGAGATACCCGATGCGCGCGGGAATCGAGTAGCTTGTTCCGAATTCCGGCACCAAGGCCAGATTGATAAACGGCATCTGGAACTTCGCGCTCTCGCCTGCGTAGACGAAATCGCAGTGCGTCAACATGGTGGTCCCGCCACCGATGGCGAAGCCGTGCACTGCTGCGACGATTGGTTTGTCGAAGGCAATGAAAGCGTCGATTAAGCGGGATTGCGGACTGTCGCCCGGTCCCATTGGATTCTTGAGAAAATCCTCCAGGTCGTTGCCAGCGCAGAAAGAGTCTCCTGCACCGTGCCAGAGCACAACGCGCACACTGTCGTCTTTTGCTGCGTTGTTGAGGAGATCCGCCATGGCGATGTACATGGCGGACGTCATCGCGTTCTTCTTGGCTGGCCGATTAAACTGGACTCGCAGGATACTTCCAGAGCGTTCGCTAACAATGTCACTCATCTTCCACCACCGGTAGCGGCCGATTCCAAATTCGAAACGTGCGGGATTGTGCCGCTGGCACGCAGGCCTGCGATCTCATCACTTGTGAATCCAAGTTCCTTCAGCACTTCATCGTTGTGCTCGCCGATTCTCGGAGCGCGGTTGGCAGGCAGTTTAGTAACACCGTGCACCTGAATAGGACTGCTAATGGTCGAGGTCAGCTTCTCGCCGGCTCCTGCGAGCGGAACGATGATGTCATTCGCTCGCAATTGCGGATCACTAATGACCTCCTGCGGGTCACGCACGGCGCCGAAGGTGACGTGAACGCCGTTAAAGACCTCATACCAATGCGACATGGGCTGCAACCGAAAGACCTCATCCAAGATCGCCGTCAGTTGCGGCCGGTTCTGCGCTAGCTTGGCGGGATCGGAGAATCGTGGGTCGGTTAGGATATCCTCACGACCCATTGCTTTCAGAACCGCGGGTATCTTGTCCGGAGTAACCACGAGAACGAACCAGGTGCCGTCGGAAGAGCGATATGTGTTAAAAGCTGCATTTGCGGGATGCGCTCGATCGTGCAGCCCATAGAAATTCGCGCCGCATAGAGCGGCCTGGACAAAGACGCTGGCCGACCAGACACCTGAAGCGAGGAGCGAAGTTGTGACGTAAGATCCTTTGCCGGTGCGTTCGCGACGATAAAGAGCGGTCACAATCGCGGCATAAATAGCGACCGCTGTCGCATTGTCGCCGCTACCTGCCACTGGCCAGGTCGGCGGCTCTCCAGCATCGCGCGTCATGGATAGCAAACCGCTTCGGGCCCAGTAGGCAGTGATATCAAATCCTGGAAGAGCGGCGTCCGGACCTTTCTCGCCGAAGCCGGTGAGATCCGCATAGATCAGACGCCGATTCCACTGCGCGACATCGTCATATTCGAGCTTCAATTTCTTGCGCGCTGCATGCGGTGTGTTGACGATGAACACGTCGGCCCACTTGGCCAAACGCTCGAGAACCTGCTGCGCGCTCGCAGCTTTCAGATTGAGCGCAACGCCACGCTTGTTTCGATTCGCCAATTGGAAGGGATAAGCCTCTTCCGAATGCGGCTGCGGCGGGATCTTGTGCCCGCTTCTCCACAGCTCCCCGTCGGGCGGCTCGACTTTGATGACCTGCGCGTCGAAGTCGGACAGGATCGTCGCTGCTGCGGGGCCTGCGATAAAACTGGCCAGGTCTACGACCTTCAAGCCCGAAAAAATGTTCTCCTCTGGCATAACATCTCCTTCTCGTGAAATCGAGGCAGTGCGCAATGACCTGTTGAGATTCGTTCTGCACTATTTCGCGCGCTGCGTTAACGACCCTGGAATTTCGGCGCTCGCTTTGCCAAAAACGCCGACGTGCCTTCCTTCTTGTCTTCGGTCCCGGCGCAAATCGCGAACAGCGACGCTTCCAGAAGCAGGCCCTCCGCGAGGCTCACATCCAATCCCTTGTTTACCGCCTCAATGGAGTACTTCACGCCGACTGGAGCGTTGGAGATGAACTGGTTGAGTATCGCTTCCGCTCTTGAGAGCAGACTGGCAGCTGGGACGACTTCGTTCACCAGGCCAATGCGATAGGCTTCTTGCGCACTGATAATTTCGCCGGACAGAATCAGTTGCAATGCGCGGCCTTTCCCAACCAACCTCGGAAGACGCTGCGTTCCCCCATACCCTGGCATGATTCCGATCTTCACTTCGGGCTGACCGAACCTCGCAGTTTCCGCGGCGATTCGAATCGTGCTGGCCAGAGACAGTTCACACCCACCACCGAGGGCAAAACCATTCACGGCCGCGATGACCGGCTTGCCGAGGTTTTCAATGAGGTCGGTAAGCGCTTGGCCGGATCGCGTTTTCTCTTCGGCCGTGAGCGGAGTGTCGTTGGCCATTTCGCTGATGTCCGCGCCGGCCGCAAAGGACTTGTCCCCCGCTCCCGTGAAAATCACTCCACGCACCTCGGAATCGTCGCGGGCGACTTCGAACGCGGATCGCAATTCGGAAATGGTTCTCACATTCAAAGCGTTAAGCACTTTGGGCCGGCTGATGGTCACATAGGCAATCGGGCCCTTCTTCTCGTAGAGAACGTTCTCAAGTGTGAAAGCAGATGCCGGCGAACTCATCACGATCTCCTTTTGGATTGCGAGGCCGGTTGAGGCCTTCGTTAAGAACTTGCGGGAATTTCGGCGTAAGCCACGCCGGTGAGATTCCCTGCAGCAAAAAGCAAAATCTTCTTGTTTGAACCATCGAGGTTGGCGCTGTAAACATTGCCGCCCAAATCACTAACAAACATGCGCTCATTTTTCGTATCCAGAAACAGTCCGATCCCTTCCATCAAGTTGCTTAAGACAATCTCCGGATCTTTGCGATTGCCCCCAGCCGTATCCATGGGCGCTCGATTCACCGTGTTGCCGCGCGGCGGATCACCGCGATCGGTCCAGTAGATGATTCGGTTGGCAATGTCGAGATCGAGGTCTATGGGTTCGGGCAGATTTTCATAGAGCACTTCAACATCGTTGCGGTCCGCCGGCGTCTGCCCCTTGGGGATTTCTAGATTGGCGCGGAAGATGCGGCCCTGTCCGGCATTGTCTGGGCCTTTCTGAGTCCAGTAGAACTTTGCTCCGTCAATGTCGAGAGCGATACCCACACACCATTTCGTCTGCTCCGGACCCGGGCGAGAGTCGCCCTGGCTGCTGTCAATAAGGGTTTCAATTTTGGAGCCGTCCAGATTGCAGCGTATAACTCGCATGCCTTCGCGATCGCACCAGTAAAGTTTGCCGTTCTTTTTGTCCAGTTGGAGCTGCTTGGGAGTGAAGGTGCCACCCGGAGGCACAATGTGTTTGAGATTTTTCCCATCGAGATCGGCGCGCTCGATGGAGCCGTCGTTCGCCTGTGGATTACCCATGTTGGTCCAGTAGATGTGACCGGCTTCGACATCTACGACGATGCCGTCTGGAAGTCTTCGGCCCTCACTGACAATCGTTTTCAGGTCAGAGCCGTCTGGATTGCAGGAGAGTACGCGGCCGTCACTAAGATCCAAGACGAACAGGCGTCCCGAAGTTGCTTTCGATGTTCCTTTCGAGGACTTTGTTTTCGCAGCACCGGAAGACATTGAATTCACTTGCTCCTTTTGTGAGATCGAATTGCAAAAGCAACAGCGAAGCGCGGACATCCGAAAAGATTCGCCTTTCAAAATCCGTTATACGAACGCGCTCAAACCCGTGATGGCCTTGCCGACAATCAGGTTCTGCATTTGAAACGTGCCTTCGTAGGTGTAGAGTGCTTCGGCATCGGCGAAGAAGCGCGCTACGTTGTAGTCTGCGACGATGCCGTTTCCGCCCAATAGCTCCCGGGCCCAGGCCACTGTCTCGCGGCACTTGGCCGTGCAGAAGGCCTTCGAAAGCGCCGCGTGTGCGTCGGTCATTTTTCCTGCGGCCTCCAATTGCGCTAGGCGAACCAGCAGGCACTGCGCGGCAGTAATGTTGGCAAGCATCCTGGAGAGGAGGTCCTGGATGAGCTGAAACGAGCCGATCGGCTTTCCAAACTGCAAGCGCTCCTGGGCGTACTTGAGAGCATTCTCGTACGCGCCCATGGCGCATCCGGTCGCTTCCCAGCCGACGAAATAGCGCGTCCCGCGCAAGACTTTGGCCGTATCGCGGAACGATTTGTCTTCTTGGAGACGATTCTCCTCCGGCACCCGGCAGTTCTCCATGGTGATCAGGCCGTTCTGAACCACCTTAAGCGCGATCTTGTTCTGAATCTTTTCGACCTTAAAGCCAGGCGTGGTCTTGTTCTCCACGATGAATCCCTTGACCTGATTGTCGGCAAGGTCTCGCGTCCAGATAATCGAGATGTCGCACCACGGGGCGTTACCGATCCATTTTTTTTGGCCGTTGATAATCCAGGTGTCGCCCTCGCGTTTGGCGGTCGTCAACAGGCCGCCTCCTGCTCCCGAACCCACCAGCGGCTCGGTCAGACCGAAGCAGCCGATCTTCTCCATCCGGGCCATCGGCGGAAGCCACTTCTGTTTTTGCTCTTCCGATCCACCGTAGTAAATGGAAGACATTGCCAGGCCGCTGTGCACACCAAAGAAGGTCGAAATAGACGCGTCGATGCGTCCCATCTCCATCGCAACCAAGCCGGCTAGCAACCCGCCACCGCCTTTGCAGCCGTAGCCTTCCAAGCCAACGCCACCGAGCTTGAGCTCCTTAATCGCGGGCAATATTTCGAACGGAAAGGAATCTTCGACCCAGTATTTCGTGATGATCGGCGCAACTTTGGTCTCCATGAAAGTGCGCACTTGCTTCACCACCGCCAGGTCCTCCGCCGGAAGCGTCTCGGCGAGTGCGTAGAAATCACTGTTGGGTACCGGGAGCGGCTTCGCGGACTTTGGAGTGGCGTTTGATGCGCTCACATCTTTCGTCGGGCTCGCCATTAAGGATTCTCCTTCTCTTATCGTTTGCGTCTTTCTAATCGCGACGCGGTTAAGAGCAATCGATCAGCCAAGCAGTAATCGTATAGGTCTCTGAAAACAGGCTCCTTGTTTGCCCAAAGCCGCCATGTGTTCAACGTTTGTTGGTCACATATCGACAAGCGCGCAGCAATGGACAACGGACCAACACGTCAAGCCAGGGTCGCGAGGATGACCCTGACGAGGAGGGAAGCCAACGGGGACAAAAATGAAAGAGGCGCCGAAGGACTAACGAGAGGATGCGGGTCGTTTTCGAGAGCGTACTCGATCAGAGTCTGCGCAAGACGTGCCCGAGCTTGTCTCTCTTTGTTGTGAGGTAATGCAGAGTCGAAGCTGACGCGGGGATTTCGAGGGGCAACCATTCCGTCACCGATAGGCCATAGCCCTCAATGGCGACGAGCTTGCGTGGATTGTTGCTCAGAAGACGCATCGAACGCACGCCGAGCTCCCGCAAGATCTGCACGCCAATGCCGTAGTCTCGCTGATCGGCTTTGAAACCCAAATGCTCGTTGGCTTCGACGGTGTCATATCCTTCATCTTGCAAGGCGTAGGCACGAATTTTGTTCGCTAAGCCAATCCCTCGTCCTTCCTGGTTCAGATAAAGCAACACGCCGCGTTCCTCAAATCCGATGCGGTGCAGCGCTTTATCAAGCTGTGCGCCACAATCGCAACGCTCAGACCGCAGCGCGTCGCCGGTGAGGCACTGAGAGTGGACGCGCACAAGCACGTCTTTCCCGTTAGAGATGTCACCGCATACAAGAGCCATGTGCGTTTGTTTGTCGATCTGATTCTCGAAGGCGTGAACCCGGAACTCTCCGTATTCGGTTGGGAGCTTCGCCGATGCCACACGTCTAACCAACGATTCGGTGCGCATCCTATAGGAAATCAAGTCGGCGACCGTGATCATTACTAGATTATGCAGACCTGCAAAGCGGGCGAGGTCCGGCACCCGGGCCATGCTGCCGTCCTCATTCATAATTTCGCAGATAACACCGGCCGGAGAAAGACCGGCGATGCGAGCCAAGTCAACGGCGGCTTCTGTCTGTCCAGCTCGCACCAGCACTCCCGCCCTTCGCGCTCGCAGTGGGAAGATGTGGCCTGGACGGACGAGATCCGAAGGCTTCGTGCTCGGGTTAATCGCTGCAAGCACTGTCGCGGCTCGATCGGCGGCGGAGATGCCAGTGGTGGTGCCCCGCTTTGCCTCGATGCTGACGCAAAACGCCGTTTCGAAACGTGAACTGTTCTGCGGCACCATCAGCGGTATCTCGAGTTCGTCCACCCGCTCGGGCGTCATCGCTAGGCATATCAATCCACGACCGTACCGCGCCATGAAGTTGACGGCCTCAGGTGTGATTTTTTCGGCGGCGATGGTCAGATCGCCCTCATTTTCGCGGTCCTCATCGTCCACTACAATTACCATTTTGCCCGCGCGTATGGCTGCAATGGCATCTTCGATCGCGGCGAATGCCCCATTACGGTTTCTGGGTTTCCCAACCATCTGAAGCTGCTGTTTCATCACTCGCCTCTAATGCCCTTCTCGCACCGATGATCGAATATTGATTTCCGATTCAGAGCACTCGTCCCTCGCCTGAACGTAATCGAGCCGCGACTGCAGTTGTGTATTGGCATCGAATTCCTGAACGATGGCTCACCTCTCTGTCCAAGCATTCCAAGGCCCGACACGACTCCGTATCGACTTCATTGAAAAGAATTGTCTTACGATTCCGGCGGTATGGTTCGTTCAAGCAGAAGTGTCAAGCTGTTATCATCTGCGAAGATATTTAACTGCTGTCGGACAGAGTTGTCGCTGCTACGCACCGCAACTTGGAAGAGATGGTCCTAAACAGCAATTCCCGCAACGACTCAGTGGGGGTGCCGCCGCACACGTATCTGTTACGGCGGCGCTTGGAACATGTGGAACACATGCTGAGCGACACACATGCTCCGTTGTCGGGAATAGCCTTGGCGACTGGTTTTTCCCGACCAAAGCCATCTCGCGCGGCACGTCCGGCGGTGGGCCGGAATGTCCCCGCGCCAGGTCCGTTGGAACAGAAGGGAACCCCTCCCCACGACGTAACCCTCTGCGAAAAAGTAACTTAGTGACGTAAGGACGCTCACCGGGCGAGAAACGTGCCCCGGAACCTCCTTCGACCCGCCTAAGGCGCATCTAGTTGTGGCCAAAGTCACAATTCAATTGACCCAGATCACAACCCATCGGAAACATCCCAAACACGCCAAGTTTGTTCAAGACGACAGGATTCCGGCAGCGCCACAATCGGCGCGCATCACCGAAAGGACGGCAAGCCAATGAAGGACGCCGAGGCCACTCACGTTCAGCCGAACTCACGTACAACCATGGAGCCAGCCGGTGCATGCAGCTTCTCTGGGTGTATCATGCCCGCCATGGCCACCCCAGGACAGGGATCCGAGCGTTTGAATGCCCAACTCCTTGTCGACTCGATTCCTGCCCTGATTCACACAGCCAGGCCCGACGGCTACATTGATTACTTCAACAAAGGTTGGTTGGAATATTTCGGCGTCACTCTGGACGAAGTGGCCGGTTGGAATTGGACAGCTGTCATTCACGCTGAGGACGTTGAGGGGATTGTGGCCAAGTGGCGAGCCTGCCTCGCGACTGGAGAAGTCTTTGAGTACGAAACTCGCGTCCGCACCGCGAATGGAGAATACCGCTGGATGTTCCACCGGAAAGTGCCGCTTCGCGATGCGAACGGCAATATCGTCAAGTGGTATGGGTCGAGCATGGATATTCACGAGCGAAAGACGGCGGAGGAAGCCCTGCGGAGCAGTGAAGCGTATCTGGCGGAGGCGCAGAGGCTCAGCCAGACGGGCAGCTTCGGGTGGAGACCTGATACCGGAGAGATTGTTTGGTCAGATGAAACCTACCGTATCTTCGAGTACGACGGCTCGGTCCAGCCAACAATAGAATCACTGTTGCAGCGCGTCCACCCCGCGGACCGCGCCGACTTCAAGGAGGTCATTAATCGCGCCTTTGCGGGCGCGCCAGATTTCGAGCATACCTATCGCTTGCTGCTGCGTGATGGGCGAGTCAAGCACGTCCACGCGATAGCTCACGCGGTACAGGATGCATCTGGCAATCACGAGTTTGTCGGGGCGGTGACCGACATCACCGAGCGCAAGAAAGCCGAAGAAGCCCTCCGGAACAGCGAAACGTACTTGGCGGAAGCCCAAAGGCTCAGCCACACAGGCAGCTTCGGGTGTAAAACCTCATCAGGCGAGATGTTGTGGTCAGAAGAGACCTTTCGAATTTATGGATACGATCACACCACCACTCCTGCTATGGAAGCGATCCTGCAACGTGTTCATCCGGAAGACAAGGCTGGGGCTGAGGCGCACATCGCTTGGGCAATCACTGAGGGCAAGGACTGCGATCTGGAATATCGCCTCTTGTTGCCCGACGGCTCGATCAAATATGTTCACGTCATCGCTCATGCGGTGAAAGATGAATCAGCAGAATTCGAGTTTGTCGGGGCCGTGAGCGACATCACCGAACGCAAGACCACCGAAGATAAGATGCGGCGCCTGGTCGACGCCGGCATTCTGGGGATCTTCATCGCGAACCTCGAGGGCGAAATTGTCGAGGCCAACCGGGCGTTTCTGCAAATGTTTCAATACGACCGTCAGGATCTCCTCTCAGGCCGATTGCGTTGGGAGGATATGACGCCGGCCGAATTGCGCGAACGAGACCAACGTGCCGTGACGGAGGCACTGGCAACCGGGTTTTTCCAGCCCTACGAGAAGCAGTTTTTCCGGAAAGATGGCAGCCGCTTGCCCGTGCTTCTGGGAGGCGCGCTGTTTCCAGATTCGAACGAGGGCGTCTCCTTCGTCCTCGACTTGAGCGAACAAAAGCGCGCCGAGGCAAAGATCCGGGAGCAGGAAATGGAGTTCCGGCAGATGCTGGACCTTTCGCCTCAACAGGTTGCTGTATTCGGACAGGCTGGCGAACGTCTTTATGCGAACCGCATTGCGCTCGATTACCTCGGCCTTAGTCTTGAAGAGTGGCGGCAAACACCCGGGACTCTTTTTTCGTCCCCGTTTTTTCGTCCTGAAGACCGAGAACGGGCGGCACGCACTTTTTCCGATGGTGCTCGCTCCGGTGGCTCCGTTTTCGAGTTGGAGTTGCAACTACCCAAACGTGATGGCACTTATCGCTGGTTCTTGGTTCGTTTTAACCCATTGCACGACGAACAGGGAAAGATTACGCGTTGGTATGTTGCCTCGACGGACATCGACGACCGCAAGCGGGCGGAAGACAGGCTTCGGAGCGAAAACGTCGCTCTGCGTGAAGAAATCGACAAAATCTCCATGTTTGAGGAGATTGTTGGAACCTCTCCAGCTTTGCAGACTGTGCTCTCGCGCATTTCCAAAGTTGCGCCAAGTAATTCTACGGTCCTCATAACCGGCGAAACGGGAACGGGGAAAGAGCTCGTTGCACGCGCCATCCACCGACGATCAGATCGCCGCTCGCGCGCGTTTGTCAGCGTGAACTGCGCCGCTATCCCCCGTGACCTGATCGCCTCGGAGTTGTTCGGCCATGAGAAGGGCGCCTTCACCGGCGCGACTCAGCAGCGCTTGGGTCGCTTTGAATTGGCAAATGGCGGCACGATCTTCCTTGACGAAGTCGGAGATCTTCCACCCGAGACTCAGATTGCTCTGCTTCGTGTTTTGCAGGAGCACGAGTTTGAACGTGTCGGCGGGACACGCCCGATACGCGCTGACGTTCGGGTGATCGCCGCCACGAACCGTGACTTGCAGGCCGCTATCAGCGCTAGGACGTTCCGCAGCGATTTGTTTTACCGCCTGAATGTTTTCCCGATTGAGATTCCTGCTCTTCGAGAACGAAAACAGGACATCCCTCTGCTGGTGGAGTATTTTATCGATCGCTACGCGCGGAAAGCGGGCAAGCACTTCAGGAGTGTCGAGAAGAGAACACTTCAAGTACTTCAGTCATACCCTTGGCCCGGGAACATACGCGAACTACAGAACGTTATCGAACGCTCTCTAATCGTTTGTGAAACCGAGAGTTTTTCGGTGGATGAGAGCTGGATGTCCCACCAGCCGCTGGACAGGAAAGCGGAGAGCCAGCTTTATCTTTCTGAGAAGGTGGCAGCTCAAGAAAAGGAAATCATCGAAGCGGCTCTGCGAGAAAGCCAAGGACGGGTGTTCGGACCGTCGGGTGCAGCGGTCAAATTGGGCATGCCGCGCTCCACGCTGGAATCCAAGATTCGGTCGCTCAAAATCGACAAGAATCGCTTTAAGACTCCGTTGGGAAATTGAGCTGTTCCCGTCTCCTACACATTACCCACTTAATATGGCAACATATTTCAGGTCGGCAGGTTGAGATTCTTCAAGAATGCGGCCTATCGCGGGTCGCTGTGTAGGGACTCCGCTTTCGTTGCGATCAGACCGCTGTCATGTTGGGCATAAGCTCGGTCTAGCCACTCGAACCCCTTGTCGAACTGGCTCCGGAAAGCATAAACCTCGGCGATCTGGTGCGCTTCAATCGCATGGTATTTCGCAATTAGTTCGGCCAAAACGGTGTCGGACTCCGTTGAGTCTGTGCGATTCATTTTCGGAGCTTGGCGTATTCTGCCTTGGCTTGTTTCAGGATGGGGACGTCCGGGTCGGCGTCCTTCCACAAATCCAAAAAAGCCTCGTAGGACTTCCGTGCAGCCGCTTCATTGCCCATTGTTTTCTGCGCGCGGCCGAGTTGGAGCCTGGCCAGCGGTCCGATGACATGCCTCACGGTGAAACCGCGGTTGTCGATCAGTTTCTGAAACTGGGCCGCAGCCGACCCGCCATCGCCGAGCTGCAAGTACGCCAGCCCGCGGATGTAGGCGGGGTACACGTAGTCCCATAATCCCGTAAACGCCAGATCGTACTTTTCAGTTCCACGTAGTAGCTCGATGGCTGCTGCCGGATCATGTTGCCGCAGCTTGGTCGCGGCCCGGATGGTGGGAACAAAGTAATGCTGCACGAGCGTGTCCTCGGGACTTTCGGCGCTGACCTGTTCTGCGAGTTTACCGGCTTCCTCTGTTTGGCCTGATCGCGCGAGTGTAAGAGCTATGACGAGCTTGCTGTTGCGATCCAGCGGGGTCTTAGTTGCCTTGCTGTCATGGCCTTGAGCTGGAACGTCCTTTTCGACTTCGGCATGCTCCAGTGCCGAGAGTAACACCCACCAGTCAGCATTGTTGTCCTTCGGGTTGAGCTGGGAAGCCTGCAGTCGCAGACGCTCGGCGGAGTGAAAGCGACCCCGCTGAATCTCGATCAAGGAATGTTCATGCAGAAAGTCTCCTCGATACTTGCCTTGTTCCTGGTCTTTGAGGATCTTTTCGACGGTGTCCCGGTCGCGTGTGGCAAATGCTACGATGAGTCTTTCCCGCCGGATCAGCAAAGTGTCGAATTTGAGGGCATCGGCCTTGGCGAGCCAGGATTTTGCTTCATTGAATCTGCTTGCGTAGCGGATGGACTGTATCGCGCTGCCGTAGTAATAGGAACTCGGCTGCAACCGTGCGATTTCAGCCGCTTCGTCAGCGGCCCGGCCGGGTTGGCCGAGATGGATAAATGCAGTCCTGAGGTTGGTATGCGCGGCCGGATCCCGGGGAAATATCTCCGAGAAACGAAGCGCGGAGGAGTATTCTTTCTCCCAATCGCCGATCACATTGCTGTAGTAATTCATTTCGGTGGCCAACCGGTCTTTTTCGGTCAAGCGGTCACGAAGTTGGTAGGCGCGCGTGTACGAAACCATCGACGACTCGATTTCCTGACGAAAAAGGTAGGCCGCACCCATGCGCCCATACGCTACGGCCAGGTTTGGATCGAGTTCGACCGCGCGCTGATAGAGTTTGAGCGCTCCCTCCGGGTCGCCGCCGAGGAAGAGTTTGTTGCCTTGAGTTGTCGCCTGCAAAGCCTCGAGCGACCCGCTGCTCGCCTTTTCCAGCGGCTGATTGAAACGGGCCAGCGAATCTGCGGGCTCTCCGAATTTCGCGCGAAGGCGTGCGGCTGCGACTCCCAATTCGTGTACGACCTCATTCCGCTTAGCGATGTCTACCTGCTCTTTAGCCAAGGTTGCTCCCGACGCACAGTCGAGCGCCCGCATCTGCAACTGGTAGCCATTGCCGACATCCCCGATCGATTGGGAGATCACCATCTTGCTGTTGGTTTTGCCGCAAATCTGGCGTGCCACTTCCGGCGTCAACTTAGTAGTCGGCGGGAGATTGAGTTGTGCCAGAGTCCCGAGCACTTTATCCCTGCCTAGAATGTTCAGATAAGGTGTCTGCTCCATTTCGTATCGCAAAGCTGGATCCAACGTGTCGTCGAATACCGGATCGCTCGTCTCGTTTTTCAAATCGGCGAGAACAATGGTGTCCGTAGCGGAGAGCGTCACCCGGTGGCGATACCTCCAATAGGACCAGAAGGTCGCGGCGATAACGGCCAACAGCGCGGCCGCCGCGAACCATTTGCGCAAGCGGAGACGAGGTGGGGGTGATTTGGTAACCGTCTCTCTGGTTGGAAACTCCACGGGTCGCGCATCGGTTTTTGAAGTTTCGGTCGCAGAGGCCTGAAGACTGGCATGTCCTGCGATATCTGCTGCCTCGGTATCAACAGTGACACGCGCGGTGAACTGGTATCCCTTTCGAGCAATGGTGACAATCAAGCGGGTGTCTCCCCCGTTGTCACACAACGCCTTGCGTAAATGAGAGATGTATTGCGTCAGGTTGCCTTCCTCTACGAACGTGTCACCCCACACGGCTTGCAGCAATTCCTCCTTGGTGACCAGACGGTTGGGGTTTTGAGCTAGGAAGAGCAGGACGTCGAAAGCTTTAGGGGTAAGAGAAACCGGTGAATCCGCGCGAGACAGCGTGCGCATGCCTGGATCCATCACAAACTGTCCGAAGCGGTACAAGTTGCTCATAGGAATCAGCTTATAGAGACACTCAGGGTTTTTCATCTCTTTTCAGAGTTTTCTGAAGGACTTCCCAAAGCCACGCCTCCAGAATATGTCCCGATGCCAGCGATTAGCGCGCACAGCAAGCGCCTTGCCAGTCAACTCGATCAACAGGTTGTGGAACGGATGGCAGAACGTGCCAAGGCCAGCGACAAAATGAGGACGGAAATAGGTGAGCGCAGGGACATTAAGGCGCATTTGCTGGAGGGCGAAGCGGACCGACATTCAAGCCTGCTGTTCGCAGCAGACCCAGTCAGCGCAAAACTCCCAGACGCGAAGGGATTTCCAAACAAATGTTGCGCTGGATTTCGCCAATTGGCGAAACTTCGCCAGCCGAGGCTCAGTTAAGTTCTGAATGGTCATCTGCTTAGCATCGGGCCACCAACTGCTAATCAAGAGAACATGCACCTTGGAAGGGGCGCGGAATGCTGAAGATCCAGAGAAAAACGAATGGGGGCGTTATTTTCACTCTAAGCGGTCGAATCGAGGCGGAGGATATTGACGAACTGCGTAAGCTCCTTGAGTTGGAAGGGGCCGACAGCCACATCGCCTTGGATTTGAAGGACGTAACGCTGGTAGACCGCGATGCGATCACGTATCTAGCTGATTGTGAGGCGGACGGTACCAAGCTCGCGAATTGTCCGCCTTACGTCCGTGAATGGATTGGGCGAGAGCCTGGGCGGCCGAGGCGGAAAAAACAGAACGCTCGCACAGATAAACTGCAAAAAAGGGAGCAAGGCAATGAGCTTGAATAGTCTCACCTATCATCTGCAAGACGAGGACCTAAGGCCTAACGCCGATCCGGAGATCACGCTTGATCTCGACCGCATCGACGAACCAGCGAAGTCGGGGACGGATTTCGAAGGGATCATCGGAAGAAGTTCGGGTCTCCGCCGCGTGCTGCAGATGGTCCAAACCGTCGCTTGGGGAGATTCAACTGTGCTCTTGCTAGGCGAGACCGGCACTGGCAAAGAGCTCATCGCACGCGCCATTCACAGTCACAGTCCTCGCAGCGATCGGCCATTTGTCAAGATCAACTGCGCCGCCATCCCGACCGGGCTGCTCGAAAGTGAACTGTTCGGGCATGAGCGGGGATCGTTCACCGGCGCGATCGCACAGAAGATCGGCCGGGTCGAGCTAGCACATCAAGGCTCGCTGTTCCTGGATGAGATCGGCGACATCCCTCTCGAACTCCAGCCCAAGCTTCTTCGTGTCTTGCAGGAGCGGGAATTTGAGCGCCTGGGAAGCACTCGGACGCAGAACGTCGACGTGCGCTTTGTGGCCGCAACTCATCGTGACCTGGAAGGAATGATCCTGGAGAAACTCTTTCGCAATGACCTTTACTATCGATTGAATGTTTTTCCCATCCATGTTCCTCCCTTGCGGGAGCGTCCGGACGATATTCCGCCATTGGTGCAACATTTTGTACAACAAGCCACCCGACGAATGCACAAGACGATTGACACGATTCCGTCGGAAACAGTGGAGGCTCTGATTCGGTATCGCTGGCCTGGCAACATCCGGGAATTGGAAAACATAATCGAACGCGCAGTGATTTTGAGCCCCGGCCCAGTGCTGCGGCTTTCGCCCTGGGATTTGAAATCTCGGCTCACGCCCGGTCAAAACACCGACCGCCATCAAACTCTGGAACAGCTCGAGCGCAGCCATATCCTAAAAACACTAAAGGAGACCAGATGGGTTCTCTCCGGACCCAGCGGTGCCGCAGCCCGCTTGGGATTAAACCGCTCGACTTTGTACTTCCGGATGAAGAAGCTGGGTATCTCTCGAAGCCTTGATTCCTGCCCCAGTCCGAAGAGCGAGCCCGATGCAATCCACAACGCCATTACTATGGACTGAGTCGCGACCAATGTCAGTTGCGCCACTCATTCCATCTCAAATGTCACATAAATTAATTTCCCGTTGCGTTCCACCTGCATCGCGGCTGGCTCTCCCGGTTTCAATTTGCCGAATTCTGTACGCAGATTCTCTACGCTCGTGATTTGTGCGCGATTCATCGAATGGATCACATCGCCCTCGAACAAGCCGGAATCCACGGCAAGTTTGTCGTTCACAATCGAAGTGACTATCACGCCCGAAGGAATCCGCAAATCCACCATCCCTTCGACATCCGGCGTGATCGTTAGTCCGACAATCCCCAATCGCGGAATAAGATCCTTGCGTGGATCAGACAGTTCGGAAAGCCGCGCCGGCTCATTTTTCGGCTCGTACACCGGGACATTCAGTTCAAGCTTCTGATCGCCGCGCAAAATCTCCAATTTTGTCGGGCCGGCGGCATTACGCATGTAAAGGCTCAATGCAAAAAACGCCACGTTGTCCACCGGTATCCCGTCCACCGAAACGATCACGTCGCGAATCTTCAATCCCGCTCGCTCCGCCGTGCTGTCCCCGTACACATCAGAAACGATCACGCCCGCCTCGCTCGCAATTCCCAGTGCTTGTGCCAAATCTGGAGTCAGCGACTGCAGCCCGGCTCCGATCGTCCGCCGCGGCACGCGCCCATACTGCCGAATCTGTTCGTAGGCGTAACGCACGATTCCGCTGGGAATCGCGAAGCCAATCCCTTCGTTCCCGCCGGACTTGGTATAAATGAAGGTATCGATCCCGATCATGTTTCCTTCCACATCCATCAGCGGCCCGCCGCTATTCCCCGGATTGATCGCCGCATCGGTCTGGATGTACACCATCGGATCATCCGGATCGGGCTGCCGCAAAACGGAACTTATCAAACCAAATGTGACGGAATTCTCGAGGCCCTCTGGGCTCCCGAACGCGAGCACGATCTGTCCCTTCTGCGCGCGCGCGTAGCGTCCGATAGGCAGAGTCGGCAACCCGCTCGCTTCCACCTTCAGCACCGCGAGATCGATCTCCTTGCTGAACCCCACAACCCGCGCCGGCAGAATTTTCCCGCGCGATTTCAGCAATGCGAAAGGCTGGGATTCCTGATTCACGGCTGGAGTCAAAGCCACGCGCACGCGGTCCGATCCCTTCACCACGTGATAGTTGGTGATGATGTAGCCCTCCGGATCAACGATCACCCCGGCGCCGAGGCTGCGCGCACGTTCCAGGGCGCTGGACGCGCTGCTGTCCTCATCACTCGGCGAACCGTAGCCGGTCACCAGAATTTCCACTACCGCTGGAGAAACACGCTTCGCCAAATTTTCAAACGACGCGCTCAATTGGCGCATCGCGTCCGAATTCGCTTCAGCGCTAGCCGCGGCCTGCGCCCATGTTCCAGCCGGAAAAAGTGACGCAGCCACGAGCAGCGCCAAGGCGCAACTGCAAGATCGCGTCGCAAAAAAATCTTTAAGCGAGTGACAGTTCATCACGAGAGTTCGCCCTTCGGCTGCAGCGGAAGATCCCCTGGTTCGTCTTTTTCCACCGCGCCCCATTTCACAATTTTCAAATCCAGCACAAAAATGGAATAAAGCACCGGCACCAGCAAAAGCGTGATGAACGTCGCGACGCCCAGCCCGCCGATTTGCGCGTAGCACAGCGGTTGCCACAAAGGTCCGCCGTGAATGGCCAGTGGGAAGAGCGCCAGAATCGTCGCGCCCACGGTGATCATCACCGGCCGCAGCCGTACGATGCCCGCATCCAGCAGCGCCTGTTCCAACGGCTCGCCCTTTTCATGCATCTCCTCGATGAAATCGAAAAGCACGATCACGTGGCTGACGATTACGCCGATCAAACTCGCGATTCCCAGAAACGCCATGAATCCGAAAGGAGAGCCCATCACCCACAGAGCCAGCAAAGCGCCCGACACGCCATAGGGCGCGGCGGCCAGCACCAGCAGGGGCTTGATCGAATGGCGGAATTGAAACGCCAGCGCCAGAAAAATCATGCCGATCGAAACCGCCATCACGGCGGCCAGATTTGTGAAGCCTTGCTGCTGTTTGGCCTGCTCTCCGCTGATCGCGAGACTATAGCCTGGCGGCAGCGATTTCTGCAGTTCCGCAATCTTCGGCGCGGCGGCGGAAAATACTTCCGACGATAGAACTCCCGACAATGTGAAACTCTGCACCGAGATCGTCCGAAAATGCTCCAGGCGCCGGATGCGCAAAGTTTGCAACTCGTTTTCAATCTTGGACACTTCCAGCAGCGGCACCTTGTTGTTCGATTGCGAAGAATACACATACAGATTCTGAATGTCGGAGAGGGTGGCGCGCTCTTCCATCCGCAAGCGCGAGACTACCGGAATTTGTTGATCGCCGCGGCGCAGCGTGGTCATTGACGCGCCGCTCAGCGCCGCGCTCGACGATTGCGCCACATCCTGATTCGTAACCCCGGCCATATTCGCGCGGTCCGGGTCCACCTTCAAAGTGACCTCGAACCCATCCTGTCCCCAGTCATCGCGCACGCGCGCCGATTCCGGAACAGCTCGCAGAATCGCCGCAGCTTTTCCGGCGATGGAGCGCAGCGTGGCGATGTCCTTCGGCTCATCCAGCGCGCTGATGTCCGCCAGGCCCGTGACGCGCAATTCCACCGGATAGTCCACAGGGTTCGTCTGCAATTGCCGGACGTCCACGCGCGCTCCGGGCACATTATTTGAAATGGCGTCCTGAAACGGCGCGACCAGCTTCGGGGTATCCTCCTTGTTGTCCAGCTCGATGATCAGTTGCGCATAGTTGAGTTGCTGAAGTTGCGGCGAAACGGAAAACCAAAAACGGGGACCGCCTCCGCCTTCGAACGCGGTCAGGGATTTCAGCACCTGC
>Ga0210401_10000793_pt1 | contig 38323 bp, 30 predicted proteins | sample IncBWH32MmetaG_FD_150866 | JGI IMG/M metagenome (GOLD analysis project Ga0210401, IMG submission 150866) | Forest soil microbial communities from Barre Woods Harvard Forest LTER site, Petersham, Massachusetts, United States - Inc-BW-H-32-M | ecosystem: Environmental > Terrestrial > Soil >... | reverse complement strand
ATCGGCGCGCGTGGCTCCCGCATCCTGCGCGAGCAGCGAAGAAATCGTGAACAGGAACAGGGCGAATCGCATGCTGACTATCATAGTGAATTTTCCAGGCAGTGGCGACTTGACGCGCAGCTACTCCGAGACGATGTGGTGTTCTTCGCACCAGTCGAGCGCGATCTGCTTGAGGGCTTCGTCGTCGCCTGACTCCTCTGCCTCAAGCAAAAGATCGCGGGAGACGGTTTTTACCTGGCCGGTGTCGAGATCCAAGAAGGAAGAGGATTCGCCGAACTGCATCTCCAAAGCGCCGACGATATCGCTCAGGCGGACGGCCGGCATGGCATCGAAACATCATACTGCGTTGACGCGCAGGAGGCTCGGCTCAAGTGATAAGATCGCCTCCAAGGAAACCATCATGACTCCTAACCGTCCGTTCGCTCCGTTTACGCGCCGGGACTTCTTGAAGCACGGCTCGGCTTTCACTGCCTCTGGCGTTCTCTTGCTCGAAGAGTTAAGGGCGCAAGGCGCCAACTATGCTACCGCCGAAACTACCTATGGCAAAATTCGCGGCGTCGACAACAACGGAATCAAGACCTTCAAAGGGATCCCGTACGGAGCGAGTACCACTGGACTGAACCGCTTTATGGCGCCCGTGGAACCGGCCAACTGGACGGGTGTACGCGATGCTCTTGAATATGGAGACAGCGCTCCCCAACGTGACCCTGCCGCTCCGCCGCGTACGCCGGGCGCTCTCAGTATCTCGGGTGAGAAGCTGCCGGCCGAAGGCGAGGATTGCCTGGTGCTCAACGTTTGGACACCCGCCGTCGGCGCTAATGCCAGTAACGGCCGGAAGCGCCCGGTGATGTTCTGGTGCCATGGGGGAGGCTTCGCGACCGGTTCCGGATCGTCTCCCGATAATGACGGCACGAATCTCGCGCGCCGTGGCGACGTGGTGGTCGTGACCGTAAATCATCGCCTCAACGTGCTCGGTTTTGGAAACCTAAGCGAGTTCAGCACTGATTTCGCGGCCTCCGGGGACGCCGGGATGTTGGACATCGTTCAAGCGTTGAAATGGGTGCGCGCGAACATCTCCCAATTTGGAGGCGATGCAAACCTGGTGACGATCTTCGGCCAATCCGGCGGCGGGCGCAAGGTGGAGACGCTGCTGGCCATGCCCTCGGCTAAAGGGCTTTTCCATCGCGCGATCATTGAAAGCGGCGCGGCCATCAAAGTGGTGGATCGCGACGTCGCAGTGCGCGATTCAGAGAGACTTCTCGCCAAGCTCGGCATAGAGAAGACGAATATACGGGAATTGCAAAGCCTTCCCGTGGAGAAAATCATGGCGGCGTACTTCGCCGTGATGAAGGAAGACCCGGGTGCCGACCAGTCGATCGTAGGATTTTCGCCGACAGTGGACGGCAAGATCCTGCCACAGCATCCGTTCCATCCCAATGCTTCGCCGGTCTCGGCCGATGTGCCGGTGATGATCGGCTGCACGCGCACCGAGATGACGTTGTTCTCTCTGAACGACTCCTCTGCATTTACGCTAAACGACGAGGCGATGCGGGCGCGCGTAAAGGATCTGCTGGGCGGTCAGGCGCCGGGTATCATCGATCTCTACCGCAAGCTCAATGCCGGGGCGTCGCCTTCGGACATCTACTTCTTGATCGCCAGCGACTACCGCTACGGCGCACCGACGATGAAGATCGCCGAACGTCGAGCTGTACTGGGCAAAGCGCCGGTGTATCTGTATTACTTTACTTGGGAGACTCCGGTACTGGGTGGACGTCTCAAGTCGCCTCACACGATGGAGATCCCATTCGCGTTCGACAACGTGAAGATTTCCTCGCGGCTGACGGGTGGTGGAGCGGATGCGATGGCCCTGGCCGATAAGGTCAGCGACGCCTGGATCGCCTTCGCGCGTACCGGCAATCCAAACACGCCGAAGTTGCCGCGCTGGCCGGCTTTCAATGCGCAGGACCGCCCGACGATGGTCATCGACAACGTGAGCAAGATAGTTAACGATCCGCTGCGGGAGCAACGCATCGCGATGTTCCAGGCGATGGGTTTGGTCTGAGCCAGCTTCTGATGATTTTCAGAAGCTGACCCTCAGGTATATTGTTTAGGAGGCCAACGCACTGATGACGCGACCGTACGCTGCTTTTTTGCCAATCCTTTTCTGCCTGCCGGCCGTGCCGGTTTTTGCGCAGACGACCATCGGAAGCAGCACCTGCAACTCTTCGAATCTGAATGGGACCTATGAATTCATCTTGAGTGGGCGCCAAGTCACTTCTACCGGGGCAACCACAAAACTGTTCCAGGCCGTCGGCACCGCGGCCTTCGACGGGCTCAGCAAAGTCACATGGACCATGACGGCGAACACCATCACCACCAGCCAGACTTTCGGAACAGCGTTGGTGTATTCGGGATCGTATAGTCTGCAATCCAACTGCCTGGGGTCGATCAGCATCGCCACTGGAGACACCGGCACGTTCACGCTGGAGTCTTATAACGAGGGGAAGTCGTTCGCAGTAATCGGGTCGGACGCCACCTATGCATATAACGGGAGCGGCAATGTGCAGCCGTCGACCTGCCCGGCCACGTTATCTGGTGTGCACGAATTCAGCGCTAACGGGAGTAGTCTTTCGGGTGCCTCTGTCATCGGTGTCCTCGATGTGGGAGGTGTGCTGCAATTCGACGGGCAAGGCAACCTGACCGCCAACTGGACCCAGGTGGCGAACCTCGCCACTACCAACGTCACGGCCACGGGAACCTACACGGTGAACTCCACCTGCGGGGCATCGGGCACGCTCACTGACACGGAGAACAACAAATATGCGGTCACTTTCAGCATCTATTCGACCGTACCGGACTTCGCTCTCGCAGTCTCAAGCCCACAATTGGTTTTCGACGGATCCGGTTCCGCGGCGCAAGCCACCAATGCGAGCGCGTGCTCCGCTGCTACATTGACCGGAACCTATGAGTTCACTCTCAGCGGTCGGCTGGCGCCAGGAGGAATCCCCACGAAAATTCTGGTCTCGGACGGAGCGGCGGTGTTTGACGGGCAAAGCAAAGTCACTTTCAACCTGACGTCCAACGCTGTCAATGGGAGCCAGGCTTTCGGAATGCAGGTGGTGTACTCGGGCACGTACTCGGTCCAAGCCAACTGCCAGGGGTCGATCACCATCACCAACGGGGATACCGCCAGCTTCTCGCTGGTGGCTTATTCCGTCAACGCCACCACCCAGCAAGCTAGGTCATTCACGCTAGTCGGGACCGACGCCAACTACGCCTACAACGGAGGCGGCAACGTGCAGCCGAGCGCTTGCGCTGTCAGCACGCTTTCAGGCACGTGGCCTTTCAGCGCGACGGGCAACTTGCTTTCCGGGGCTTCCAATACGGGAGCCGCCGATATCGCGGGCGTGCTGCAGTTCGATGGGCAAGGTAACGTGACTGCCAATTGGACTCAGGCGTCGAACACGCCTACGGTCAACGTATCGGCAACGGGAACTTACTCGGTCACGTCCGCTTGTCTGGGTTCCATCACCCTGACCGATACCGCGAGCAACAAATACGCGGGCTCCGTATCAATTTTTGGAACGGCCGAGGCCAACTTTGAACTAGTGGCCGCCACGCCGCAGTTGATTTTTATAGGCGCCGGCCGCGCGGCATCCGTGAATCCAGAGCAGGCGGTGGTGAATGCGGCGAGTTTCCTCCCCGACCAGACGCCGGCGGGAAACGTCTTCTCAATTTTCGGCGTGAACCTGGCGACCGGGACAGGGCAAGCCACCTCGGTGCCCCTGACCACGACGCTGCTTACCACGACCGTGACGGTTAACGGCGAGTTGGCGCCGCTGTTTTACGTGAGCGCGAGTCAGATTAACGCGCAGATGCCCGAGGATATTGCTCCAGGCGTGGCCACTGTGATCGTGAAGAATGGCGCTTCCACCAGTAATGCGGCGTCTGTCATTGTCCCGGCCACGGGAACGCCGGGCATCATCGTTTACGGCAACAATCGCGCCGTGGTGGTGAATCAGAATGGGAGCGTAAATTCTCCCACCTCGCCTGCCAAGGTTGGCGATATCTTGGTAGCGTATTTCACGGGCGGTGGACCTGTTAACGCCTCCGGGCCGTTGGTGACGGGGGCTCCCACGCCGGGCGGGCTTTCGCCGGTCACCGGAGCTTACACTGTGAAGGTGAGCGGGGTCGCAGCCACGGTCAACTACGTGGGCTTGACGCCCGGTTCTATCGGACTTTATCAGGCGAATTTCGTGGTTCCGAAGGTGGCCGCCGGGGATCACCCGCTGGTGATTACGATTGCGGGAGAAAACTCGAATAACCCGTTAATCGCCGTGTCGAACTAGGGCGCGCGACGCACGCATAGGCTCCTACTTGGCCGCCGGCGCGGGTGGCCAGTTGCCGTCGAAAGGCGGCCAGTTCGGCGCTATGGCCTCTTGCTCCGGATAATACATGGAAGCGGATGAGCTGGCGGCTTTGCGCAATGAAGTTTCGCAGTTGGATATTGAGCGCCGGCAAGCCGATTTTCTCGAGGCCTTCGACGTCCAGTCCGATTGCCCGGCCGAGGAGCTCGATCGCGCTGCCCGAACTTCGGTCGCTTTAGACCATCTGGTGGAGCGGCATAATCTAGGCTCGCTAGCCTACTATTATTCAGGCTCCGGTAATCTTGCCAACGAAGACGCGATTAGTTCGATCATCCTCGGTACCAGCCTTCTGACGGCCCGCGGAATTCCGGTAGCCGGCGAATACGAAGTAAAGAATGCACAGGCAATGAAGATCATGGACGCCTTCGGAGCTGGTGGATCGTTCACCGAATACTACGGCATCGACTTCACCGATGACATCGTCCTGATGGGGCATGATGGCCCGGGTCATTTGGCTGTCGCCGCGGGGAAGATCAAAGTGCGGCCCCTCAAAATCTTTCACGGAAAGGTCGGCCGCGGTCTTTCGGTCGAGATGTCGGTGAAGCATGGCCCGGTGACGCTGCTATCGGTTGTGGAAATCGCTGGACGCTTGAAATTGCTAACGGCTCACGCGGAGTCGGTGCCCGGCCCTATCCTGGAGATCGGAAACACGAACAGCCGGTATCGCTTCGGCATCGGAGCGCGGCAATTCTTCAACGCCTGGAGCGCCCAGGGCCCCGCGCATCATTGCGTCATCGGAATCGGGCACATGGCATCTAAAATTGAAAAGCTGGGCGCCTTGCTGGGGATCGAGACGGTGCGGATTTGCTGACAATCAATCCAGATGGAAGACTTCGTCGAGCAATTCCAATTGGCGATCGGCCGGCCGCCCTTGCGGGTCTTCGAAAAAACCTTTCATCTCGGCTTGCCAGCGATCGTTTACCTCTCTGAGAGCCATGCCCGCGAGAGCCTGATCGAAGTTGGCGGTCTCGAGGTATCCAATGAGCAGCCCGTCTTCCCGTAGGAACAAAGAGTAGTTGCTCCAACCGGTCTGGCGCAGGGCCTCCAGCATCTCCGGCCACACTGCCTGGTGGCGCGCCCTGTGCTCGTCAATGCGGTCTGTCTTTACTCGAAGCTGGAAGCAAATGCGTTTGTAATGAGCCATGCGGAATCCGTTACCCGGTCTAATCTTACGTACCAGCGTGGATGTTTTTCAATCCTAGGCCCTAATTTACACCCCTCGATCCACGCGGCTCCTTGATCTCGAACGGAGACCACTCCTCCAGCGCCTTTATTTTCTGTTGATTGGCGTTCGCTATCTTCCGTCAGAGAATGCTTGGCCCGGTAATTGCCCCTATTGCAACTGAGGAGAATAAGCATGCCCCGTTTCTTGAATGCGGCCTTGCTGGCTGCCGCTTTGATGATCCCGATCTCGGTAGTGCCAACAGCGGCGCTGGCGGACGATCGCAGCTACCATGACAAGCAACACAATGACGATCATCACTGGAATAGCCATGAAGATCGCGCGTATCGCGTATGGGTGAAAGAGAACCATCGTAAATACAGGGACTTTTCCAGGCTCCCCGACAACGATCGAGAATCCTATTGGGCCTGGCGTCACGAGCATTCCGACGCCGTGCTGAAGATTGATATCCGTTAGGTTCTACGGCAGGGGAGTAACTACTGCATTCGATGTTCCGACCTCGTTGCTGACCGTCGTCGAAATGGAGGCGATGGTCTGTAACAAGGTCGTCCCGGCGGGTGGCGTGCCGCGCAAGGTAAAAGGTAAGCTCACTGTGAATTGGCCTCCGAAGGCTTGGGAAGCAGTGCTTTGAAACCATTGCGTCGCGGCTGGCTGAATATTGATGGTTACCTGAGAAGTGCCGAAGGCGAAGCCGGCCGCCGCGGTGAATTGCAGTGTCACTGACGTGAGTGTGCGCGTGGTCGAGTAACCGGTCACGTTCAGCACGAAACTGCTGGCACTTTCACTCGCAGGTACAACCGAGAGAAGGACCGGTGCCGCTGGAGCGACTGAGAATTGCAGCGTAGCCGGAGAACTCGGCGTGACGAGGACATTGCCGGCCTGCGTGGCAAACGTTGGCGTCAAAGTGATCGTGCTGGCGACAGTGCCGGTCTGCAAATGCAGAAGCGGTCCTTGATTGGCAAAGTTCGCGTCGGTGCTGTTTGCTGGAATGACAAACGGAACGGTTTGGCCGCCGGTTGAGAACTGAACAGCGGGATCGGTCAGGAGATTGCCAGACGTACTCAGGGTGAGGAGGCCGTTCAGCGCCAACGGGTAGGGGCTGGCTAGCTTGAGGCTGACCACCGACTGCGTTTGAGGAGCCACATTTCCGCTCGGCCCCTGGATCGTGTACGCAGGCAGTGCCGGAGGCGCGGTCCCGGAACCAATTAGGGGAATCGTTATGGTATCGACGTGCAAGGTTCCATTGACCAACCCTATCGTGGTGGGAGTGAAACTGATGCTGAACTGTACTGCTTGACCTGGGCCCAGACTGGTGGGCAGATTGGGAGGTCCTGAAAGTGCGAAGGGACTGTTTAGTTCACCAATGACAATGTTCGATACGTTGGCGTTGGTCGTACCCGTGTTAGTAATGATGAAATTGAGCTGGCCTGTCTGGCCTATGGCGGTGGGGCTGAATATGACGGCGGTATTATTAGGACCAAGCGTGGTCGTCGTTGCCCCGGAAACATAGGAGTACACGATGTCTGGGCCAAGACCGTTACCGGTGAGGTTAAATAAGTCGGCGCCGATGAGTAACTCGCCGGTCTGGGTTCCGGGCTGCGTCGGCATTGAGGTCAGCGTGAACGTAAATCTGCTATTGGGCGCCAATACCTGCGGAAATAAGGGTAGGCCGGTGATCTGAAATGGCCCGGCCAAACTGGGCGGGGAATTGATCGTGCCCGTGGTATTGCCGGTATTCTGGACCTGAATTACAACGCTGCTCGCACTTCCCACGTTCGTATCGGGAAGGGAAATAGGTCCGGGGGGTGTTACTGGCGTGCTCTGAGTTCCTTGGAGCACGTTGTAGGAGAACATCGGTGAAACGCCGCTGCCCTGAAGGTTGACAGTGACCGGTGTGCCGGAGTCGAAGCTAATCTGGATCTGGGCGGAATCCGACTCCACGGCGGTTGGCAGATAACGCACCAACAATTGGAGTTGCTGTCCGGCGGTCAAGGTAACCGGAAACAGCGGTAAGCCGACCAATGTGAAGGCCGGCGAACCGGTCAGAGTGACGTTGGTGACCTGTCCGGAACCGCTGCCCAGATTCGATATATTCAGGTTCGCCTGCGACGTCGTATTAATCAGTGTGGGAGGAAAAGGGATCGTACCTCCCGGCTGCAACGGAACCGTGTTCAGTGTCGATTGCAGAACATAGCTCAACACAAACGATGGGGCCGTGCCCTGCAAATTCAAACTGATCTGGTTTTGGGAAACCGTGGGCGGATTGGTAATCGACGTTGTTTCGGTGAACGGCAGATTGAATTGCGCATTTGCCCCGCTCGACGTGCTAGGGCGATAAGTGAGATCCACGATCAGACTGGCGCCTGGAGTCAGGGTAATTGGTGGAGTTCCTGCAAGAATGGCGGTGAAATCCGGCGAACCGAATAGTTGCGGAGATTGCGGCACTGTGACGGTTCCGCTCCCGCTATAGGTCGCAGTCAAGCGGAACGTTTGACTCTGGCCGATTGCTGCCGAGAATGCAACGGTCGCCGAATTGGGGACCACAACAGCCGCATTTGTGGAGGTCAATCGGAGCTGAAAAGGAAAGGTTGTTTGCGCGGATGCCCAACTGGCGACCATTCCCAGCAGCAACGCGCCTCGAGCAGCGCAGGTCGAACGCTTCAATTCAAGCCTCCCGCGCGGGACTGCGCCGCCGGTACGAAATAAACAGCGGGCTGCGGCACACTCGCAAAAAGCCACAGCGGGTCGCCCGATTTGGAAGGTGAGCAGATCACGAAGCTGTTTGGTCCGAAGGCAGCGATGCCGGTGGGCTGGAAGTAAAGCGGAAGATTCACCAGGACTTGCTGAGTGGCCGGGTCGTAGGCCTGAAAGATCTGGTCACTGGCGCCTGCGACATACACAATCGAACGGCCTTGGGCATCCCGCCCCGAGGCGATAGCGATCGGATCCTGCAGACCATTGAGCGGGAAAGTTTGAGAAGTATAGCTATTGACCGCGAAGACATCTAACTGAAGCGTGCCGCCATCCAGAATGTAAAGACTCGCTCCATCGCTGGAGAATGTCAGAGCGACCGGATTCGCCATAGGTAGAGCGGAAGAGAAATTTTGGCGATCACTCGACAGGAACACTCCGCCATTCTTACCTTGAATCGCGAGCGCGATGCTCTTACCTTGCTGATCGGTCGCGACCGCGGAAAGCGATCCTCCCAGCGCGGAAAGATCCACCACCGAGCCAACCTGCGGTGTGCCGGGAAGGCCGGACAGCACCTGCAGCCAGGCTCCACCCCGCGAATATAGCACTGCAACCGAACCGTCGCCGGACCAAACGACGGCATCGGGCTGGCCGGAAACGCCCGTAATTCTGGTCGATACGGGGCTGGAATCCAAGCCAGTCACCAGGAAGCCGGTGTTGATCGCCGCATCGCCGGCAGGAGCGCGGCCGACCGTCACTTCACGGCGCTTCTTATTGCCCGGCCGGAAACCAATGGCATAGTTCTGGTGGGGCGCAACCCAGCCCATGTCGAAACCGGTTACCAGCGCGGACCCGAAAAAAGCGGAGCCCGGCAGTCCGATCACTGCCCGAAAACTTTGGCTGGGCAGATCAAATGTGTAACCCTGGAGAGGGCCGCTGAGTGTGGTCGGCTGGGAACAAAGAGACCCGACCGACAAAGCGATTCCGAGGGGCAGTGCCCAAAGACGGTGCATCGACTAGTGCGGACCTCCCACGGTGGGTGATCCAGGCGTAATAGTGATGGTACCGGCGGTGCTGGAGCTGGAGCCGCCGCCACGCGTGGCGAGGACGATGCCCGCGACGGTCGCAGCCCCGCCCGCAATGAGCGCGATTTTCATCCATTTGGATGAGTACCATTTGGACTGCTTCTTGGCCCCTTTGCCCTCGTCCACAATTCTTGTCACATTCGACATTGAAATCGTGGTCTCACCCAGTTGGTTGCTGTATGCGGCCGTAACGTGGACGTCGAAACTACCGACCTGACCGTTGGCCGTCCAATTCATGGCAGCGGCTTGGCCTTGACCATTGGTGTGGACCGTTTGGGAAGTATTTCCTCCGCGAAAAGTGGCTCCTGGGCCGTTCAAGGGAAATCGGAATACCACCTCGGCCGTATCCACGGGGCGATCATTTTGGTCGAGTACCTGGACCACCAAGGGGCTCATAAGACCACGCTCCAGATCGTTCATCCCTTTATTCCCGGCTAACGCGGTCACCTTCAGACTCCGCGTCATCGGAAGAGGCGCCATCGGCGCGGCGGGAGCAGGTGGGGCGCTAGGCGGGGTGCTCTGGTTGCTCTCAGGTGTGCTCTGACGTGTGCTGGGCTGGTTACTCTGAGGGGTCTGAGGATTCGGTGCAGGCTGCTGCGCCGGGGTTTGCTCACCCGCCAGAATAGGTCCCACGGCCAGAAGAATCGCCAGCGCCTGAGGCAGCCAGCAGTGCATGGACAGACTTCGATTCGCGGCGTGTTGCATGGTGAAGGTTCAGTATATCATCCGACTGAAAGCCGATTCCCCTCAGCGAAGAATAAGAATAAGAGTATATGGCAGGGTCTGGAGTGCGAGTTGCCCGAACGTTGTCCAAATCGCCCTGGAATAAGATCGGGGGACATAGAGCACATCGTTTGGCAGCAAGGGAAAGTCATTCTCCTTGCCCTCCAAAACGCGCTTGACGTTTATGTCAATCTCGGCGCGGCGAGTGGTGTTTTCAATGGGCCGCAACACCCGGATTTTACTGCGGTTTGCGTCGCGCGAAAATCCTCCCGACTGGGTGAGAGCCTGCAGAATAGAAATAGAATCGCGCTCCCCGAGTTCGAGGCCGCCCACTCTGCCGACTTCTCCGTTCATGTATACCGATTCGGCCCGTTCCACCGAGATCACGTCATAAGGTTGTAACAGGATGTCCTCGGCCGGATTCACATTCTCTCTCAGACTTGCCATACTGATTTCGACCGTGCTGATCTTTTTCTCGGGATCCACAACGGCGTTCGGCAGCGGGATCGCACCGTATTCAGCGCGCCGTGTGACTTTTATGTGGCGGCTCGCGTTGGGCTGGAGCCCACCCAGGCCCGTGAGCATTTCCACCAGCGTTCGGCGGCCCGCCAATGGATAGATTCCGGGACTTTTAAAAGCCCCAACGAAAAAGACCGGCTCGCTGCGAAACTGGACTACGGTGATGATCACCTGAGGCTCACGGACATACTCGCGCAGGCGGCGGACCAAATCCGTCTCCAGCTCTTGAACTGTCATTCCTCCAGCGCGGATGCGGCCCAGGAGCGGGAGGTTGATGTTGCCTTCCGCATCGATCCGGAAGGGCCGCTCGTTTATTTCCTCTACCTCGGGAGCGCGTACCAGGACCTGGTCGTTGGGGCCGAGCACGTAGTTGGGGCGTATTGCATCCTGCGGCAGGTCACGCGGAATAGCCGGAGGTTGTTCGGCTGGATTGGTGTTGTCGGGGGACCGCTGGGGATTCTGACCTTGGGCCGGCACGGGCTGTTGAGGCTGTTGAGCCGGTTGCGCCTGCACGAAAAACGTCGCGGCACTCAGTAGGAACAGATTGCGAAAACACCGGCGATAGTTCATGAATAGCATCCTAATTCTTGTTCTTGTCGGTTTAGGCTTCAATGCGAGAGGATGGCTGTCCGATGGGGTGCCTTGACCGGACGCACCCAATATCGATCCACTTCCGCGCACACGGAGCGGCGCAGCAAATTGATCGATACTATGAGCCGGCATTTCCCCTTTACCTCTTCGAGAATACCTTCGACCCCAGCCAAAGGTCCGTGTTCGATCAGAACCGTCTGACCCAACTCCAAAAAGGGCCATGGCGTCACAAGTAATCCCGATTGTACCATCGTCCGAATTCGCTCAATCTCCAGGTCAGGTATCGGTGTGGGGATTCTTCCGCAACCCACCAACCCCACCACGCCTGGAGCGGTCAGCACTGGCAAGCGGTCTTGGGGATCGAGCCGGCAAAACACATAACCCGGAAAAAGGAGCTGCTCCATTTCCTTCTTACGGTCAGACCAGCGCCGCTCAATCTTATAGGACGGCGTAAACTCCTCGTAGCCACGCTCCCCCAGGTGCACAGCGGAAATGCGCTCATGGTTGGAACGCACTCGAACCGCGAACCACGCCTGAGCTGCCGGAGTGAATGTGGACACTGCGTCGTGCGCTGCGGTTTGAGAAATCATAACTTAGCGGAAACAATACTAGGTTGCCCGAGCATTTGACATTTGTCAACTTACTGTAGTTCTAGTACTTTTCCGTGAGTAACCTACCCGGCCCGTACCATATTATGCTGTATGGAGCAGCTCCTATGCGAACCGACCTGGCTATCCTCAACCACATCAAGGTAAACGGGCAACCTTTACGGTGGTCGGCATCGCGCCGCCCAGCTTCATAGGAACTGGCGCCGGACAAAGCGAGCGTTTTCCTGCCGATTTCCTTCAAGCCGCACGTGACCCCGGGCTGGGACGGAACCGACAGGCTGGATGACTACTGGGTGTACCTGATTGCGCGGTTGAAGCCGGGCGTCACGATGAAACAGACCGATTCCGCGCTGGGTGAAGATGAGTAGCGATCATTGACCACGGTCACTGAATTGTTGCGCTCACCAAGTACGCGATATAGGGCGCTAAATCGCCGAAATCGACTGCGGCGGTAAATCCCCCGCCTGGGGGAACCGCCCGGACCCGCTCGTATCGATATTTGGTTTACGTTATTGGACACGGCTGCGCCAACGGGTAAGATAGGCGAGCGCCGTGGCCTCGCGGGGAAAACCGCCAGGAACCCGCGAGGAAGGCTATCCGGTGCGCCACTTGACCTGGTGTGAGATGAGACTTAGCGCACGCCTCACCTTCAGCTTGACGTCTTGCGCGGTGACGGATTCGCCTGTCAAGAGAACGGCTTCGAATTATACTTCTCACGCGGCGGAAACGCGAGTCGTTCAACGCCTCGACGCTTGAGTCCGGCGACTTCGAGTGGCATACACCGTATGACGATTCTAGTAACATCAACCTCATGAGGCAGTATCGCTGGATCGCCCTCACTTTCGGCATCGGCATCGCGGCCGCCCTCTTGCTTTATGCGGCCAAGACTGACGGCATGAGTGTTATGACCGGGCCCAAGGCGTTCACCAATACTGCCTCGCTCAGCCCTGGTCTGGCCCGCAAGATCACCGCGCAGGATCTTCCCCAACCTCAGCCTCCTGCGATGCTGCCACGGGCGAGGATGTACATGAACCTGATTGGCGGTTTTGCCAGACCCGGCAAGCGGCCTGAGAACGCCATCCCGAAAGCCCCGGCCGGCTTCAAGGTCGACATCTTTGTCGGGAGCGGCCTGAAAACCCCGCGCCAAATGCGCCGGGCTCCAAACGGTGACATCTTCATGGCGGATACAGGCGCCGGAACAGTTCGAATCTTCCGCGGTATCACGGCCGATGGGCAGCCGCGGGAATCTTCGCTGTACGCCAGTCTTCCAGATGCATTTGGCATAAACTTCTATCCGCCCGGACCGAATCCACAGTGGGTCTATGTGACCAACACCAGCACGCTGGTGCGTTACGCCTATAAGAATGGCGATCTCAAGGCCGCCGGAGAGCCCGAGCAGCTGATCACCGACATTCCCGCCGACGGTGGACACTCCACCCGCGACATTGTCTTCTCCAAAGACGGCCAGAGCCTGTTCCTGGCGGTGGGATCGGCGTCCAACAATAGCGAGGATAAGGCCGAATTCCACCGGGCCAACATCCTCGAATACACACCTGAAGGGAAATTCGTTGGCATCTATGCGTCGGGCATTCGAAATCCCGTGGGCCTGGCGATTAATCCGGAAACGGGCGAGCTGTGGACTTCCATGAACGAGCGCGACAACCTGGGTGACAACCTGGTTCCCGATTATGTGACGCATGTCGCGCGCGGCGGCTTCTACGGCTGGCCGTGGTTCTACATCGGCGGCAATCAGGATCCGGCCCATCCTGGCAAACATCCCGAGTTGAAGGACAAGGTGATCGTGCCCGACGTCCTGATTCAGGCCCATAGCGCTTCGCTCGGCATGGTCTTCTACGACGGCCAGATGTTTCCAGCCGGGTATTCGGGCGATGCGTTTGCGGCCGAGCACGGATCGTGGAATCACTCCCAAGGCTCAGGCCGCGAAGTGATCCGCATCCCCTTGGAGAAGGGCCGAGCTTCGGGCGTTTATCAGGACTTCCTCACCGGATTCACCAGCGGCGGAGTTGCTTGGGGCCGACCGGTCGGAGTCGCTGTCGCAGCCGACGGCTCGCTGCTTGTAACGGACGACGGCGCTCGGGTGATCTGGCGCGTGAGCTATACCGGTCCCCATGGCGCAAGTCTCTGACTGGTGCGAAAAGATGCAGCGAGTTCGCGGCGCTCGCGCGCTCAGTCGGCCTCATGTGTTGTAATGTCGCTTGTGCGCGCCGCTTGGTTGAGCTTGGCCCTGGTTGTGGCGGCTTGTCAACGCACCCCGCCGAGTGCTCTGGATCGGCTGCATCCCTGCAAGATTGAAGAAGGGCCTACCGAAGCCTTCTGCGGCCAGTACAGCGTTTTCGAAGACCGCTCGGCTAAGACGGGCCGCAAAATCGCACTCAAGATCGTTGTCGCGCCCGCGCTGAAGCGTGACCCTCAGCCGGATCCTCTATTTATCTTCGAAGGCGGACCCGGCGGTGGCGCGGCTACGCTGGCGGAGTATCGGCTTCCCATGTTCCATCGCTTCCAGTTGGACCGGGACATTGTCCTGATCGACCAGCGGGGCACGGGCGATTCCAACCCGTTGAACTGCGAGCCGGAGGATCGTGACGAAGAAGATTTCTCGAAAATCGACGACTATCCAGTCGAGAGGCTGCGCACCTGTCTGGCGGGACTCAAAGCTGACGCGCGCCTTTACACCACGGCCATCGCGATGGACGACATCGACGACGTCCGGCGCTTTTTGGGTTACGGCCAGATTAATCTCTGGGGCGGCTCCTACGGCACGCGTGCCGCGCTGGTCTATTTGAAACGGCATGAGGGGTCGGTGCGTAGCGTTATTCTAGATGGGGTCGCCCCGCCTGACATGCGGCTGCCGCTTTTCATGGCGCGCGACGGACAGCGAGCGCTGGACCTCATGATCGAAGACTGCGCCAAGGACGCCGCCTGTGGCAAGCAGTTCCCCCACCTGCGCGATTCGCTGACGACACTCTTTGCGCACACGGCCGCTAAGCCGCGCATTACTTTGATCCATCCGCGCACCGGCAAATCCATCCTGATCGACGTTTCCGAGCGCCTGGTGGCGTCCATCATCTTCAGCGCTCTCTACGATCCCACTCTTACTTCTTTACTGCCCCAACTCATCACCGATGCGGCCCTGGGAAATTATCAAGGCTTAGTCGCCCTGGCTTTCTCACGCGACATGCCGAAGGGTGCTATGAGCGAGGGTATGTTTCTTTCGGTCGTTTGCGCTGAGGATATGCCGCGTATTCACCCCGGCGAGATCGAACGCGAAGCAAAAGGCCGATTCCTGGGAACAGCGTTTTTCGACACGCGGATGAAGCCTTGCCAGTTCTGGCCCAAGGGCGTTGTAACCGACGATTTTTATCAACCTGTGGTTTCGAGCAAACCGGCGTTGATCCTCTCTGGAGCGGACGATCCCATTACGCCGCCTTCCTGGGGCGATCATGTGGCGCAGTACCTGAAGAACTCGAAGCACTTCGTTGTGCCCGGGTCTGGCCATATCTCAACACCGCGCGGCTGCGTGCCGCAACTTATCGGGAAATTCCTGGATGAAGCCAGCGTTCAAAATCTGGATCCAGCGTGTTTACAGTCGCAGCACCGGCCCCCATTTTTTCTGAACTATACCGGGGCCGATCAGCCGTGATCGAAATCCGTGGCCTGCGCAAAAAATTTGGCGCTGTTGAAGCGGTGCGGGACGTGAGCTTTAGCGTGGCTGACGGGACTGTGGTTGGGCTTTTGGGACCGAATGGGGCAGGCAAGACCACCACGCTGCGAATGTTATCGGGACTGATGTCCCCGGATGCAGGCGCCATCCTCGTGGACAATGCCGATGTGGTGGCGGATCCGATCGGCGTTCAGGCGCACATGGGGCTTCTGCCCGATTCGCGCGGGCTCTATCCCCGTTTGACGCCCCTCGAGCACATAGAATATTTCGGTCGGCTTCACGGCCTCGACGGTCCGGCTCTGCGGGCGCGTGCCAAGGTGCTGTTGACGCTGCTGGGCCTCAATGATTTGGCGGACCGGCGTGTTTCCGGCTTCTCGCAGGGCGAGCGGACCAAAGTAGCCCTCGCGCGGGCGCTGGTGCATCAGCCGCGCAACGTGATTCTGGACGAGCCTACCAACGGGCTTGACGTGATGAGTACTCGAGCCATGCGCGATTTGATCCGCGGGCTTCGGCGGGATGGCTGTTGCGTGCTGTTCTCGAGTCATATCATGCAGGAGGTTTCGGCTCTTTGCGATCGTATTGTCGTAATCGCGCAAGGGAAAGTGGCCGCTGACGGGACGCCTGATGAGCTTCGGAGCCTCACCGGCCGTGAGAACCTCGAAGACGCCTTCGTAGCCCTTTCCGGGCTGGAGGCGGAGGAAGTTTCATGAGTACGCTGCGGCTGATGTGGATCGTATTCAGGAAAGAACTGGCCGACGGCATGCGCGACCGGCGCTCGATTTTGTCGGTAGTGGTGGTCGCCTCACTTTCACCGGTTCTCTTGGGAGGCATGTTTACGGTGATGGCCAGCCGCGGCAAGAATGCCAATGAGATTAAACTGCCGGTAGCCGGTGCCGAATATGCACCCGCTTTTATCGATTGGCTGAAGCAGCAAACCGGCGTCGAGATTGTTCCGGCTCCCGCCGATCCCGAGCAGGCCGTTCGGGATCGAAAAGAGGATGTGGTTCTCATCATCGAGAAGGATTTCTCAAAGGACATGGCGCGCGCAGTCCCGGCGCCGGTCAAGTTGGTCAGCGACTCGACCCGCGACAGCGCGCGGCAAACAGTCACCCGGGCCCGAACTCTCGTAACTACCTACTCCAGCCAACTGGCCGCCCTGCGGCTGATCGCCCGTGGAGTGGCTCCGTCGATTGCACTTCCTGTGCGGGTTGAGGATGTTGAGGTTTCCAGCGCCCAGGAGCGATTGGCGACTCTGCTCAACATCCTGCCTCTTCTGTTGGTCCTGGCTGCGTTGACCGGTGGCATGCAAATCGCCATAGATACGACGGCCGGCGAACGCGAACGCGGGTCGCTTGAGCCGCTTCTTCTCAACCCCGTACCGCGCGTGGCGTTAGCGGCGGGCAAATGGCTTGCGGCGTCGGCGTTCGGCTGCGTCTCGGTCGTGTTTTCGATGTTGCTGACGGTGAATGTGATGCGGCGCGTGCCTTGGCATGATATGGGAATCCGGTTTCGCGTATCGGACGGGGACTTGATGAGTTTGCTGGCGCTGGTGCTGCCGCTCGCATTGTTGTTGAGTGCGGTGGTGATGTTCGTCTCCACCTTTGCCCGGTCCTTCAAAGAGGCACAAGGTTACATTGGAATGCTGATTCTATTGCCGATGTTGCCGGGCGTGATCTCTACGCTGTACCCCTTGTCGAACCGGCCATGGTTGGCGCCCATTCCAATAGTTGGACAGTATGCGCTGTCGGCCGATGTCTTAGGCGGCAAGCCACCCGCTGTGGCTTTCTACGTGCTCGCGGGCGTATCCGTACTGGCCTGCGCGCTCTTACTGCTGGCGCTGATCTCGCGACTTCTGAAACGAGAGGCGATTATTTCGGACGCTAGCGGCGGCATAAAACCGCCAGGCCCTGGGTTACCATGGATGGCATGTCGTCCGCGGAGGCCCTCGTCGTCACGCTCGATGTCGGCAGTTCCAGTGTGCGGACCTTGCTGTTTGACGCCCAGGGGCGGCAGCAGGATGGATTCGGCGAGCAGATCCGCTATCAGTTTACGACCACTCCAGATGGCGGCGTAGAGATAGAGGCGGACCAGCTACTGGACTTGAGCCTGCGCTCGCTGTCCACCATCCACGAACAGGTCCGGGCGGCCGGTCTGAAGCCGGCGGCGGTGGGATTTTCCTCGTTTTGGCACAGCTTATTAGGAGTGGATGGGGCAGGGAAGCCAACCACGCCCCTGCTGCATTTGTTCGACACGCGCAGCGTCCAGCAAGTGCGCGAGCTCGAGCAGCGGCTCGATCTAAAACGCGTCCATGCGCGCACTGGATGCGTTCTTCACAGCAGCTATTGGCCGGCCAAACTCTTGTGGCTGCGCGAAACACGTCCGGATGCATTCCGCGCGACGGATCGTTGGATCTCGTTCGGCGAATATCTGTTCCTGAAGCTGTTTGGTGTCGCCATCTCATCCACGTCCATGGTTTCGGCCACCGGCCTTTGGAACCAGTCCGCCAACGATTACGACGATGAAGTTCTGACCACACTATCAGTGGATAAGCTGCACCTCTGTCCTTTCGGCGAGATGGATCACTCGCAATCGGAGTTGCTCCCTTCGTACCGCGGCCGTCTAGCCGCCTTGCACGGGATTCCCTGGTTTCCAGCTTTAGGTGACGGAGCTTGCGACAGCGTGGGCAGCGGTTGCGTAACTGCCGATCGTTTCGCGCTCATGGTTGGGACCAGCGGGGCGTTGCGCGCAGTTTGCCAACCGGCCGTTAGCCTGCCCTATGGACTGTGGTGTTATCGCGTCGACCGCAGCCGCTTTGTTCTGGGCGGATCGCTTTCCAACGGCGGCGAGGTCTATGACTGGATGCATCGCACGTTCGCATTGCCGGACCCGGCCGAGACAGAGAAACAACTCGAAGCGATGGCGCCCGGAACGCACGGCCTGCTGCTGTTGCCTTTTCTGGCGGGCGAACGATCGCCCTATTGGCGGTCGGACCTGCGCGCGGCGATCACCGGCTTGAGTCTGGCGACGCGGCCGATGGATATTCTCGAAGCGGCGCTGGAATCGGTAGCCCTGCGTTTTCTGGAAATCTATGGGCTCATGGCGAAGAGCCTCGGTCAGGCTGGAACCTTGATTGCTTCCGGTGGCGGATTGCTGCGGTCGCCCGCCTGGATGCAGATGATTGCCGACGCGCTTGGTTTGCCGGTTACCACCTGCCTGGAACCGGAGGCAACCAGCCGCGGCGCGGCTCTGCTGGCACTGGAGCGGCTGGGCGTCATCAAGCACTTAGACCAAACTGATGCGCGCCTGGGCGCGGTGCATCAGCCGCGAGCCGAGTATCGAGCGGTTTATGCGGATCTGCTAACCCGCCAGCGTCTGCTGTTCCAAAAACTTTTCCCGGAGAATTGAACAATCGTGAATCCTTCCGTCACCGAACTGGCCGCGCAGGTTCGCCTGCTTTTGATGGACGTCGATGGCGTGCTCACCGACGGCAAAGTGTATGGTATTCCCGATCCGAAGGGCAACATCGTTGAGACCAAGGGATTCGATACGCAGGATGGGATCGCGCTGCAGTGGCTGTCCTGGAAAGGATTCGTGACCGGCGTCATTAGCGGGCGCATCTCACCGGCCACCGAGGAGCGCGCCAAACAGTGCAACATGACCTATGTGTATCAGGGGCACATTGAAAAGATCCCGATTTTGGAGGAAATCCTGAATCGCTCCGGCATTCCCGCGGCGCAAGTAGCCTACATCGGCGACGATCTGACCGACGTGGTGATCATGAATCGGGTTGCGTTGGGCATCGCGCCCGCCAATGCCCGGCCAGAGGTGAAACGCTCGGCCAAGCTGGTCACCCAAAGTGCGGGCGGACAGGGCGCCGTGCGAGAGGTGGCCGAGCTGCTGCTGAAGGCTCAGGGACATTGGGATGATCTGTTGCGGAAATACGAGGTGAGATGAGCGAGGAGATCGGCAAGGAAAGGATCGGTATTGTCGTCACGGCCCGCTCGGGCCTCGGTGTTCTGCACGAGCTGACCGGCGTGATTGCCCGCCATCGCGGCAATATCGCATCGGTGGAGATTATCGAGGAGCGGCCGCCCGAATCGCGCATCTATTTCGAAATCGACGTGCCGGTCGAACCATCGATTTTGCAATCCGATTTGGAGAAGCTGGAGATTGTTCGCCAGGTCACCGTCGTCAAGACGTTTCAGAAGATTTACGGCAAGCGGATCATCATCGTCGGCGGCGGCGCGCAGGTAGGCCAGGTTGCGATTGGAGCTATCTCGGAAGCCGACCGGCACAATATCCGCGGCGAGCACATCTCCGTCGATACAATCCCTCTAGTGGGCGAGCAGCCGCTGGCCGACGCAGTTCGCGCGGTCGCGAGATTACCGCGCGCACGGGCCCTGGTGCTGGCTGGCGCGCTGATGGGCGGCGAGATCGAGAAGGCCGTTCGGGAAGTTCGCGCACAGGGACTGCTGGTCATAAGCTTGAACATGGCGGGCAGTGTTCCCGAAGCGGCGGATCTGGTAGTCACCGATCCGGTTCAGGCAGGCGTAATGGCCGTGATGGCGGTCGCAGAGACTGCCAAGTTCACGATAGAACGTCTAAGCCGTCGAGTATTCTGAGCGTAGTACCCCGTTGGCGTTAGTTCCAGGGTCGCGACAGGTTGGCGCGATTGGTGACAAACTGACTGTCTAACCGAAGGGATATAGGACTCTAACCAATTGATTCCTATATGTTCTGACTGGTCTTGCAATTGCCCTAGCTTTTGACAAATGTCCCCGCGGGTCAGAGCCTATTTTTACTGCGTTGTCGGTATTGGGCTCTTCCTGTTTTCTAATGGCGTTAGCCAATTTGCGCCAACTGACTTTCAGCAATTCTTCGCCTACTTGGCCCTGGGCATGCTAAGCGCGACCTGGAGGGTCAAGCTGCCGGGGGTTTCAGTAAACGTTTCTCCAGTATTCGCTTTTGTGTTAATTGGCATCGCGAACTACTCGCTGGGTGAAGCTCTCATCATCGCTTGCGGCTCGACATTGGTCCAGTGCATGTGGAGGCCCCTCGAGAAACGGGATGGTCGGAAGATCATGTTCAACGTCTCGGCGGTGGCCATCGGAGTCACAATTGCCTACAATCCGTCCCACTTCGTGCTAAGCCAAGGCCTGGATCATGCGCCGCGAATGCTGCCGCTGGCGGCGCTGGTGTTCTTCATCATTAACACTGGACTGGTCTCGGGAATGATCGCATTGATGGAGCAAGAAGCCTTCCGGGCTGTCTGGCGAAATATGACCCAATACCTGATTTGGTATTATCTCGCCGGCGGACTGCTTGCTACTTTGATCATCATTGGCAATCGGCTGGGAGGTTGGCAGGCAGGTCTCTTTATTACCCCATTCCTGTACCTGGCCTATCAGTATTACCGCGAGTATTTGAGACGCCAGGGCGTTCCGGTGGAGGAGTCTTAAGACAACTTCGCCAGGCGACTTCCGATAGCTTTAGTCCGCTGAGTTGCCGGAAGTTCTCAAGAAAAGTGAATCAAAGGGCTTCTGTTGGAGTTTCCGCTTACCCAATTCACCGAAACGGGACTTCGCTCGGGATTTCAAAAGGCGAAACTGGGTTTCGGTGAGGTTCATCTCCTTGCAGATCTGCTCCTGGGTCTGCTCTTCCAGATAGAAACGAGTCAGAATCTCGCGATCGCGGTCCGACAAAGTGCTAAGAATGCTGGTCATGAATTCGACCTTTTGCTGGAATGCCGCGCTCTGCTCAGGATTGTTGCGCCCATCGGCCACGCGCACTCCGACGTCCAGGTGCAGTTCTTCCCGCCGGCTGTGAACGACATCATCGATATAGGCGGCTACCTGCCTGCGGACAACCGTCCGGACAAAACCCATCAGGCGCTCGGGCTCGCGCAGGTCGCCGCGCTTGATGGCTTGCACGACGATGAGGAAAGCATCGTGCACTTTGTCGTCCAATTCCTGAGGGCCGAGCTGGCGGCACAGATAAAAGCGAATGCCGCGCGCAAAGAGCCCATACAGGTCTTCCAAGCCGGAGTTCTCCCCCGTTCGAATCCGCGCTACGAGTTCGCTCCAATCCACCCGGCTGCTGACGGATTCAGGGCGGTCGAACTGGGCATCGCCAGTGGCATCGGAGCGGGCGGCGTCGGCCGGCTCGAAAGTAGTAACCGCGGAACCTGAAGAAGGTTCCGAATCTAAAATGCTTTGGCTATAGGCATGAGGCGGTGCGCGCATGTCACTACTACTCCCTTACGACAACGTAAGCGCACTCCAATAACTGGATGCGCCTATGACGCGCCCGGCGGCGCTGCGGTCGCAACGGTTCCGCAGTTCGAGCTTTGCGCCAGCCGTGGGGGAGTATCCCCAAATGTGGGTCCTTGACCCTGTTTCTGCGGCAAGCACAGCACTCAAATCGACAAGTTTTCGAGAACTTTTCCTATGCCGTGCATTTGTTTCACCAAACAAAATCCGGCTCAGAACTGTTAGTTGGGAGTCTAAGAGGACGACAACAGACGCAACCGCCAAGCTGTCCATGGACGAGATTCCATCGGCAATCTCTTAAGCTTTCCGGAACGGCGGCTGAATCTCTTAAGTGTCCAGGACGGCGACGGTACTGGCGATAGCTTAGAGCATAACATGAATTGAAGAGAATTTTCGAAGAATCTGATGCGCATCGCAATTGTGTCCGACATCCACGGCAACCTGACCGCGTTTGAAGCAGTCTTGGCGGATCTGCGCCAGACTTCTCCGGATTTGATCCTGCACGGCGGCGATCTGCCTCACGGAGGATCAAGTCCCGCGGAAATTGTGGACCGGATTCGCGATCTCGGCTGGCCAGGCGTGCTGGGCAATACCGACGAAGTGCTTTTCAGGCCTGAATCGATGGAGGAGTTTGCGAGCCAATCCTCAGCGCCGCCGGCCCTATGGGCTGCAATTCGCGAAATGCTAGCGGCCACCCGCGAAGCCCTGGGAGACGACAGGATTGCCTGGCTGCGCGACTTGCCGTGCATTCAACTTCAGGATCCAATAGCGCTCGTACATGCAAGTCCTGCAAGCACTTGGCGGTCGCCCGGCTATACCGCCAGCGACGCCGAGCTGGAATCGGTTTATTCGCCGCTCGGCCAGCCCATCGCCATCTATGGACACATCCATCACTCCTACATTCGCAGCGTTTCGGGAATGACGGTCGCCAACACCGGCAGCGTCAGCCTTTCTTACGACGGCGATCGCCGCGCCGCCTACCTTTTGCTGGATGATTCCAAACCGGAAATCCGGCGCGTGGAATATGACGTGGACCGGGAGATCAAAGCTGTCTTCGCTTGCGGCATTCCTCATGCCGATTGGGTGGCGAAGATGCTCGCGAGCGCCAGCCCCCAAATGCCCTAACGCACACAGCGGCCCTGCTGTTATCCTAAGCCGAGGAAACCAACATGGCTAACCAGTTTGGCACGGATATTCTGATCCAGTCGCAGGATCCAAAGAACGCGGCATCGTTTTACGTCCGCCAGCTCGGCTTCGAGATCACCGACGAGAAGCCCAACATGATCAGTCTGCATGGCAAGCACATCAACTTATTCATCGAGCGAGGTCCAACACTCGGGCCCGTGCTGGAAGTTACAGTCGACAATGTTGAAGCGGCTAAGCAGCGCCTCACCAAGAATGGTTGCCAGATCGTCAAGGACGAGCCGGATTTTCCGCGCTGCTACATCCAAGATCCGTTCGGCTTGATATATAACCTGACGACCTAGGGCTGACTCAGAAGTTCGTCACCGAAACTCGCAGTGGGGCGGACGCCCTCGTCCGCGCCGGACCCCTGGTCCGGCCTTTGCCATCACATGAGAAACGAGCGCCGACGGGGGCGTCGGCCGCGGACCACAGGGATCCGCCCCACATGTCATGGGAACCTGGGACAGGCTGTCTCGTATGCCGGTGGTCTGAAGTGGGAAACGTGTTCCGTACAAGCCGCATTGGATAGCGAATGGTATGCTCCGGGATCGCTTATGACTCGTTCGGGTCTTTGGAACAGGAACGGATTCTCACATAATCGAGTATAATTTGAACGCCCTAATATTGAAACATGTGGCGATTTACCTTGGTAGCCCTGTTATTTTCGTTATGCGCGCCTCATTTGCTTCTAGCTTCCAGCGTGACGGTTGCAACCAATCCGCTCGGCCTGACGATCCTGGTGGATGGAATCGCAGCGACGGCTCCTCAAAGTTTCACCTGGACTACGGGATCATCGCACACCTTGGCAGTCACGTCGCCTCAGCCCGGCGGCACGGGCACGCGGTATGTGTTTTCGGCATGGAGTGACAGCGGAGCACAGACGCATACCGTCATTGCGCCAGCTTCGGACATCACCTACAACGTCACATTCACAACGCAGTACTTGCTGACCGTGACGGCTTCGCCACCTGAGGCGGGAACATTCTCACTGAATCCGCCTTCATCCGATGGATACTACAACGCGGCTACTGTGCCGCCGAGTCTGGTAAGCATCTTTCCCGAGCCAACTGCGGGATATATCTGGCATACTTGGTCCGGTGATGTTGGGGGACCATTCACGTTCTTCATTGATCCTCTTATACAGGTTCCGATGGACCATCCTCGGAATGTTGTGGGCGGGTTCTTCAAACCGGTCGGCGCTACTCTGAGCCGCTCGTCACTTAACTTCGGAATCACATCCGACCTATCGCTCGTTACGAGTCCTCAGACTGTGACGGCAAAGTTCTCTGCTACCAGTCCAGTTAGTTGGATCACCTCTACGGGCCTGCCTCAGATTATCAGCGTGTCGCCAACGTCAGGAAGCGGAAACGCCACTTTCCAGGTTAGTGTGAGCGGAATTCCAACTTGTAACACTCCGTTTCTTTGTGAAGCTGGTATAGGCGCCACATCTGCAACCGATGCGCCGGGTGGTGGAACGGTCACCGTAAACGTAGTCGTCGCCACCATCGGCCCATCCTACGGCAGCTTCGACACTCCCCGAGATAACGCAATGAACCTTTCCGGCTCGATCGCTCTTACTGGCTGGGCACTGGATTCAATCGAAGTTACCAAGGTGGATCTTTGGCGCGAGCCGATGTCTGGAGAGACGGTCCAATCGAACGGTTTGGTTTATCTGGGAGATGCTGCATTCGTATCTGGCGCTCGACCGGATGTCGAGTCCGTCTATCCGCGAGCACCGTGGAACTATCGCGCCGGTTGGGGCTACCTGCTGCTGACGAACCTCCTGCCGAACGGTGGAAATGGAACCTTCCGGCTCCACGCTATTGCGCACAACAAGGCCGGTATCGCCGCTGATCTTGGAGCGCACACGATCAACGTGGATAACACGCACGCTTCGAAACCGTTCGGGTCCATCGACACTCCCGCGCCCAACGACACGATATCGGGAAACTCCTACGTAAACTTCGGATGGGCGCTCACTCAGAATCCCTACGCCATCCCGATCGACGGCTCGACCATTACCGTGATTCTGGATGGCGTCGCGGTAGGGCATCCGGCTTACAATCAGTACCGCAGCGACATTGCGAATCTGTTTCCGGGCCTGGCCAATAGCAATGGTGCGATCGGCTTTTTCTACCTCGACACCAGTACGCTGGCCAATGGCGTCCACACCATCAGTTGGAATGTATTCGAGAATGTGGGCCGAGGCGATGGCATCGGCAGCCGGTACTTCACAGTCGAGAACACGGGCACGTTAGCCGCACCAGACGTCGTCGACGAACCGGTTGCCGCGTCCACGGATGATTCAGTAACAGCCCGCGTTGGCTTCCTGCAGCCCCAAGCGCTGCCTCGCGCATCGGGCGGCGCCTACGTTGTCGAAATGGAAGAACTCGACAGGGTTGAGGTCCGCATCGGAGCCAGCGAAGGTCATCTACTCGTGGCTGGTGAACGTCGACCTCTACCCATTGGTTCGACCCTGCGAGGTGGAGTGTTCTACTGGCAGGCTGGACCGGGATTTCTGGGAGAGTATGAGCTGGTGTTTGATCGACCGGACGCCGCGCCGGTCAGTGTGCGGGTTATGATTCATCCGAAGAGCTACGGTGAGCGCAACATCCGCAGGTGATCACTCATCGAACGTCCAATCCGAACGAGCCTCACCCAAATGCATTCGGCGAATTCGTCAACCCAATCGTTTCCCCTCCCCTTGCTGCCGACGAAGGGTTGCCGACCCGCGTGCGTCATTGGACAGGCAGCAGAACAGAATTACTGGAACCTCCTGGCATCGTGATCACAACGGGCTGGTTGCCGGACTGGATGCCGGCTGGAACCTCGACGTTGACCTGATCGAGGCCGACGAATCCCGGTGCCAGCCCGCTGAAGGTGACTGTTGCTGGAAGGCCTCCGATCATAACAGTCGGTGCAACAATCGTTATCTGGCCATTGCCCGCCGCACCGTCGACTGGAGGAGAAGAAACTCCACCAAGGCCGGTACAATAGACGAGCACGGTCTCGCCGGCCGCGACGGGATGCCCCGTATCGGCTAATTGATAGTCCGCATGTAAAATCGCTCCGAAGGTTTGGCCACCGGCGCTATAAGCGAAGATACCAGGTTGAGCTGTCGAGACCGGCACAAAAAGCGGGGCACTTGCAGCGCCATTACTCATTACTACGACGGTGGCCGTCGAGCCGCTGGGAACCTCCCAGGGAACCTGAAAGTTGATCTGCTGCTGATCATTAACGTTTGCCACCGCGAACAATGGAACTGCTGAGCCATTGATCATCACCGAGATGTTTAGATACGTTGTTGGAAGTGGCAGCGACGAGATGGAGTTGACACCTGTGGTTGAAGTCAGGTTGCTGCCGAAGATAGTGGCGATCGCTCCCGGTGCGATCGAACCGGTCGCAAAGCTTGCGGCATTGGTCAGCGATTGCACTAAGGGTGGCAGGGTTCCGATCGTTAGCTGGAATGGCTGAGAGGGCAAAGACTGCGGATTCACCACGACCAGCGTGTAGGTCGCGGGTGTCGTTGCCAATTCCTTGCTGACCACGGCCTGCAGCGTAGTCGAATTGAGGAATGTCGCGGGAAAAGGACCAAGCTGGTTGGCGAACTCAACTATGGAACCGCTGGTAAACCCTGAGCCGGTAATCGTCACGGTTGTGTCGTTCGAGCCCGGCGGAATGGCTGCGGGCGAAACGGATGTGACGATCGGAGCCGGATTGAAGACCGTGAGGTTCACTGGTACCGTCGTCTGTGGGTCAATATGGATTGTTCCACGGTACGGCCCTGGTGCGAGCCCAGAGGGATTGATAGCGACAGCGAGTGTCGCTGGCGTTAGCGTAGCGCTAGACGATACCGATAGCCAATTTGCATCCACAGTCGCGGTAAAGGTCTTGCCGGAAGGATTACTGGTAACTGAAATCGTCTGCGAAACAGGCGCCGGACCACCAATTACGAACTGGACCGGCAGCACGACCGGTGCGACGGAAAATGGCGATGGGGGAAGAGTGTCGGGTGTAACCTTGGTGACGAAAATATCGCTGAGACCGCCGTTGGTCGCTTGATATGGATTCAACACTGGGAAATCCGTGTCAGAGGTGTAGCCGGTCATATACATTGCTCCGAACGAATCCACCGCGAGACCCTCTATCCAAGCATCGGTACTGCCACCGAGGAAGCTTGAGAAAACCAAACTCCCGCCCGGATTGAATTGGGCGAAGAAACCCTGGCCAGTGGTGAGGCCACCTGCAGCTTTGAATGGTTGAAGCGAGTTCTTCACCGGAAAGTCCGGCGATGTAGTGCGTCCGGCCACGTAGATGGCGCCTTCTGGACCCACGGCAACTTCACAACATCCATATTCGTCGTGTGACCCTCCCAAGAACGTGGAGAATACCAGCCCATCGCCACCGGGCGTCAGTTGTGCTAGGAATCCGTCATTGTCTCCACCGCCGTAGGTCGTTTGAATAGCATTCTTAGTCGGAAAATCAGGTCCGGCAACGCCGCCTCCAATGTAGGCGCTACCGTCCGCGCCAATCGCCACACCCATAGCTCCTGCACCACTGCTGCCACCTAGGAACGTCGAATAAACTAATCCAGTCCCATCCGGCTGGAGTTTGCTGACGAAGGCACTCCCGATCTGGCTTCCTGGGACTGGCCTTGTTCTCTGGAACGCATTCTCGGTAGTAGGAAAATCGTCCGACTCTGTGTCGCCCACGAGGAAAACATGGCCGGAACTATCTACCGCGAGGCCAAACGCACCAATTTCCAGTCCTGAACCGCCAACATAGGTGCCCCAAACGAAGCCACCGGCGGGCGACAACTTGGTTACGTAGGGATGCCAACCACCGCCGCTTACGGTAGTTTGGAATGCGTTCGGATTCGTCGGAAGCCGTGGGCTCTGTGTTCGTAGGGACACGTAAGCGTTGCCTATCGGATCAACCCCGATGCTAGTTCCTGTGTCGTACGCCGGCCCACCAAGATAGGAAGAGAATACGAGCGACAGGCCATCGGGCGAAACCTTTGTAACGAACCCGTCTTGGGAGCCGCCCCCGTAAGTCGGTTGAACGGCGTTGTGAGTCGGGAAGTTGAGGGATTTTGTATCGCCGGCAATGACCGCGGCTCCAGTCGAATCGAGCGCGATGGCATTTCCGCTTTCATAAATATTCCCTCCGATGAAGATGTAGTAAACGAGACCATTTCCTGCCGGCGATAGTTTGATCACGTAAGCGCTAATGCTCTGGCCGGCCGGTTGTTGGAAGGGGTCCAGACCAGGCTGACTAGGCGCGTGCGAGGAACCCGTAATGTACGCGCTACCGCTTGCGTCAACCGCGATCGCGTTACCGTAGTCGTATGCTGGCCCGCCCAGATAGGTCGAGTATGCCAGGACCGGATCGATCGTCAATGATTGTGAGTGGTCGTAGTTGGCCAAGGCAAGCGAAGCTTGATTCTTACCGCTGATAACGTAATCACAGGCGATCTGATGGCCGCCCTGATAAACCTTCGGACGCCTCTGCCGAAGGGCGCCGGCGATAAGGTCGCCATTCGCATCGGTGTGAATCGGTTGGTTGTAGGAAAGCCGAATGGTCTCGGGATCCGCACCGGCAGCCACCACGAAATCATACTCCAAAAGGCCGTCGACGCTGTAGTAATAGATGATGTCGATATTGCGGTACACGTTCTTGAACCGGACCCGAGCGTAGTGTGGAACTCCAACATGCCATTTCTTGGGATCGTTGCCGAGGAAGTAACTGGTGACGCCGGGCATCATCTCAAGTCCTTCGGCGCGGGCGGCGCTGTGGGCGCCCGCTAAGGTCATCACTACCGGCTTGACGTCGTCGGTCTGAATGGCGGCTTTATCTGAGGCGATGTAGACGCCACGTGAGAGGAACTGGACGCTCTCGTGGGTTTGACCGACGTTGGGTTCGAAGTAGGACGGGACGTGCGGGTGCGTGACATCTGGCTTCGGCAAGAGTGTCGACGCGGCCCGCACCGGTCCGTTCGCTACAGGCTGCGCGGCGCATTGAGCGCAAAACAAAATCAGCAGGTGGGTCGAAAGCAGACATCTACGGAACTTGAATTGTGACATTGTGCATACCTAGAACGACAGTCGTAACGCTAACTGAATTGATCGTGGACCACCGACCTGGTACAGCGGATTCAATCCGGCGTTTACGCCGCCCTGACCCAGATCGCGCGCTAACATTTGTGTGGAATAACCGAACTGCGGGCTTTGCAGCAGCCCGATCGGATCGGCGAAGTTCGGATGGTTCAGTATGTTAAACATTTCCGCGCGAAATTGCAGTTTCACCTTTTCGATCAGCGGGAACTCCCGGCGCAGCGTGAAGTTCACTTGGTCGAGTGGGAATCCGCGGAGCACATTGCGGCCGAGTGTTCCCTGCCGCCCTGGATAGTTGCTTTGCAACACGAATGCGGCGGGATTGAAACGGCGGCCTCCTGCGACGTTAGGATCGTCGATGTAAAGCGGCACTCCGGCGACGAGGTCGGGGCGGAAACTATATGGGCCGTACCCGAGATCGCGCGTGTAGGTGATATCCACCGGCGTGGCGGTGCGGAAAGTGTACACGCCATCGATTCCCCAGCCGCGCAACCACTTATATTTGACATCGTAGGAAAACGCTGCGGACAGAGTATGGCGAATATCGAAGTCGGACGGGCCACGATCGCGCAGGGGATTCACAATGATGGCCTCCAGGTACGAGGCGGAATCGTTCGATGCGTTGTCGAGCGAATGCGCCCACGTGTAAGAGACCAGGGCCTGCAGACCGCGCGCCAGGCGTCGCTGAAACTGTGCCTGTAGCGATTCGAAATCGGAAAATCCGGTGTTAGTGAGCAGGTAAACGTACGTGAAGTTGGCGTTGGGATTGACGAAGTAATCCTGCCGCAGCAGGTTGCGGCCAGCCGCGCCAACCCAGGAAACCGAGAGCGCGTTGTGGCTTCCGAGCGATTGTTGAATTGCGATGTTCCACTCGTAGGTGACCGGTAATTTCAAACCTTGCACCGCGCCGTAGATGGAGCCGACGGGCGGGTTGAGCGAAAAAGGCGGCGGTTGCGCAACTTGGGGAGGCAGAGGAAAAGAGACCAGGTTGTAATAAGCAGTGGTGCGGTAGTAGGGGAAGCTGCTGACCGCTTGACCGATGATCCCAGTACCGAGATCGTAAAATGACCCAAAGCCACCGCGCAGGGTCGTTTCGCGGCCGGGGATCTGAGAGAGCTGGTAGGCGAGGCCAACGCGCGGCGCGAAGTTGGCCCAAGTCGTCTTGTATAAGGAAGTCCCCACTGGCGCCAATTGAATTTGGCTTGGATTCTGGTAGCCGGTGAACGTGTACAGGGGATGGTTGGGACCACCCACAGGCGCGGGATTGATCTCCCAACGTATGCCGTAGGTTAGCGTAAGGCGTGGGTTGATCTTCCAGGTGTCCTGCGCGAACGAGGAGATGTTACGGAAAAGAATCGACCCGGGACCCTGCGCGTCGATTATAACCTCCGGGGACTGGCCGGAAGTCGCGCCTGTAGCGCCGGTGAAGTAAGCGAACTGGTCGTAGGCGCGCGGTCCGTTATAGGTGCCGATGCGGCGATAATCGAGACCAAACTTAAACTGGTGCGGGCCTACAACGAAGGAAAACGTATCAATAATGTTGTACTGCTGCTGCGTATTGGCGACATTCTTGCCTAGATACCAACCCGAAGCCACGCCGCCGGAGAGGAAAAAGCCTCCGAAAGAGTTCTTCGGATCAGCGAATGGCGGGAAGAACAGCGTTGGGCTCATAGGCGTCGCCCCACCAAATGTGTCCAGGGTGCTGAAACTTTGGCCAGTCGTCTGACTGGAATTGAGACGCAGTTCATTCGTCAGCCGCGGAGAGACAAGCCAGGTCGCGCCCAATGTTAGCGTCGTGGTTTTGGCGATGGTGTCGGTTGGGTTGTTGAGCGCGTAAAGGTGCGCGGTAGTGTTGGAAGGAGCGTAATTGTAGCGCCCGAATAGCGTGAGCCGCGTGCCGATCGCTTGATCCACTCGGAGACTGGTGGCGTCCAGCGTGGCCGAATCGGAGTAGGTAGCCACGAAAGGCGCGAAACCGTACTTCGTATCCGGGCGGTTGGGCAATGGAAATGAATTCAGATACGGCTGAATAGCTGCAGGTGAATCTTGCCGGACTTCGAGCGAAGGCACGTCAGTGTCCTGGACCTGCGGCTGTCGCAGCCGCAGGCCTTCGTAGGAGAAGAAGTAGAAGGTCCGGCTACGGCCATCGTAGAGCTTGGGGATGAGAATCGGTCCGCCCAGAGTACCCCCGAAATCGTTCTGACGCAACTCTGGTTTAGGCAGACCATTTGCATTCGCGAACCAGTCTCTAGCATCAAGCGCATCATTCCTGAAGTAATCGAACAGAACACCGTGAAACTGGTTGGTTCCCGACCGGGTTACAATCGAGATCTGCGCCCCAGGTGTGCGGCCATACTCCGGCGCGTAGGTAGAGGTCTGGACGCGGAATTCCTGCATGCTCTCCAGGGCAACCAGCGTGTTCGTGCCCCCGTTGGCTCCCAGGCCAGGGAGCGAGCCCGACGAGGACTGCACGAGCGTGAGGCCGGTGCTAACTCCGATGTTCGCGCCCGCGCCATCAATGGTGAAGTAGTTCGCATTGGCACGCTGGCCGTTCACGCTGAACTGACCTTGCTCGCCGAAGGTGGCTTTGGTCAGTACAACCCCGGGAGTCAAAGCGATCAGCGATTGAAAGCTGCGGCCATTGAGTGGAAGAGCCTCGATCAGATCGCGGTCGATCACGGTGCTCACGGCGGCTGAATCAGACTGAAGCAGCGGCGCCCCGGCCGTGACGCTCACCGACCCACCGACTGTGGCTAATTCGAGCGCGAAGTCCAGGCGGGCGGTTTGCGCAACCTCAAGCTTCACGCCAGTACGCTTGGCCGTCCGGAACCCGATAGCTTCGACGGAAACTGTATACGTAGCCGGAGCAAGGAACGGGACATCATAGACACCGTCATTGTTTGTAGTGACGAGTCGTTCAATTTGAGTTTCATCGCCTCTAATAATGACGGAGGCGCCTGCGATAACTGCCTGCGACGGATCCCGGACAATACCCGATAGCTGCGCCGTCTGCGCGCTAGCGAGGGAAAGGAGGACAATAATCAGCTGAATACGGAACAAAAGATGCATCTGCGTAACACGAGAATGGGCGGCGCGGGTGCATTAATCTTACCATTGTCCGAGTTTCTAAAATATATCAGCATTACTGGAAATGAGGGCACTGCCGGAGACCTATCGACCGGACCCCTATATCTCAGCCAGCGCCCGGTGCACCAGATAAATGCTGATCGCGCCCTCGCCGACGGCCGACGCCACGCGCTTTACATTGCCCGCTCGCACGTCGCCCACCGCGAACACCCCGGGCAGGCTGGTCTCCAGCATTTGCGCAGGGCGTGAGAGCGGCCAACGCGGGTTCTGGTCCGTCGCGGCGGGAGCGTCCAGATCACGCCCGGTCAGGATGAAGCCCTTTTCGTCCATGGCCAGGCAACCGTGCAGCCATTCGGTTCGCGGCGACGCTCCGGTCATGATGAACACATGCCGCATATCGCGCGTCGAAGTCTCACCGGTTTTCTTGTCCCGCCACACCACTCGCTCCAGGCGCGCGTCGCCTTCCAGCCCGATAATTTCCGTATTGAAATGCAATTCGATCCGGGGATTCTCAGTAAGCCTTTGGATGAGATAACGCGACATGGTGCTCGACAACTCTGCCCCGCGCACCAGCATGTGCACTTTGCTGGCAGTCTGCGAAAGGAATACGGCAGCCTGGCCGGCCGAGTTGGCTCCTCCCACTACAACCAGTTCGTCATTCCCGCACAACTGCGACTCGATGAAAGTGGCGCCATAGTAGACGCCTTCGCCTTCGAACTGTGCCAGATTATTAAGGTGCGGCTTTTTGTACTGCGCGCCGGTGGCGATCACGATAATCCGTGCCGCGAGCGTCTCGCCGCTATCGAGCACAACTTCGTAGGGGCGGCGGCTGCAATTGATCCGCACCACAGTACGCGCGATCAGCATGCTCGCGCCAAATTTCTGCGCCTGGGTGGTGGCGCGCGAAGCCAGTTCCAGGCCGGAGACTCCAGTAGGAAAGCCCAGGTAGTTCTCGATCCTTGAACTCGATCCCGCCTGGCCGCCAGGAGCGGTGGTCTCGATCATCAGAGTATTCAGGCCCTCCGACGCAGCGTAAACGGCCGCTGCGAGACCAGCCGGGCCCGCGCCAACGATGATCACATCGCGGATCTGCGTCTGATCGATGCTGCCGTTAAAGCCCAGGCAGTTCGCCAGCTCCTGAATGGATGGGCTACGCAGCACGGTGCGGCTGTTGCAGATCACCACCGGCACCTCAGCCAGCTTCACGTGGAAGCGGTCGAGCAGCTCCTGCGAGGTCCGGTCCGTATCGAGGTCGATGTAGGTATAAGGATATCCGTTGCGGCCGAGAAATTCCCGCAATTCAAGCGTGCGAGCCGAGTGGTTCGAACCCATCAAAATGACGTTGCCCAGGCCGTGCTTGATGAGTTCGATCCGGCGCAGGATGAAGGCGCGCAGCAGGATCTCGCTCAGTTCGGCGTCCTTGGCTACCAGCGAGCGAAGGGCATCGCCGTCGAGTTCGAGAAACTCACCCGGCTCGGTCACGCGCCCGCGCACGAGCGAGCGTTGGCCGGAGATCATGGTCATCTCGCCAGTGAATTCCCCAGGACCATGCCCGACGATCGCACGCTCGCCGTCCAGGTCCAGCTGCACGATCTCCAAGCTTCCCGACAGCATCACGAAAAACCGAATGGCGGTATCGTTGGGCTCGAACAGGATCTCGCCCTGCTGCACCTTCCGCACTTTGCCCAGGGGGCGAATTCGATCGATCTGCGCGGAGGTCAGGATCGGAAAGGCCTGAGTGCGAATATCGGGGAAGGATAGGGAGGGCAGGGAAGCCATGCCTTCATTTTCTCACCGTCGCGCAGGTCTCCCGTGGCGCAGGTCCCCGACCTGCGAATGTAAGACTTAAGGCTGTTTCGTTCAGATCAGATCGATGCGGAAAACATAGCCGCCCGACGGGCTGTTGAGCGGTGGGAAACCGGGATGCTGATAGGCCGGATTGTCGATCGACCATCCAGGATGCTCGCCGGCATCGACGCCGTATAGCTGACCGTTATACACCGCGACATCGTGGATGTCACAGGAACCCGGCACGAATTCCACAACCTGGACGACTTGACCCGTCTTGACTTCGTATTTTACGAGGCCTGGGGTGTAACCCTCATAGCCGGTCGTGCCTTCCTTTTGATGTCCGGTCACCTGCCAGATGAAGCCGTCGTCATAGGCGATGCCGTGCAGCCGTTCGGCGAGGCCTGGCACGCGCGTCGTCGGGAATATGTAATCGACCTCCCAAGTCTTGGGATCGATGCGGATCAGCGCTTCAAGGCGATTAGCATCTATCCAGATTTTGCCGGCGTCGGGCTGCCAAGTCATGCCGTGGGTGGCGCCCCCATCGTCCTTCGGTCCGAATGGAATCTGTCGATGGCTGATCTGCTCGCCGTTCATATCGGTTTGGAATATCCCGTTAATCGGCGGGGTTGGGTGCTCTTTCTCCGAGGCTCCATTGGCGCCGCTCCAGACATAACCGCCGCCGAAGCACATACCGCTGGTGTCCTTGCAGTTGGTCATCACCGTGTGGAGGAGCTTGCCGTTCCAGTCGATGAGCCAAGCCGCCTCTTGTTTGTTGTCATGGCGCTGCTCCTGAACCCAGAAGCCTCTCTTCTGATCGTGGTCGATGTCGATTGCATTGGGCCATCCGGGAGGCGTAAGAAACAGTTTGGTCGTCTTGGCCATCCGTTTCGGGATTTGCTTGCCGCGCGCGCCAGTCCCCACGCGACGGCCGAGCTCGTCGGTCCCCGGCTCCCGCGGCGCCGTCTCCGATGATTGCGCGAGCGCCGAACTGACGCCGAGGCCCGCGCCCAGGCCAATACCGGCTCCCAGCAACTCTCTTCTTCCTATTAGATTTCTCATCGCCATAGCCTTACCGTAGATGGATTAGCGCCGCGTGTCAACGGGTAGGGAAACCTCGCTTACCGCCGAGAATCGTCAACGACGCGGGCATGGCCGTGGCAGCGTGAGTTCGGGGTCTCAGGAAGTGGCCTGGCCTCCTTAACCTGGAGCGGACGCGATATATAACGGTGAGATCTCAGATATTACCCCGCTCGGCGACGCTTGAGCTCCTCTTTGGCGGCAGCGATTTCGCAGCCTGCCCGCCCGACCAACAAAAAGTAGTTGGCCAATCTCTTCTCAAATGAAGAACGCTGAACGGCTTCGATCCCAAAATCAATAGCCGCCTTCTCGGACATTGAGGACCTGCGCTGGCCTGGCCTTCACGTATAGGTGAAGTCAAGTCCCCAGGTAAGTAACGTTGGAGGTGGAAAGGCAGAGCGGAGGTGAAAAGGCATGAGCGGATCGTCACCTGTCGTCTTTCTAGTGGATGTGGACGACACATTGCTTGAGAACGATCGCATTCAAAACGACCTCCGAGAGCATCTCGAACGCGAGTTTGGCGCAGCTTGTCGGGACCGCTACTGGAAGATCCTCGAGGCCCTCTTTGAAGAGCTGGGCTATCGCGATTACCTCGGCGCTTTACAACGTTATCGGATTGAGCATCCGACGGACATCCGTTTGCTGGGTATGTCCTCGTACCTGGTGGATTATCCCTTCGCCGACCGGCTCTATCCCGGTGCTCTGGAGGTGCTGAATCGGCTGCGGAGCTGGGGGCAGACCGTGATTCTTTCGGATGGCGATGTGGTTTTTCAACCGCGTAAGGTCGAGCGCTCTGGGATCAGCGAAGCCGTCGGGGGACACGTGCTCATCTACATTCACAAGGAGCAGGCACTGGCCGATGTCGAGCGACGCTACCCGGCGGAGCGCTACGTAATGGTGGACGACAAGCTACGCATCCTTGCCGCGACGAAGAAGGCCTGGGGCGACCGCGTGACGACGGTGTTTCCGCGCCAAGGTAAGTTCGCGAACGACCCGGAGGTGCTCGCCGCCTATCCGCCGGCGGACGTGACCGTCGAGCGCATTGGCGACCTCCTCTCCTACGATTTTCCAACCTGCGTGCCGTCTGAATGGAGCAGGCAGCCTTAGCTGACTGAGATAGGAACCAGGCAGTCTATGATTTTCGTCCGCCAAGGCTCTGTAGCGATCATTCTTGTAACGCTCACAATCATATTCCAGAGCGCGGGCATGGCCGCCCTCATCGAATGGATCAAGGCTCAGTTTCCTAACGGCATTCACCGGCTCGGGCTTTTCCGCTCCTTTATCCTCGTGGTGCGATTCACCAGTCTGCTGGTCTGCTTGCACATGTTCGAGATTCTGTTGTGGGCGTCGTTTTATCGCTGGAAATGTTTTTCAAGCTGGGAAGCGGCTTTCTATTTTTCGGCGGCAGACTATGCCACCGTCGGGGCGGGGGATCTTTTTCTGAAACAAATGTGGCGGGCGATGGGCCCGGTAGAAAGTGTTACAGGTGTGCTCATGTGCGGGCTTTCCGCGAGCTTTCTGTTTGCCCTTGTGACCCGGCTCATTCAACTCGAGGATCCCGGACTAACCGACCCGCGCGCCGGTGCTCTCACTTACGCAAGCAGCGGAGCTAGCCAACAGAGCTGGGTCGAGGCACAAAGAAATAGTGAACATTAGAGATGCTATTGTAGCGTGAGCTTTCGCCAGCCGTACGTAAACTAAAGACGCCTGCGTCAACCAGTAGTGCCGCCCCCCTGCCAACGGATTTGCACGAGCATGTCACGGCGTTCGTGGCGACACACACCTCCCCCGGAACGGAAAAGTGATCTTGCTTTCCAAATAGTAGTACCAGCTCATTGCCTGTTCTTCCGGCGCGCCAAGTGTCGCAAAAGGCCCAATCTATACATCACTAGCCTCGCCAACCAAGAAGACGCCCGAACGACAAACGGAAGACGTCCGAACGACGCCACCTGCTAAGACTCAGAGTTAAATCGCTAATTCTTATCGCGAATCCGATTGGAACACGCGTTGCAATTTTTGAATTCAATAAAGCGCAGGCGGCTCGGCATGACCAGGTCATCCAGGTCCGGTGCTTGGCTACGCCGCCGAGATTGGAGGAAGTCGTTCCTTGAAAACCAACATCAATCGCGAACGAGTGAAACACCATGGGTACCCGAACGACAGGAGGCTGTGTTTGGGGATTGCGAGTGCATTGTTTGTGTTCGTTTCGAGCATCTCGGCCCAAAACCAACCAACGCCCGTTTACAACCCGTACCCACCCGGGCTCCTCCCCGCCGATTTGGATTCGGAGATAGCCAGGGTCCTGCGGGAGGTCGATGTGATCGAAGGTAGAGCTATTGAAAGGTGGCACTCCTTACCGCAGCCGACACGATTGGGAATGCGCCCAGGCCCGAATTCGCCCGTCCTTAAAGATACCGGAACTGAATCTATCGAGACACTCGGCGAGCTTATGCTTTTCGACAAGAACATGTCACCAGGCAAAAATCAAGCGTGCACGTCTTGCCACATGCCATATGCCGGTTGGAGCGGACCGATTCCGTCAGTGAACCTGACGATAATAGCCTATCCCGGAACGGTTCATTATCGAGCCGGCAAGCGGACGCCGCAGCGACACACGTATGCGCCGTTCTTCCCTGTGCTGCAATACAACCAAGAACAGGGCCTGTTCTTTGGCGGGAATTTCTGGGATTCGCGCGCGACTGGATACAGGCTTCGAAATCCCGACGCCGAACAGGCACAGGGTCCTCCCGTTGATACTCAAGAAATGGGTTTCCCTGACACTGCTTGCGTGGCGTTTCGGCTTTCGCAGGCGGTGTACAGGCCTCTCTTCGAACTGATGTGGGGCCAAGACTCACTTAATATCAGCTTTCCCCCCAACACCGAGCAGATCTGCGCAACTCCAGGCGGCGCTTCGGTGTTCGGCGGAAACCCCGAACCGATTAATTTGACAACGGAAGAGCGCACAGAGGCACAGGCGGTCTATGACCACTGGGGTTCGTCGATTGACGCATATGAACAGTCCGTGCAGGTCAGCAATTTCACGTCGAAATTCGACGCGTTCCTGAAGGGCAACTACACGATGACTGCAGACGAGACGGCTGGCTTCAAGCTATTCAACGGCAAAGGCAACTGCAACTCATGCCACGTCGACGGCAGGGGGACGACCCTGAAGCCCAATCAGCATGACACCAGCGCAAACGCGACGGCGAACCCTCCTCTATTCACCTGCTTCGGCTCGGCAAATGAAGGATTGCCTCTCAATCCCAGGAATGCTTTCTATTATCAGACCACC
>Ga0210401_10000790_pt1 | contig 38380 bp, 34 predicted proteins | sample IncBWH32MmetaG_FD_150866 | JGI IMG/M metagenome (GOLD analysis project Ga0210401, IMG submission 150866) | Forest soil microbial communities from Barre Woods Harvard Forest LTER site, Petersham, Massachusetts, United States - Inc-BW-H-32-M | ecosystem: Environmental > Terrestrial > Soil >... | reverse complement strand
TTGAGATAAGTCCGTGGCAGGATCGGTAGCGTACGTAGTCTGATAGGCTACGATGGAAGTGTTATAAGTGCGCAGCGAAGCAACGGCCGACGCTTCATTGGCTGCCATCTTCGACCGGAGCAGGTTCGGAATAGCAATGGCCGCGATGATCAAAATGATCGCGACGACGATCAACAACTCAATCAACGAAAAACCCTTCTGTTTATTGCGCATGCACGGTGCTCCTTTTAGTTTTTGACTTAGATCTCGTTTGAGAGTGCTGCGGGGCTCATCCTCGCCCGATAAAGGAGCACTCTCGATACCAAACTTTGCCAAAGAGGTTTTGACTTGGACACACGACCCCTAACCCCAATGGTTTCATTAGATACATGTTTAGTGCTGTGATTTCATTGGACCTATTGGCGAGGCGTGATTGGAAAAGACTGAAATATTGACATAATTTGTCAGCAATTCTGGCCAGAAAATGGCGTTACCTCTTGATTTACTTTAGTTGCTGATGGAGAGGCAGCTCTCAGCGTGTTTCTTCGGACCCTACCCACGGGCAGGCAGATGTCTGTCGCCGGACGAAATGTATGTTGCCGGTAGATATGCCGGGCTAGCTAGACAAATGAACGGGTCTTAGCAGCTAACTGCAACGACAATCAATGCCTTCAAAAGGCCTCGTCGCGATTGCACGTCGAGAGACCAATTTCGTAGACTTGGTTTCTCATAAAGAAGGTAATTCGCCGATCTCGTGCGAAGGACGATGTCTGCCAATGAAGTTCCATTTGAAGCGAATCTTAAGTTCGACTGTCTTTATCACGAGTTTTGCGTTCGCCGTGCGCATGCTCCTTTGCTACATTGCTGCGCGATTGTCACCGAACCCGGCAAGAATTAATTTGCCGTACGGAGTGGAGCTAGGCCGAGTGGCAAGAGCGATCGCCGCAGGGGAGGGCTTTTCATCACCCATACGCGAACTCGACACGGGCCCGACCGCATGGTTCACCCCAATTTATCCCTATTTTATTGCCGGAATTTTCAAGGTCTGGGGAATTTACACCGACAAGTCCCGCATCATCATCCAGGCGCTGAACTGCGCTTTCGCCGCACTGACGATTATTCCGATCTACGGCATCGCTAAAAGAGCCTTTGGGCAAGGCGCGGCCGTTGGCGCGGCGTGGGCCTGGGTCTTTCTCCCCACCGCCTTGTACTACCCCACTATGTGGGTGTGGGATACGACGCTGACGGCATTCATTTTCTCTCTGATTTTTTGGGCCACCATGGCCATGCGCGAAAGACACGACATACCTTCCTGGACGGGATACGGAGCTTTATGGGCCTTCGGCGTTCTGATTAACCCCTCGATCCTGTCCCTCATGCCCTTCTTTGTGGGATGGCTGGTTTGGGAAGCGCGAAAAGTCGCGGCCCCGTGGGCGAAGCCAGCTGCAGCGGCGCTCTTAGTATTCGCGATTGCCCTGGTCCCCTGGACCATCCGGAATTATCGCGTGTTCGGGAAATTCATCGTGCTGCGTTCCAATTTTGGGTTGGAGTTGTGGCTCGGAAATAATCCGGACGTCACTGATACCAGCGCGGAATGGCAGCACCCCAATACAAACTTTGCGGAAGGCGAAAAATACAAGCGCATGGGAGAGATCGCCTACATGGCGGAGAAGGAACGGGAAGCCTTAACCTTCATGCGCACCCATCCGGGAGCGACGCTGGACTTAATGTTCCGCCGATTCGTATCTCACTGGCTGGCCTTCAGCGACAGCCCCGCGGATGTCTGGGAAAACGGCTCGAACTACAGCAAATCGTTCCTCATACTGAACTGCCTGCTCTCCGTGCTCTGCCTGCTGGGCGCGCTATATGCCCATCGCTCGGGCGATCCGGAAGCTTTTCTGTTCGCCATGGTTCTGCTGGTCTTTCCTCTTGTTTTTTACTTGACCCATGCGTCCATGCGCTACCGCTTTCCGGTCGATCCGATCATGCTGATTCTTGCGGTGGGCGCGGTGGCGCATCTGCTATCTCTCGCGCGAAGCCAGAATGCGAATGAAAAGAAAGCGCCTGATCACGTATCATCGCTTCCGGCACTGTGAGGCAACTTCCTTACCTGTCACCGGATATTATATTTTTTGGAATAATGTCGGAAAGAGCGGTAGCTCATTTTGAGCAATTCGGCAGCGTGTGTTCCTACGCCCTCAGAGGCGTCCAGCGCCGCCAAAAGATAGTTTTTCTCCAAATCCTGCACATGCTTTTCGAGGTCGATTCCACCCTCCGGAATGAGTGCCCGGCCATTTCCATTTGCAGCTCCCACCGGAATGTCCGGCTTGCCCTGACGAGTGATCTTTTCTGGAAGCACGGCGGCGGAAATCATCTTTCCTGTTTCCAGCGCCACCGACCGCTCCATGGTGTTTTCCAGCTCGCGAACATTTCCGGGCCAGTCGTACGATTCCAGCAAGCCCATGGCCTCGGGCGAGATGCCTTCGACCGGCTTTTCCATCGTCTTGCGGAATCGCTCCAGAAAGGCGCGCGCGAGAAGCGGAATATCTTCCCTGCGTTCCCGAAGCGCCGGCAAAAGGATCGGAATTACGCTCAATCGATAGAACAAGTCTTCGCGGAACTCCCCCGCGGCGATGGCCTTGTCCAGGTCCTTGTTCGTTGCGGCAATTACTCGCACGTCAATTTCGGATTCTTCGTTTGAGCCAACCGGGCGGACCTTGCCCTCCTGGAGCACGCGGAATAGCTTCACCTGCATCGGCAGGCTCATATTTCCAATTTCGTCAAGGAAAAGCGTCCCGCCGTGGGCCCCTCGGAACAATCCCTGGCGGTTCTCGTTGGCCCCGGTGAAAGCCCCTTTGACGTAGCCGAACAGCTCGGACTCCAGAAGGGTTTCCGGAAAGGCGCCGCAATTGATGGTGATGAAGGGCTCCTTGCTGCGGGCGCTGTTTTCATGAATGGCGCGAGCGACCAGTTCCTTGCCTGTGCCGGTTTCGCCGGTGATCAGGATGCGGCTGGTCTGCGGCGCGACGGTCATGATCATGTCAAAGATCGCGCGCATTTTGGCGCTGTGTCCGATGATATTGTCCTGCCCCGTGAGGCGGCGCAATTCCCTGCGCAGGTAGCCGGCCTCATTCTTGAGCCGCAGGGTCTCATCCACCTGGCGAACGGCGCGGCGCAGTTGATCGACCAGGTCATGGTCCTTGATCACATAGCGGTCCGCCCCGGCATTGATCGCGGCAATGGCGGTTTCCACTGTAGGGACGCCGGTAATGAGGAGGAAATAACTCGAGGGCGACATCTCCTTGCAGAATTGGAGGAGTTCCACGCCGGTGGCATCAGGCATGCGGATGTCGGAAATCACGATGTCGAAGATCTGGGATTCAAGCTTGCGGCGCGCGCTCTCGCCATTCAACGCCACTTCCACGCGATGCCCTTCTTTGCGAAAAGTGATCTCCAGCAATTCGCAAATGGAGCGCTCGTCATCGACAACCAGAATATGAGCCATTCGACTGCTTCCTTCCAGCGCCCGCGCGTCAGGCGACGCGAGGCAAATCCACCGTAAATTCCGCTCCCTTGTCTTTTTCGGAGAAGACGCTGACGCGCCCGCTATGCGCCTGCACGATCTGGTACACAATGGCCAGTCCCAGGCCCGTGCCGCCCGCAAAATTGGATTGCAAAGGCTCGAAGATTTTCGAGCGCTGCCTCGGATCGAGGCCCATTCCCGTGTCGCGGAAGCGGATGCGGACCCAGAAAGGGGCGGCCTCCAGAGAGACCGTCAAAATTCCGCCGTTGGGCATGGCGCGCAGAGCGTTGTCGGACAAATTCCAAAACACCTGCTTGATGCGGTTGCGATCGACGCGCACGCGGACTTCGGCGCCCGTAAAAGCGCGTTCGATGCGATACTTTCCGTCCACCTGGGGATTGCGTTCCAGCAGTGTCAGGGTTTCGTCCAGAAGATTCGAGACATCTTCTTCTGAAAACTCGTAGGTTTTTTCCCGGGAATAATTCAAGAATTCGGTAATGATTTTGTTCAGACGCTCCGATTCCCTGCTCACAATTCCCACCAGGTGTTTTTCGTCCTCTTCCATCGGCACCAGGCGCCCCAGTTCCTTGACGGCGCCGGCCATGGCCGTCAAGGGCTGGCGGATTTCGTGCGCGATGGCCGAGGAAAGACGCCCGAGCGCCGCCATGCGCTCCTTCGTGGCCACTTCCTGTTCCAGGCGCTTCAGGTCCGTGAGGTCTTGGAAATTGAACACGTAGCCCGTGGTGCGGCGCTCCCCGGTTCGCAGCGGGGAAACCGAAATGCCGATAAATCGCTGCTGGCCGTCATGCGTCTTGAAATCAATCTCGCGCCGCTGGGGAAGCTTGCCGTCTTCGGTCATTTCTCCCGGAAGCCAAAAGGAGGGCCACACTTCGTTCAGCAACGACCCCTTCACACGGCGAAATTGGCTTCCTGTAATATCTTCTCCGGTGCGATTCAGCAAGAGAATCCGCCCGTCGACATCGGTAGTGAGCAGCCCGCCGCGCATGGACTGAATAATGTCCTCATTGAAGGCCTGCAGGTCCTGAAGTTCGCCGCGCTTGACTTCGAGTTCCGCGCTGTGGCGGCGCAGGGTTTGCGCCAGAAGACTCGAAAGATAGGCCACGGCCATGAAATAAAACAAATTGCTGAGGATCCACGTTTGCAACTGGCGGCTGCTGGGCACGACAATCTGCATGCGCGGCAGGACGTTGTAAAAGATGAGCTCGGCCAGGCCTCCGATCAGAATGAAGCTGAACCCCGCCACAATGAAGGTGACCTTGCGCGAGAACAAAATGCTGGCGACGATGATGGCCAGCGGGTACAGCCAGATGAAGTAGCTGTCCTGCGTCCCCGTCAGGTAGATCACGCAGGTCACCACGATCAGGTCGAAAACCAGTTGAACTCCGGCGTGCCACGAGGCCACCGGCATCCAGCGCATCAAGATTGAGTAAACAATCGCCAGCGTGTACCACAGGATCATCAAGGGAATGAAATAGCGGGTGGAAACTTCGAGCTGGCTGGTCTTACCGAGCACGATGACCAGGGCCAGCAGAAGTGTAATCAGAAAAAAGCGGACGCGCGAAAGCCAGCCGAGCCATGCAGCGACATTTTGTGTCAGTTCCATTCGAGACGAGCCTGTCAGCCGGCCCCTTTCCTGCGTTTTAATTTTTCCGTCAGACTCGAGCCGGGGAGAAATTGAGGGCGGTCCGTTGGGGACCGCCCTCTCGATCTTTAACACCGCTGAACCGTTCTCTGGCCAGCCTCTAGTGGGCCTTGCTGAGCTGTCCGATCAGCGAGAACAACGGCAAATACATGGAAATCACGATGCCGCCCACCACAACGCCCAGAAATACGATCATCATCGGCTCCAAGGCCGCCAACAGGTCCTTTACCGCCGCATCCACTTCGTCTTCATAAAAGTCGGCAATTTTTTGCAGCATGGCATCCATCGCGCCGGTCTGCTCGCCAACTCCGATCATCTGCGTGACCATGCCCGGGAATACATTGGTTTCCTTGAGCGGATCGGCCAGGTTGCGCCCCGCTTCCAGGCCTTTGCGAACCTGCATGAGCGATTTTTCGATCAGGGCGTTCCCGGCCGTTCGCGCCGTAATTTCCAGGCCTTCCAGGATGGGGACGCCGCTGGAGATAAGCGTGCCCAGCGTGCGCGTAAAGCGGGCCACGGCGATTTTCCTGAGCAGGATTCCCATCAACGGCAATTTCAGCAGGGTGGTATCGATGGCCATGCGTCCGGCCGGTGTTTTGTACCAGACCTTCAAGCCAATGATGATCGCGACAATGGCAAGCAAGATCAGAAAACCGAAAATACTGCCGATAAAATTGCTCAGCGCAATGACGATCCGAGTGGGCAATGGGAGGTCCACGCCCAGGCCCAGAAAAAGGGTCGCGAAAATCGGCACCACCTTCCACAACAACAGGACGATCACTCCCGCGGCAACCGACAAGACGGCGACGGGGTATACCATCGCGGACTTTACGGCGCGCTTCAATTTGACGTTCTTTTCGATGTAGGAGGAAAGGCGCTGCAGAATGGTGTCGAGAATACCGCCCGTCTCGCCCGCCTCCACCAGGTTCACATACAGGGCGTCAAAAACCTTTTCGTGCTGGCGCATGGCCGCGGACAGGGTCGAACCGCCCTCCACGGAGGCGCGCGTCGCGGTCAGCACGTTTTGAAAGACTTTGTTTTCCTGCTGTCCGGCAAGAATTTCCAGGCACTGCACCAGGGGCAATCCGGCATCAATCATCACGGAAAATTGACGGGTGAAGACGGCCAATTCCTTGGCCTCGACGCCACCACCAAACGTGGGCAGGTTGAATTCCTTGCCCTTCTCCGACATCTTGGTGACATTGATCTGCTGGCGCTTGAGAGTATTGATGAGCTCCGTCTTGCTGGAGGCCGCCAACTCTCCGCTGACAGTAGCTCCGCCGCGGTTCGTGCCTCGATACGTGAAGACCGGCATCGTGCTCTCCTCCTCAAATTCGTCCTGCCCGACTCTTATCCATCACATCGGGCACATCGGGGACGTCAGCTAAAATCTTCCGGCAGGCTGCCCTGCGCGACTCCGCGCAAGTACAGCCCGCATCCAGTGTTAGCGTCGAACCGGGGCAGGCGCGCGCGAAGCGGGCGATGTCACTCCCCGATTAATCATATCCTGTAGCTCCTCGGGATTCGACGATCGAGATAAGGCGATTTCCAAAGTGATTAACTTCGCGTAGTAGGCATTCGCCAAACCCTGATTGAAGGTCTGCATGCCGGAGGTGCCCGTTCCGGTCTGCATGGCGGAATAGATTTGATGAATTTTGTCCTCGCGGATCAGGTTGCGAATCGCGGGATTGGGAATGAGCACTTCCATCACCATGGCCCGCCCGCGGCCGTCCACACGGGGCAAGAGCGCCTGGCAAAGAACCCCTTCGAGCACCATGGAAAGCTGGGCGCGGATTTGCGGTTGCTGATAGGACGGGAACACGTCCACGATACGGTTGATGGTGGAAACCGCGGAATTGGTATGCAGGGTGGCGAAAGTCAAGTGCCCGGTTTCCGCGATGCGCAAGGCGGACTCAATCGTCTCAAGGTCGCGCATTTCACCGATCAGCACGACGTCGGGGTCTTCACGAAGAGCCGCGCGCAGCGAATTGGCGAAGGAATGCGTGTCGGAGTGGACTTCCCGCTGATTCACCAGGCAACGCTTGTGGTTGTGAAGAAATTCGATGGGATCTTCGATCGTGATCATGTGCTCATCGTGCTCGCTGTTGATCTTGTCCAGCATGGCGGCAAGCGTGGTGGACTTGCCGGATCCCGTCGGGCCAGTAACCAGCACCAGGCCGCGCGGCTTGTCACACAAGCCCTTGACGATGGCGGGAAGGCCCAGGGCATCGAAATTCTTAATTTCCCAGGGGATGGTCCGAAACACGGCGCCCACAGCGCCGCGCTGTTGAAACACGTTGCCGCGAAAGCGAGCCAGGTTTTTCAGTCCAAAGGAAAAGTCCAGTTCCAGGTTTTCCTCGAACCTGTGCTTCTGCGCGTCGGTCAATACGCTGTAGGCCAGGGCCTTGGTGTCCGCCGCGGTCAGGGGCGCCATTTCCATGGGCTTCAGCTTGCCGTGGACGCGGACCCTGGGCGCGCTGTTTGTGGTGATATGTAAATCGCTGCCCCCCAACTCGATCATGTTTTTCAGCAATTCACTGAGTGTGATTCCAGACATCGGTTCCCCTTCCTACAGTACAGTTTCCCGAACAACTTCCTCGATGGTGGTCATGCCCAAGGCGACCTTGGTCAATCCGCTGCGGCGCAGGGTGAGCATTCCGTTATCCACGGCTTTTTTCTTTAGTTCCAGCGCGGAAGCGCCGACCAAAATCAATTCGCGCAGTTCGTCATTGATTTCCATGACTTCGTAGAGACCGACGCGCCCTTTGTATCCGGTCTTGTTGCAGGTTCCGCAGCCCTTGCCGATGAAGATCTCCGTAGTCTTAAGCTCTTCCTGGGAATATCCGGCGTCCAGCATGGCTTGGTCGGGAACCTTCAATGTTTGCTTGCAATTCGCGCAAATTCTGCGCACCAGGCGCTGTGCGCAAATCAGGTTGACCGAAGTGGCCACCAGAAACGGTTCGATTCCCATGTTCATCAAGCGGCTGATGGTCGAAGGGGCGTCATTGGTGTGCAGGGTGGAAAGCACCAGGTGCCCGGTGAGCGCGGCCTTCACGGCGATTTCCGCCGTTTCAAAGTCGCGGATTTCGCCGACCAGAATGATATTCGGATCTTGCCGGAGGAACGCGCGCAACGCCGCAGCGAAATTCAGTCCTATCTGATCCTTCATCTGAACCTGGTTGATACCCGCGAGCTGGAATTCCACGGGGTCTTCCGCGGTCATGATGTTCGTTTCGGGGGTGTTCAGCCGGGCGATGGAAGAATACAGCGTGTTGGTCTTGCCGGAGCCGGTGGGCCCGGTGACCAGGACCATCCCGTAGGGACGAAGAATAGCTCGCTCGAACTTGGCCAGGGACTCGGGCTCGAATCCGAGCTTGGTCATGTCCAATCTCAGGTTTTCCTTGTCCAGCAAGCGCATCACTATTTTTTCGCCGTAAAGAGCCGGGATGGTGGAAACGCGGAAGTCGAGGTCCTTGATCTTGCCGTCCTTGCGGTACTTGATCATGATGCGGCCGTCTTGCGGCAGGCGCTTTTCACTGATGTCCAGCTTGGCCATGATTTTGACGCGGCTGATGATCGCGTCGCGAAGCTTCATCGGAGGCGACATGACCGCTTGCAGAATTCCGTCAATGCGGAAGCGCACGCGGACTTCTTTTTCGTAAGGCTCGATGTGAATATCGCTCGCCCCGCGCTTCACCGCATCGGTCAGGACCAGGTTGACGAGCTTGATGATGGGAGCTTCCTCAGCCATGCGTTCCAGCTCGGCGAGGTTCATCTCCTGTTCCTCAGCGGCGAGTTCCAGGTCAGCGCCATCCTCGCCCGTGAGGTCTTTCATCACCTTGGAAAGTTCTTCTTCGCTCTTGGCCTCGCCGTAAAACTTGGAAATGGCTTCGGAAATGGCTGTCTCGGAGGCCACCACCGGTTCAACGTTGAACCCGGTCATGAACTTAATGTCGTCCATGGCGAAAACGTTGGTCGGATCGGTCATCGCAATGGTAAGCGTTGAGCCCACGCGCGAGAGCGGAACAATCTGGTAGCGGATGGCCGTATCCTGAGGGATCAGCTTGATGACGGCGGCGTCAACTTCGTAATACTTAAGATTGATGGAGGGAACCCCGTACTGGCGGGAAAGCACACCCGTAATCTCATCGTCACTGATGAAGCCGAGCTTCATCAGGCACGTCCCCAACCTGGCCCCGCTGGCCTTTTGGTGGTCTAAGGCCTGACGGAGTTGGTCGGACGTGATCAAGTTTTCCTTGATCAGAATTTCGCCGAGCCGGGACGACATCGAATGAGGACTCCCCGGGGCATCCACACCCCCGGTAAGATTAAAGTAGCAGATAGGGGAGAATGGCTATGGGTCCATTTTCCCCCGACGTACTGAAACGGGCACTATGATGTTTCCTGTACTTTGGTACAGGCGAATTGGCACCACACGCGAGACCTTATCTTGACTAGACGTATGGCGCCCGCTATCTTCCGAAGCGATGGGCGATGCAACCGGCAAGACGGCTAAAAAGTACGCGCTGCCTGGAGTCGGTAGCAGGAGGCGCGTATCGCGGGGCGTGGCTGGCACGGTCGAGGCCGCTCCCCCGTTTGGCGAACTCTTGCGTTACTATGAAGCGATGGCCGGCGCGCTGGGCCCGATGCACTGGTGGCCGGCCGAGACGCCATTTGAAGTGATTGTGGGGGCGATCCTGACTCAAAGTACCGCATGGGGGAACGTGGAACGCGCCATCGCCAACCTGCGCGCGGCGGGACTGCTGACCGCTTCGGCCATGCTGCGCGTGCGAACTGCGCGACTGGCCGTGCTGGTGCGGCCGTCCGGATATTTCCGGCAAAAAGCCAAAAAATTGAAGGCCTTTGTGCGATTTCTTCAGGAGGGGTACGGCGGCTCGCTGAAACGCATGTTCCTGACGCCGACTTCGGAACTGCGCGAAAAACTTCTGTCTGTCCACGGCATTGGGCCGGAAACGGCCGACTCCATTTTGCTGTACGCAGGGAATCATCCGGTTTTCGTAGTGGATGCTTACACACACAGGATCTTCGGCCGGCACGGGATCACCGATGGCAAGGCGGATTATGAAAAAGTCCGCGCCCTGGTGGAAACATCGATTCCACGGCAGCCTGAACTATTTAATGAATTACATGCCCTGATTGTAAATACAGGAAAGAACTGGTGCCGCAAGGGCGCTCCGCTGTGCGCGGGGTGCCCGCTTCGGCCGCTGCTGCCGGCAAACTCTCCGCTGTCAATTCTGGCCCCAATCCTGCCGGCCAGGACTCCGCTTTCCGGGAGCGTGGCGTGAGCACCAGCCGCAAATCGCAACTCCTGCTGGCCGTGGGCGGCGTAACCGTCGTATTTCTGCTCGCCGGAGTGTTCACGCTGGGGTCGCTGACACTTCCCTTTGAATCGACGGACCAGGTCGTTCTTTATGCGTTGTCCATGTTCCTTGTGGCGGCTTTGGTTGTGTTTCTTTTCATCCTGGCGCGCACCCTGGTGCGGCTTGCCGCGGAAAGGCTGGCGCACAAGCCGGGCTCGCGGTTCAAGACGAAAATGGTTTTGGCGGCAATTGCGGTTTCCTTCCTGCCTGTGATTGTCTTGTTTTTCGTGAGCTACGCGCTGCTGAATCGCACGCTGGTGCTGTGGTTCCCTCGCCCTCTCGAAATCGCCACCGAATCGAGCCGTTCCCTGGTCAATGAAATGAGCCGTGCCGACGCCGACCGCATGTCTGGGATTGCCAAAGAGGTGGCCGGGGCCGCGGCGAGCGATTCCGCGCGGGATACGATGCACGCCTTCGATCAAACCTTCGCGCGAGGAGCGGACCTGGCCTGGGAAGTGGACGCCGGCGGCCACCCTTTCGCTGTGGCTGCCAATCCCAACCTCCAATTTCAGGCGCCGAAAACCGGACCAGAGACAAACTCGCGGCTGAATCCTCCCGCGTTGGCCCGCCAACTGCCGGATGGCACGGAGCTTTGGGAATACGGCGGGAAGACCTTCCTCGCGGGCCGGGCCAAGACGCCAAACGGTTCTCTTCTTGCCGGACGAATTGTGCCCGATGATTTTCAGGAACGGATCAAGGAAATCGACGCCCAGAAGACCGCCTACGAGCAGCAGCGCCAACACCTGCGGACATACAAGAATCAAATGCTGGCGACTCTGCTGCTCTTCACCATCCTTCTGATGTTTGCCGCGACCTGGTCCGCATTTTTCCTTTCCAAACAAGTCACCGTCCCCATTCAGGCCCTGGCCCAGGCGACGCAGGAGATCATTGAGGGCAATTACGAAACGCGAGTCAACGTGCAGGCCAAGGACGAACTCGAGACGCTGGTCCGCTCGTTTAATCGCATGACCGAACAGCTGGGCGACAGCCGGCGGCAGATCGACATCTTCACGCAAAACCTGCAACAGGCGGTGCAAGAGCTGGAGCGGCGCCGCACGCTGATGGAAACGATCCTCGAAAATATTCCGACCGGAGTTATTTCCGTCGACGAAACGGAAACGATCCGGCGCGTCAATCCCGCCGCGGTCCGCATGTTTGGAGAGAGCGCGCGGCAGGCGATGAGCTTCGTGCAACTCCTGGGAGAAGAGGGGGCCCGCGCCCTGCACGTGCTGATGCGGCGTTCGCTTCGGCTGGGCACCGCCACTCAGGAACTGGAGTTTTCGGCGGCGGGCCGGTTGCTGCGGGCGGCGGTGACGGTGAGCGCGCTGGGCTCGCGAAAGTCGAATCGAGGTTACGTCGTGGTGGTGGACGATTTGACCGACTTGCTTCGCGCGCAGAAAGCGGCGGCCTGGCAGGAAGTTGCTCAGCGCATCGCCCACGAAATCAAGAATCCGCTCACGCCAATTCAGCTTTCCGCGCAGCGATTGTCCCGCTACCTGGAACGAAATCGCGCGAACCCCGTGAAGAATGAACCGCCGGAACTGGTGCGCCTGGTCGGCGAGTGCTCGAGCTTGATCGAGCGCGAGGTGCGGGTGCTCGAATCCCTGGTCGGAGAATTCTCGCAATTCGCGAGGTTCCCCACCGCCAAACTCTCGCCCGCTTCGCCGAATGAAATTGTGAACGAGGCGCTCTCGGTTTTTGACGGCCGGCTCGAAGGGATCCGCATGCGAAAGGATCTGGCGCCTGATTTGCCGGCGGTTCGCGCCGACGGCGAACTGCTGCGGCGCGTCCTCGTGAACCTGATCGACAATGCCGCGGAGGCGATGGAAGGCTCATCGGTGAAGGAAATGCTCCTGTGCACGCGATTCAACAGCGACCGTGAAATCGTGGAGATCATCGTGGCCGACAGCGGGCACGGAATTTCTCCGGAGGACAAGGACCGCCTCTTTCTGCCTCACTTCTCGACCAAGGATCGCGGCACGGGGCTCGGACTGGCCATCGCCAGCCGCATCATGGCCGAGCACCACGGCTCGATTCGCGCCGAGGACAACTTGCCCACCGGCGCGAAATTTGTCCTTCAGCTTCCCATGGCGGAGGTGGCATCGGCTCCGATGTCCCCGCGAATCGGATAGTTTTCCTCTTACTTTCATGTCCAATTCCATTCTCATCGTGGATGACGAGCAGGGCATACGGGAAGCGCTTTCGTCCATCCTGGCGGACGAAGGATACGAATCCCTCGCCGTATCCTCGGGTGAAGAATGCCTCACGTTGCTCGAAAAACGTTCGATCGATTTGGTCCTGCTGGATGTGTGGCTCGACGGAATTGACGGCCTCGATACTTTGGATCGCATACGCAAGAATGGCGTGGACGCCATGGTGGTCATGATTTCCGGGCACGCCAGCATCGAAACCGCCGTGCGCGCAACGAAGCTTGGCGCATTTGATTTCATTGAGAAGCCGCTCTCGCTGGAAAAAGTCATCCTGGTTATCAAGAATGCGCTCGAAGTCCATCGCCTGGCGCAGGAAAACCGGCAACTGCGGGAGGAACTCGGCGGCCGCACGCAGTTGCAGGGGGATACGGTCCCGATGCGCGCATTGCGGCAGCAGATCGCTCTGACCGCGCCCACCAACGGGCGCGTCCTGATCTACGGGGAAAGCGGCACGGGCAAGGAACTCGTCGCCAGGGCGCTGCACGCCGCGAGTCTGCGCGGCGACCGGGGATTTGTCGAAGTCAATTGCGCCGCGATTCCCGAGGAACTTATCGAGTCCGAACTGTTCGGGCACGTGAAAGGCAGCTTCACCGGAGCGACCGAGAATAAAGTCGGGAAATTCGAGAAGGCCGATGGAGGGACTTTATTCCTCGATGAGGTGGCCGACATGAGCCTGCGCACGCAAGCCAAAGTGCTGCGCGTGCTAGAGGAGCAACGCCTCGAGCCCGTGGGCTCCAGTCAAACGGTGAGTGTCGATGTGCGCGTGATTGCCGCGACCAACAAAACCTTGGAAGACGAGATCGCGCATGGCCGGTTTCGCGAGGACCTTTTCTACCGGCTCAACGTCATTCCCTTCACCCTGCCGCCGCTACGCGAACGGATCGAGGACGTTCCGGTTCTGGCTCGCTATTTCATGCTGGAATTCGCCGCCGCGTACGGCCGCAAACCAAAAGAGCTGAGCGAAGCGGCCCTCGGCGTCATGGCGCGCTATCACTGGCCGGGAAATGTTCGCGAATTGCGCAACCTGATCGAGCGCCTCATGATCGTGGTGCCGCACGACAAGATCGAGCCGCTGCATCTGCCGCCCGAACTGTTTCGCGCCAGCTCGCGCATGGCCCAGCAACCGAACGCCACGCTGCACGAAGCGCGCAGCGCGTACGAGCGCGAATTTATTCTCCGCAAGCTCGAGGAAAATCAGTGGCAAATGACGCGCACCGCGGAAGCGCTGGGCCTTGAGCGCAGCCACTTGTACCGCCGCATGCGCACGCTTGGGATCAAGACGGAAGAGTAGGACAGTATTCTCAGGCTGCGGAAAAAGTAATTTATTTTGTCATTCCGGGCGAAACGAGGAATCTCTTCGATTTGGCCCAAGAAAAGAAAGAGAGATTCCTCGTTTCGCTCGGAATGACAGAATCCTGGAGGGTTTTTTCCGCAGGCTGTTCTGCCTCTCTGCCGTTCGTGCGGGCGAGCCGGAAAACCGGAGATGCTGAACCTATCCTCCTGGATCCAGCTTCACCGCCAATATTCAGAGCAGGGGTAGTGCGTGATCTTCCGAGAATCTTTACCGAGTTGGCGAGCAATCTTCGCTAATTTTGGCGGTTCATGACCTTGGCGTGGCTGTGACGGTAACCTCGACGTGAGCGCCCTTTTTTGAGCTTCACATCTTCGCCGTGTTCGCCTGTTAACGTATTTTCAAAACGGAGATTTCGATACCGTTGGTCGGTTCCGTCAACGGAAATCTGCGCCTTTTCCGGCTTACTCGGATGAGGGGGCGGGATGATTTAGTCAACGGTTCCGGGCAAGGTGACGCTTGGCAGTTCATGAATCCGCGCAGCATCCAAATTCAGTTCGGCTATTTTCACGGACCTGGCCATGCGCGGCTTCGCCATTTCCCTATTGACGCTGATGCGTGTTTGGGCGTCGATCTTTTTCCTCATTTTCTTGTGACGCATACACCCAGCATGACACCCGGAGAGAAGCAGCGCAGTTCCATTTCGCACAGTCGCGAATATTCGGCTCGAGGTAACCTTGGTGTTTCTTCACGATGTAAATAATCATGCAGATCACCGCTAGCGTACCGATCAGTTCGTCCCCGAATATAGTTGTCTCCTCGCACCGCGCCGTCAGGGCCGCGCGGTACTGGCGGGAAAGGTGGAAAGGGCGGCGGAATTCGATAGGATAACAACGGGTCTTTGAAGACAGGGGAGGCGGCTTAACATGGAGCCACCTCCCTGCTTATTAGATGCCCAGGAATAAGGCCCGCGGCTATTTGTGATGAGAGTTCTGGTAGCCAGCCTCATATGCTTTTTGGTCATCGTCGGCCTTGAAGTTCCTCTTTTTGGAATGGTCACGGTTATGGGTGAAATCATTCTTGCCGTCGCGCCTGCCTAGTTGGTAGTTTTTGTTTTTCGAATAATCCTGTTCGTGCTGTTCCTGAGAAGGAGTTGCCGCGGCCCGCGCCGTTCCTCCAGTGATGCCCAAACCCAGGGCCATCACCCCGATCCACACACATTGCTTCAAATGAATTCGCATAGAACCTCCAGTCCACGTTTTGACGCGCCACTATCCTGACGACTGCGAGCGCGGAAGTCTGTCCTGTAATGAACAGTTTTAAGACGGTCTGTCCGCCTCCGAGTTTGGCGCGCGGGACTTGATCTCAACGGAATCGTTCCAGCGGCCTGTTTAATACGTCCAGGATTTGAAGCGGTCAGGAACTGACCACCATTCTTCAGATGTCACATAAACTGTGTCAACGCATGGGCGTGAACGTGGACATATCCAGGCAAGACGTTCAATCCTTTAGCAAGACCACGGACGTACACAAGCTGACTAGTGAACCCAAAGACAGACCTCCGGAGAGTTAACGCGGCAAGTCTCTTATCGGAACTGACCGGCGCAAGAGAATGCTAGATCGCGCTACTCCCCCGCCATTCGTTCCAGCTGCCAGTGCCAGTCGAGTTGGCGGACGATTTGAGGATTCTCCCGCCAGTTTTTGAGAACTTTCACGTAAAGCTCCAGAAAAATCTTTGTGCCCAGGATGGTTTCCAGTTCTTTGCGCGCGGACGTGCCAATTTTCTTGAGGGTGCCGCCGCCGCTGCCGATCAGAATTCCCTTTTGTCCTTCGCGGTCGACGTAGATCGTCGCCCGAATGCGGATTAACTTTTCGGATTCTTCGAACGCATCGCAGATGACAGCGACGGCGTGAGGAACTTCTTGAGTCGTCGCCTCCATCGCCTTCTCGCGGACAATTTCCGCCGCCAGGAAACGTTCCGGCTGGTCCGTATATTGGTCCACGGGAAATTGCGGCGCGCCCGCGGGGAGATATTCGATCAATTTTTCCAGCAGGCGATCAACTCCGTCGCCCTTCAGCGCGGAAATCGGAATAATTTCGTCGAACTTTCCTAATTTCGCCAGCGTTTCAATGAAGGGGAGCAACTCGGATTTGGGGACGCGGTCGATTTTATTGAGTAGGAGGAAACGCGTGCCGTCAAAACGCTGCACGCGTTCGACGGCGCGGCGGTCGCCCTGGCCGAACTCTTCGCTGGCGTCGAGCAGCAGCGCCACGACGTCGACCGCATCGATGGCCGCGTCCACTTCGCCCATCATTTGTTTGCCCAGCGCGGATTCCGGCCGGTGCAGGCCCGGCGTATCGATCAAAACGACCTGCGCGTTCGGCCGGTTTACGATCCCCTGAATCCGGTTGCGAGTGGTTTGCGGACGCGGCGTGACGATAGCCACTTTTTCGCCGACCAGCCGGTTTACAAGTGTCGATTTCCCGGCGTTGGGCCGGCCCACTACCGCGACAAATCCTGACTTGAATTCTTGGGCCATGCTCGCATGATACCCCGCAGGGCCAGGAAAGACATTGTCCGAATCTCATGTGGTGAGAGAGTTTGCGATTTTTGTAGGACAGCCACTCTCGGCTGTCCCCGCAGAGGTTTGGCAGGGCGAAAGCGGACAGCCAAGAGTGGCTGTCCTACTAGAATCGCGAACCCATGTCCGGCATCGCGTGACGGCATGTTACACTTTTCCGGCTCGACGGCTTTTGCGGCAATACTCGTCGCTGAATAAAGTTTTGATCGCCGGAGATACTGAGATGCCCGCCACGCCGCATACGGAACACCATTTCACCGCCCCGGAATCCGTCCGCGACGTTGTTATTGGAATGTCCGACGGGCTGACGGTGCCGTTTGCGCTGGCGGCGGGAATTACGGGGGCCATCGCTTCCAATCCGCATGCATCGACTCTTGTGGTTACGGCGGGCTTCGCGGAAATCGCCGCGGGTTCCATTGCCATGGGGCTCGGAGGCTATCTTGCGGCGAAGACGGATCAGGAACACTACGCTTCGGAGCGCGAGCGGGAGGTCCGCGAAATTGTGGACTTGCGGGACGTGGAAATCGAAGAGGTCGCCAAAGTCTTCCGCGATTACGGGCTAAGCGAAACGGAAATGGCTCCCGTGGTGAAGGCCATCACCGGGAACGACAAGTCCTGGGTGGATTTCATGATGCGCTTCGAGTTGGGCCTCGAAGAGCCGCGGCCGAAGCGCGCGCGCATCAGCGCGCTGACCATCGCAGCGTCCTACATCGTCGGCGGTCTGATTCCGCTGGCGCCCTATATCTTGCTCACCGATATCCAAAAGGCGCTTTATTTTTCCGTGGGAGTGACCTTGCTGGCGCTTGCTGTTTTCGGCTGGGTGAAGGGGACCTTTACCGGGATCAGTCCGTTCAAGGGGGCGCTGCAAACGGTGGTGATCGGGGGGCTTGCGGCTACGGCGGCGTTTCTGATCGCCAAGCTCATCAGCTGAGGGGGCGCTTGGATGGGGCCGAAAAGCTTTACCACAGAGAACACCGAGAAAGGCGGAGAAAAGCGGGGGAAACCATTCAAGTTTTTTGCTCAGAAGGAATTTCTCTGTGAACTCTGTGCTCTTTTCTCAGTGTTCTCTGTGTTGAAGGTTTTGACTTCTCGTCAGTCCGCAGTGACTGCCGCGGAAAGGCGCCGTCCTCTCAGCCGCAGGACTTTGCGCTGATTGGCTTCCAGGACTTCAAAGCGCAGCCCGCCGAAGTCCACAAGTTCTCCAGCGGTGGGCACGTGGCCTGCGATGTGATTGAGCAGACCGCCGATTGTCGTGGCCGATTCCTCTCCGCTGACATCCCATTCCACGCCGAAGAGTTCCTGAACTTTTTCGACGGAGACGCTGCCGCGCAGGATCAGGCTGCCGTCCGTCTCGCGCACGGCATCAGGAATCGGCACGCGATCATCCTCGCCAATTTCGCCGATGATTTCCTCCACCAGGTCCTCGACCGTCACAATGCCCGCGACCGAACCGTGTTCGTCGACGACGATCGCCATTTGCTGGTTTCGCCGCTGCATTTCTTTCAGCAACTCCGACCCGCGCTTGGTTTCGGGGACGAAAAAGGCCGGGCGCGCCAGTTCCCGCACCTTTCGCGTCGCCGCATCGCTTTCGGGAATCTGCAGCAAGTCCCGGGCAAAGGCGATGCCGGTGATGTCGTCCAGCGAATCTTCATACACAGGAAGACGCGAAAATTTGGTGTTGATCATGACTTTGCGCAGGTCGGCAACCGTAACGTTGGCGGGTATGGCGATCACATCGGGGCGGGGCGTCATGAATTCCAGGACGCGCTTGTCGCTGAACTCAACGACCTGCTCGATCATTTGAGCTTCGCCCGGGTCGAGAAATCCTTCCTGCTCGGCAGCGTCCACCAGAGCTTCGATGCCCTCGTCCTGCGCGGCCGACCCTTCGGCGATTGGATCGTCGGAGATTCGAGCCAGAGAAGCCGCCAGTTCCTGAAGAACGCGGAACGGCCAGACGATCCACAAGAATCCGCGGATAATCAAAGACAATCGGATGAGCCAGCGTCCTTTGGTCCGCGCCAGCAAAAAATCCGGAATAAATTGGGCAAGCAAAAGAACTTCGACCAGCACGTACACCAGGGCTTGCACGAGTGCGTCCCAGGTGCCGGGGACAAAGACGATTACGCCGCGCGCGGTCTCCGCCGTGACCAGGACCAGCCAGAGATTGGCGAGCAAACGAAATCCGGTGATCGCCCGCGCGCGCTCCAGGTGAAAGTGAGGCTCGATGTCGGCCTCGAAAATTTCCAGATGCTCGCGAACGCGGCCCTTGTGCACGCGGCCCAGTTCCCGGTAAATCCGGTCCAGATACGAAAAAATGACCAGGCCCACGCCGAGAGCGGAGACTCCGAGCACATAGAGAAACGTCATCATCTGCTGGCAACTCCCAGCCGCTTTCGCAGCCGGCGCTCGAGGCGGTCCATTTCTCCCTGGTCGGTTTCGTGGTCAAACCCTGCCAGGTGGATCATGCCGTGGAGGATCAGGATGCGCATTTCGATGGGAAAGGAACGCGAGAAGCGCCGCGCATTGCGGCGCGCGGTTTCCGGTGAGATGGCAATGTCGCCAATATATGCGGCGCGCTGCGACGGGCGGTGGCCATTGGCGGGAAAGGAGAGCACATCCGTAGGTCCATGCTTTTTGTGAAAAGTATTATTGAGGCGCGCCATGTTGACGTTGCTGATCAGTTCGATGGTCACGGACTCGGGAGCGAATCCTAGCTCCCGGCGGACGCGTTCGTAGAACTGCTGCAAAGGGCGAATGGCCACGGGCACACGGCGCTGGCGGTTGACGATCATCGAAATCTGAACGACGCTGGGGCAGGCTCCAATTGAACAGGCCTCAAAAAAACCTTACATTTTGTCATTCCGAGCGAAGCGAGGAATCTCTCTCCGATTTTCAGGCGAGAAAAGAAAGAGAGATTCCTCGCTTCGCTCGGAATGACAAAATAAATGCTGTTTCTCAGGCCCTCAAGCCCGCACGCGCTAATTCGGGGGCTCGGACTTGCTGTTTTCAGGCGAAGCGTTTCGCCGGGCTTCGCCGGCTCCAAATTCTTCGTATGCCTTGATGATCTGCTGCACCAGGTTGTGACGAACGACGTCGCGTTCGTCGAACTTGATGAAGGCGATGCCTTCGATGCGGCCGGTGACTTCCAACGCTTCGACCAGGCCCGATTTACGGCCTGGGGGCAAATCGATCTGCGTGACGTCGCCGGTGACCACGGCCTTGGAGTTAAAACCGAGGCGCGTCAGAAACATTTTCATCTGTTCGCTGGTCGTATTCTGCGCTTCATCGAGAATCACGAACGAATCGTTCAAAGTGCGCCCGCGCATGAACGCCAGCGGCGCAACTTCCACGATTCCCTTCTCCAGGAACCGTTCCAGTTTGTCCGCGTCGAGCATGTCATAGAGCGCGTCGTAGAGCGGCCGCATGTACGGGTCGATCTTCTGTTGCAGCGTGCCGGGAAGAAATCCGAGCCGCTCGCCCGCTTCGACCGCGGGACGCGCCAGGATGATGCGGTCCACTTGTTTGGTGAGCAGCGCGGAAACCGCCATGGCCACGGCCAGATACGTTTTCCCTGTGCCGCCCGGGCCCACGGCGAAGGTCATGTCATGCTTCTCAATCGCTTCCATGTATTGCCGTTGGTTGGAACTTTTCGGCGTGACGTTTTTCTTTCCAAAAATCCGAGGTCGCGCGGGCGCGCCGGGCTCGAGGACCTGGCGCAGCGTGGTCTTCGGGTCCTGCGTGGCCACCTTGATCATGGCCTTCACATCGCCATTGCTCATTTGGCGGCCTTCCTGGACCAATTGATTGTATTCGGTGACGATTCGGACCGCTCGATCCACCTGTTTGGCCTCGCCTTCAATGGCCAGGTGGCGGTCATCCTGCAATTCGGTGGTAACGCGCAGCGCGGATTCCAGCAATTTGACGTTTTCGTCCAGAGTGCCGAAGAGGGACTCTATCCCGCCTGCAATTTGTATGGTGCGTCGCATGGAAGATTCGGCTGGTCAGGCGTGCGATTGCCGCCAACCGGTGCGGTATGGACCTCCGCCCTCACGAGAGGGTATTTGAAAGCGTACTTGAAAGAAGTAGAGGGGTCAAGGATATGCATAAAACACTGTGCTGCAATGGGATAGGAATCGTGGTAAGGGCTAGGTTTTCGCCTGTCGACGAGTTGGGAAAATCGGCGTCTTTTGGTCCGGCAGTTCCATTGACACGGAAGAGCAGGCTTGGCAAGCTAATTCCAACGCTGGGACTGGCCCAAATCAATGCAAAAATGCCCTGCTTGCGGCAACGACGTTCGTACGCCCTTCTTCCTTAACCTGGACGGGTGGACTCATCTCCAGTGCGCTCATTGCAAGGCGCGTCTGGAAATGATACCGCCGCGCTCCTTCTTGTTGGGTCCGCTCATGGCCCCGCTGTTCGTGCTGGCGCGCCAAGGCCGAATGTTCGAAGTGATTGCTTTTGTTTACGCGTTCGTGACCATGTTCCTTGTGCTATTCGAAAGCTTTCGACCGAAATTGCGGCTTCGGAAAAAGCCCCTCGCCAAGCCCGTGGTCCAGCTAAAAATTGACGACCCCGCAAAATAGGGCCCTGCGGGAAACTCCAGGTTTTCCCTTCTGGGGCGTGGCGAAGGCTCAGTGATCGCCGGCAGGGATAACCAGCGCGTCCACCTCGCTGGTAGAAACATCGACTCCGGTCCCCGACGATTGGACGTCTCCCCCGACCAGGATCAGCCGGTTGCCGACCGCTCCAGCGGCAAGTCCATGCCTGCTGACGGGCATAGGCGGCATTACGGACCAAGTATTGCTTGCCGGGTCGTAGGCTTCGACGGACTTGAACGTGGCCATCATGTGTGGGTCCTGAAATTCACCCCCGGCCACATAGATCCGCCCGTTGATCACGGCATATCCGAGAGCGCTGCGCGTCGTGGGCATGCGAGCGCGAGTAGCGCTCCATTTGTCGGTGGCGGGATCGTATTCTTCCACTACGGAAGTATCGGACGCGAGACCAATGAAGGCCGCACCGACACGACCGCCGATCACATAAATCTTGCCATTCACTGAGCCGATGGCCGCGTGGTTGCGCGGGGTTGGCATGGGAGTTCTCTCACGCCAAGAGTTGGTTTCGGGGTTGTATTCCTCCACCGTACCGACACAGATTTGGGGCGTTGTTGGACTCACGGCGATGTCGGTGGAACCAGGAGGGAGGGTTACGCCACCAATTACATAGATTTTGTCTCCCACAGCAGTGGCCACGGGCGAACCACGCTTGGAAGGCATCGGCGCCAGGGCTTTCCACGAATCGGCGGCCGGATCGTACTCCCAGGCGTTGTTGATCGGCACCCACGCTGCAGGACCGGACGTGGGATACACGAATCCGCCGAAGGCATAAATCTTTCCGTGAAATTCCGTGAACGCAACGTGATGGGACGGAAGGGCCATGGGCTTTTTCTTGGTCCAATGATCGCTCGCAGGATCGTATTCGTAGACCAGTCCCTTCGGCTTCCAAACTGGAATAAAGCCGGCGAAGACATACATTTTTCCGCCGGCCGCCGCGCCCAGAATTTCTTCGGCCGGCTCGGGGAATGGCGCGAGCTTCTCCCATTTGGCCTGCGCAAAAGCGGAAGGCGCCGCCGCGCTGAAAGAAAGCACGACTACGACGAATTGCAATCCCGTAAAGGCAAGTTTTTTGAAAGTCATGGTCGGCTCCAGCATCCTCGGATGCGCGGTACTATACAACGGACGCGGGCGCAGTGCATCCTTTGGCGAAATTTTTCGAGCACGGCGTCTCGGAGTTGTCACTCCGGCTTCACCCTGAGACGGGTGATACCTGCAAGGACCACAACCCGCCGACTGAAGTGCGCCACTCATGCGTTCTGCGAACGGATTGCGTTCAGGGTAAAAATGCTATAAAAGTAACTCCATGTTGCTGGTCCGCGCCGCTGCCTTACTGATTCTGGCTTTTTTCAGTGTGATGCCTGGGTGCGCGCAAGTGGAGAATTGTCAACACCGGACGTTGGCAGTCAGTACGGGCAGCTCAGATGGATCTTCCGCCCCTCTGCTCGGCAGTGCCAACTTTGAAGGAATCTTCCGGAGGAAACCGGTACATGTGATTTCCGCCGTCATGAATCGGGAACCTGTCCGGGTTATCCTGCTTCTCGATGTCAGCGGAAGCATGCAGGATTTCTATTCAGGGTATGAAGGTACATCTTCCTTAAATCTTGCCGAAGAGTTGGTGTCCATGATACCGCCGGAGTCTGCCATTGGCTTGGGGTTCTTCCATACGGAGTTTATCCCAGTTCTGCGTCCGACGACGGATCGTGAGAAGGTGAGGAATCAACTCGAAGGACTGCGCTCGCACCCCGGGTCCTTCAGGGGAAAGACGGCGCTCTGGGATGCCGTCCTCGGCGGCGTAAAAATGTTTGATCGCCCGCGTTTGGGTGACGTCATCTACGTGATTACGGACGGCGACGATAACGCCAGCAAAGTTACGATGAATCATGTTTCGCAGCCCTTGGAAGAAGCCGGCGTCCGTCTGTTCGCTTTTGTATTTCAAAAGCCGAAAAGGCCTGGGCAGATTGAATCCGTCAAAGGATTCCTGCAGCAAGTTGTCCGTGACACCGGCGGTGCAATTGTCGTTCAAATGAGCGAGGCTGACGGCTCAGTGAACCTTAGTGCTTCCTTGACTCTATTTGACAAGTCGGGCAAGCTTACGCGCTTCGGATCAGATTTGGAGTCGCAGTCGAAGCAATTGGGCAACTTCTATCGAATAAATATCGAATTGCCGGAAACTTTGAGCAAACCGCAGGAGTGGAAGTTGGAACTGGCGGGGCTTGAAGAACCCCAGCGGAAAAAGATCGCATTGACTTACCCTCACGTGCTGGTGGCTTGTAATTGAACAGCAGTCAGTGCCGTGTGTTCGTTGACAAAGAGTTGCGGCTCCGTTAGTGTAATCACATCGCGATCAATACAAAGAGGAGAATGGAATGGCGCAGGGCGCACCGACGAAAGTAAAGAAGCGCAAGAAATCAGTGATCAAACGGGCCAAGCAGGCCCGCATGCGCGCGGAAATCAATCGCGCCAACACCACTCGCGTGCGCACCATCATGAAGAAGCTGCGCACGGCGATTGCGGCGAAAGATTCCACGTCCGCGGGGACTCTGCTGCGCCCGACCCTGTCCGCGATTGACCACGCGATCAGCAAAGGCGTGCTCGAGGAGAATACCGGGAACCGGTATAAATCGCGGTTGAGCGTGGCCGTGAATGGATTGAGCGCCGCGGCGAAAGCTTAAGCAAACCAATCGTATCAATGAACGCGCCCGGGAAAGAATCCCGGGCGCTTTTTTTTGAAGTGGTTCTAGTGGGACGGGCTTCAGCCTGTCGGGCTTACGGTGCACGTTAACTGACGGAAACCAGACAGGCTGAAGCCTGCCCTACTTTATGAAGCCAGCTGCGTGACCAGGAATTCCATCACCGCGCGCTGATTTGTTCCGCCGGATTTCAAGCGGCTGTCGGCCTCATACAGCGCGGCGAGACCGCTGGTGAGCTGCTTCTTCGGAAATTTTCTCGATTGGCGGACCGCCAGTTCCGCTGCCTCCGAGCGCATCTTGAGGCGGCTGGCGGCTTGCCATCCCACTGTGCCCGCTGGCAATTCCTGCGCTTCGAGAAGTTTTCGGTACATCCAGGCCAGCGCGCCGAGCAACGCCGGCGCGGCTTCTCCTTCTCTCAGCAGACTGTCGAGAAATTCCAGCGCCTGCGCCGGCTGCCGTGCCGCCAGCATGTCCGCCAGATCCCACACTTCATATTTTCGCGCGGAGATTACCAGGAGATCGACGTCCGCTCGCGTGATCGTTCGCCGGTCGCCCGCATACGCGGACAGTTTCTCGAGTTCCGTGCGGATCGCCGCCAGCTCGCCATTGAGAGTGTCGCAAAGCTCATCTGCGGCATCCGGTTCGAGGGTTGCTCCCAATTCCCTGGCAATCTCTTGTGCGATGGGCACGGCAAGACGAGCGCGCTCGTCAGGATCTTCGGAGAGTTCCACTGAAACCGTCAGCATTTTTTCCGAGAATAATTTGGCCAGGCGCATTCGCTGGTCCAGCGCGGCTGCCTCGAACACCAGAATGGTGAACGGCGCGGGATTATTAAAGTAAGCGGAAATTTGCTTCACCAGCGCATCTCGCGAATCGTCACCGAGGCGCTCCCAGGCTTCCACATCGCTGACGAAAATCACTTGCTGCGGCGCGAGCATGGGCGTCGTCTGCGCCTGCCCCAGAATCATGGAAACGTCATCCTCATCGGCGGAAAATTTACGGACGCCCCAATCGCGCGTTCCCTCGGCCACGTAAGCGTCAACGAGTTTGTTGTGGCACAACTGGCGCAAATAGCTGTCGCTGCCCAGCAGGAGAATCGCGGGAATGGGCTTCCCTTTTGCGAGACGGGCCAGGAGTTCGTGCGGCGAAAGAGATGCCATCAGAAGTTCTCCAGAACATCGGAAACGAGGCGCGAAGCGAAATCGCGCGACATCCGTTCGAGCGCAGGTCCCTGCTCGTCAAAGAATTTTGCCGGGTCGGTGGAAATTTCGTAGGGCTCGCGGAAAAGATAGTCGTCGTTCTTGTAGAGCGTTTTCTTCGTTTCACGTTCTTCGAGCCACACCTTCATATGCATGGAAACGAGCATGGTCGTGGCCCGCGCCGTGGTGGCGTTCACCGTCGGAACGGCCGTGGAATTGGCGGTCGTTGTGGGAGTCGTGTCGAACACCGCGGGAGTGGCCTCGAAGCTGGTGATTTCGCCGTGCAGGACCGCGTCGGCGGAGTCTGCGGAAGAAACAATTCGGTACTTGGTGCGGGCGATGAATTCGTGCACGACGGCCTCCGTCATGCGCTGCTCGATGCGATAGCGAGCGGTGTCATTCTTGAGCGCGGGGACCGCGATAACTTTCAGGCCCGGAGGAAGCTGAGAAGCAGTGCCGCCGACGTGGTAGCCGCAGGCGGATAGGAACAGGGCCGCAGTGACGCACAGGCAGAGAGGGAGAATTTCAAATTTGAAATTTGAAATTTGAGATCGATGTCCTGAAATCTGAAATCTGAGCCCTGAAATTTGAGATCGAAGTCCTGAAAGGTGAAATCTAAGTCCTGGAATTTGAAACTTAAGTCCTGAAATTTGAGATCGGAGTCCTGAAATTGGAGGTCGACGTCCTGATATTTGCGATCTGAGCCCTGAAATATGAGATTTAAGTCCTGACCTTTGAGATCGGAGTCTTGAAAATTGGGATTTGAAATTTGAGATGTGGAATTGGAGATTGAGGATTTGAGATTTTAAATTTGAAATATCAAATTTGAGATTTGAGATTTGAAATGGGAAATAAGAGCCGCTTCTCGGCGCTGGCGCCGGCGCGGGCACGTCTATCGCGCTCCTCGTTCGCCGTCTAATGAATTCTGAATTCCCCATGATCCACTACAATTGGGCCTTTCGGCTGCGACTGCATGGCACGCAACGGTCGTCCTGGCGGCGCGCCCTCACTTATGCTTCACGAGGCCAGCAGTTTTTCCGCGATATTCACGGCGGTGGCTGCCGGGACACGCAGATTGTCCGCCGCGCCCCACAGCCAGACACCGGTTTCGATGCCCGGGTCGCGCTCCGGTTGCTTCAACACAGGGCGTGACTCCCCGACGACATTCACATTGGTCGGCGGCTCATCCTTCGTTCGAACTACTCTTAGCCCTGCATTCTGCAGCCGCACAACAAGATCCTCCAGCGCGGGGGCCGTCTTGAATTCCGCATACGCCGCAAACACGTGGGAATAGAACACCGGCGCTTGGGCGAGCATGATGGCCGGCACGGGCGCGCGGGCCGCAAGATACCTGCGGGATTCGCCGGCAATTCTGGCGCGCGCATCGGCCAGCTTCACACCGCTTTCCGGGCCATAGCTGGAAAGCATATTAAACCCAACTTGGGCGTCGAACACGATTTGCGATACAGGCTGGAAGGAGAGGAGTTTCACAACCTGACTTTCCAACTCCTCAATCGCTTCCGGGCCATGCTCCGATACCGGCTGAAGAACCGTGACGATGAGGCGCTCGAGTCCCGCAGGCGCCAGAGCCGCGGAAATGGAAATCGCCGCGTCGGAAGGAGCGGAAGGGACTACGAACAGGCTCTGTGACTCGGCTGGATTGGCATTTACTGCCGGCGAGGCGAGCACTCCGTCGAGCGCGGGGATCCATAGCCTGGCATTCGCGTCCGTCCCGAGTCCTCCGCTCAGGTCGATCACCACCGCTCCGGCGCGGCGCGCTTCCTCGGCGTGGCGCTTTGAAAATTGCGGCGACCCGGTGAAGAATGCGAAGCGCACGCGCTCAAAACTTTCTTCCGTGACCGTTTCAATGATGGCCGGTTCCCCGCCAGCTTCGGTCAACAATCCGGCGACGAATTCCTCGTCGACGAGGCGAATGTCGCTCGCTGGAAAATTCGACTCCTCCAGCCACTGATTTAATTCCTTGCCAAGCAAAGAAGACGCTCCCGCAATGGCCACTCGAACCGCTTCTTTGGGAGAAGTCATGTCTTGGCGGGATGCGAGACCAGGTAATGACGAACCGTGCGGAACAATTGAAGTGTGATGCCGGACGCGACGAAGACGGTCGCAATCACCATCAGCACCACTTCCGAGTACGCCAGAAGCAGCCACACCAGCAGGGCAATCACGACGACAAAGATCGACCTTTGGCGAGCCAATACGGGGATGTCCTTGAAGCTGCGATAGCGAACAGTGCTGGACATCAGGGCCGCATCCCCGATGACTACTATCATCCAGAAGACCGACCAGCGCCAGTCCTCAATCGGTGACTTGATCGCATGCACCGTGGCGGCAATCAGCCCCGCAGCGGCTGGGCAAGGCAGCCCAACGAAATACTTTGAGCCTGTTCCAGGCGCCATGCCTTGAATATTGAACCGGGCAAGGCGCCAGGCGCAGCAAATCACAAACGTGAGCGCCACCCACCAGCCGATCTGGTGCAAACGCCGGATGTCCAGCAAGTCGGTCTCGGCAATTCCGCGCACTCCCCAGGTAAAGGCCAACGCCGCCGGGGCGATCCCAAAGCTGACCATGTCGGCCAGCGAGTCAAATTGTTTGCCGAATTCGCTGCTGGTGTGGGTGGCGCGGGCCACAAAGCCGTCAAAGGAATCGAACAAGATGGCCAGGCCGATAGCCTTGGCCGCATTGTCCAGATCCGTGCCGCCACCCTTGAGCGTGGCCATCACGGCGTAGAAGCCACAAAGCATGTTGGCAACGGTCAGGGAACTGGGCAGCAGGTAGATGCCGCGACGGAGCTTGAGATTCGCTCGCCGGGTGCCGGGAAACCCGAGTTCATGCTGTTCGAAGTCGCTCATTTCCATCGCGCCAGGACGCTGGTGCCTCCGGCTACATGCTGGCCGGGGCGAACCAGAATTTCGGCCCCCTCGGGAAGCCAAATATCCATGCGCGATCCAAAGCGTATCATACCTACGCGCTCGCCTCGAATCACGGAATCACCGACCGCTTTCCAACAAACAATACGGCGGGCGACCCAGCCGGCAATCTGCTTGAAAACCACTTCCCCGCGGTCGCTCTGAACATAGAACGCGTTTTGCTCGTTTTCGGCCGATGCCCGGCCACGCATGGCCGCGTAGAATTTGCCGGTGCGATACTCGATGGCGGTGATGCGTCCCGCTACCGGCGAGCGGTTGACGTGGACGTCGAAGATGGAGAGAAACACGCTGATGCGGCGGCCCGGCTTCGCGTCCCGCGATTCTTCCACGATTTCCATGACGCGCCCGTCGGCCGGGGAAACGATCGTCTCCGGGTCCGCCGGCGGCTTCCTTTCGGGATCGCGAAAAAAGAACATGACAAAGAGACCGAGGAAGAGCAGCGCGCCGCCGGCCCAGTTCCAGTGCCATACCAACGCGACAATGCCCGCCAGCAGCGGCGGCGCGGCAAACTTGTAGCCGTCCTTTATCATTCACGTCCTTGCCAGGAGGAAAAAGCGGGGACACTCCTGATGCGTCCACAATGATTCTATCTCAATTTGGCAAAGCCCGGAGGGTTAGCGCGGAGCAGGATGCTGCAGGCGCTGCGCGATATGGCGCTCCATCGCGTCTTTGACTCGCAGTTTCAATTTTTTGAGGGTAGCTTCTTGCTGAAGGTCTTCCAGATTCAGGTAGGAGGATTGCGAAAGCTGTCTTAGCTTGTTTTCGTATTCCGAATGCAACTGCGCGAGCTTTTGGAACTCTTGGTCATATGTCAGAAGTTGCTCGCGTATCTCCTGGTTCAAGGTCGGCATAGTGTGCCTCCTGAGCAATCCGAATTGTGAATGGGGTGTTACATAGCCAGAAGCTAGCACAAAGCAAAGCACTCGCCAAGTGTAAATCAGCGAAATTTACGGGCCCTGTCAAGTATCCCGCAAGACCAGTTGGATCGCGTCTTCCATGGGGTCACGATAATAGTTCGACCGGCGGCCGCAGACGCGAAATCCCAGCCGCTCATAAAGAGCGATTCCGCCTTTGTTGGAATCGCGGACATCCAAGTAGGCTTGCCGTGCACCCGCGATCCGCGCGCCTTCGAGGGCAACTTTCACCAATTGTGTTGCGACTCCCCGCCGCCTCTGTGCCTTGGCGACGGCCAGGTTCAATACCTCGAATTCGTCTGCGGCAACCCGGCCGATCAGGATTCCCGCGAGGCTTCCGCCCAGTTCCGCCACCCAGGCATTCCCCCGGTTAGCCGACTCCAGCAGGCTCTCTCTTGTCCATATCGACGCTTCCGGGCTTTCCTCCAGGATGGAGAGCCCCGCGGAAACGTCTGAAGCGGACATTCGCCGGACCGTGACGGCTGGGGAGTTCGCGATTTTTTCGCCTGGGGAACTCACTAACCATCCTTCCAGGCGCCTTGCGCATCCGAGCGTCGCACGTAATTTGCATCGAGGTGTACCGAATCGACCAAGTCACCACTCTTTGCTCGTTCATATCCCAAACGCCCGATGGCGGGCGCCAGGGCCGCGGAAACTTGAACGACGCTCGTGCCAGGCAAAACTTCCTGGATGCGAGCGGCAGAGAGCGCTTCCGGGGTCGGGGAGACAAGTTGTAGCGGCAGGGGAGACTTTCCTTTGACCAATTCCAGAAATTCGTCCGGCGAAAAGATGGACTCGTCACTGGCCAGCGCCAGGCCCCCACGGTCCCCTGAAACCTTTTGATAGATTGCCCCGAACAGTTGTCCTCGACGCGCATCGAGAAATGGAGCAATAAAGCGGGCATCGGACGCCCCGGGAGACTCGCCGGCGAGGAATTCCGCGGCAACGGCCTCCAATCCACTGATAGCAGCAATGGGTTTGCGGTGCACTTCCGCCCATGCTTTCACGGCCGTCAAACCGACGCGCAGCCCGGTGAAGGAGCCGGGGCCGGCCGCCACGGCGAATACGTCGACTTGATCAAGACGGAAGTTGGCCTTGTTTTGCAACAGCGCGACATCGCGAAAAAGCCGCGTGGAATATGGCGCCTCTTCGAATCCCGAAATTTCCGCCAGCAGCTGCGCATCGCGCAACAAGGCGGCGCTTCCCATACGAGAGCTCGTATCTACGGCCAGAATCAGCATTTAGCCATTCTAGCGCACCAGGGGCGGAAGCCCACGGCTAGAACTATATAGGAAGAAATCAGCGTATGAGACTTGTAAAAATCTTGTGAAATTTCGTGTGCAATTCAAGGACCAATCTCGAATCAAAATATCGCATAACTTGCTGATTCTAGGAGAAATATCTTGACTTCATACCACGTCTGATCCACTATTCTACTAGCTTACCTCTAGGGGGCTTCCGATCATGGATTATAAGATAGGGGACAAGGTTGTCTATCCGAACCACGGTGTTGGTATGATCGAGCAAATCAATTTCGGGGTATTGAATGGGCGCACGGAAAAGTATTTTATGGTTAAGATTTTAGCGAGCGGGCTCAAGGTCATGGTTCCGGCAACGAACGCGGAATCGGTTGGATTGCGGCACGTAATTCGAAACGGAGAAACGCTCAAGGTTCTGAGCTTTCTCGAAAAGGGCAAGCCGAATTCGCACCACGATTGGAAACACCGGTTCAAAGAGAATTCGGAGCGAATGCGAACCGGCGAACTGATCGAAGTAGCGGCCGTCCTGAAGAGTCTGGTATCACTTAGCCGCACCAAGCCGCTTTCCTTCCGCGAAAAGAAAATGCTGGAACGGGCCAAATTCCTCCTCGTCAGCGAACTCGCCACCGCCAGAAACACCTCCGCCGAAAACATGGAAGACGCACTGGTCAAGTCCCTGGCAAAAGCGCGGCTGCAAATGCCTTTGCCGATCGAGAAGCCCGAAGGCGTTGAATTCTAATTGAGATTCTGATTTCCCGAGATCCAAAAAAGCCTCAAAGGCCATCACGCCTTGGGGCTTTTTCCTTTTCTGCGCGGCGACTTCGGCTCAATCCGCACTTTTCCCCATCCACCTCCTCCGGGAGTCTCGATTCGGAGGATAGCTCCGGCCTGGGCACGGAATGTACATTTTGACGGAAGGGGCCGCGCCTGGCCTTTGACGATCATCTCATTTTTTCCCGGCCTGCCAGGCGATCCGCCCATCAGGCCGTACGGGCGGAGTTTCCTGCGATCCGAAAGAATTGCGGCCTGAACGTCTGCCAGCATTTCGATTTCGCGGACCAGCCCCTCACCGCCTGGAAATTTCCCGCGCCCGCCGGATCCCTTTCGCAGCGCGTAACAGTGGACGCGGACGGGATAAACGTGCTCGAGAACTTCGATCGGAGTATTGAGTGTGTTGGTCATGTGGCTGTGCGTCCCGTGGTTGCCTGGATGGCCCGGGCCTCCGCCCGTTCCCCCGGCAATGGTTTCGTAATAGGCGAATGACTCGCCGCCCTGCCGCGCGTTGATCCCTCCGAACGTCAGGTTGTTCATGGTGCCCTGGCTTGCGGCGGGAATCCGCGAGGGGAGGGCTCGCGCGAGGGCCTTCAGAAGGGTGTCCACAATGCGTTGCGAGGTTTCCACATTTCCTCCGGCAACGGCCGCGGGCGGGAGCGCATTCACGATCGTGCCGGCGGGCGCGATCACCCGGATCGAGCGCATCAGGCCGGACGTGGCCGGGACTTGCTCATCCAGCAGGCAACGAAAAACGTAGAAGACCGCGGATTCCGTGATGGCTGCGACGGCATTGACGCTGCCGGCACATTGCGGAGCGCTTCCCGTAAAATCGACTTGCGCATTTTTTCCGCGAATGCGAATGGTCACGGCGATGCGCTGCGGCGTTTCTGTCACGCCGTCATCGTCCAAAAAATCTTCGGCGCGGTAAACTCCATCGGGAATCGCGGCGATCGTCGCGGCCATCATCCTGGCTGAGTAGTCGAGGAGATGGCGGCCGTAAGCGATCACTTCCCTGCCGCCGTATTTCGCGACGAGGGCCATCAGGCGGCGTTCGCCAATGCGGCACGCGGCGATCTGGGCCGTGAGGTCGCCTTCGCGTTCGCGAGGGGTGCGCACGTTGGCGAGAAGAATGGCCAGGACGTCGCGCGCGATGCGGCCCCGGCGCATGATTTTTACGGGAGGGATGCGCAGGCCTTCTTCAAAAATTTCGCGCGAAAGGCTCATAGAGCCGGCGTGCGTCCCTCCTACGTCGGCGTGATGCGCGCGGTTGGCGATGTAAAACAGCGGCTTGGGGGAACGCGCCGCGAAAACCGGCATCACCAGGGTCAGGTCAGGCAGGTGCGTTCCACCGGCATAGGGGTCGTTCAGCAGCGCAACATCGCCGGGACCAAGTTGGAATGCGCGCAATGCTGCCTGCACGGACATAGGCATCGAGCCTAAATGAACGGGCATGTGGTCGCCCATGGCCAGGACATCGCCACCCGCGTCAAATATGGCGCAGGAGTAGTCGCGCCGCTCCTTGATGTTGGGAGAGAAGGCGGAACGCCGGAGCGCGGCGCCCATTTCTTCCGCGACGGAATGGAAGAGATTTTTGAAAATTTCCAGGCGTATGGGGTCGACACTCATCGGCGCGGCTCCAGGATTAGGTTTCCCATGCGATCGACGCGGCCGGACCAAGCGGGAGGGATCAGCGAAGTCGCGCTGTATTCCGTCACGATGGCCGGGCCGGAGATGCGGTTTCCAGCGCGCAGCAGCGAGCGGTCATAGACTGCCGCCAAATTCCTGCGTCCGTGGAACAGGACCTGAGACTTGGCGACGAGGGCGGGCGCCGAGCTTGGGCCGCCGGGCCTCAACTCCGGTAAAGCGGGTTTCGGCGTGCGGCCTGTGAAGCGCGCACGAATGTTCACCACTTCACACGCGCGAGTGCGATCGGAATAGCCGTAGCGCATTTCGTGAGCGCGATGGAAGGCAGCGATGAAGTTGCCCGTGAATGGCACGGCGAGATCGTATGATTGTCCGGCATAACGCATGTCGAGGGAACGATGAATTTGCACGGCGGTGCTGGAAAATCCCTCGGTGCGCATTTGTTTGCGGCCTTCTTGTTCTAACGTAGCGAATGCTCGCTGAAGTTTTGGCATTGTGGCCGCGGCATTTTCCACTTTGACGCGCACCGTGCGCGACAAATCCTTGGTCACATCGGCACGCAGGATGCCCAGCGCGGAAAGCGCTCCCGGAAAACACGGAACCAGCACGCGCGGAATTTCAAGCGCCTCCGCCAGCTTGCAGGCGTGCAGCGCGCCCGCTCCGCCGAACGCCACGAGCGTGAATTCTCGCGGATCGTGCCCGCGTTCCACTGAGATGACGCGAATGGCTTTCTCCATGACGGCGTTGGCAACGTCGACGATGCCCTGTGCAAACGCTTCGGCTGAAGGCATCGGCCCTCGCGCTCGATTCACGTATCTCCTCGCTCGTGACAAGTCGAGTTTAAAAGCGCCTCCCAGAAGACCCGATTCCGGAATGCGTCCCAGGATGAGATTGGCATCCGTCACTGTCGGTTTCTCGCCGCGCCCGTAGCAAATCGGGCCAGGCTCGGCTCCGGCGCTTTCCGGGCCGACGCGCAAAGCTCCCGCTCGATCGAATCGCGCGATCGATCCGCCACCCGCGCCCACGGTGTGAATATCCAGCATGGGCGCTGCAACAGGCATCCCCGAGACGGCGCTTTCGGAGGTGGTCGCCAGAGCTTCCTCGTTGCCACTGTCCATGAGGGCTACGTCGGTGGAAGTGCCTCCCATGTCAAAGGTAATGATGCGTTCGAATCCGGCAAGTTCGGCGATATACTGCGCGCCAAGCACGCCTCCCGCGGGACCGGACAGAATCGTTCGAACGGGCTCGCGGGCGGCTGCTCCGGCCGAGAGAATCCCGCCGTTCGACTGCATGATTCGGACTCGCGCGACTCTACTTCTGGTATTTGCGGCTCTCGAACGAACCGGGGCGCTCCGCGATTGCGCTTTGGCGATACCTACGATTTCAGAAAGATAGCCGCTCATTACAGGAACGAGATACGCGTTGACGACGGTCGTCGAAGTTCGCTCGAATTCGCGATATTCGGGGAGGATTTCGTGCGAAACGGAAACTGGGAGCCCCGTTGCGGCCAACGCTCGCGCCAATAATTTTTCATGGGTAGGATTTACAAACGAAAAGAGCAGGCAAACGGCGATGGAATCTGCTCCGCTGCGAACCGTTGCGCCCGCTATCCGCGCAATTTCGGTGCGCGAAGGCGCAAGCAGGACTCGGCCATCGGAATCCAGCCTTTCGCGCAGCCCAAGGCACCGCGCCTGCGGAACGAGCGGCTCCGGTTTCTCGAACAGCAGATTGTAAAGTTGCGGGCGCGCTTGCCGCCCTATTTCGAGAACATCTTCGAAGCCTGCGGTTGTCACCAGGACAACTCGTCCGCCTCTTCGCTGAAGAAGTGCGTTCGTCCCAACCGTGGTCCCGCAAATAAGTTCGAGGCCGCCCGAATCCGCAAAAAGTTCCCGGATTCTTCCCAGTGCATGAGCGATCGCGTCGGAAGGTTTCCGGGACGTGGAAGGAACCTTCAGAATTTCAATGCGTCCGCCGCGAAGAAAAACACAATCCGTGAACGTGCCGCCGGTATCAAACGCGATGCGCATGAAATCCGGGATTGTACTGCAAGTTGGCAGTTCGCGGCTGAGAGTTACGGTTTGGGTCAGTTTCCGAGCAGGACTTGGGCAAGCTGGCATCCTATCTGAACAGGCCTGCACCAACTTCTGTTCAAGCAGTTACTAACGGGGCCTTGTGGGACGTCTGGAAATGGGCCTTTACATCGTTTCGCGTAAAGTAAATGAACCACCGGACCCCGACCGCGACGGGGATAAGGCAATATGAGATAGTGCCCGCCTTGATCAGAAAAAGAGTCCACCCAGACGCGCCTCCGTTAGGCATGAACAGAAAACTCACAACCGCGAGGGCACCGCAGACCGCAATAAGACTGCTGAAGACGAGCATCGAGATACGCGCCCAGCGCCATGCTCGCAACAAGCCGACGCCTGTGGCAAAACCCCACGCCGCCATACAGAGAGCTAGGGGGGCAAAGATGTCATGCGCGAAACTCCCGATTTCTCCTTCCGGCCCAAGATTTGGCAAACTGATGCAAATGGATAGTATGGTGCAGATACTGACAGCGATAACAAACACACCGACTTTTTTCAGTTTTTTGGAACACTCCGGCTTGATCTTCGGCTGCAGATTGCGGTCCATCTTGCGCGTGACTCCGTACTCCCGCTCCGCGACGATTGATGTGATCCTCTCCGAATCAGGAAAATGAGGCAATAGTACCTGATCCTATCAGTTATCCATGTCCGACAGTTTCCGATAAGACCAGCCGGCTCAACCGGTCGATGCAACACCCTATAACGAATTGATCTGAAAATACTTCTCCTCGAGAAGCAATCCGTACGGCAGTGTTCCATCAGAACCTAAACAGGGCTTTTGTTTTGATTGATATTGACGCCAGCTAACAAAATCAGCTTCTTAGGCTCCTACAAGAAGGCTTTGACCAGGTGTTGCAACGACCCATTGAGACCACCCCGTTCCTCAGGACTTGGCCAAGTCTCTGCCTTACTCCTTCAAATCGGATTTAGAAATTACAGCAAATGCCGTATTTCCACCGCGCCCCACGATCCTTATTATCCACGGCTTATGCTCAAGCAGTCAGAGCGGTTCCAGTTTTTAGCCCACCAGTTCAACTCGCTGGTAGAAAGATACAATGAGGCGCCGACTCCGGGCTTGGAACAGCGGACGAAATTGCTCCGAGGCATGAAGGTCGTAATCGTCGAAATTGATATGCTAGTTTTGTCTGCTTTGAGGCGAGACAGCGCCACCGCCTGACCAATTCGCAGCCGATGCATGAGAATGCCGCTTCTCGAAAAGTGAAGGGGCCAAAATTCCACATTCTGGTAAGGCCAAAGCAAAAGGAGGCTTTCATGGAGTATGCACGAGGGTCCGGCTCAACTTTGAGTTGGATTTCCAGATGGATGAAAACTTCTCGTTCGTTTCGAGCTGCGTTCGCGGGCGCACTCGTCATCACCTGCGTAGCCGTAGCCTTTGCTCTGCCCACCACACCGGCGGCGAGTGTAAACGTGCGCGTTACACTCGACGACGGCACCAATGGTTCATACGTGAGTGCCAATCAGCTCGCTGGTGGCACCTATACCGATGGTGTGCTGTCGCGTTGCGGAACCGATCGCAGGCAGCAGAATGAACCCACACTGGCCATCGATCCCCGTAATACCAGCGTATGGGCAAGCGGCGCGAATGAATACTGTACGGTACCAACGGCTGGTGACGCGTGGGCGGGTTTCTATCGCAGCACTGACTTCGGCAGCCATTGGACCGACAGCCTGCTTCCCGGTTACAACGGCGACACCTCGAGCGAGGGAACGAGCTCACCACTTGCAAAGTTGGTGGCCGGGGGTGCGGTGGCGGCCGGCGACCCGGTGATGGGCTGGGACGGGAATGGCAACCTTTTCTACATGGGCAATAACTTCAATCGCGGGATAGAAAATGGAGTCTCAGCTCGCTTTCGCGACAACACCGGTGTCATCTGGGTAGCAACTTATGAGCCGTCGAATCCGTCGGAAACGTCGACAGACGGCTCGAAGTATGTGCGCACGGTGATTCTCGCATCGAACACCTTCGGCGAGGGCTCCTTCAACGACAAAACGAATCTCGCGGTTGACCCCGTGACCGGCAACGTCTATGCCGCTTGGTCAGATTTCCACGGCGCGGGCTGCAACGAGATCTTGTTTAGTCGCTCGACGGATCAGGGGGCGAGTTTCAGCAAGCCGATCAAGGTCTCCGGCGGAATCTGTGGCAACCAGGGTCCATCGATTGCCATTGGCCCGAGGGGAGAGGTTTTCATCGGTTGGGAAGCCATGACAGGTGGCGCATTTTCTAAAACACCGGGTGCTGTGACGGGCGTTGGATTCGCCTCCTCCACCAATTTCGGAGATACGTTCAGCAACGCCAAAATCGTCATGACATACGCGCCATTCATATCCGAGCAGTTCTCGGGCAATGGAGCACGAGAGTGTGGTGACGCCCCATTCAACTGCCCGACCGGCTTCACGTTCCCGCGGTTCGATTTGGCTGGCCCATATCTCGCCGCGGACAATGTCAACGGGACGCTGGTCATGGCCTTCCAGGCGGCCCAGGCCTCCGGTCAAGGGCAGATCGTGTTCATGTTTTCCGTCGACGGCGGCAGCACATGGAGCACCCCGGCACTGCTCGCGGCGAGTTTGACCGGGCACCAGTTCTACCCATTCTTGGCCGCATCCGGCGGCCGGGTTAACGCCATCTGGTACGACTCGCAAGGCGATCCGACATACGCTTCTACCAGAGCGCCCTGTAACAATACCAACGGGCAGACCTCTGCGTGCCTGAACGTCCGGTACGCCGAGTCCACGGATGGCGGTAAGACTTGGGGCTCGAGCATCCAGGTGACGAACGCGCCCACGAACCTGAACTTCGAGCAGTTCGGCGGCCGCCTGGTGCCGTTCTTCGGTGACTACATCACCGTCGCAGCTCAAGGGGACATTATCGGAGCCTCGTGGACCGACCAGCGGAACACTGTCGCAGCCGCTGACGCTTCCGCTGATAATGACGGTGCAGACGTGGCTGGCGACCCAGAGACTGGCGGGACCTGCACGAGTTCACTAAGCACCTGCTTCGATCTCACCGGTGGTCTCGACCAAAACATCTACGCAGCAACGATCACACCCTAGGGTGTGAACATTCATCCGCATCTCCGCGCTGAGCATGGGGCGCTCCTTCCGGTAGGGTTGAGGCGATGGCTCAAAACCTACTTCAAAAGGGCGCCCTTTTATAATGCGTTTCTCACGCCCATCCTGTCCGGGTGGGAGGATAAATTCCAGGCTGACAGTGATCCGCTAAGAAACCGAGTGTAAAATGCCCAGTGGACTGGAATGTGGCGGCCATTTTGAAGTGGCGATGGATTTTCACAAGTTACCTTTGTGGTTAATAATTCTGGACTTTGCTAGCCGCAGTTGAGGCAGCGGGCATTGATGCTTTGATTTCAGCAAGAGGAGATGTCATGGAAGGCGCACAGATCGCGCCCTTTCCCAAACGCGCTTCCGTTTCCGATCGCACCGATCAAGGCCGTCGCCATAACCGGGCCGACTCCCGGGATTGTGGTCAGTCGTTGGCAGGCTTCATTTTCTCGAGCTTCTTGCTCCATGACCGCGTCCATCTGCTCGATGCGTGCCGCCAGTTGCTCCAGTTCCAGTTTGAGTTGCGCGAGCAGAACACGAAA
>Ga0210401_10000789_pt1 | contig 38392 bp, 36 predicted proteins | sample IncBWH32MmetaG_FD_150866 | JGI IMG/M metagenome (GOLD analysis project Ga0210401, IMG submission 150866) | Forest soil microbial communities from Barre Woods Harvard Forest LTER site, Petersham, Massachusetts, United States - Inc-BW-H-32-M | ecosystem: Environmental > Terrestrial > Soil >... | reverse complement strand
ACCTGGGCGAACATCTGCTTGAAGTAATGGAACAGCGGCTGCGGCTTGTCCGATAAACATGCCAGCGGCGTGTCGGTGCCCATCGACCCCACGGCCTCGTCGCCGGTTGCGGCCATGGGCTGCATCAGCACGCGCAGATCTTCATCGGTGTAGCCGAAGGCGCGTTGCCGCATGACGATGCTGTCGAGGTCCGATTCGTACACGCGCGGCGGCTCAGGCAGGCTGTCGAGCGTGATCTGGCTCGCCTTCAGCCACTCGCCATAGGGCTGGCGGCTCCAGAGGCGTTCCTTCATCTCTTCGTCGGGAATGATGCGGCGCTCTGTGGTGTCCACCAGCAGCATCTTGCCGGGCTGCAGACGCCCCTTGAACTTCACCTCTTCCGGCTTCACGGGCAGTACGCCGGTTTCAGAAGCCATGATCACCAGGCCGTCATGCGTGACCAGATAACGTCCCGGCCGCAACCCGTTGCGGTCGAGCGTGGCGCCGATCACGCGGCCATCTGTAAAAGCTACGGCCGCCGGGCCATCCCAGGGCTCCATCAGCGAAGCATGATATTCGTAGAACGCCTTTTTCTCGGGCCGCATAGTCATGTCGGCGTCCCAGGCTTCTGGAATCAGCATGGTCATCACGTGCGGCAGGCTTCGGCCGGACAGCGTCAGTAACTCGACGGCGTTATCGAGCGATGCTGTATCGCTACCGCCCGCGGTGATGACCGGAAATACCTTCTTCAGGTCGTCGCCGAACAATTGCGATGCGAGCACTTTCGTCCGTGCGTGCATCCAGTTGACGTTTCCACGAACAGTGTTGATCTCCCCGTTGTGGCACAGGTAGCGGTACGGATGCGCCAGTTGCCAGGAAGGAAACGTGTTGGTGGAGAAACGTTGGTGAACCAGGCACAGGGCGCTGACAGCGTCGGGATCCGTGAGCTCGTTGTAAAACTCCGCGATCTGCGGGGCGAGAAGCAGTCCTTTGTAAATGATGGTGCGCGACGATAGAGAAGGAATGTAGAAGAAGCTTTTGTCCGGTAGATCGGACGCGGCGATTTCCGATTCCGCCCGCTTGCGGACGACATAGAGCTTGCGTTCCAACTCATCCTGCGTCATGCCGGAGGCGCCACGAATGAAGATCTGCTCGATATAAGGCTGCGAGGCTCGCGCCACGCGTCCAATGGCGTCGACATTCACGGGAGTGTCGCGCCATCCGAGAACGGTCAAACCTTCCTCGCGTGCGATCCGCTCCAGAATTCCTTCGGCCAGCAAACGGTGCGATGGCTCGACCGGCAGGAACACCATCCCGACTCCGTAATCGCCAATTGGTGGGAGTGTGAACCCTAGATCGGCGCATTCGCGCGCAAAGAATTTGTGCGGAATCTGGATCAGGATGCCGGCCCCGTCGCCGGTCTCCGGGTCGCAACCGCAAGCGCCGCGGTGCGCGAGGTTAATCAGGATCTGCAGGCCCTTGAGAATGATCTCGTGCGACTGCTCACCCTGAATATTGACCACGAAGCCGATGCCACAGGCGTCGTGTTCGTTTCTCGGGTCGTACAGACCCTGCTCGACTGGGAGGGCGGCCATGCTTGAGTATAGCAATCGCATAATATTAGATCAATAGAAATTTGTATTGACATAATATTAGATATTTTAATATACTGTGAATTACAGTGGACCTCGAACGAGCCAAGCTTTTCAGAGATATAGCCCAAAACCGCAGCTTCAGCAAGGGTGCCAAGCTGAATGGTATCAGTCAGTCGGCAGCCAGCCAGCATTTGCAGGATTTGGAGGACCAGCTAGGCATCCCACTGCTCGATCGCACGAGTCGTCCGCTCACGATGACCGACGGCGGGAAGCTGTATCTCGACTTGTGCCGCGACCTGCTACGACGGCAGGATGAGTTTCAAGCGGCGCTGGAGCGAATGAAAGCGGAAGTGGAGGGCACGGTTCGCGTTGCTTCCATCTACTCGGTCGGGCTGTCAGAGATGTCGCAGCTCGAGCAAGAATTCTCCCGACGGTATCCGGAAGCGCATTTGCAAGTGGAATACTTGCGGCCCGAAAAGGTCTACGAAGCAGTGGTCACCGATCGCGCCGATCTCGGATTGTTGAGCTACCCGGAAGCGACCAAGGAAGTCACGGTGCTTCCCTGGCGGCAGGAAGAGATGGTGGTGGCGGCGTCACCTTATCATGCCTTGGCCGCCAAATCGGAAGTGCGGCCGGAGGACCTGGAAGGGCTCGACTTTGTCGGCTTCGATGAAGACCTGCCCATTCGCCGCGAAATCGACCGCTTTCTGCGCGAGCATCACGTGGAGGTGAATCTGACGCTCCATTTCGACAACCTGCAGATGATCAAAGAAGCGGTGGCTCACGGCGAGGGCGTCAGCATTATGCCGGCGCGCATCATGGAGGAAGAGGTGAAACAGGGGCGCCTGGTACCGATTCCGATTTCGATTTCGAGCCTGCGGTTGTACCGTCCGGTCGGGATAGTGCATCGGCGCAAGAAGCGCTTCCATCGAGCCGGGCAAGCGTTCCTGGATCTGTTGCGGGAGCCGCCGGCGGGATGGAATCCAGCGTTAAGCGAGGCGTGAGCCGTTACGATAAAAGAACATGCGGTTTCTAGGGGCGGTACTACTTTGCTTCGTGTGTGCCAGTCATCTGGCCGCGCAAGGCGATTTTTATCTGAAAGATGGCGACACGGTTGTTTTCTACGGCGATAGCATCACCGATCAACGTTTATATTCGACATTTACCGAGGCGTATGTTCTCACACGATTCCCGAAGCTAAACATCCGCTTTATTCACTCCGGTTGGTCGGGCGACCGGGTTGACGGAGGCGTCGGTGGTCCCATCGATACCCGGCTCAAGCGCGATGTACTCGTTTATCACCCGACGGTTGTCACCATCATGCTCGGAATGAACGACGCCGGCTATCGGCTGTTCGACGACGCATTATTCAAAAGTTACAGGACCGGGTATGAACATATCGTGCAAACCCTGAAAGTGGCCGCGCCGAAACTGCGCCTGACCGCTATCCAGCCCTCGCCTTACGACGATGTGACGCGGCCGCCACAATTTGAAGGCGGCTACAACAATGTGCTCATCAGTTACGGCAAATTCGTGTGCGAGCTTGCCAGCCGCGAGGGGATGCTGTGCGCCGATTTGAACACCAGCGTGGTCACCGCATTGCGCGCAGCAAACCAAGCCGATCCCGCGCTGGCGCAAAAATTAATTCCAGACCGCGTGCATCCCTCAGTCCCCGTTCATCTTCTCATGACCGAGGCACTGTTAAAGGCCTGGAACGCGCCTGCCATTGTGTCCGACGTCGAGATCGATGCCTCCTCGCTAGCAGTGCGAAAGGCGGTCAATACGTCGATCACGGCACTCTCGAACGACAACGGAATCGCATGGACGCAGGTTGACAACTCGCTTCCCATGCCAATCGAGACCTTTCCCTCGGAAGAGCTGGTTCACTTGGCGCTCCACTCCTCGGACTTCATGGACGCTCTGAATCGTGAAACGCTGGCGATCACCGGTCTTGCGCCGGGTCGTAAATACGCGCTCAAGATCGACGGGCAGGCGATCGCCACTCACTCGGCCGGCGAGTGGAGCGCCGGCGTGGACCTGAGTGAAGCAAATACTCCAATGTCTAAGCAAGCCGTGGATGTCCTCCAATTGATTTATCGCCATAATAATCTGCATTGGGCGCGTTGGCACATGATCCAGACTTCGTTCGAGACCGACCAGCCGCCGAGCATGGATCGAGCGATGGCGGCACTCGATACTCTTGATGCTGAAGTCGCTGCCATGGCACGCGCGAAAGCTCAGCCGAAGGCGCATCGCTACGAGTTGGTTGCGGTGGAATAGTGGAAGCTCGACAACGGAAGCACGATGAAAAGGAAACGGTCGGGCCTAATCCGACGGGCGCTGCAGGAATATCCGAAGCGTCGGCATGTCTCTGACTTGGATGAGCAGGACCGGCGAGGCTACGAAGCTCAGCCCCAGAAAAAAGCGGAAATCAAGGCTTGGGAGGGCGCAGCGGTATGGCCGGAAGACTGAACCGAGGCGATGTTCATCTGTGCAATTTCGCCCCACCGGATAAGCAACGACCCGTCCTAATCCTGACTAGAGACAGTGTTGTCGGACATCTTTCGAGTGTAACCGTGGCGCCGATTTCCTCCACGATACGCGACGTGCCTTCGGAAGTCACCCTAGGAATATCCGACGGAATGAAGGGACCCTGTGCCGTCAATCTACACAACGCCGTCACCGTTTCGCAGGACCGCCTGGGTCGGCGGGTGGCCAGCTTGAGTGCCTGGCGAATGCATGAAGTTTCCGCAGCTTTGCGATTCTCGCTCGGGTGCGGCTGACAGGAGTAGGCGGCACTCCAGTTTTCCATCGGATTGTTCACGCAGCCTTGCCGCGGATGCTGAAGTGATAGACCAGCGCGCCGGCGGCAACGGTCAGCGCGGCCACTGCCGAAACGCCGGGACGAAGCTTAAAAGCCAGGATCGTGATCCAAACACCCATGGCGACAAAAAACGCCGGTATTAGCGGATAGGCGAAATTCACGACCCCCAGCTTATGCCAGCCCTGCCGCCGGCGGAAGACAAAAATCGAAGCGACGGACATCACGGCGAAGAAGTTCAGCAGCAGGCCGATGTACATAAGCAGATCGACGAAGGGGCTAATGGTCATGACCATCGTGCAAATGGCCTGCGAGATGATCGCGATGACGGGTGTGTGCCACCGCGGATCGACTCGCGCCGCCGCGGGAAAAAAAGCGCCGTTCTTGGCCATCGCATAATAAACTCGCGGCCCGATGGTGGACATGGCATTCACCGTCGCCAGCAGCGACAGCATCATGGCCGCGCTGAAGAATCCGGCGACAGCAGGACCGAACAAATTGGTGGCGGCGAGTGCGCCGATGGCAACCACACCTTTCATCTTTTCTAGCGGCACGGCGTAAATGAAGACCACATTGAGAAGAATGTAAAGTACCGCGACTAGCGATGTGCCGAAAGCCAACGAAAGTGGCAGCGTTCGAGCCGGTTGCTGCAGTTCTTCGGCCACATAGGTCGCCGCATTCCAGCCGCTATAGCCAAAATAGATGAACAAGAGACTTACGAAGAATTGCAAAAAGATCGGGTTGGAAGAAGTTCGGCTGGCGGTTTGGGCGAAGTTGCCCCAGCTTCCGTCTCCGAACGCGAACCCGGCCACCAGGAAAATCAGAATCACCAGAACCTTTACGGAAGTGAGCACGTTCTGCACTCTCGCCGCGCGGCGTACGCCCAGGCAGTTAAGGATCGCGAACACAGCAATGAGCGCGCAGGCCAGCAGTTGCGGCAATCCGAGCTTGAACTCCCAGGCGCCGGAACCAAAGAAGTGTCGCCCGTTCTCGAGCTTGAACGCGGGATAGAAGTGTCCGAAGTAATCCGAGAATGCCAATGCCGCGGCCGCGATCGGCGCCGAGAAGCCGGCGAAGAACGACACCCAGCCGCTCATGAAGCCCCAGGTTGGACCATAGGCCTGCGTGAGGTAAACGTATTCGCCGCCGGAACTGGGAAAGTTAACGCCCAGCTCGGAGTAGCAGAATGCGCCGGCCAGCGCGCAAACGGCGCCCACGGCCCAGATCAGCAGCACCAATTGAACCGAGCCGAGGTCGCCCGCCAGGAATCCTGTGGTGGTCAGAATTCCAGAACCGATCATATTGGAAACCACCAGCGCCGTAGCACTGACGAGTCCGAGTTGTCGAAGAAGTGTTGTAGTTTGAGTTGTCAATGGCTTTCCGCGGTCGAAAGGCTGGAGCGCACCAGCGACTGTCCACCGTCGCATACATAGATGGCACCGGTGATGTAGGCGGCCGCGTCCGAGCAGAGAAACAGCGCCAGGTCGGCCAGCTCATCTTTGGTTCCAAAGCGCCGTAGCGGAACTGCGTCTTCTATTTTGCGGCGAATTTCGGGAGTCGGCGCCAGCCGCCGCATTCCCTCCGTCTCATCGGTAGGACCAGGCGTGATGCAGTTGGCGCGAATGCCCTCCGGCCCCCATTCGATGGCCAGCGTTCGCGTGAGAAGATCGACGCCGGCCTTGGCGGCGCAGACGTGCGATTGATTCGCAATCGGCATAGATGCATGGGACGCCGAGATGCTGATGATGGTTGCGCCCGGTTTGCGTAGATGCGCGTAGGCGGCCCGGCAAGTGTTGAACGTTCCAAGAAGATCGATATCGATCACCGCCTTGAAGGCGTTGGCGGACATGCCCAGCACCGGCGCGGGAAAATTTCCCGCCGCGCCGCATACTAGAATGTCGATCTCGCCGAATTGGTCGCGAGTTTTTTGAAGCGCCGCTTCGACGGCGGGATAATCGCGCACGTCGAGCGAGGCGGTAGCCGCCGTTCCTCCGGAAGATTGAATGGCGGACGCCGCGGCATCCAGCTTCTCCTGCTTGCGGCCCACCAGCATAACTTTGGCTCCGTGCTCGGCGAACCGTTCCGCCATCCTCTGCCCGATGCCGCTGCCTCCTCCGGTGACGAATGCGGTCTTACCCGCGAGCAGGCGATCCCGGAAGACACTGGCCATCGATCAGCAAATGTACCACACTGCGCTAACGTGCGATTCTCGAAGGATGAATTTCCCACGGATACTGGTCACGATTGCGGTGTTGACGGCGATGTCCGGATGCACTCTCCAGCGCGCACCGGCGCCGGGGCGTCTCGATCAAGCCGGTTTCCAGAAGCTCATTGGAACTCTTACCGACGGCTGGAATTCCAACAACGCGCGCCAGGCGGCCGACTGCTTTACCGATGATGCGATGTTCAGCTCGCCGCCGAATCCTGAGATCCGGAAGGGGCGCCCACAGCTGTTCGAGTTTTTCGGCGGCGAGAAAGGCCGCCCAAAGACCATGTCTATCTTATGGCACCATCTGATCTTCGACCCGGCTTCACAGATCGGCGCCGGCGAATACACCTTCACTTATCGGGTTAGGACTCACGGAATGGTGATTCTTCGCGTCGTGAACGGCAAGATTGCCAACTGGCGGCAATACGAATTCGAGTCGCGGATGAATTGGGAAGAGATGGTCAGCGAGAACCGGTTCTAAATTACAAAACGAAGCCAAGTGTCCGGAATCGGACAGTCTTCGAGAAGGAACTATCTTTGTTTTCAAACGATAACGGCGGTGGGCCGATTGCTGGAGAACGTGTATGATCAACCCGGTCGAAGATCTGCGCTACGCATTTCGAGGCTTGCGCAAGAGCCCGATGTTCACGATCGTAGCGCTGCTATCGCTCGGGTTGGGCATCGGCGCGAACACGGCCATCTTCAGTCTGATGGACCAGGCACTGCTGAGGTCCCTTCCGGTGAAGCACCCCGAGCAACTGGTTTTGTTCAGTGCCAGTGGGCCGAGGCGTGGGCAGGTCAACACCAGCTACGGCGATATTTACACGTTTTCGTACCCGATGTATCGCGATTTTCGCGACGGAAACCGGGTTTTTAGCGGGCTTTTGGCGCGATTTCCGATCAGTTTCAGCATGAGTTGGCACGATCAGACCGAACGGGTCTATGGCGACCTGGTTTCCGGCAATTATTTCGATGTGCTGGGCGTACACGCCGCAATCGGGCGCACATTCACACCCGAAGAGGACCGCAGGCCCGGCGCCAATCCGCTGGTAATCCTGAGTTACGGATACTGGAAGCGGCGTTTCGGCGGGGATCCGGGGGTATTGAATCAGACCATTACGCTCAATGCGCATCCGATGACGATCGTCGGAATCGCGCAGCCTGGTTTCAATGGTGTGGGCGTGGGAGAGGCCCCCGAGGTTTTCGTGCCGATGATGATGCGGAGCCAGATGTCGCCGGACATGAACGACCTGGAGGACCAGCGTTCGATGTGGCTGAATATTTTCGGACGTTTGAAGCCCGGCGTTTCGCGCGAGCAGGGCGAAGCAGCGATGAATACATTCTGGAAGCCGATTCTGGAGGCGGAAGCAAAGGACTTGAATTTCTCGCAGCGGATACGGGAACGGTTTGAAAAACGCCACCTTTCTCTGCTCCCCGGCGGGAAGGGAATATCATCCGCTTCCGCGCAAATCAGTTCGGCAATTGTAGTCCTGATGGGGATGGTCGGATTGCTGCTGCTAATCGCCTGCGCGAACGTGGCGAATCTATTGATAGCGCGCGCATCGGCACGGCAGCGTGAGATCAGCATACGGCTGGCCATGGGCGCGAGCCGGTTCCGGTTGATCCGACAATTGCTGGTGGAAAGCCTTGTGCTGGCCTTGGGCGGCGGCCTTCTGGGGTTGTTGGTCGCGGAATGGACCGGCGAAGCGCTACTGAAGTTTCTGCCATCTGATCCGTCCATGATGGGTATATCGAGCCAGCCGGACGGGCGCGTCCTGTTGTTTGCACTGGCGCTCTCGGTGATGACTGGTGTCATGTTTGGCATCGTCCCAGCGCTGCAGGCCACCAAAACCGATCTGGCTTCAACGCTGAAAGATCAGGCTTCCGGCGTGGTGGGAGGTGGCTTGGGACATCTGCGCCTTCGAAAAAGCCTGGTGGTTACGCAAGTCGCGCTGTCATTAATGTTGCTGATTGGCGCAGGACTGTTCGCTAGAAGTCTCTACAACCTCAAAAACATTGACGCTGGTTTTCATACCGATCATCTGATCTCCTTCGCCGTACAGCCATCGCTGAACGGATACAGTCAGGAGCGGATGCGCAGCCTGTTCGAGCGGCTTCGGGAGAACATCGGGCGTCTGCCCGGCATCCGGACGGCTTCGATGTCCGAAGTGGGGCTGCTTTCCGGAGACAACGAGTCTACCTCGATCGAGATCGAAGGCTATCAAGCGAAAGAGGACGAGGACATGAATGTCTTTCAAGACAAGATTGGGCCCGGCTTCTTCGCTACCCTGGGCATCCCACTCCTGGCGGGCCGCGATTTCACGAATGCGGATGGGCCGAAAGCGCCTCTGACAATTATCGTGAACGAACGTTTTGCGCGGCACTTCTTTGGGGATCAAAACCCGATCGGCCGGAGGATTCACTTTCGCCGTGAAAAGGACAGCCTCGAAATCGTAGGCGTAGTCCGAGACGGAAAAATCGTCGAGCTTCGGGAAAAGCCTCTACGTTGCGTCTATTTGCCTTACGCTCAGAGCCAGGTCCAGTACATGACCTTCTATGCGCGGACCACCCAGGAGCCATCTGTCATGACCCAAACGCTGCGTGAGGAAGTGCGCCGGCAGGATCCCAACCTGCCGATTTTCAATGTAAAGACGATGGAAGACCAGATCGATGAGTCGCTGTTTATGGATCGGTTAGTAGCGGCGTTATCGGCTAGCTTCGGAGCATTGGCGACACTGCTGGCTGCCGTGGGGCTGTACGGAGTAATGGCGTACATGGTTGTGCGCCGCACGCGTGAAATCGGGATTCGGATGGCCCTGGGAGCGGACCGGCGACAGGTGCTGCGGTTAGTGATGAAGGAAGTGGTTGCGGTGGCAGTGGTGGGCATCGGAATCGCGGTGCTGGCTTCGCTGGCGATGGGCCGGCTGATTCAATCACAGCTTTTGGATGTCAGCGCACGTGATCCATGGGTCATGGCCGCCGCCACCCTGACGCTGGCCGTGGTAGCGCTCTTCGCTGGCTTTTTACCGGCGCTACGGGCCACGCGCGTGGATCCACTGACGGCGCTGCGATACGAATGACGCGCCGCTAACGGTTGAGCCAGGGCCGCACGATCCGGTACTCGGGAACAGCCGTCGCCGAAGCCCGGTGGATGCGAACCAGGTCGCGCCGCAAGAGGCGCCGAATTCCGACCTGCACAGCGCTCTTGGACAGGCCGGTAGCATAGGCAATCGCTTGATGGCTGAGTCGCGCGGTCTTCACACGGCGGCCAACGGTCTTGCTCCACAAATGCAGGTACAACAAATAGGCCGAGGGGGCGTGATCGTGTCCAGCAAGGTCGCGCATCAAGACGTCCAGAACATAGTCGTCAATTTTCATCAGCTATAGTATTTATTACTATAGCCAAAAGAATCAGATTGCAACCAGAAAGAAAGTTCCTTACGCTGATGGCATGATCAAATCCGTTAGCGTGGTCAGCATTCCCGTTCGCGACCAAAGCAAAGCGCTCGAATTCTACACGAAAAAGCTGGGCTTCCAAATTCTAACTGACCAGCCTTTTGGCGCCCAGCGCTGGATCGAGCTCTGCGTCCCCGGCTCAGAAACCAAACTAGCTTTGTTCACGCCGCCGGGCCAGGAAAGCCGGATCGGAACATTTTCGAACATCGGCTTCTTCACCGACGACATGGATAAGACCTACCAGACACTGGCCGCGCGCGGCGTCGAATTTGAAAAGCCGCCTAAGAAAGAGTCCTGGGGGACGTCAGCGGTCTTCAAAGACATGGACGGCAACACCTTCGCCTTGTCGTCGAAGTAGCCGGACATCATTTCTCAAGGGCTTCCAAAAACAGCTTGCGCCAGGCGTCGCCGTCCGCATCCACGGCCACCTGCGCGTTAGGACGGCCCGCAATCTGGACCGTTCGCCCGGCTTCGGGAGGGTCCTGCCGGATATCGATGTGGAGATTGATGGTCTTTACAACGGCTGGATGCAGAAGCGCGACGGCCGCAAGAGGGTCCCAGGCATAGAAGAAGCCCGCTTGGATAAATGCACGATCCGTCTCGAGCACCTGGGCTACAACCCTCGCCAGCGGCGAGCGCGCGCCGGACTGGAATTTAGCCAGGAATACGGAGTCAACTGGAACTTTGTTGGTTGCGTCGAGCGGGATGAGGCGGATCGGAACGCCGAACCGAAAGACCATGCGCGCGGCCACAGGATCGACGAAAATGTTCCATTCGGCGGTGGTGTTGTTGGTCTTGAACACGCCGCCATCTCCGAGGTTGCCCGGAACACGCACTGCGCCGCCCATGATCACGATCTCTTCAATCGCGCCCGCGGCCGACGGCTCGCGCTTCAAGGCCTCGGCGAGGTTGGTCAAGGGACCGAGAGCCAGAATCCGCACCGGGCGGGTTTGATCTCTAAGGCGTTCGATCAAATAATCGGCTGCGTGCTTTGATTCCGGAGGCCGCGATGATGCAGGAAGCGTGACGCCGGGAAGGTCATCGGAGATCTTGCGCCACTCGGCGGGAAACTCGGCCTTTCCCTGGAGCGGCGTGCCGCGTCCGGCGAATACCGGAATATCTTTGCGGCCGGCCAGATCAAGTAAACGGACGATGTTCTTCGCGCCGGCATCGGGATGGGCGAGGCCGTTTACCACCGTGATAGCGTCGATGCGGACACTGGGCTGGGATGCGAGAAAAGCGATAGCCATGAGGTCGTCCGTACCCGCGTCGGTATCGATGAGGATGGGATGCTGGGCTTGAGCCGTTAATACAAAACACAAAGGGAAAAAAAAGCGGAGCGGACCCATCAGAAAGGTACAGGATAGCAATAATTGCGTTCACACGAATGTGAACGCGGCACGCAGGAGTGCGTGCGCTACGTCGTTTTGGAAGTCAGAGCTTTGGGATAAACCATCACACCGCTCTCGGAGGCGCGGAAGATTTTGTAGAGGATCTGGTTGGTCGGCAACTGGCTCTCCAGATAATCGACCCCCTCGGCGCTGATGATGAAGCTGCTGCGATCGTCCTGCACGACGAAGCGCTTGGCGCGGAGATACCAAAGCGCGAACAGCAACCGCTCGCGCGGGAACGCCATGATGTTCTCCATGTCCAGCAAGGACAGTGCGCCGAAATCCGGATTCGCGCGCCGCTTGCTGTAGAGCAGGCATAGCACTCCGATGCGGATCTTGGCTTCTGAATCGATGCCATCCGCGAATTCCCTGCCTAGAAAAATGGCGAGCGGCCCTGCAGGAGACACCTGGAACTGCTTGTCGTACTCAGCGCGCTTGGCAGGATCGCGCAGGATCTGATAGGCGTCGCTTAGTACCCGGAATTTTTCCGCATCGCCGGTGGCTTGGTTGTCCGGATGATAGCGCCCAGCGAGTATCCGATAGACCCGTTCGATGGTCTCGATCTCGGCGTGGGGATTAATCTGAAGCAGGTCGTAATAGTTGACGGCGGCTGGCTCGAGCGGCATCCTGCGTACTTATCGGCAGGATCGGGCAGTTGGCAATAGGGTACTACGCTAATTGCGGTAAGGCCTGCTCCAGCGCCTCGACGAAAAAGTACTCGCCCCACATCACCGATTCATCGACGCCCAGTTCCTTGTGCAGGTGATAAACACCGCCTTTAAGAATGCCTTCCCACTTCTTATCTTTCTTGGCAAGATGCTTCTCGCACAGGGTGCGCAGGATGAGAATCGCGGTCGACCAATAGTAGTGGCCCTTCACCGGATCGTGCAACAGCCGGCACAGACGCAGCAGACCGGACGCGGCGATGGCGGCCGAGGAGGTATCAAGCAGCTTGCGGCTTTCAGGGGGCGCGTTGAAATCCCAGGGCGGTACGCCGTCACTGTTGGAGTGAGTGACATAATAGTCGGCACACGACTCGGCGGTTTCGAGGAACCGCGGATCACGGCTATACTCGTAGACGTTCCCAAATCCGTACAACGCCCACGCTAGCCCGCGCGACCAGCAAGAGTCCCCACGATAGCCTTGCTGCGTGGCCTGGCGGAGGAACTCGCCCGTTTCAAGATCGAAGATACCTTCGTGGGCCGTCGAGCCATCACCGCGGACCAGAACGCGCCGTGTGGTCAGGCAATGCCGCAGCGCGATGTCGCGCAATCGGCGGTCAGCCGTTTCGCGCGCCGCGAAAAAGATGATGCCGACGTTCATCATGATGTCGATGAAGAGCGAATTCTCAGCCACGAACGATCGCAAGTATTGACCATTTTCCTGAAAGCGCATGGCCTGTGTCTTGCCGGCCTCGATGATCACGTTCTTGAGCTTGGGATCGTGCGTAACTTGATACCAACGGTAGTAGGTGGGCATGAACAGGAAGCCGAGATCGTGGACATCGCGATCGTGCTTGCGAGCCTCGATGGGCGCGCTGTAGCGAATGGCCTGCTCCTGCCAATACTTGCTGTCATCGCCGTTGTGCGCGGGCCGCTTTTGGAAAAGCCACATCATGCCGGGTAGAAAACCTTCGCACCAGTTGGTCCAGACCGGACCTTCGTGCTTCCAGCGGCCGTTGCTGGTGTACATCGGATAGAAGTCGGGATGGTTTTCGATGAGCTTGCGAACCTGCTGGCGGGCAAAGCGAAACGCTTCGTCGAATTGCTCGCGGTCGGTTTCAAGAAGAAATTGAATCATTAGGCACTGTTCAACGAACTAAACGGCAACCTTGGGCGGCGGCAGGTCTCGGGCGGGGCAGCTCGATTCAAAACCTTGCGCCTTGTGGTGACCATCGCAGAACGGCTTGTTTTCCGACAGGCCGCAGCGGCAGAGCGATATCACCGTCCGTCCGGCGAGCCCAAATTCTTTTCCTTCGGGATCGTGGATCGTAAAATCCCCCTCAATGCGGATCGGTCCGTTGTTGTTTACTGTGATCTTTGTGGAAGCCATCACAGCGATGGTATCAAACCCGGCTCTGAGCGAGATTTGTGAGGGTTTCTTGCAAGCGGGCTGCTAGTTCGGTATCGACGCATCGAATTTCTTCAAGCAACCGATCCATTACGGCCTGGAAAGCCCGCGAAAGTTCAGCGGTGTCGAGTTGTCGAACCAGGGAGCTTTCGAATTGAGCGGTCAGTCCGCTTGGCAATTGATCCACCCCACGGGCGTGGACACCAGGAAGGCCGTGGCGAATCGAAGCCAGGGCAAGCGCGTGGTCGCGGATACCACTGATCATGTATTCGGCTTGCCATAACTTTCGTCTCGCGATGCAACTTCGGGCATGCAGCGCGTACAGCCATCCCCAGCCGATGAGGTCCGAAGGCTGCGGTCGCGGGGTGTGTCGAGGCTCATTCGCCTTCCCGAACATAAGCCGGAACGTCGGCGCCAAGGCTCGAAATTCCGCGGCGCAGACGAAGGCAAGATCCACCTGTAAAGTGCTCGGCAGGAGAAATACTCTGTAAATCCACGCGCCGGCCTTCACGTCCAGATGGTGCAAGGCCAAATGCTGATCGTACATACAAGCCGTCCAGTCGGAGAGCACGTTCGGAAGCTCGGCGGCATCGAAGACGCCAAAAGCGAGGTCAATGTCCGACCACCGGTCTTCGCGCTCTTCCGCAGCCGAACCAGTGATCGCCGCGCCACTAATGCGAGAATCACGGGAGGCGCGATCAAGAAGATCCGAGCGCAGGCGAGCACGTTCTTCTGGCGTGAACATAGGGGCGCGTTCTCAGCTCGATTGCTCGGTGAGGACGCAGATGTCGCGAAGATTGCGGTAATCCTCGGCGAAGTCGAGGCCATAGCCGACCACGAACTCATCCGGGATTTTGAAGCCCACGTAGGCGACGTCCACCGGACGCAGCCGCCGGTCTGGTTTGTCGAGCAGGGTGGCGATGTTCAGCGATTTCGGACGGCGCTGCTTCAGTACGTTCATGAGGTACGTCAGCGTCACGCCGCTGTCGACGATGTCCTCGACCACGAGCACGTGGTGGCCTTCAATGGAAACATCCAGATCCTTAGTAACTTTGACCTGGCCGGAAGTGGTCTTGCCCCGGCCGTAGCTGGAGATGCCGATGAATTCGACGCGCGCGGGCGTTTTGATGGCGCGCGAAAGATCGGCCAGGAACATGAACGCGCCTTTCAGGATCGCGATGAGGTAAATGGGCCCAGCCGGAAAGTCAGTGCTGATCTGTTCACCCATCTCGCGCACGCGGCTTTGAATCTGTTCAGCCGTGAGGAAGACGCGCGGGACTAAAGCCATCGGCTAGTCGGCGGCGGTGCTATGCAGACGAGTACTTCCAGGACCAATGTGAATGTGCGCGGCGGTGGCTTTGCCGGGGATCGCGCGTGTGAAGGCATAGAAGGGGATTTTGCGCGCCTTGAGATAACCGCGCAGCCAGATTCCCTCGGGAGCGTTGGGACTCACAGCCACATCAACGCGGCCGCGGTGATCGAAGCCCAGCGCGCGATGCAAATCGGTCTCTCCTTCGGCGCTGATCGGAAGCGGATGGTCGAACTTCTGTTCGAAGGCCAAGACGAGGGGTTTCAGGTCTTTCGATTCCCGAAACAAACCGTTGCCTTCGTAATGCTCCATGCCGGGGGCGAAGGCATCCGTAAATGCGGCGCTCGTGACCTCATGGATTTCGGCCGCCGTTTTTTCGTACTTCGCCAGGGCGGTCATCTCGGCCATCAGGTTGGCGCGGGTGTGCGCCAGGTTCAGGTTGGTCTGACGGATCGTGAGCTCATCCTGAATCGGCGTGAGCGACGACAGCGGGGCGATGCCATCTGCGACCAGTTTCTTGGCTTGCTCGAGTTTGTGCTGCTGGCGCTCCAAGCGACGCTGCGCGGCGGCAATCATTTCGTCCGTCAATTGCTCGTTGAGCTTGTCCACCTGCAGGTCGCCATACAGAGTGCGCTCAAGGATCACTTCATCCTTGGCATCTTCAAGATTTTGTTGGGATTCTTCGAGACGAACGCTCGGGAGAGCACCCATTTGGACTAAATCAGTGACCCTCTGGAGCTCCTGGTTGGCCAGTTCAATCTGTTTGTTTGCAATCGTTTCAGGAGCATCTGCGGAGCTTTGGCCGAAGACTGTCCAAGCACCAACGGACAAAAATAGAGCTAAGAATTGTCGCATTGGCAATTTCAGTGTACCATACGAGTAGGGAGATTTACCTAGCTATCCGACAGCAAAGTACTACCGCCATTCAGCCCATCGCGTCACCGCTTAGCACCCCTCCTTGGCTCATCGCGGTTCGAGCCGCCGAATCGAAGAAAGCCATCGACATTCGAGTCCTCGATCTGCGTGAGGTCACATCTTTCGCCGACTTTTTCGTGGTCTGCAGCGGATCGAATCCGAAGCAGATCCAAGCCATCTGCGAAGAGATCGGTTCGGAACTGGCCGAGCGGGGCGAGCACCCGGTCAGCGTAGAAGGCTTCGACAATGCTGAATGGGTTCTGGCCGATTATGGCGATTACCTGATCCACGTTTTCTCCGCGAAGGCGCGCACTTATTATGACCTCGAGCGGTTGTGGCGGCACGCGAAGGTGGTAGCGATTCCGGAAGCGTCGTAGAAAACCGCGCAAGAAGCTAACATTTTCCCGCCAATGCCATTTACCTACTGGAGCGGGCCGATTGTTGGCCAATCCGTGAGTCATGTGTGGCAGGGTTATGCGGCGGTGCTTTTCCTTGAGTTCGGGAAGCTGAGCCCGGCCGAATATACGTTGCGCGATGGAAGGCCAGGTGAACCCGTGGTGAGTTCGGTCTAACCACTATGAATGGGTGGGCTGCGTGGAAACTATTTTTGCACGGCCAACAGATTACGACGTCTGACACTGTCTGCGGGCATGTTAATCGATTCATTAAGCGGTTGATTGGCCGGCGGCTACAGACGCTTGCAATTGACGCAGCCTCGCTTTCAACTCGCCTGAGTTTCAGCAACGGGCTAATCCTGACAACAAGCACTCTCGCCGAGCCACCACGCTTGCCTCCACATTGGCTCATCCGGCTACCGAATAGTGGCGGTGATTGGCCAAGCGTGGTTCTGGGTGGCACAAGATCGAGGCATTAGCTCGACCTTTACCCGTAAGATGGGGACATGCTGCCCGCGATCTTTTTCGGTCATGGCAATCCCATGAATGCCGTATGGAACAACCGCTACACCGAAGCGTGGCGGCGGATCGGGCACGAGACTCCTCGACCCCAGGCGATTTTGGCGATCTCGGCGCATTGGTTTGTGCCCGAAACAGGTGTCACAATCACCACGGCGCCCAAAACAATTCACGACTTCGGTGGATTTCCACGAGAGCTTTATCAGGTAGAGTATCCAGCTCCCGGCGATCCGAAACTGGCGCGCCGCGTGCAGCAGATGCTGGCGCCGCTGGCCGTGACGCTTGACGAATCCTGGGGGCTCGATCATGGGACCTGGTCCGTGCTCCGGCATGTTTATCCCAATGCCGATATCCCGGTTGTGCAGCTCAGCATTGACGAAACCCGGCCGGCGTCGTTCCATTTCGAGATCGGAAAGAAGCTCGCGCCGCTGCGGGATGAAAATGTTCTGATCGTGGGCAGTGGCAATTTGATCCATAATCTGCACGCGTACGCCTGGGGGCGTCACATGCCCGATCCCTACGATTGGGCCATTCGTTTCGAAGAAGCCGCGCGCGAGATGCTGCTGGCCGGCGAAAACCAGCCGCTCATCAATTATGAAAAGCTGGGCCGCGACGCGATGCTGTCGATTCCGACGCCGGATCATTACCTGCCCCTGCTGTACGTGATCGCGACCAGGCAAGCGGGCGAAAAGATCATCTTTCCGGTGGAAGGCGTGGATGGCGGATCAATCTCGATGCTGGCCGTGCAGATTGCATAAACAGGTTGGATGACTCAGAACTGGAAATAGACGAACGGCAACGACGCCTCGGTATAGCCGAGCAACTCCACGCTTAACAGAAGCAGCGCGCAGACGGCGCCATAGGCCCAGGCGGGTCCGATCGCAATTCTTTCGAACCAGGCCTTCTTTTCTTCCAGGACAGCGAGCAGCAGCGTGAACAGCGCCAGATCGGTTTGCCATCTCATCAGAAACATGGCTCCGATGTGACCGGTGAACATCTGATGCAGAACGTAGATGCTGTCGTGGAAGTTGATGGCGCGGAAGAAGACCCATCCGATCATTACCAGTACAAACGTCAGAATCGCGCGGACGGGATAAAAAAGCGTCCAGCGATTCTCTTCCGGTGCGCGTTTCAAGCCGAGCATTCGTTCGATACTCAGCAGCCCGCCATGGTAACCGCCCCAGACCACGAAATTCCAGCTGGCGCCGTGCCATAACCCGCCGAGCAGCATGGTGAGCATCAGATTGCGATAGGTCGTCAGGCGGCCGTGCCGGTTTCCGCCCAGCGGAATGTAGAGATAATCGCGCAGCCAGCGCGACAGTGACATATGCCATCGATGCCAGAAGTCCGTGATGCTGGAGGCCAGATAAGGGCGGTGGAAGTTGACTGGGAAGTGAAAGCCGAGCAGCAGCGCCATGCCGATGGCCATGTCGGTGTAGCCGGAGAAATCGAAATAGATCTGGATCCCGAACGCGACTACGCCGGACCAGGCTGTCAGCAGGCCGGGATGTCCGGCGACGTCCTTGAAATAATTGTTGGCGACCTGAGCAAACTGGTCGGCCATCACCATCTTTTTGGCGAGCCCGAGAATCACCAGCAACAGGCCGCGCAGTACTTCGGTGGAATTGGGCGCTTGCCAATGATATAGATCGCCGAAGAATTCGCGGGCGCGGACGATCGGGCCGGCCACCAGTTGCGGGAAGAACGAAATGAAAAGCGCGTAGTCGACGGGATTGACGATCGGTTTCTGTTCGCGGCGATAAACGTCAATGACGTAGGACATGCTCTGGAAAGTGTGAAAGCTGATGCCGAGTGGCAAGATGATGCTGAGCGCGAAGGAGCTTTCCGGCCTGCCCAGCAGGTGCGCGATATTAGCGGCGAAGAAATTGTAGTACTTGAAAAAGCCGAGTAGCCCGAGATTCGCTGAGAGACTCACAATGAGCGCTGTTTTCCGGGAACGCGGCGACTCGGTTCGCGCGATCCAGCGCGCCGCGGTATAGTCGATCACGGTCAAGGCGAGTAGAAGCAGGATGAACTTCGGAATCCAGCTCATATAGAAGAAATAGCTGGCAGCCAGCAGGATGATTCTTCTCCAGGAGCGCGGCGAGGAATAGAAGGCGATCAGGACCACTCCGAGAAACACAAAGAACTGGGGTGTGTTGAACAGCATCGCCGGCTCAGGACTTAGGCGGGCCCAGGACCCGTCGAACCTCAGTGGCCAGTATCCGCGAGAACCGGTTCATTCCTTCGGCGGTCAGGTGCATGGGGTCGGCGAACAGGTCGGTACGCTCGAGCGGGTCGAAGAGATGCTCATCCAGCACGATGACATCCGGTTCGCGGGCGACCTGGCGAATCGCGCTGTTCAGTTTGGGTGGTTGTTCGGGCGGAGGCGTAGGAGCGCGGGGAACTCGCAGGAAGATGAGCTTCGTGCCCGAACCGCGATAGTGATCGAGGATGCGGCCATACCAGTGGTGGAGATAGCGGGTGAGCTGGCCTGCATCTGGCGGTCTCGCTTGAAACAAAACATCTTCGATAACTTTTCGCTGCTGGGGTGTAAAACTGGCCGGATAGTGAGCGACGTTATGCTGCCAATCGATCTCCAAGCCGGCGACGCTATGGTCCGGCCCCTCGTAAGCGTAAAACCATTGCGTAGAATACTTGTTGTATAGACGGACGTTGGCGATGCGCGCCTTGGTGGCTGACAAAAACTCGAGAAAGTCGCGCTTATAGACGTAGCCCTTGAAGAGAATATCCCCGAAAGCCACCCATTTGAATCTGTAATCGTCGAAGGACCACGGATATTCGGTAAGATCGCTGAGCTTGAGGCGGCTGATCAGGTAACGTGTATCGAGCTCCCGGTCGTTGGGGTTCTCGTAGGTATCGGGTTCATTGAAATCGTCCGTCGGAATGACGATCGCGGCGTAGCGGCGCGCGGTGGGGTCAAGTTCCCGGAGCTCATAATACCAGCAGCGAGCCGTCGAGCCACCGAGACCGACGCTGGCGAACCGGTAACCAGTGGCAGGCTGCATATCGTTGGCGACGCGCGGCAGCAGGGCCATGCGCGAATGGCCTACCGCCAGCACTTGATTGCGATCGGGCTTGGGCCGCTTGATCTCGTTTTTCAACTGCATTTCCATGGCGCCCGCGGTGGACTCGGGTTCAAGGATGGAGGGATAGAGGCGCGTATGGAAGATCACGCCCTCGAACGCCACAAAGAAAATCAGCGTGGCGAGGATACGAGGAACGACTTTAATGGAGTTCTCCGCCAACGAACCAATATAGCGTCGAAGAGGGCGGGCAGGCCCCTGTCCAACATGATAGGCTTCGAACATGCGCAAACGATTTCTGCGTGGTGGACTGTCGGGGCTTTTGCTGGCAGGCTTGTCCCTGTCGTGCGCTTTCGCGAAAACCAAGGAGAAGACGCCGGTGCTGAAAGATGAATTTGTTCAGGTGAGTGGTTTACGAATGCACTGCGTAACCGCCGGAAAGGGTCCGCTGATACTGTTTCTACACGGATTCCCGGAGTTCTGGTATGAGTGGAAGAATCAGCTCGCCGAATTCGGCAAGGATCATTTGGCGGTAGCGCCCGATATGCGCGGCTACAACCTCTCCGACAAGCCGGACAGCGAGGAGCAATACCGGATGAGCTACCTGGTGGATGACGTCCTCTCGCTGGCCGATCATTTTTCCCACGGCAAGAAGTTCGTGCTGGTGGCTCACGACTGGGGCGGCGCCGTGGCCTGGGCTTTCGCCATCGCACATCCAGAGCGGCTGGACAAACTGGTGATCGTAAATGCGCCGCATCCGGGCGTGTTCGGACGTCTGTTGGCGTCGGACCCGAAGCAACAGCAGGCCAGCCAATACATGCTGATGTTCCGTAGTCCGCAGGCCGAGCAGACGCTTTCGGCGAACAACTACACGCCGCTGGTGAGCGCAGTGCTTGGCGCGGGACTCCAGAACGGCGCGTTCACCGACGAAGACAAGCAGGCCTACATCAAAGCCTGGTCGCAGCCCGGAGCATTGACCGGGGGCTTGAACTACTATCGCGCCAACGCAGTCGGACCGCCTCCGCCCGGACAAGCTACAGAGCCGGCGTCTTCAGGCAATTTCGGCGCGGACCCAGCGCGGCTCACAGTCAAGGTGCCCACGTTGGTCATCTGGGGAGAAAAGGACACCGCGCTGCTCACTGGGAATCTCGACGGACTGGACCAGTTCGTCCCGCAACTGACCATCAAGCGCATCCCCGAAGGCACGCACTGGGTGATCCACGAGAAGTCCGCCGAAGTAAACGGCTACATTCGGGATTTTATCCGCTAAGCCGGCGTCGACGCGCTATCTTTCGAAATCAGCGGCTCGAGAATGCCGGTGATTTCTTCGAAAATGTAGCTGGGCGAGCGATCGCCGCGGATCTGATAATAGTTCCGGTCCTGGTAATACGCTAGCACTGGGCGCGTGAGCTCGTCGTAGGTGCGAAGCCGGTCTTTCACGACATCTTCCTGGTCGTCCTTGCGCGTGGCAAGCGGCGTGCCGTCGTCGTCGCATACTCCTGGCTTCTTGGGCGGCTGATGCAGCAGGTTGTAAATTCTCCCGCACTTGGGACATTGGCGGCGCGAGGTCATTCGGCCAATCAGAGCATCCATGGGCACGTCGAGATGCAGGATGATGGGCTTGGGCAATCCGCGCTCGGCCACCAAACCATCGAAATACTCGGCCTGCTGCACGGTGCGCGGGTAACCATCGAGGAGAAAACCCCTCTGGCAGTCGGGCTGAGCGACCCGCCGCGCGAGCATTTCGTTGACGAGATCGTCGCCTACCAATCCCCCGCTGGCCATGATGGACCGCGCGGCGTTACCCAGAGCCGTGCCGGCCTGAATCTCACCCCGCAGCATGTCGCCGGTCGAAATCGCCGGTATCCCCAACCAGTTTGTGATCAGCCGCGCCTGCGTCCCTTTGCCGCTGCCTGGCGGTCCAAAGAGCAGAAGGACCACGCTACTTTCCCCTCATCAATATACGGAAACCCCTTGTTAAGATACTGGAACACGGGAAAACGGTCAAGCTGTTAAAATCAGCAGGACTCCCATGACGAGACTAGTACTATTCTGCATTATTTACGCCGGCTCGTGCTGTCGTGCCGCGGATCTCGAGCTGAAAGCGACGCCGCAGACCGTAGTTTGGGGCTATTATTCCGCGGCGGCGAAGCCCGCGTTGCGTATTCATTCCGGCGACACGGTGAGGATCGAGACCATGTCCACCGGGAGCCCGGCGCAGTTCGAAGCGGCCGGCGTACCGCCCAGTCAGATTTCAGAAGCCTTTCGGAACATCTTTAAAGAGGTGACCGATCGAGGGCCGGGGCGGCACATTCTCACTGGGCCGGTCTACGTGGAAGGGGCCGACCCTGGAGACGTGCTGGAAGTTCGCATTCGAAAGATCGAACTGGCGTCGCCATTCGCGTACAACGGATTTCGCCCCGGCTTCGGATTTCTTCAGGACGAGTTCCCTTATGAGCGGACCAAGATCATTCCACTCGACCGGGCTCGCATGCTGGCGCACTTCAGCGATTCCATCGAGATTCCGATCAAGCCCTTCTTCGGCAGCATGGGCGTAGCGCCACCCGAGGTGAATGGCCGGATCAGCAGCGCTCCGCCGTGGGTCCACGCCGGCAACATCGACAATCGCGAAATGGTGGAAGGAACGACGCTTTTCATCCCCGTACATGTCAAAGGCGCGCTATTCGAGGTGGGCGACGGCCACGCCGGGCAAGGCAACGGCGAGGTGGATATCACTGCCATGGAAACGCAGCTCACCGGAACTTTTGAGTTCATCGTCCGCAAAGACATGCGGCTGAAATGGCCGCGCGCCGAGACGCCGGCGTATTACATCAGCATGGGCTTCCACGAAGATCTGACGGAGGCAACCCGGATCGCGATTCATGAAGCGATCGATTTCCTGGTCAACGAGAAGCATCTGAGCCGCGACGAAGCGTACATGCTGGCGAGTGTTGGCGTGGATTTTTGCGTGACGCAACTAGTAGATGGAAATAAGGGCGTGCACGCCATGATCCCCAAGAGCATTTTCGTGCGAAGTCAGCGCTGACGGGCCCCTGATAATACTTTTCGCGCCGTTTCGACGCCGCAGACCGGCAGCTTGGGATCGTTGAGCAGGCCGATCTGCATCAAGACCGACGCCTGGTCCCAATAAATGTGCTCGTGCGCCAGCTTGCCGTCGCGAAAGTGGACAATCGCGACCAGCGGCACTTCGACGCGCTTGTGGGTCGGCGCGACGCCCGGCAGCATCCAGGGCATTTCCATGGTATGGGTGAAGGAGAAGATCATCTCGTCGACCAGTTGATCTTTGCCGACAGTGCGAGACACCGGCGTCAATGTTGTATCCGGCGGCATCTTGGGAATAAAGTCCGATGAATAGAAGCGCCGCAGGGCGTCTTTGCCGTAGGCCCCGGTCATCACGGGAATGTGATTGACGTACGCGTCCTCGACCATGGTGTCGAGGGTGGCTTCGGTGTCGCGGGTGCCAAACTCGTGCTCGGTGTGTTTTTCCCAGAGCGCGCTGAGATCCAGATTGTCCATGAGGCTTATGGTACTCCGCTCGGAAAAAGCGGTGCCGAGTGCCGAACCGTCGGGTACCTACTGTCGCGTTACTGTTCCTGTGACCTTGTACACGATCGGAGACTCGCCATTTAGGTTGCCGTTGGTGCCTACCTGATAAGTGCCGGTAATACTATTGTTGCCCGATCCGGTGAATTGCATATTCAGCCACTTCACCTGGACATTCGGAAAGCCTGCAATGCTTCCTGATGCCAGGATGGTAGCGTTCCAGGTGCCGGTGGTGGGGTCGTAAGTGCCCGTACCATTGGGAATCGCCGGCCGATCGCCGGTAAGCGTGATGGTTTGGGTAGCCGCAGCCGCATTAATACCGCCCCCCGTTGGCGAAGACGTTGTGAAATGGACAGTCGCCATCTGCCCGCCGAGACCGACGTAGGGGTCACTGGAGAACGTATCGGTGATCACGGTGAAAGTTATAATCAGCGTTCCGGAGGTCGGAAATAACGTTACCGGAGACGTGCAGTTCACGGTGGCTTGATGCAGTCCTGATTGAGGATGGACGTAATCGGCCGTTTTAATCGTATTGTGGAACGGGAATAAATGATCGTCATCCCACGGTATGAGGGTCACCGTGATTTGACCGGGGACGCCGCAAACGCGAGTAAACGTGGCCCCATCACCGTCATTCTGGTCGAAGGTCGTAAAGTTTACGTCTCGTTCGGCATCCATGTTCGTGGTCGCATTGGCCGCATCCGTGCCGGCGCCGACCTGAAAAGGAGCGATGCAGCCGGAAAGGCAGCCCGTCTTGTCATCCTTGTCCCAAAAGCGGTGGACGGGTGTAGTGCCGAAAGGCAAATCCGCGTCGGAAGAACCCTTGGCCGAGAATGTCACGGTGGTTCCCACTGGCACGGTGATCGAATCCATGGGATTGGCGCAGGCTCCTCCGCCCGTTTGCGTGGGATTGACGATCGTTCCATCGGCGAGTGTGACGGGAAGGATATGATTATCCGCAACCGGGTGATAGTACCGGTCGAGCACTTTCCTCCAGCCGGTATCGTTCGGAAACAAAAAGTTGGGCGACTGGGGCAGCGGCCAGACGATGGAGAGTCCGTTACCCGGCAGATCGAAGTCGACGCCCGTTTCCGGATCGCGGGCCTTCATCGGCAACTGATCGGCATTCACGCCATAGTGTGCAAAAGGCGTAGTTCCATCGAAGGTCCGGGTATACGGAAGATCGTAGGGCTGGTTGGGGAAATCTCCGTTGTAGTAAAAGCCTGCCGTCAATCCCATAGCGTTCTTGGGCAGGAGGCCGTCCGCTCCGAGACCAACATTAATCATTCGCCGCGAAGGGAAATAAATATGGAGTCCATGCGCGTTGGGATGATTGGCCCCATGCGATTCAAGAACGACCACGCGGTTAGCGACTGCATCGAGAATGCTTGCAACCGGGCTCAGGAGGCAATTGGGAACCCCGGAGGTCTGCATCTTCTTGGCGAAATCGTAAAGGTCAATGAAGTTGTTGTCCCAAAATTTCTCGGCCGCAGTGACTTGGTTCCGGGTAAGGATTTGGACATTGTCACTGGGATCGTCGCGGCCCTGAAAGAGGCTCATGCCGGGAGCCAGCAGATCGGACCAGGCGCGGATATTCACGCTCAGGTCGTTGACTTTCGTTAGATCCGATACCGAAACAGTGTAACCCTGTTGGATCGAGGCGGATGGGCTGCCGCTGGTGTTCGCGACATATTGGTTGAAAATATCGGTGATGGACTGCAGGGCGTTCCAATTTGGATTCGCCGCCAGGTCTTGGGCCAGGCTTTCATAGGGAAAATCGGTGGCCCAAGTGATTTCCTCCGACGCTAGCATGTAATTCGCATAAGGCTTCAGCTGATGAGCGACTTCCACCCCCGCCATCAGGCAAGCATCAAAAACAATCCAATCGAAATTTTGACCATTCAATGCCGTGGACAGCTCGCCCATATAGAGCGTGTCAACCTGCTGCCGCGTACCCGTCGGAAATGTCTCGTCAGGACCGAAACCCTTCCATCCGCCGCCGTGACTGCTCAGTATCAGACCATAATGAGCGGCCGGATAATTTTGTTGGCCCCAAGCGATGAACGCGCTGAGTTCATTGGGGTCGCCCATGTCCCGCTCGCCGATGTCTGTAAGGCCGGGATTAATCAGATTCACTGAAGGCGCGGTCGCGGTACCGGGGATATAGGAGTTACAGGCTACTGCCGCGGCGGCGGGACTCAGGAGGCCGCGATAAGTGGTCGACATTCCGGAGACGGGATCCGGCATGTTTTTCAGATCCAGCATGACGACGAAATTGACATTCGCGGTCGAGCCGCCCGCCTGTTGAAGGCGGCAGATCTTTCGAACGAACCAGCCCTCCAGATTGTTGTCGGCGCTCATGTAGGCCAGCACTGTCCAGCTGGCCGGAGCGACCGCCGCCTGAGCGCGTGTGCCTCCCGGGGAAATCTGGCCGGGAGCGGCCGGCGGAGCAATCGGCACAACCGCCAGATTCTGTTGGCCAGGCGTAGGCCCAAGACTCGAAGGGCCGCCCAACGGATTGAAGTCGCCGACAGTATCGGAATCAGATGAAAATGGGTCCCGCCCGATCGAGTCGCCGGGGTCGACGAAACGCCGCACTTCGAGTCGATCCGAGCCAATGTTGTCGTGCAACAGGACCGATCCCATGGTCCAAATGCCGGCGGCAACCGCGTCCAGATGAGCCTGGCCGGGAGCGTAGGTCACACTAGAGCGCGCCCAGTCGATGAAATCGACGATGGTTCCCGGAGAGTAGAGGGCCGCTTCGTCGGAATCCACGCTCCAGTACGGAGTGCCAGCCGCGTCGCCCGTATAGTAGTCACCCGAATTGCTCGTGAAATCCAGGCTGTTGTTGCCGGATGCAAAATGCACCACCAGGTACGCGCCGGCAGGTAGGAGCACGGACGGCAACGCCCGCGCCCTCGCGCCGTTCACGCCGTCCGACGCAGTAACCGACCAGCCCGTCAAATCCACAGGATTGGAGCCCGCATTGAACAACTCGAGCCACTGGTTGTTGCGGAACGCATCCTGGCTATTGGGATCGTTATAAAACAGAACTTCGTTGATCTTAACTTGGGCGTCAAGAGTCAACGCCAGGCATGCCAGCAACAGGAAGCGGACCATGGTCTCCTCCGGAGGATGAACTTGGGATTTAATTTTTGGGACGGCTTGTGGCTAGTATGAGGGCGGTTTTCGATTTTAGAAATAGTACCGGAGATTCATATTGGCTTTTTGCATGCCAGGGTCAGGCCATCTCGTATCGGCAGCATACTGATCCATACCCGGTCATCGTTACGCAGACTTTCGTTGAAGGTCCGTATTGCGCGCGTGTCGGAATCGTTCACCGATGGATCGATTACTTTTCCGTCCCACAGCACGTTGTCCACAGCGATCAATCCTCCCGGACGAACCAGCACCAAGGCGCGCTCATAGTAGTTGATGTAATTCCCCTTGTCGGCATCGATGAAGGCGAAGTCGAACCGGCCGCCCTGTCCTTGCGCGATGAGATCATCCAGCGTCTTCAAGGCCGGGCCGAGCCGTAAATCGATCTTGCGCTCGACACCCGCCTCGCGCCAGTAGCCCCGCGCGATGGACGTCCATTCCTCGCTGATGTCGCAGGCTATGACACGGCCGTCGTCTGGAAGCGCCAGAGCCACCGCCAGCGAGCTATAGCCGGTGAACACGCCGATCTCGAGAGTCTTTCGCGCCGCGAGCAGATGAATGAGCAAGGCCATGAACTGCCCCTGCTCCGCCGAGATCTGCATGTCGCCAAGGGGGTGGCTGGAAGTTTCGTGGCGAAGGCGGCGCAGAATCTCCGGTTCTCGGACGGTCACGCGCCCGATATAGTCCAACAATTCGTCGTTAATATTGGTGTCGCCGGTCGCCATAACAACTATTGAAACACCGGCGAGAGGCGGGAGAGAGACGCTGATCTATCGGCCCGACAAAAACGAAAACGCCGTTAGTCCCAGCGACACAATGAATGCCAGCGCGAGGAGCAGCGAGTATCCGTTGCTTGCCGCTCCGGAAGAAGCAGCCTCGCCGCAGCTATAGCAGACCCTTTCGTTCTTGGCCAGGATTCCGTTGCATTGGAGGCATCGAGTCATGTCCAATTAAACCGCGAATTCATTTTTCAAACCATCACCCTTAAGCACCATTTTGTGGCTCGGGTTTTCATCGGAGTACCGCGGCGTCGAGCGTGGGAGTACGCTAGTTCGCCAGGTTTGCGTTACTGGCGCGAGCGGAGTACCGAAAAACGCACGTAGCCTCCCAAGACCTAGTGCCTCCCGGACGCGAGGCCCAGTACCGCGCCAGGCAGGGCTCCATCAAGATGTATGATTTCCTCGCCCGCCGCCACTACAGCCCGCGTTGTAACATAGGCTCTGAAATGATTACCGACACTGAGCGCCAAAAAGCGGTAGATCTGCTTAACCGCAGCCGGCAGGCCTTGCTTGAGGCGGTGGATGGCGTGACGGAACAGCAGGCCCGCTGGAAACCGGCGCCGGAGCGATGGTCCATTCTCGAATATGTGGAGCATCTCGCTGTTTCCGATGACGCGCTGGTTGCACTGGTGGAGCGGTCGCTTCAATCACCCGCGAAGCCAGAGACCAAAGAGGAGCGCCACGCTCGAGAGCAGAAAATTCGTGAGACACCGATGCCTCGCGGGGTGAACCGCGCCCCTGAGATGCTGAAGCCGAATGCGCGGTTCGGATCTTTGGCCGAGGCGGTGGCGGCGTTCAGAGAAGCACGCGCGCGCACCATGGAGTTTACTCAGAACACCCAAGCAGACCTGCGATCGCATTTTGCGCCGCATGCGGTGCTGGGACCCTTGGATGGCTATCAATGGCTGGTCGGAAATGCGCGCCACGCCGAGAGCCATGCCGGCCACATCCGCGAGATTCGAAGCTTGGACGGCTTTCCGCCCGCTTAACAGCCGATGCTCCGGCTTGCGCGCCCTCTCACGATTGCGGTCGCCAATTATGGCTTGACCAGACCGCTGAAGGACGGCAGTATCCCGTGCGGCCACCTGAGGCTGGAGCATGTAACGATCGATTCTGCTGTCGCAGGCATGCGGCGCATGGTCCGCGATCTCGAATTCGACATCTGCGAGATGGCCTTCACCACCTATCTCTGCGCTAAAGCATACGGACGGCCGATCACCGCGATTCCGGTGTTCATCACCAGAAACTTCCACCACTGGGCCACCTTCTACAACGTAAAATCCGATATCGAGGAACCGAAAGATCTGGAGCACCGGGTGGTGGCCGTAAATCGCGGCTACACCGTCACTACTGGAACCTGGGCGCGTGGGATTCTTCAAAGCGAGTACGGTGTGGATCTTCGCAAGATTCTTTGGGCGCCCACGAATGATGAACACGTAGCCGAGTTCCGCGCTCCGGCAAACGTGGACTACCGGTTTCAGGGAAAAACGATGGCCGAGCTGTTCGCTTCAGGCGCGATCGACGCGGCGGTTGGCGACATCAAGATCAATTCTCCAGGAATCAAACCGCTGATCCCGAACGCCACCGAGGCCGGCTTCAAGTATTTCCGAAAGACCGGCATCTATCCGATCAATCACACGGTCGTGATCGCGGATGCGGTTCTCGAGGCCCATCCCTGGGTAGCTGAAGAGCTTTTTCTCGCGTTCAGCGCCGCCAAATGCGCCTATCTGGCGCGCTTGCGCGCAGGCACAGAGCTGACAGCGGCGGATCATGCGGCCGTAGAACTATCTCGAGTAGTTGGAGACGATCCGTTTCCGTTCGGCGTGGAAGCGAACCGAAAGCCAGTAGAGACGCTGGTGCGCTTTGCTGTCGATCAGCAAATCATCCCGAAGCCGTACGCTCCCAAAGATCTGTTTGCGCCCAGCACCCTGAATCTGGAATAGCTATCCTTATCGGAAGAGGAGAATCCGCCACGTGAGCACCGCCGCCGCTACGCTGAAGCAAGTTAGAGTCTCGATGATGAACGCCATCCACGATCTGCCATTGTTGGTCGCGCGGGACGAAGGCTACTTCCGCGACGAGGGACTGGACGTCGAAATCCTGAAGACTCCAGGCACCGCGCAGCGCGAGTCCGACCATCAGGCCCTGCGCTCCAACATCTTCGAGCGCACCATGGAATCGCTCTACGAGCAAGGCAAGTGCGACCAGTTTCGGATGTGCGAGTGGGGGATCATGAAGCGTGCGGTGGAGTCGAACGTGGAATCCGGACATCGGCCGGCCAAGATTGTGGCGCTCGGTTCGGCGATGTCATCCTTTGCGATTGTCACTCACCCCAAGAAGGGCATTTACGAGCCGGAGCAGCTCAAGAACAAGCCGGTCGCCGTCAGCCCTTTCAATGGTTCACATTTCACCACGCTGAAAATGCTGGAAGGCTTTTTGAACCGGGATCAGATCCAATGGGTCAATGCCGGCACGCACAAAGAGCGTCTGGAGGCATTGATCAAAGGCGATGTGGAAGCGGCCAGCCTCATGGAGCCGTGGATCAGTGTGGCCGAAAAACAAGGGTGCCGCGTGCTCATCGAATCGCGCTCGACCCGAAGCGAGGCGGCCGGCGATGAGCTGGATGGTCCGACGTTGGCCAAGATGTTTCGCGCCGAAGCTGAAGCGGCCGAAGCGATTCAGAAAGATCCGGGACGCTATGCGCGTTACCTGATCGAGGAAGCCGGGGGACTTTTGAATTCCGACGACCTGAATCTGCACCGCATTCTCAATGCCCCGCCCGAGCCCTACACGCGCGAGCGCTTCGACCATACTTATCAGTGGACCTTGAGCTGGGGTCTGGTCGCCCCCGGCGCGACATATGAAAATACGGTCGATAATCGCGCGTGGCAGTAGCGGGTAGGTATAAGTTTGGCAGTTAAACGACCGCCCGGCGGCACCTGGCGCGAAAGGCTCACTATTCCCGCGATCGCCGCGCCGATGTTCCTGGTCTCAGGGCCGGATCTGGTGGTCGAGACCTGCCGATCCGGTATCATGGGCACTTTCCCGGCGCTCAATCAGAGGACCAGTGAAGGGTACACGGCTTGGCTCGATGAGATTCAGGAACGGCTCGACCGGATTGAGGACGAGACGGGAATCACTCCGAGCCCGTTCGGCGTCAACCTGATCGTCCACAAGACCAACGCACGCCTCGCTCGCGATCTCGAAGTAACCGTTCAGCATCGGGTGCCGGTCGTGATCACATCACTCGGCGCGGTGCGTGATGTTGTCGACGCCATCCATTCCTATGGCGGCCTGGTCTTCCATGATGTCATCAATCTTCATCATGCGAACAAAGCCGCTGGTGCGGGCGTGGATGGGCTGATCGCAGTCTGCGCGGGAGCGGGTGGACATGCCGGCCTGCTGAATCCCTTCGCATTCATCGCGGAGATCCGCCAGTTCTTCGACAAGATCGTGATTCTTTCCGGGGCTATTACGCATGGCCGTCAAATCGCCGCGGCTCAGTTGCTGGGCGCCGACCTCGCGTATCTTGGCACGCGCTTTATCAATACGCTCGAATCCCTCGCATCCGCCGGCCACAAAGAGATGATTCTAGCGTCCACTGCGAAGGACATTGTGTACACACCCGCCATCAGCGGCGTGCACGCGAATTTTCTGCGCGCGAGCGTCACTGCCGCTGGAGCCGACCCGCACAATCTGCAATCGTCCGTCCAGCTGACCATCTCCGCGGAGGGCGAGGCGAAAGCTTGGAAAGATGTCTGGTCGGCGGGGCAAGGAGTCGGCGATATTCACGATATTCCTTCGGCGGCCGACCTCTGCCGGCGCCTGGTGGCGGAATATCGCGAGGCGATAGCAGGACTAAACTCCGTCCGGCTGCCGCAACCCCTGTAGCGCGACGGCCCTGACGCAGAGCTTCAATCCGCGCTTCGTGCGGAACTCGACTCTCCGAAGACTCTGTCGTGTAGCCGGCTGTACACGCGTCGCGAATTACCCTCAAAGATCTTCCACTTGTCTTTATCGCTCAGCCGGGCGACCGCGTCGATGTAGCGCTTGGTGTCGTCAAAATTATGGCCGGTCTCCGGGTCGATGCCTTTCACGGCGCCGACCATCTCGGAGGCAAAAAGAATGTTGTCAATCGGGATGACCTTGAGCAGCAACTCGATCCCGGGCAGGTGATACACACAGGTATCGAAGAAGACATTGTGGAGTAGTAGCTCGCCGAGAGGCGGCCGCTTCAAATCCTGCGCCAGCCCACGATAGCGCCCCCAATGATACGGCACCGCGCCGCCGCCATGCGGGATGACGAACTTCAGCGTCGGGAAATCCTTGAAAAGGTCGGAGGTCAAAAACTGCATGAATGCGGTGGTGTCGGCGTTGATATAGTGCGCGCCAGTGGCGTGAAAGTTCGGATTGCAGGAGGCGCTCACGTGCACCATGGCCGGGACGTCGAGTTCGACCATCTTTTCGTAGATCGGATACCACCAGCGATCAGTCAGCGGCGGATCGGTCCAGTGGCCGCCCGAGGGATCGGGATTGAGATTGCATCCCACGAAGTCGAGCTCTTTGACGCAGCGCTCCAGCTCGCCGATGCAATTCGCCGGAGGCACGCCGGGCGATTGAGGCAATTGGCAGACACCGACAAAATTGTCGGGATAGAGATTGCATACGCGGTAGATCAGATCATTGCAAACCTGCGACCAGCGCAGGCTGGTAGTGGCGTTGCCCAGATGATGCCCCATGGCGGAGGCACGTGGAGAGAAGATCGTGACGTCGGTGCCGCGCTCGCGCTGGAATTTGAGCTGCGCTTTTTCCAGGCTCTGACGGATCTGATCGTCACTGATGGTCAGTTTTGCGGCGAAAGCATCGTCCGGATTAGCAAGTTGACTCTTTCGCCAAGCTTCCAGTTCGGGCGGCGCAGTGGTGTAATGCCCATGACAATCGAGGATCATGTTGCCGCCGCGCGGCCCTCTAGAAAGGCCGATTCACGCACCATGGTCGGATGCTAGCAAGCGCGCTGCGTTTCAGTCAAACGGCGCTGGATCTGACGTCGATCAGCTCCAAGGGATAGCCCCGTTCCCGCCAACCTTCGATGCCGCCCGCTAGCGGCCGCACGCGGATCACTCCTTTGCGGAGTAGTTGCAGCGCCGCCCGGGCGCTGGAGGCTTCGTTTGGTCAAGAACAGTAGAGGATTACGTCTTTCTCGCGGGGAATTTCTTGCTCGCGGGCCTCCAGTTCGTCCAAGTCGATCCAGATCGCACCCGGCACCTTGGAGTTATCATGTATGACTTCGAGCGCGCGCCGCAGGTCCACGACCGCCAGATCTTCACCAGATTCGATCATTTTCAAGAGCTCTTCCGGCGTCACCCGATCGATGCGCAGTTCGCGTATGAAACGCTGGCGCTGATAATATTTCCAGACGATGTAGCCCGCCAGCAAAATGATTAGCACCAGAACCAGCCAGGAGCCCATTCGTCCGACGTACTCGGCCGCGTCCTCTAGTTGATTGCGAAACAGGTATCCGACCGCGAGAGATGATCCGCTCCAGGCGATCACGCCGGCAATATCGGCCGCCAGGAACTTCAGCAGCGGCATGCGGGTGAGTCCCGCCATGGGAGCGGCAGCAGTGTTAAGACCGGGAACGAATTTTGCAAACACCAACGCTAACGCGCCGAACTTCCGGAAAACGGTTTGGATATTGCTTACACAGGAATCGGGCTCCAGCGATATCCGGCACAGGAGATTGAGAATCGAGTGGCCACGCACGCGACCGAGTCGGAACCACATCAGGTCGCTCGCTAGTGCCGCGGAGAGAGCGACAGCCAGGGCCCCCGTGAAAGAGAAATTGCCCAGGCCAACGAGCGCCCCCATGGCCAGCATCATGGGTATGGCGGGGACGGGCAACCCGGCTTGCTCGGCCAAGACGTTGGCGAAGAGTACCCAGTAGCCGTGCCGGAGCAAGAATGGGATGATGCCGTGCATTACTTAGATTGTAGATGCGTGGGGAGGGGCTGATGATTCAGAGCGGCGCGCGGCTTAGGCTGGTGATGAAGAAACCGACTCCAGGGACATTCTTCTGGCTCAACCGGTCATCATTGGTGATGAAGAGGTCGGCTTCAGCCGATACCGCGCAAGCCAATTGAATGGCGTCAGCGGGCTGAATGCTCCGATCCTGGCGAATATGAGCATAGGCTTCGACCGCTCCAAAATCGAACGCAGATACAGTCACGTTCGGGGCCGCAAAATATGCTCGATAGCGGTCCGCGAGTGCCGCGTTGCCGGCGGAGAACGGCTTGGTAAGAACCTCGCCCACACTCATCGCGCTAGTAAGGAGCTGATCGTGGCGGCGGATCATTCTGCGACGCAAGTCGTCGACCGCTTGGCCAAACTTGGAACTGTCCTCGAGCAGGTAGATAAATAGATTGGTGTCCCAGAAGATGTTCGCCACGCTTCTATTTCTCCAGAGGTTCCTGACCGTACCAATTTGATCGCAGACTTCGGACATACTCGTCAGCGTCTGTATCCGCCCAGATCTCCTTCCCCACGCCACGCATTTGGAGAATGGGATCGTCCTCTTCCCGCACAGCGCTCCCTTCGCCGCAGTATTTCTGCTCGTACCAATCCAGAAGATAACGATATCGCTCTGGTAATTCATCGCGCTCTGGTTTCGTTTTCCCTTTGCGCGAGGGATGAGGATGATCGCCCGAACGGATCAGACGGTAGGTGTCATTAGGGAGTTTCCAGAACATCCGGTACCTTGCGGAATTCGGTTCTATGTTGGCTACGTTGTGCAAGTAAATGTGAACCTGAACGCCGGGCCGAAGTTCGCCTGTTGCCCCCTCGGACTTGACACGATCGAGAATCTCACGTGCCGTAAATGATTCCCTCTCCGGATGTTCTCGATGCATCAGGGCCAATCCGATCCAGGCTTCGTCCGCAACACGGATAGATTCCTCAGCGGGTTTGGGTTTCGCGCCCATCTTCAACCTCTTATCATTACTTACCATGATATACAGGTAAAGTCAATATTAACCTGCTAACCTGGTTTACAACGTCATATGGAGATTGTGCTACAATCCCTTTGAAATGAAGCGCTTTCCCCTGTTCCTTCTTTTCGCCCTCGGCGCGGCGGCCCAGCCCTACGACCTCATCATCCGCAGCGGCCACATCATCGACGGCTCTGGCTCGCCGTGGTATTCAGGCGACGTCGCCATCGCCGGCGGGCGCGTGGCAGCGATCGGGCACTTGGCCGACGCACAGGCCAAACGCACCATCGACGCCCACGGGCTGGTGGTCGCTCCCGGATTCATCGACATGCTGGGCCAGTCCGAATTCACGATCCTGGTAAACCCGCACCTGCCATCGAAGATCTTCCAAGGCATCACCACCGAAATCACAGGCGAAGGCAACTCCATCGCGCCGCTCAACGACCGGATCGCGAAAGCCGACAGCGCGACTTACGACCACTTTCAAATCAAGCCGGATTGGACCAACTTTCGGCAGTACTTCGCGCGTCTCGAGCGCCAAGGGATGGGCATCAATCTTGCAAGTTACGTGGGGGCAACAACGGTGCGGCGCATGGTGATCGGCGACGACAACCGCCCGCCCAATGCCACCGAACTCGAGCGCATGCGGCAGTTGGTCCGGGACGGCATGCGCGACGGCGCGGTCGGGTTGTCCACGTCCCTGCAATATGCACCCGCGCCTTACGCCTCGACCGAGGAGTTGATCGCGCTCGCCTCGGAAGCCGGAAAGATGGGCGGCATCTATGCAACCCACATGCGCAGCGAAGGCGACGCCATTATTTCAGCGATCGACGAAGTGATTCGCATCGCGCGCGAGGCGAAAATCCCGGCCGAGATCTGGCACCTCAAAGCAGCCGGCAAGGCTAACTGGGGCCGAATGCCGGAGATCGTGGGTAAAATCGAAAATGCTCGGCAGTCCGGCCTCGACATCAGCGCCGATACCTACGCCTACACAGCCTGGTTTAATACGTTTTCGGCCTTCATTCCGCCTTGGGCGCATGATGGCGGCGATGCCAAGTTGATCGAGCGTCTGAAAGATCCTGCGATGCGCGCGCGAATCCGCAAGGAGATGCAAACCCCCAGCAACACCTGGGACAACGAGTGGCAGGAGATCGCTGGACCGGAAGCGATTCTGGTCAGCGTGGTGCACAACCCGAAGCTGCGGCCGCTGCAGGGCAAGACCATCGCCCAGATCGCCAAGCTCTGGAACAAAGAACCGATCGACACTATCTTCGATCTGCTGATTGAGGACGACGCGTTCACCTCAGTCGCAGTGTTTGGGATGTCGGAGCCGGACGTATTGCTGGCGCTCCAGCAGCCGTGGGTTTCCGTTTGTAACGATTCGCAGGGCACAGCGCCCGACGGTCTGCTGGGCCGCGAGCATCCGCATCCACGCGCTTACGCGACGTTCCCGCACATCCTGCGCAAGTATGTTCGCGAAGACCATAAACTTCGGCTGGAAGAAGCGATCCGCAAGTTCAGCGCGCTTCCGGCCCAGCGGATGCGGCTGACGGATCGCGGAGTGTTGAAAAAGGGCATGTGGGCCGATATCGTGGTTTTCGATCCGGCCACTATTAGCGACCGTGCCACGTTCGAGAATCCCAATCAGCTATCGGAAGGCATGCAATTCGTGTTGGTGAACGGCGTGCCGGTGATCGAGAACGGGAAGCAGACGGACGCGCTGCCGGGCAAAGTTGTACGCGGACCAAGCTACGTTCCCTAGTCGTTACTGATAAAGCCGTCGCTCCCGGCGCATAAAGGCCGGCACTTCCAGATCGTCCGCGGGGACGGTCGCGGGCTCCTGCGTCTCTTGCGGCGATGGCGGAGGCGCGGGCGGCATGTCGCGGAATAGCGGCGCGTGATTAACGTGTGTCTCCATCACGGGAGCGGGAGGCGGCGGCACTGGCTCCGGCATCACGGATTCAACCGAGGCCACCGCCCGACGCGCCAACTGCGGCAGGTTATCGCGCTGGAACCCGGTCGCGATCACCGTGATCTTTACCTCATCCTTCAGAGATTCGTTCAGCACTACGCCGAAGTTGATCTGCGCGTCCTCATTGGCGGTCGCGGCGCGGATCAGCGAGCAAGCTTCGTTCACATCGTGCAGGCTCAGCCGGCTGGATCCCGTAATATTGATCAGCACGCCCCTCGCGCCTTTCACGCCGCCCTCTTCCATCAACGGCGAACTGATGGCCTGCCGGGCAGCTTCGATGGACGCGTTCTCGCCCGAGGCCGCGGCCGTGCCCATCATCGCGTAGCCCATGCCCAACATGATGGCCCGGATATCGGAGAAATCGCGATTGATCAGGCCCGGAGTGGTAATGATGTCGCTGATGCCCTGCACGGCTTGGCGCAAAATGTCGTCGGCCACGCGGAAAGCTTCGAAGAAACTGGTGCCGCGAGGAACCAGCTCCAGCAAGCGATCATTGGGCACGGTAATAACGGTGTCGACGGTGCCACCGATCTCCGAGAGCCCGCGATCGGCAAGTTTCATTCGACGCGGCCCTTCGAAAGCGAACGGTTTGGTGACAACTGCGACCGTGAGCGCGTTCAGCTCCTTGGCCAACGACGCGACCACCGGCGCGGCGCCAGTACCGGTTCCGCCGCCCAGGCCAGCCGTTACGAACACCATGTCGGCGCCCTCTAAGACCTCGATGATTTTCTCGGTATCCTCGAGCGCCGCCTGTCTACCCAGAGTTGGGTCTGAGCCGGCTCCCAAACCGTTGGTCACTTTCGATCCGATGGCCAACTTGTTGGGAACCGACGAGGCGTTCAAAGCCTGGACATCGGTGTTGAGGATGTGAAATTCAACGCCGGTCAGACCCTCGTCCATCATGCGGGCTACCGCGTTTGAGCCGCCGCCGCCCACCCCGATCACTTTGATCTTGGTGCCGAGCAGAGCCTCTTCCTGGATAGCAAACTTCAATGCGTCCATTCAAACCTCCTCATAAGACAGGCCTCAGCCTGAGTTAGCAATCACCGAAACAACATCCCTACCAGTCCAGGAGCCTTACGCCGGCTCTCCCGATTGGTTTTCAAACGGGCCGAATACCTCGCCAGACCCGCCGCCGTGGCCCAGACCGGATTGCACAGCTCTTCCGGAAAGTCCCGAATTCCAGTTGGTAAAGCATTCCGCGCCGGACAATTCAAGACCCTCTCGGCCATGTCGCACATGCCGTTGAGCATCGCGCCGCCGCCCGCGAGAATTACACCTTCCAGCAGTTTCTGATCCATCCCGATGGTGACCAGCTCCGAGCCAACGTAAATGAACAACTCTTCGGCGCGCGCTTCCAGAATTTCGTTCAATTGCTTGCGGGGCGCTTCACGTGGCAGCCGGCCCTCGGCCGACGGCACTTCTATATAGCTGTTGTCGGACGTCAAGCCGAGCATCGCGCAGCCATACTCCAGCTTCAGTCGTTCAGCATCGTTGTACTGGACCGTCAAGCCGACCGCCACATCGCGCGTGAAATGATCCGCCGAGATCGCCAGGCTGCGCGCCAGCAGTACCGCTTCTCCGTCGTAAACCACCAGGTCGGTGGAATGCAATCCGATGTCGACCACCGCAACGCCACGGTTGCGATCCTCTTGCGAAAGAGCTGAATAACCCGCTCCAACAGGTTCAAACATGGTCTCTTCGATGGCGTAGGAGGCTTGCTGAACAGCCGCGACGATCGAATCATGTTCCTGTTGGGAAACGGTGACGAGATGAACATTCGCCTCCAGCCGCGAGCACGTCGAGCCGCGCGGGTAGCGTTTTCCGGAGCGGCCATCCAGCGTGAAGTCTTGGGGGAACAGATGCAGGATCGCGCGATCCTGCTCCAGCCGCACCTGCTCGCTGCGCTCCACCGCGTACGCCATGTCGTCCAACGTGACGGCACGAGGCCGGCCGAATTCATATAGCCCGCGGCTGTTGTGCCCATCAATGCTGCTGCCGCCGATCCCGACCACCATAGCGTCTACTGGAACGCGCGCTTCCATTTCCGCGCGGCGAACCGCCGATTGCACGCACGCAGTGAGCGCTTTTTGGTCGACCAACCGGCTCTTGCTCCATCCGGTGGATTCCACTTCACCGTGCCCCAGGTATGCCAGACGCCCGTCTTCCATCGACAGGATCAGGCAGCGTGTCTGCGCACTGCCCGCATCCAGCCCAACTGCGATCGCG
>Ga0210401_10000785_pt1 | contig 38426 bp, 26 predicted proteins | sample IncBWH32MmetaG_FD_150866 | JGI IMG/M metagenome (GOLD analysis project Ga0210401, IMG submission 150866) | Forest soil microbial communities from Barre Woods Harvard Forest LTER site, Petersham, Massachusetts, United States - Inc-BW-H-32-M | ecosystem: Environmental > Terrestrial > Soil >... | reverse complement strand
CCCGCAGCCTTTGCCGCCGCTCTATCGCCTGCTGCGCCTATCCCGGCTGGCCAAGCGACTGACCCCTGCCAGATAGGTGTGCACCGCGTTCATAATTTGGATAGCCCAGGCCGCTACCAACGGCCCGCGTGAGAGCCACCATCCACGTGGAGTATCTCTCCGGTTACTTGATCTGCTTGTGCCAGGAAAAGGACAGCGCCGCCAACGTCTTTTATCTCCACGATCTTCCCCAGTGGCTGCCTTGTCTTAGAAGAACCCTTGGGATCGTTCTTATGCAGGGGTGTATCCACAACGCCAGGGCCCACGGCGTTGAAGCGGATACCTTCTTTTGCATACTCGATTGCGAGACTCCGGATCACTGTGTTCAAGCCTCCCCTTCGTAATCATCGAAACCGAGGCATTCACGCCGGCGATAGGTTGATCCGCAAGCGCCGCAGTGATGCTCACAACGTTCCACGATTTCTGTTTCAGCATCTGTTTCACCGTGAGCCGGGTGATGTAGAGGAATCCCAGCAGGTTGGTCGAGACCAGGGCATTGAAGTCCTCGGTAGTAAAGTCCGTGAAAGGCTTGGTACGCATGATTCCGGCGCTATTCACCAGCACATCGATGGTCCCCGAAATGCTGGATCGCTGCTTCGACAGTTTTGGCAGCGGTCTCCTGTTTGCCGATGTCGCCGTCGACGAGAACCAGGTTGGGTGAGGCAGTCAACGATTGAGTGACATTGAGAGACGTTGCGACGACGTTATGACCTTCCTTCGGGAAGGCCTCGACCAACCCCGCATCAATACCTCCCGAGGCTCCGGTGACGATTGCCGTTTTCTTGTCTGAAATACTTACCGCTTGTTTGAAAACGTCGGATCCAATACACCATTGCCTGGTGCCCCAAGCTCACGCCCCGGTGTTGGACGTTAACCTGGGGTGCAATATTGACGTGCGTTGAGGTCGAACCACTCTGTCCCAGGTCAGCGTCCAGAGAACGGAGGCGAACCTGGAGCACCAAGCGTTGTTGCCAATCTCACATCGTCAGAACGACGCGGAACTCTGCCTTCCCACTCAGCATGCGCGCGTAAGCTTCGGCCGCTTTTTCGAGCGGATAGGCTTCAATCATCGGACGCACGCCGCTTAGTTCGGCGAAGCGCAGTGTGTCCTCGGAATCGGCTGGCGTTCCCGCGGCCCAGCCTTGAATGGTTTTACTTCCACTGATCAGCTGTATCGGCGTGACCTCAATGGGATCGAATGTCGCGCCGATCACCATGAACTTGCCGTTCGGCCCCAGACCGTCGATGAGTTCGGACATGGCTTTTGAGCTGGGGGCCGTCGCCAGAATTACCCGTGCGCCGCCCAGCTTTTGCAGTGCCTCGGCTGCGTTCGTCGATTGGCTGTCGATGTACACGCTGGCTCCCAGTTTCTTTGCAAGCGACGCGTTTTCGGAGCCCCGCCCTATAGCCGCGACCTTGTAACCAAACTTGTTCGCAAATTGAATTCCGAGGTGGCCCAGACCGCCGATACCTTGTACCGCAACCAAGTCGCCGGGAAGGGCACCGCTGTGCCGCAACGCGTTATAGGTGGTAATTCCGGCGCAGAGCAGCGGTGCTGCTTCGGTGTCGTTTAGACTCTCCGGTATCGCCACCAGCGCCTCCACGGGAGCCACCATGTATTGCTGGTATCCGCCGTCGTAACTGATGCCCGGAATTTTCAGGTTCCGGCAATTGCGAAAATCTCCGCGCCGGCACTCCCGACACGTGTTGTCCTGGCCGCCATGCCAACCGACACCGACACGCTGCCCCTTCTTCCACGCAGAAACACCGTCGCCCACTTCATCGATGATGCCTGCCACTTCGTGTCCTGGAACGCGGGGATACTGAATGCCGGGCCATAAGCCTTCTTTCGTGAGCGCATCACTGTGGCAAAGACCACAGGCCTGCACTTTGATGCGCACGTGTCCTGCATCCGGCGTAGGAACCTCACGCTCGACGATTTCGAAATCTGCTCCGGGTTTAGAGACGTGAGCCGCCTTCATCAGCGTCATCTTCATTGGTACAACTCTGCTCGTTGCCATAAATCCTCCTATGGAAATCTCGGTTGTTGTTGAAAGCCACTTACTCTATCAGCCAGACGACCGAACATTGCTCGACACACCAACCGTTCACCGCAGGGGGTAGCTCGTGAAAATGTGGTCTCTGTCCTTTACAAGGGTATGGCACGGGCAACAAACGCTCTTCCCGAATGAGCTGTCTTTCCCGTAGGGCGTGAACGGATCCAACATATCGCGACCCAGGGCATGATATCGAAGGCGTGCGTGGCGGACAACTGTAGATCTGCAAACCCAAAAGCTCGAGCTCCCGCTTCCCGCTGGCTAGGCCCGTTTCGCGTTCTTTCGAGCCCGCGCCATCCCAGCATGCAGTCCCCGCCGAATGCTCTGCTGGTACCCGGACGAGTCCATCGCCTTCATTGCTGCCGCTGCGGTGCCGCCCGGCGTCGCGGCTTCCTGGAGAAGTCGCTCCAGCGGAATTTTGCTTTCACGCCAGGAGAGAATCCCGTCCGCGAGGGCGTGGGCTGCTGCGGTCATTGCGATTTCGCGGTTGAGTCCCAGTCTTTGAGCCGAGGCCGCCAGCGCGGCCAGGGCGTGGTAGCCGTGGCTGCTGGAAAAGGTGACGGTGAAAACGTCGAACTGGCTCTCGGGAATTTCGAGAACGGTCCCGACCTTCTCGAACAGCTCTCTAACGTCACGCCTGGCGTTGCTGGAGAAAGGTCGGTCAAAGGTCAACGCCGTGAGTCCGCGCCCGCTGCGGCACACAGGACTGGGCATAGCTCGTGCCCAACGTGCAGGCGATGGCATTCGCGCTCGCAGTTTCGAAAGCGGGATGCCAGCGGCCAAACTGACCAGCATCAGCGGGCGACGAGACTTATCTATTTCGAGCTTCCGGATTTCTCGCAGCAGATCGCTAACTGAATCCGGCCGTACCGCGATGAGGACGAGTCCCGCTTGCTCCACGGCACGTTGCAGGCTCGGTTCAACGGCCACACCGTATTGCTTCTTGAGTTGCCGCAGTTTTCCCGGATTGCGGTCGTGCACGATGATGGGCTTGTCATATTTCGCAAGCTGCAATCCGGCCACGAGCGCATTCGTGATGCGGCCGCCGCCGAGCAAGACGGTGGTCAAGCCTGTACTCATTTTCATGTCAGATCCATTTTCACGTCGGATGCGCGCACGAGTGGTCGGCTGCTTCAATCAGCGCTGCCACGTCCGCTTCCGTGTGCACCGTGGAAATGATCCAGTGCAGGCCGTTCGAAGGAGTCATGTAGATGCCGCGTTCGAGCAGCAGGTGCACGAAGCGGGAGTAGCGTGTTGTGTCCGCGTAAGCGCAGTAGTCGCGGTAATCGTGGATGGCGTCGCGCTCCGTGAAATAGATCTGGAACATGGGTCCGAATCCCTGCACGATGGCTTTCACCTTGCGGTGGCGAAATACTTCGCGCAGGCCGTGGATGGCTTGGTCCCCTACTGCGTGCAGGTTGCGGTAGGTGTCGTTGCGTGAAAGCAGGTCGAGGTTCGCAGCAATTACTTTCATGGTGAGACGGTGTCCATTGAACGTGCCGTAATGCAGAACCATGTGATCGCTCCAGCCCATGCGGTCGAGAATCGATCGCGCGCCCGCGACGGCGCCAACAGGAAAACCACCTCCAAGCGCTTTGCCGAACGTGCTTATGTCCGGTTGGATTCCGTAATACTCCTGGCATCCTCCGGGCGCGTAGCGAAACCCGGTGACTACTTCGTCGAGGATCAGCAGCACGCCGTAGTCTCCGGTCAGTTCGCGAAGCCTTTGCAGATAGCCCTCGCGCGGCAGGATGCATCCCATGTTTGCCATGATGGGCTCGGTGATCACGGCGGCCAATTCGTGCCCATGCTTCTGCATGATCCGTTCCAGAACTGCGGTGTCGTTCCAGGGCGCGAGCACGACGTCGTCAAAGGTTACGGCCGGAATACCTTCAGAGTCAGGGATTCTTGCTGGATTTTCCAGCGAGCCCAATTGTTCTGCTGGATGCCCATGCGCGTTCAGGAGAAACGGATCATACCAGCCGTGGTAGTGGCCTTCGAACTTCAGGAACTTGGTTCGGCCGGTGTGCGCACGCGCAAGGCGGAGAGCCAGCATGGTGGCCTCGCTGCCTGTGTTGGTGAATCGCACGACTTCGGCGGATGGCACCATACTGCGGAAGCGCTCCGCGGCTTCGACTTCCGCAGAAGTCGCCGTTGCGAAGTGCGAGCCTTCCGCCATGGCTTCGGCAGCAACGGCTACCAGTTTAGGATGCGCGTGCCCGTGGATTAGGGCGCCGAAGGACATCATGAAATCCACATACTCGTTGCCGTCGGCATCCCAGGCGTGCGATCCGCTGCCGCGCTCCAAAAAGAGTGGGCCACGGGAGTACACGGCGTTGCCGCGCGACGGCGAGTTCACTCCCTCGACCAGCGATCGTTGGGCGCGCCCAAACCACTCCCGGGAGCGGGTTCGGTCGTGAGTTGCGCTGATCGGTGCCATTCGGTTTTAAGGTTGTCCGTCGAGTATCAGTCCGCTATACCGCCGCCGTCCACTACCAATGCCGCGCCCGTCATGAACGACGAATCGTCGGAGGCGAGAAATAGCACTGCCTTGGCGATTTCGTCCGTCGTGCCAATTCTTCCCAAAGGACGGTTGGCGCAGCCCGCAAGGTAGTCTTCCCACTTCATCCCGCGCACGCGTGCATCTTCCGGAAGCATGGGAGTGTCGACGTCTCCGGGACAGATGCAGTTTACGCGAATCCCTTGCCTTCCGTGGTCGATTGCCATGGCCTTGGTTAACAGAACCACCCCGCCCTTCGAGGCGCAATACGCAACCGCTTTGTCGCCTCCAACGATGCCCCATCCGGAACTGTTATTGATGATTACCCCGCCGCATTGCTCAATCATGCCGGGCAATGCGAACTTCGACATCAGGAAGGTGCCCTTCAGGTTGATATCGATTTGCAGGTCCCACTCTTCCTCACTGCACTCGAGCGTGGTCTGGGGATAGAAAACGCCGGCATTGTTGAAGAGGATGTCTAGCTTGCCGAAGGAGTTCAGCGTTTCGTCTACGGCGCGACCGCACTCGGCGGCCTTGCGAACATCTGTGCGAATGAAAATGGCCTTGCCGCCGCTCTGCAGGATCTGGTTGGCGACCGCGTGGCCGCGCTTTTCGTTCCGTCCGGTAATGGCAAGGCTGGCGCCTTCTTTGGCAAAAAGGATCGCGGTTGCCTGGCCGATGCCAGAGGTCCCACCGGTAATGAGGGCGACTTTGTTTTGTAAGCGCATGGATATCTTCTACGACCCGGCTAAACCTCCGCCGTCCACGACTAACGCGGTCCCGGTGACGAATGAGGACGCATCGCTTGCGAGATAAAGCGCGGTTTGTGCGATTTCCTCCGGCTTGCCGATTCGCCCCAACGGGCGGCGTGCCGACTGTGCCAGGAAAAGATCTTCGCGCTCTCCCAGTTGCTGGGCTTCATTGCGCAGCATACCGGTGTCGATGTCGCCGGGGCAAATGCAGTTCACCCGAATGTTTTGTGGTCCGTGATCGATGGCCATAGCTTTGGTTAGGAGGACCACTGCGCCTTTCGAAGCACAATAAACTGCGGCGCGGCGCCCTCCGGCGAGGCCCCAGCCGGACGCCGTGTTGATGATGGATCCGCCGCCTGCCTTTGCCATGATCGGGATGACTTGCCTCGACATCAGGAAAATCGACTTTGCATTCACCGACATTACCCGATCCCATTCTTCCTCGCTCAGTTCTACCACTGAAGCCCGGCGCATGATTCCGGCATTGTTGAAGAGCACGTGAATGCCGCCGAACTCTCGCAGAGTACGTTCCACCACGCGCTGGCAGTCGGCGGCCTGGGTTACATCTGCGCGCTCGAAAAAAGCATGGGCCCCGCTCAGGGCAATCTCTTCTGCAAGAGCTTCTCCATCTGGGTTGATGTCCGTGATGGCGACCGCGGCCCCTGCGCGGGCGAACAGAAGCGCTGTTGCTCGGCCGATGCCTGATGCGGCGCCGGTGATGAGCGCGACCTTGCCCGCAAGGCGTGCGTGTTTGCTGGAGAGAGTCATTTGAGTGGGTTCAGTCTGACTCCGCGAACAATCTCTCAGAAGCTAAATGCCGCGTCTTTCAGTGCCTTGACCGGGGCGGCCGAACAGCTTGCGGAAAAACTCTCGGCGTTGGAGTTTTGAAAGGGCACGGCTTCCCAGCCGTGCCGCAAGTCTTCGAAAACGATGCCGTGGCGCGGCTTCAAGCCGCGCCCTTTCCTGATAGGTAAATCAATGACGTAATAATGCCCGCGGGGACCGCGAAATTGTCAAGGAGCCAGAAGTCCACTGCTATTATCATCCGACCAATCAATTAGTCCATATGTTAGCCGCTTGATGCTTGGTCAGGGGAAAAACGGCGGGGAGGCCCCAGCGCTTCTGCAGAACCTGCAACACCGCTTGCTGGACGAACCGGTCTCCAGCATACAAGGAATTCCCCTTGCGGGGAGCCGTGCGGGCCTTCGATCACCGTTCCCGGCTCGTTCCCTGAAAGCTGAGAGCTGGCTGACAGCTCTAGTTGATGTCGAACTGCTCCTGGTGCAACGCTGGATCGCTCTTCACTATAACCGTCCGCTTGGTCAGTTCTTCCATCTCGGTTAGGGCCTTGCCATTGTTGGCCTTCAGTGCCTTGGCTACTTCGGGATTTACCCGTAGCATCACGTCGGCGTGATCGAGGTGTTTGGCCATCTTGCGCATTTCTACGTAGATGTCGTTGCAGACCGTGGTCACCGATTTTACGTAGCCTGTGGATTCGCAATAGGGGCACGGCGATCCGATGGTGCGTTCGAGGGACTGCTTTACTCTTTTCCGGGTTATGGCGACCAATCCAAAATCGTTGAACTGCAAAACTTTGGAGGGGGCGCGGTCGCTGCGTAGAGCTTCTTCGAGTGCTTGCATGACTTTCTGCCGGTTGCGGCGCTCGTCCATGTCGATGAAGTCGATGATGATGATGCCACCCAGATCGCGCAGGCGGATCTGGCGGACGATTTCCTTGATGGCGTCGACGTTGGTCTTGACGATGGTGTCTTCGAGACGCGCCGTCTTGCCCACGTACTTGCCGGTGTTGACGTCGATCGCGACCAAGGCTTCGGTTTGATTGATCACGATGTAGCCACCGCTCTTCAGCCAGACTTTCGACTTGAGGGCTTTGTTGATTTCGTCGTTCAGGCCGAACTGCTCGAATAGCGGGATTTCCTTGCTGTAGAGTTTGACCCGCCGCACTAGCGCAGGCTGAAAGCGGTTGGCGAAGCGCAGGACGCGTTCATATTCCTGCTCGCTGTCAACCCAGATGGCGGTGAAGTCCGACGTGACCTGGTCGCGGAGCACGCGTTCAACAACGTTCAAGTCGTGATAGATGAGCGTGGGCCCTTTGCCGTTGTCAGCGCGAGTCTTGATTTCCGACCACAGATTCTTCAGGAAACGAATATCGGCGCGCAACTCATCTTCTGATGCGCCTTGCGCCGCGGTGCGCACGATGAAGCCTCCGTGCCCGTTCTCCCGTTCGCTGATGATGATGCGCTTCAACCGTTGCCGCTCTTCTTCGGAAGAAATCTTTCGTGACACGCCAGTGTGATTCACCGTTGGCATGTAGACCAAAAAGCGGCCGGGCAATGCGATGTGACTGGTAATGCGGGCGCCCTTTTTGCCGATGGGTTCCTTGGCGATCTGAACCAGGATTTCCTGACCTTCTTTCAGCAGCTCGGTGATTAGCGGAACGTTCTGCGGTTCGTGCTTACGAAAGCGTCGCCCACCCCCGCCGCGGCGTCCACGCTGACCGCGCCGAGGATCGAAAGCCGGACGCGGCGCGCGCTGCGTATAAGCCGCAGTCCCCGCTGGAGCGCGGACTTCAACCCGCGCATCCACAGTGCCGTCGCCCCGAGCCTCAGCATCGAGAAGCGCTTCGGCCTGCGCCTGGGCTTCTTCAAGCTCCGCTTCTTTCGCTTCTTTTTCTTCCTGCTCGGCGACCGCTTCGTCAACTTCTAGTTCGCCAGAAACAGGGTCGTCGATGCCGCCTTCGATGACAAACGTTGCAGCAGACCCACTGTCACCAGGGCTCGGTGCCGGCGCTCCAGAGGCTGCGATTTCCCGCGCCCCGGGCTCGCGATATTCTTCGGCAGATCGAGTTTCTTCTTCCAGTTCTTCGAAGGCCGCGTCTTCCTCGAGATCGTCAACGTAGGAGGCGAGATCGGCTTCTTCCTCTTCGATGACTTCCTCCTCCATCGTTCCCGCAGCAGCGGCGGACAATGGGGCCTGATGAGAATGCTCTGGGATAGAGACCGTCTTGTCGTCCACGTCATCGTGGACTTCGGCGCGTTCAGCGGTTGTTCCACCAAATACGGCCGCAACATTCATTTCGTGCAAACGCTTTTGTTCGCGATCCCATTCGGAAGATCCGACTTGAGCGTACGCGGCTGCTCCCCTTGCTTTGTCTCGGGTTGCACTGTCAGGAGGTTCGCGAGTCGCCGGTGGCTGCTCCGTTTCCGGCTTCGCGAATAGCGGCTCATCCTCGGGAAAGGCGGCGGTAATCGGAGCCGGTGCGTCAGGATTCTCCGAGGCCGGCCTCGATCCCGCGCGCGGCTGAGTCTGCGCCAGGCGCTGATATTTTGAAATCGACTCTCCGGGCAACAGGATCGGTTGGTAGCCCGGCGGCGGACCGTATTCAGCGCGGTCGCCTCGCTCAGGACGGACGCTTCGACCGGGACGCTCGCTTCGCTCAGGACGATCTGTTCGTTCGGGATGATCCGTTTGCTCCGGATGATCGGTGCTTGGCGGCTCCGAAGTTGGCCGGGCAAACTTGGATTCTGGCATGCGCTCGCCGCGACGTCCGCGACGGCGACGGCTTCGCCAGTCTCCTCGTCCACCGCGGCCTTCTCCCGCGTTGGAGCGCTCGCGATTCTCCTCCGGCCGAACTCCTGGCTCAGCCTTTTCTTCTGGAGCCGCATGAAGCTCGTCGGCAGACGTGGTGCCTCTGCCCTCGGACACGGAAGCCTGAACCTCGGTTCGCGCCGGCGATTGATAAGGTTGTGATGGAGCGAGGTGAGTGGGAATTTCCTCGACTTCATCTTCATCTTGCAACTCCATGAAGTCGGAAACATAGAGGAAGGCGTCGCGCTCCAGGCCAATATCCACAAATGCGGATTGCATGCCCGGCAGGACGCGGGTTACGCGGCCTTTGTAGATGGATCCAGCCAGGGTGTATTCGTTCTCGCGCTCAAGGTAGATTTCGGCGAGTAGGTCGTCTTCCACCAGCCCCACTTTGGTTTCGTGAGGGGTAGTGGACACAAATAGTTCTTTCGTCATACGGACTCCGGTTCTGCGCCGTCAAGCGGCTGCAGGTTTCACCGGAACATAGGCAGGGAAAGGCCGGGAGGATCGAGCGATGCGATATCCGCCCCGCACCGGGGACGGCTGGGGCTGCGGAGTTTTCTCCGAGGCCAGACTCGTTGCACAAGCTTGGAAATCTTTTGCACTTATCGCATTGCGCTTGCCCAAGGTTTGTGACCGCTCTCACAAAAACCTTCTCAGGTCTTTGGGGGGGCCGTTACCCGCCTGGCAGCGCCTTAGCTTCAATCCTGCCGGCCGTTCACTGCTGTTCTGGCCGGTGAGTGCCCTCTTTACGCGAGGGCGATCGTAATCTTGTTTTGAGCCGCAAATGGCAAGCGCGGCAAACTCTCCTTGCCTTCTTCCCCTGCATCAGTTAACGAAGCGGCGCATCCGGACGTTCATCACAATGCCCAGCGCCAGAAACATGAACAGGACAGAAGACCCGCCATAACTCATTAAGGGCAAGGGTATTCCGGTGACCGGCATAAAACCGACCACCATACCGACGTTGACCAGGATGTGAAAGCTAAGCACAGCCACCACACCCATTACCACGAACGTACCGGCGCGGTCGGGCGCCGTTTGCGCGTTCTGCGTCAAACGCATCAGCACAATAAAGTATAGCAGCATTACCGTGAGGGCGCCCACAAATCCATGCTCCTCGGCAAAAGCCGCAAAGATGAAGTCGGTTTGTGGGACAGGCAAAAACGCTAGGTGAGTCTGGGAGCCGGCACTGCTCCCCCAGAGTCCACCTGAACCTACCGCAATGAGAGATTGAATTACCTGGTAGCCCGAACCTTGGCTATCGGCCTCGGGTTGCATGAAACTGGTTAACCGGTCGCGCTGATACGGCTTCAGCACATGGAATGCGAGCGGCATCATGAGTCCCGCCAGGACTACCACGGTCAGTGCTTGTTTCCAGCGAACTCCTCCCAGAAATAAACCCATGACCGCGATCGGGATGTAGGTCAGAGCTGTCCCCAGGTCGGGTTGAGCGAGCACCAAGAGCATGGGGACGCCGACGATCGCTCCAGCCTTGATAAAGTCAGGCCAGGAAAGCTCCCTCTGATGCAGGTCGGCAAAGTATTTTGCCACTGCCAGTATCAGGATCAGCTTGACCCACTCGGATGGCTGGAAGTGTCCCCCGCCGGGCATTTTGATCCAGCGGCGCGCGCCTAGATATTTCTGCCCGAAGATGGTCACGGTCAGCAGCGAAGCGATGGAAGCGATGTACATCCAGTGAACCCCATCGAGCAGCTTCTGATAATTGATCAAACTCATCAGGAACATGCCCGCGATCCCCCCGCTGATCCAGTAGAGCTGCTTGATGTGCGCCCCGGCAAACTTGGTGTGCGCCGTGGCGCTGCGAATCTCGAGCACGCCCAAGCCGCAGATCAGCAGGAGAAAGATGAACAGCAGCCAATCAAAATCGCGGAATGAAATGTAGCGTGACATGAGGTCAGTTGTTGGTCATTCGTCGTTGGTCGTTCGCTTGCCTGCAATAGCACCGTCTCGCGTCCATTACTGCACTCCGGGCGCTGCCACTGCCAACGGCAAGCGCTTTTTCGGCACATCAACTACAAACCTGCCTCCGTGCAATGCGTCCTGGTTAGAGCCGTCGGGGCTGGCGGAATTCCACACCGCTCCGATTTCCACTTTCTTATTGCTTGCCGCAACCTTGGTGGGCAGACGGCGCTGCTTCTCGACGTAGGCCTTAACCACTTGCGCGGCAATCCGAGCCGCAAACTGACCGTGCTCTCCGCCTTCAAACAACACCGCCACTACGATTTCCGGATTCCTCCGCGGAGTCACTCCCACAAACCAGGCATTGTCTTTGTATTTGGACTTGCCATTGGCGGTCTTGGCCTTGAGCGCGTTGCTGACCGTCTGCGCGCTTCCCGTCTTGCCGGCGAAATCGATCCCCTGCAGATGTGCGCTGCCCGCCGTGCCCAGTGGCGAGGGCACATTCGACATGGCATCGGTGATAATTTGCCAATTTTCGGGATCAATCGGGATCTTCACCTGGCTCGGAGTGTCCGAGGCGGGAATGACATTACCCGGCAGATCGCTGGGATTGGCCACATGGGGACGCACCAGCAGACCGCCGCTCGCAATCCCCCCGATGGCGCGCGCCAACTGAATCGGAGTTACGGCCACGGCTCCCTGGCCAATGCCAACCGAAATTGTTTCGCCGGCATACCACTTCTGTTTGAAGTTGCGAATCTTCCACTCTTCTGACGGCATGACGCCGCTAACTTCTTGCGGCAAGTCGATGCCAGTCTTCTGTCCCAAGCCGAACATGGTCGCGTATTTTGCAATGCGGTCGATGCCAAGCTTCTCTGCCAGGGTGTAAAAGAAAACGTCGCAGGACTGGTAGATCGCCTTGCTGATTTCGACGACGCCGTGGGTGCGATGCTCGGCAGTGACCCAGCATTTGAAATAGCGTCCGTAAAATGTGGCGCCGCCGTTGCAGATGACGTGCATGTCCTGCGCGATGCCTTCCTGCATACCCGCCGTGGCCATAATGATCTTGAAAGTCGATCCCGGCGCGAGCTGAGCTTGAATCGCTTTGTTCAACATAGGATGATCCTCATCGTTGACCAGCTTGCTCCACTGATCCCGCGAAACCCGCACCCTAAAGTCGTTTGGATCAAAAGTCGGCCGGCTCACCATGGCCAGGATCTCCCCGTTCCGTGGGTCCATGGCCACGATAGCGCCGTTCTTGTCACCTAAAGCCTGTTCGGCCGCGATCTGGAGATCGAGATCCACCGTCAGCTTGAGTTGCTTGCCGGGTTCGGCCGGAGTCTCATCCAAGCGCTGAACTTCTCTTCCGCGGCTATTCACCATCGCGCGACGCGACCCGTTCTTGCCCATCAAGATTTGGTTGTATTGCAACTCCACCCCCGACTTCCCCACTACATCGCCGGGGTTGTAGAACTCCCAGCGCGGCTGGTTCAGCATCTCCTCGCTCACTTCGCCGACGTAGCCAATAAGGTGGGCCATGAATCCGTTGCGCGGATAAAGCCGCCGGTGCGCCACGATGGTATCTAGTTCCGGCAGCTCGTTGCGGTGTGACTCGACGAAGGCTAGCTCATCTTGGGTGATGTCGTCTTTCAGAAAAATCGGCTGGTACTGCGGCATGGAGGCGAAGTGCCGGATGCGTTCTTTGACCTCTTTCGGATCGAGATGCAGACCCTGGGCGATGAGCCCCGCGTCGGCCGAAAGATCACGCGAGGAGTCGCGCAACAACAAGGCGGTAAACGAAGGATAATTCTCGACGATGATGCGCCCTTCGCGATCCAGAATCTTGCCACGTGGCGCCAGAATGGGCACGTTGCGCACGCGATTCTTCTCCGCCATCGAGGCGTATTTGTCGCTCTGCATCACCTGCAGCTGCCATAGTCCGTAGGCCAATATCATAAAAATGGCCAGAACTATGTATTGCACTGCAGTGAGGCGGACGGGCGATACTTTTTCGTCGCGACCGAACATCAGGTGTCAGGCTTTAGGCGTCAGGCTTCAGCTCTTGCAGCCTAACGCCGAACTGGATTTCGCGCTGACTTAGTCCTTTCGGGAAGATAAGCTTATTGTAATCCGCCAAGCCCAAGACTGCGTTGCAGTTTCAGGGTAACGGAAGGGCATAGACGGCGGGAAACCGAAGTCGCGATCTGAAGCCTGAAGCCTGCCCTCAGGTTCTCTGCTTGAACCGATCCAACAACGCGAACAGAGCAACCGCAAGCAAGGCATTGGCCAGCGCTGAGCCCAGTTCGCGCGGCCAGCTCCATTGCAGGGTCAATCCCACCAGTCCCCTCGCAACCGTGAAGTAGACGATCTCGTGCACTACATAGAAAAAGAGCACAACAAGAAACCGCGAACCGGCATTCTCCACGTCCAGCTTAACGCCGAGCGACGATGCCCCGTATCCCACCACGGTCTTGGCGATCCCATACAAGCCCAGGGGATGGCCCGTGAGTGAATCCTGTAACAGGCCGATCGCGGCACCGGTTAGCAGTCCTGCGACCGGGCTCCGCCGCGCCACGGCAAAGAAAATCACCACCAGCAAGGGCAAATCAAAGATCGAAAAGAAATGAAATCGCCAGGGGACGAATGCCTGGAGAAATATGGCGACCAGCGGGATCAGAATGGCGGCCGGAAGGCTGAACCGGTAAACCTCAACTTGCTCATTCGATGTGTAGGTGATGGGCACGCTATTGAGGTTGTTCCTGGGGCGGCGCGGGTTCGGTCGCCGGCTGCTTTGATGGTGCGTCAGGCTTCGGAGAGACTGGGTGGGACTGGCTGTCCGGCGCTGCATTCGTGACGTCTGGAATTTTCACCGCGGGTGCGGCAGGCTTCTGTGTGGTCGCCGGCTTCACCGCAGGTGCGCTGCCGGTTTGCCTGGTTGAGGAAGAAACACTTCCGGGACTGCTTGCGCTCCCGGCAGAATCCACACGCGGCTTCGGGATCACGGAGCTGGTCGAGGTCTGGCCTGGTCCTAACTGGCCCTGCATTGATTGGCCTAATTTCGATTGGTCTAATCTCGATGGGCCTGAGCTCGGGCTGGGCGCATTCGCGCCGCTCGGCTTGGGGCTCCCCCTCAAACCCGGCGCTGCTTGCGGGGTTGGCGCGGGAAAAATCTTCAGACCACTGGTCGGAGGCGGAGGCTTGTTGGGATCATCCGGAGGCCTGTCGGGAACCGAAGGCAGACGCTGCGCCAGAATGTCCGCAGCGCGTATCGGCGCTGCGCCGTCCGCCATGGCAGGTTGTTTTTCTTCCTGCTGCGTGATCACCAGCACTTCTTCGAGACGGCTCAAGTCGGCTGCGGGCTTCACCCGGATATTAAGAAAGAGTTCCGGACCCGGTGAAACTTTCGTGACCGTGCCCACGGGCAATCCCTTGGGAAAAATCTGATCACCTCCGCTGGTGACCACTCTTTCACCCGGCTGGACGGTTTCGTCGGACATTACTTTTTCCAGCACTACTTCGCCCACCGGCGTACCGCGCAACACGCCTTGCAGCCGCGATTTCTCAAGAATCGATCCCACTCCGCTGCTCTGGTCATTCATCAGCAACACCTGCGAAGTAGTCTTGAAGGCGCGCAGCACTTTGCCTACGACTCCCTCAGCAGTGATGACCGCCATGTCCGGCCTGATTCCGTCGTGCGTGCCTTTGTCGATGTAAATCGAGCGTGACTGCTCACTTCCGCTCGAACCAATGACCTGCGCGGCCAGTGTCTTCGAGATGAATTGTTCCTTGAAGCCGAGGAGCGCCTGCAGGCGCCGAGCCTGCTCCGCGTCCTCGTTGAGGCGAACTTGCTCGATGCGGAGCCGTTCAATCTGTAGCTTGAGGTCGCGATTCTCCTGCCGCACGCCGCGCAAATAAAAATAGTTGTGCCATAGATTGCGGACGCCTCCCAGGAACCACACGATGCTCTTTTCCAGAGGAGTGACGGCGTCCACCGCCCAGACGCGGATCAAGCGCGTGGATTCGTCCTGAGTAGAGCGCTTAACCTGCATCGCCAACCCCAGCACCTGGGCAAACAATACCACCACGAGGATCGTCACATTGCGGTAGCGGCTGATGAGGTTTTCCATGGCGGGCTTCCCTTAGTGTACTTCGTGTCCTTCGTAGTTTTCTGCTTTTGATTTTCAACTACAAAGGAACCCGAAAGTGCACCCAGGCGATCGCGCTACTCGATCGAAATCTTGCGCAAGAGTTTGAAGTCACTCAGCATTTTGCCCGTGCCGAGCACCACGCTGCACAGCGGATCGTCGGCGATCGAAACCGGCAGCCCGGTTTCTTCGCGGATACGCTTGTCCAGATTCTTGAGCAGCGCACCGCCACCGGTGAGCACAATGCCGCGATCGCTGATGTCCGCGGAAAGTTCGGGAGGCGTGCGTTCGAGAGCTACGCGAATCGCATTCATGATGGTCGACACGCATTCGCTCAGGGCCTCCCGCACTTCGCTGTCATCCACGGTAATCGTCTTGGGAACACCTTCGATCAGGTTGCGGCCCTTGATTTCCATGGTCAGCGGCTTGTCCAGCGGATACGCAGAGCCAATCTCGATCTTGATCTGCTCGCCGGTACGCTCGCCGATCAGCAAGTTATATTTCCGCTTCAGATAGTTCATGATGGCTTCGTCCATCTGGTTGCCGGCCATGCGCACGGAACGCGAATAAACGATGCCGCTGAGGGAAATGACTGCGATGTCAGTGGTGCCGCCGCCGATGTCGACAACCATGTTGCCACTCGGTTCGGTGATGGGAAGCCCAGCGCCGATCGCCGCGACCATGGCTTGCTCCACCAGATGCACTTCGCTGGCCTTGGCACGATAGGCCGAGTCCATGACGGCGCGCTTTTCCACCTGCGTAATTTCCGAGGGAACGCCAATCACAATCCGGGGATGCACCAGCATCTTGCGGTTGTGCGCCTTCTGGATGAAATAATTCAGCATCTTCTCGGTGACTTTGAAGTCGGCAATAACGCCATCTTTCATGGGCTTGATGGCGACGATGTTGCCCGGCGTTCGGCCCAGCATCTCCTTGGCTTCCTTGCCCACGGCTTCCACTTCGCCAGTGTTTTTGTTGATGGCCACGATGGAAGGCTCGTTCACGACGATGCCTTTGCCGCGCGCGTACACCAGCGTGTTGGCCGTGCCCAGGTCGATTGCGAGGTCGCTCGAAAAAACACTGAACAGCGACCGCAGATTGTGCCAGCGTGATGCGCTCGAATGAAAGCCGTTGTTCGATGACATGCGAAACTTTCTCTCTGATGGAGTCGGTCTTTTTCCGGTTTTGTCCGGTTATTCTGGAATCTAATCTCTATCCTTAATTCTATGAGGAATTGCCATGGGTTTCAGCAAACCAAAGTAACTGTCCTTAACGGGCCTGGGCCCTAGGCCAGCCCCGCTCACTGAATCACTACTTTCTTCTGCAGAGTATTCACTCCGCCTTTAGCATTTTGCGCCGTAATGGTGATTGTGCTTTCCCCAGTCGCCAATGGAGGCGTGAAGTAGTGGAAGCTACCATCGCTCCCGACCACCGGAACCTCGCGCCCATTCACCATCACCCGGGCCCCCACCTCAGTCTTTCCCGTCAGTTCGATCACGTGACCATGCTGAATCAGCGGGTCCAGATCCAGATTGATCGCCGCCGTGTCATTCCCTTTGGGGATAATGGTAAAACGATTCTTTTCGCTCTCAACCGATTCCTTACCCGCAGCATCCTGAGATTGCACCACCCAATAGTAGGCTCCTTGCTCGAGGCCTGAAACCAGGACATCGGCAGTATTCACCTTGCGATCCACGATGGTCGAAGAAAAGTACGGGTTCCGCGAAATGCGCAACCGGTAGCCCTTCGCATTAGCCATCGGGGTCCAGGAGAATTCAATGGGCTTGGGATCGCTCGACACGAACATGGGCATCATGTTCGCCGGCGAAATCGGCGTCGGAGGACCGATCTCCTTCAACTTGTCCATATGCGGCTCCGCCGCCTGGAAGCTCACCTTCTCCCAATCCGCCAAGCGCACGGTCTCGCCATTGCGGGTGATGTCTCCAGTTCCCTTCTTGACCAGAATCTCATGCTGATCGCCCTTGGGATCGTTGTGGACCATGGCCGCGCTGTCCGGCGCCAGGGACGCCGTCGCACCTGCCACAATCACCTGCGACCTCGAACCCTGAACATACGTGGCCGTCGCCAGGTCCACGGTGCCCGTGCTCACCGCGACTGCAACGTTGGTCTGTTGCTGATCGTTGGTTGAGTTCTCCTCGATCACGATCAGAGAATCCTGTTTGACGGTGTAGTTCGTCCCATCATTAAATACGATCTTGGCCATGCCTTCCGAACTGGTCTGCACGACGTCGCCTTTTTCCAGCGGAATGCTATAGTCAGCCGTTCCCCAACTGTTGCCGTTCGCCTTCTTCACTCGAACCGTGCCATCAAGCGCCGTGAAGTGTGCTTGCTGCGCACCCGCACTGCCCGACTTCGCGGGATTGCCCGCGGCCCCGGCCACAACTTCCAGCAGTTTGGTGCCCAAGCCGTCCGCCGCCCTGATGGTGTTCTCGGTGAACTGCGGAAACGCAAAGCGCATGCCAATGAAAATCATCAGCAGGACCGCCAGCACCAGCAGCGCCACGCTGCGGTACGTGACCGTCTTCCACGCGATGTGGATTCCCGGCTTGCTGTTTGAAGACACCGATGGCAAAGAGAAACCTAGCCAAACTCCAGAGAATATGGGGTACTTTCGAGAGTACCACAAGGCCTGTGGACGCAAAACAGGTAATCAACTTGGAACATTACGTTGGTGCCATTCTCCTTTCGCGCGCACACTCCCCTCTACGTGCTTTTGCCGGCAGGGCACGCGTTCGTCCAACGGAGAAACTGGTAGAGGCGTAGCTGGCTACGTCTCTACAGCTACCCAGAGCCCAGTTGGGGCACGCCCAGGATGGCCCGAACCCTAGCCATTCATTCCCGGTAGTCCCTTCGAGTGCTTTTGTTGGATTTGTCGGGTTGCGGCTGCGTTTTCCCGGTGAATGCCAAAGCGCCGTGCAGATGAGCGACTTCTTCGCAGGTCGTCCTTCTGCGCGCTTCGGTTGGTATGGCAATGGCGACTCGACTCCGCCCGTCCCGCCGCAACAAGAAACCACAAACCTGCCCCATGCGCGCGGTATCATCTTGTTCTGAATATTGTTCTGAATACAGGCCTGCCAGGAGACAACAATATGAACGCTTCCAAACCGACCCTGAAACAAAAAGCCTGGCAGGGAATGAAAGAGTATCTCGTGATCTCACTCTATCTCTGGTTGGTCTTCGGCCTGTTCGTCATATACCAGTCGGCCATTCTAGCCGAGCATGACATTCCCTTTGCCTTTCATGGATTCGCACTGATCAACGCGCTGGCTCTCGCCAAAGTGATGCTGGTGGCCCGGGAGTTCAACTTTGCTGACAACTTCAAAAACGCGCCACTCATCGTCCCCACCCTTTTCAAGTCTGCCGCCTTCGCCGTTGTCCTGGGTTGCTTCAAGATTCTTGAAGCGATCGGGGTTGGTTTGTATCACGGGCGCTCTGTCAGCGAAAGTATTACCGAGGTCGGCGGCGGTACTATTGAGGGCATACTCGTGTTGATTGCACTTCTGGCTGTCCAACTGATCCCTTTCTTTGGATTCACCGAGCTACGCCGGGTCTTCGGCGAGGGCAAATTAGAGAGGCTCTTTTTCACCTCACGCCATCCCGCCGACGGTTCTTCTTGAATACGCAGCTTGTTATCGGCCTTGGAAGTGCATGACGAAATCACCGTCCACCGTAGCAGGCGCATCATTGCAGAGTAACGGCAGGAACTTCCACGTAGAGACCAATTCCAAGGCTTCCGCATTCAGCTCGGGACGCGGCGAAGACTGGATCTGTACCTGGTCGACCTTCCCGTTGTCCCGAATCCTTCCATGCACGATCACGTCAATCGTGTCAGTGCCCGCGTCCCCGGCTGGCGGCATCGGGGTGGAGATTCCCACGGGGCGGCGTGAGGTCCGGCATTCATACGTCTTATCCCAATGTTGAGAAGGAGGCAAAAACACGTTCGGATCCATCGCGCCTTCGATGGCGGTCATGCGCTGGTCGATTTCGAATTGCAGTGCTCCCCGTACAAAGCGCCGGATATGCGCCGGCTCCCAGAGGTTCGCAATGGGGAAGAAGTCGGCATTTTCAATGACCTGATCGCCGACCTGCCAGCGCAGAAGCGTGCCCCGGTCGCTGTCCAGGCAAAGTTGATTCGCCTGCAGTGTCGCGCCGAAATGAGTGTCGAAGTTAATGCATTTTGCGGTGCGGCCAAGCACGTTGGCATCATCAATCGAGCGTATAACGTCTTCTTTGTCAAAGCGCCCCAGTTGGACGGGTAGGCGTTTCCTCAGTTCGCGCACCTCGGGTGGAACGATCGTTGTCTGAGTTTGCGAAATGCGGTCGCCAGAGATGACGATGACGGCGTGGTAGTCGCCAAAAGTGATCTCGTCACGATGGCCCGCGGCCCCAGCTGAGACCCGGGTAAATGTGCCTTCCTTTACCGTGCCATCACTTTCGTGAACCCGGAATGTGACCACGTGTTCATAGTTGCGTAGCCCCCCAGGCAGGCTCACCGCGCTGGCCACCTCCATCAGATGGACCGCCTGCTCCCGCAGTTTGACGTCCTCAGCCTGCAGCCGAGTTCCGCAAACTGGGATCACAGACAGGATTGCAACCAGAACCAACCGCGCGGACCGAGTCGTAATAGCCATGCTCACCCCCGGCGCCGAAACCGAGTACTCGGCGCTCATATTGCCCCAGGGGCTGATATTCCGCCAGCCAGGGTCTCCGGCGGCTTCGGCGAGGACAAATATACGTCCAGCAGAATGACGTTCAAAGTAAGGCTGTTTATTTCGGGATAGGACCCGGCTCCAAGCTTCACTCAGTATTCTCAATAGGATACTATATCCGGACAAGAATTAACTCTTTGACAATCCGTAAAATAAATCCGCCTTCCGAGAGGCGGTCAGTTAACTCCTTATTCCGGAATATTTTACGTATAAGTCCCTATTCCTCATAGATTTTGGTGGTAGTCCGGCCGTAACCCCATGATTCCAAAAGATCAGGGAATGGGGCCTTTCTTAATCCCATTTCGGAACGCTATTTTTCGCACCTCGGAGCGGTGGGAATATTGGCCGCGAGCGACAGGGGTGTCAAGTTGTACTTCTGCAAAACGTCGTTCACTGGCTGAATCTTCTGCTGATTGAGGTCGCGCCATTGGGTCAGGCGCTTGCCCAGTTCCTGGCAGTATTGTTCGACACCGGCTTCGAGCAGAGCTGCGGGACGCGCGTCCCCGCTCTCGATCATGAAGGCCAGGCGCCCCAGTTCGCGATTGAGCGGACCGAGGCCGAGCTCTTCAGCTTTACCGTCGCTGACGTCTTTGGCCTGGTCATGCAGGGCTTTCAGCGCGTCGACCGCGTCTTTTTTCGTTGCATCGGCGGCCAGAGATTTCAGGCGATCGGCAATCGCCTCGCGCAGCGTTTGCACCTGCGTATCTCCGTTATAACTGGCCGCCATCTGATCCGCGATGCTGGTCTCGGCGTCGAGTTGCTTTACCAAATCGGATTGTGGCGCTTGCACTCGCGGATCAAGGGTCACGGTCAGCGGCTGACGATAGGTTTGGCCGTTTGCCGTCAAGACCACCGAATATTGCCCCGGCACCACGAACGGACCTTGCAGCAGCTCGCGGGGAAATTCATCCGGGATTGCGTGATCGGCCAGCGTGTACTCGATGTAGTCGAGAGTATTGCCGTAGTAGCTGTAGCGCATTGCCTTCAGCGCGGGATAGCGAAGATCCCAGGTGAAGCGGTTGAGCCCGGCTTTTTTTGACAGTGCCGTCGAGGGCGCGAACCAGTACTCGGGAACGTTGGCCGGCGTCTTGTCGAATGTGGGAGCCACGTCGGTGTATTCCCGCACCAGACGGTTTTGCGCGTCGTAGATCGATAGCTTGATGTCGCCCGCAGGGGCGGATTTCAGGAAGTAGTAAATGGTTGCGCCGTCGGGTGGATTGTTTCCGGCAGGAGTTTCCGGCGGCAGCGGAGTGTCCTGATTCATGTCCCAGCGCACGCGCACGGTGTTGCGCGGGCGAAGCAGGTACGCATCCGACTGCGGCCACTTCGCGTCAAGCTGCCGCAGCGGCGTGATGTCATCGAGAATCCACAGCGAGCGCCCATAGGTCGATACCACCAGATCGTCGCCGTGAACATCCAGATCGGTCACCGTGGCTGTCGGCAAATTCAGTTGCAGAGTCTGCCAGTGATCGCCGTCATCCAAGGAAAAATAAATGCCGTTCCATGTGCCAGCGAAGAGCAATCCCTTGCGCGCTGGATCTTCGCGAACCACTCGCGCATTTCCGGTTTCGGGCAAGCCGGTGTTGATCAGCTGCCAGCTTTGTCCGTAATCTCGTGTGCGATAGATCAGCGGACGCAGGTCCCGAAATCCATTAACCACGGCGTACGCGGCGGCTGCATCGTGGCGGGATGCTTCTATCAATGTCACGCTGCTGCGCTCATGCAATCCAGGAATGGTCACGTTCTGCCAGGTCTTGCCATCCTGCGTCACGTGAATCAGGCCGTTGCCAGTGCCCGCCCAGATCACGCCGGCTTTCACCGGCGAGAGCGCAATGGTGTAAATTACTGCCCTCCGCGGATCGGGCTTCTTCTTTTCGCCTTCCGCTTTTTGCGTAAGATCGGGGCTGACTTCCTGCCAACTGAATCCGCCGTCGTTGCTCTTCAAAACGTACTGAGCTGCGGCATAGAGCGTGTGCGGATCCTGAGGCAAAAACGCAAACGGAGCCATCTGAGCGGTCCGGTATTTCGAACTCCGCGCCAGAAGATGCACAATCTGCCCCGTGATCTTGTCGTAGCGGAGCACAGTTCCGTACCAGCCTCCAGCGTAGACGTAGTTCGGATTCAGTGGATCGGGCGCGATGTAGCAGAACTCAAACCCTCCGGTCGGCGCCCAATCACGATAGGTGATCTCGCCGTAATCGCTGCGGCTGGGGACCGCGACGGTTCCGCTATCCTGCTGCGCCGCGTACACGTAATAGGGGAAGTGCTGGTCGGTGCTGACGTGATAGAACTGGCCGGTCGCCTGGTTGTACCAGGAGCTCCAGCTATTGCCGCCATCCACGCTGACGATCGCACCCTGGTCAACTCCAAGAATCATGTTCTGCGTGTTCGCGGGGTTGATCCAGAGGACGTGAAAATCGTCACCGCTGGGCGCGCCCGTCCAAGCGGCAAAGGTGCGGCCTCCGTCGGTCGAACGGTACATGGAAGTTTGCGCGACATAGACGAAGTCCGCATTCTTCGGATCAACGAAGACTCGGCTGAAGTATCCGTTCCCCAGAATGCGAGGGTCGGTGGTACTGCGTTGCCAGGTTGCGCCGCCATCTTCTGACCGGAATAGCCCCTGGGCGCAGATGGCGTAAACGCGCATGCCATGAGTGCCCGGGGCGATGGCTACGCCGACGCGCCCCATAGGATCGGCCGGGAGGGCTTTGCCCTCGACGGGATTCCAGGTGGAACCCTCGTCGGTGGATTTGTAGATCGCGCCGTCCTGCTTTTTCTTCTTCTCTGGCTCATCCGTGCTGAACGGGTCGTCGGGACGAGTCCACACCGCGGTGTACACGACGCTGGGATTATCGGGATCGGCTTCGACGTCGGCGACGCCCGTTTCCGCATCCTGATAAAGAACTTTCTGCCAGTTTTTGCCGCCGTCGGTGGTCTTGTAGATTCCGCGCTCGGCGCCGGACCAATGATCTCCGGCGGCGGCCACGAGAACAATGTCGGCGTTTCGCGGATCCACCACGATGCCGGTGATGACGTGGGTCTCGCGTAAACCAATATTCGTCCAGGTCAGGCCTGCATCGATCGACTTGTACACGCCGTTGCCCTGAGTCTGCTCGCCGGTTCCCACGTAGACGACTTTGGGATCCGATGGAGCGACTACTAGCGCTCCAATCGAAGCCACGCGCTCCTGATCGAATATCGGCTTCCAGACCTGCCCTCCGTTCTCAGTTTTCCAGACGCCGCCGCCGGGAGTACCGATGTAGTAGATTGCGGGCTGGCTGGGCACTCCGGAGACCGAAGTGATCCGGCCTCCGCGATGCGGACCGATCAGGCGCCACTGCATGGCTTGCAAAAGGTTGGGAGGGACGCCCTGGGCCGTTGCTGCCGCGACAAGGAAGAGAAAAAGGACGCCGGCAATGCTTCTGGCAAAACACTTAACCTTTGTGTGGCTCATTCCGATTTTTTGTGGCTCCTTTTATGCCGCATTGATATAGCCTCGGAGCGGCAGTATAACACTTTGAGTTTCACGGCCCCTGAGGGAGGCCTCTGTCGTATTTGATGCGCCCAACGGAGCCAGAACTGCCTGTGAACTGGCTCTGGCACTTTTCGCGGGAATGGACTAACATTCACCTGCCCGACCGGCGGAACGAGCCGTTGGCGCGAGGTTTTGAGGCGTATGCGTGGCTTTTCCCGCGTGGTTTTCTGCAGTTCCAGGACGAGCGTCTCAAAGTCTGGCGGGTCGCGAACGAACCATCGCCTCTGCGGGTGGAAACAATTCTTCTCCGCGCTGGGCTCGACTCTCGGTATCGGCGCGCTGTTGCTTTCGCTTCTCTCCATCGCAGCGGGGGCGCAATCGGAAGCTACGCAACCCGCACCACCGCAGGCTGCACCTGACACTCAGCCGCATCCTGATCAGACCGCGGCAGAAATTGCCTCGCACGAAGAAGCAACCACATTCAAGGTCAACGTCAAACTGGTGACGGTACGCGTTGTCGTGCGTGACGCTCAAGGCCACGCTGTAGGGAATCTCCATAAAGAAGACTTCGCGCTTTTTGACAGTGGCAAGCCGCAGGTCATCTCCCATTTTTCGGTGGAACAACCGGGAAGCCAGGTTGCCAAGGAACAAACGACTTCGGATGAGAAAGCCGGCGAAAAGCTACCCTCAGTGCCCGAACGCTATATCGCCTTCGTTTTTGACGACCTCCATATAAAGTTTGGCGATTTGGTGCGGTCGCGAACGGCCGCTGAGCGCCATATCGCAACTTTGCTGCCCACCGATCGTGCCGCAATTTTCTCAACTTCGGGGCAAACCACGCTCGACTTCACGGATGATCGGGCGAAATTGCATGACACCCTGCTTCGGCTTCAGCCGCGCCCCATTGCTGGAACGGGGATGGCTGATTGTCCGGACATCAGTTACTACATGGCGGACCTGATCCAGAACAAGAATGATATCCAGGCAGAACAGGCAGCCATTCAGGATGCACTCGGGTGTTCGCCCCTTCCGTCGTCGCCAAACGGGAACCAGCAGGCAGCGTTACAAACCGCAGCCACGGAAGTGCGTGCGGTGGCTCAGCAGGTGCTCGGGATAGGAAGCCAGGAAAGCCGTATCGCTCTGTCGGTGCTGAAGGATGTGGTCCGGAGGATTTCCCTGATGCCGGGTCAGCGCAGCGTGGTGGTTGTGTCGCCAGGATTTCTTACTCCCGAGACGGATATGTTGCAGGACTACATGGATGTGGTTGAACGGGCATTGCACTCCGACGTGATGATTAGCACTCTGGATGCGCGTGGCCTTTACGTTGTCCTTCCGGGGGGCGATATCAGCCGGGAATCACGCCCCCTAAGTCCATTCGCGGCGGCCATGGAACTTCAGTACGAAACGGAAAGCGCTTTGGCTGAAGACGACATTTTGTCGGACCTGGCAAACGCGACTGGCGGGGCTTTCTTCCATAACAACAATGATCTCGATGCGGGATTCAAACAGGTGTCGGCCACGCCTGAATATTTCTACACGTTGGGTTTCTCGCCCCAGAATATAAAACTGGACGGCAGCTATCATAAATTGAAAGTCTCGCTGAAGAACCCTGCCAAGCTGACGCTGCAAACCCGTCGCGGCTATTACGCTCCAAAACATGCCGCAGACCCGGCGGAAGAAGCGAAGCAGGAGATCCAGGACGCCATCTTCTCTCAGGAAGAAATGCACGATCTTCCGGTGGAACTGCATACCCAGTTTTTTAAGTCCAGTGATGCCGAGGCCAAGCTCTCGGTCCTGGCTCACGTGGATGTAAAGAACATTCACTATCGGAAAATAGATGGCCGAAACACAAATGAACTGGCCGTGGTTTCTGCGCTCTTCAATCGGAACGGGATCTTTATTCAGGGAATGCAAAAAAACGTCACGATGCGCTGGAAGGACGAAACGTTGATCAAGCTGGCATCGGGAATCACTTTGAAGACAAGTTTCGATGTTAAGCCCGGCAGCTACCTGGTCCGCTTGGTGGTAAGAGATACGGAGGGACAGTTGATGTCGGCGGAAAACGGCGCTATCGAAATTCCGTAAATGCATTTCGGAAAGACGATTTCGCATCCAAGGGAGCAATGCATATGCAATCTCACCGGGTAACTCTTTTGACCGGAACGATCCGCATCGCCATTGTCGTTCTCTTTTTGCATTTGGCACGGGCTCAGCAGGCGGCCAGGGAGACGAGCACCTCTGGCACATCGACCATCCACACCGAGACACGGTTGGTGCTGGTGGACACGGTGGTGACCGACAAGAGTGGCAAGTACATCCGCGATCTCACCGCCAAGAACTTTAAGGTCTTCGAAGATAATAAGGAACAACCGATCAAGAGTTTTTCCCTCGAGGACGACGGCGCGTCGCCAGGCAAGGCCCCGACCCGGTACGTGGTCCTTTTCTTTGACAACTCGACAATGCACATCCAGGACCAGATGAGAGCCCGGCAGGAGGCGGCTAAGTTCATTGACGCAAACAGCGCTCCCAACCATTTGATCGCGGTGGTTGACTTCGTTGGCTCGGTGCATATTGCGCAGAATTTTACCGCCGATGCCGCTCGTCTGAAACAGGCCGTAGCCGCACTGAAATCGTCGTCGGTAGCGCCTAATTCTGCGCCGCCGGTGGAAGTCGCATCTCTGACTTCGCCGATGACGCCGATCGGTGGACCTTCTTTCTTTGGGGATCCGGAAGCCGACTTTGGGGCGCGCACCTTAATGATCGCGCTGCAAGACGTGGCCAAAGGCCTTGGCCCCGTACCTGGCCGTAAGACACTGGTGCTGTTAACCTCCGGCTTTCCCGCGACGCCGGAGCGTCAGTCGGAGTTGACCTCGGTGATTTCGGTGTGCAACCGGTACAACGTCGCCGTCTATCCTCTTGATGTGCGCGGTTTGGTGGCTGGTATTCGTGACATTACTCAAGGCGCACTTATGCGCTCGCCTTCGCGTCCGGGGGCGGGACGATTTAGGACGGGGCAAACTAAGTCGGGCCAATTGAAGTCCGCCACTCTCTCCTGCACCGGAACACGGAGTGTGCGGTATCCCATTAAGCTCGCCTACTTTGCTCCCGCCCAGCACGGAGGTGGCGGAGGCCACGGCGGCGGAGGGGGAGGCGCTGGTGGCGGCGGAGGCCATGGCGGCGGTGGGGGAAGCGGTGGTGGTGGTGGCACGGGTGGAACTGGCGGGGGAACTCGTGGTGGTCGGGGATCAAGTGGGGCGAGCCCTAGCCAAATGTACGGAGTGAATCCGTACAATCAACCCCGACAAATCGTCCCCCCAATTCCTGACGTTTCGCTCAACCAGCAAATCCTCTATCAACTGGCTGAAGGAACAGGTGGGTTCGTCATTGTCAATTCCAATGATCTGGCGGGCGGTCTGGAGAAGATTGCCAGGGATCAATCGCAATATTACGTTCTCGGCTATGCGCCCCCCGAATCAACCGAGGGTAGTTGTCACACGCTGCGCGTGAAGGTCGACCACGCCGGAATTGTGGTCCGCGCCCGCAGTGGATATTGCAACGTGAGGCCGCTCGACATGCTGGCAGGGAATCCCCTCGAGAAAAGTTTGGAAACTCGCGTAAGCGGCGAGATGACCGGAAACGTTAGGGCCGATATACAAGCCCCCCTCTTTTATACATCGCCAAATACGGCGCGGGTGAATCTGACGATGGACGTTCCGTCCACCGCGTTGAAGTTTGAGAAGCTCAAGGGCAAGCAGCACGCGGCGCTCAACGTACTCGGAATCGCCTACACGCCGGATGGTACGATCGCAGCCCGGTTCAGCGACACGGTAAATTTCGATCTTGAAGACAAGAAGGAATTGGAAGAGTTCGAGAAGCGACCCGTGCACTATGAGAACCAGTTTGCCGTCACGTCTGGCCAGTACGTTCTCAAGATAGTGTTCAGCTCGGGAAATGAAAGTTTTGGCAAGTTGCAATTGCCTCTCTTCGTCGACGCCTATGATGGCAAACAGTTCAGCATGAGTTCCATGGCGCTGAGCAATGAGATAGTGCCGGTTTCGACTCTGTCCACAGCTCTCGACTCAGAATTGCTCGCGGATCGGACGCCGTTGGTCGTGCGTGACATGCGGATCACGCCTTCCGCCTCCAATCGTTTCCAGAAGACAGACAGTGCGGCTCTCTACGCGGAAGTTTATGCACCGCTGCTCGACAGCCCCAACCCTCCTAAAGTTGGGGTTGTTCTTGCCATCTGGGATCGCAAGAGCGGCCAGAAGAGGGTGGATTTCAAAACCACACCTACGAATCAGGCGGGGAATCGCGTCGTTCGGGTGGGACTCAAGGTACCGGTGGATGCGCTCGGCCCTGGGTCTTATCGCGTCGAGCTCATTGCGGAGGACTCGGTTGGAAACCACACTAATCCGCGCATGGCTTATTTCGAAGTAGAGTAAGAGCGGCAAGCGCGCAAGCGCGTCAGGGAGGTTTATATGCAATCTCGGCGAGTGATTCTCTTGATCGGAACGGTCTGCATGACAATTTGCCAAGTGGCTCTTTCTTCGCGTTTGATGCAGGCTCAGCAGCCGGCTCCCGCAGCCTCCACCGGAGACGCAACCACCATCCACGTGGAGACGCGGGAGGTGCCGGTGGACACGGTAGTGACCGACAAGAAGGGGAACTACGTCCGCGATCTCACCGTCAAGGATTTTAAAGTCTGGGAAGACAACAAGGAACAACCGATCAAGAGTTTTTCCTTTCAAGAAGGCACTGCGTCGGGGAAAGAGCAGAAGCAGTATTTGGTCCTCTTGTTTGACAACTCGACGATGGACATGGGCGACCAGATGAGAGCGCGGGAAGCGGCGGGTAAGTTTATCGATGCCAATGCTGCTCCCAACCGTTTAATCGCGGTGGTTGATTTCGGCGGGACAGTGCGAATTGCTCAGAACTTTACCGCGGATGCGGCTCGTTTGAAGCAGGTCGTCGCCGGGCTGAAAACGTCGGCGGTTTCGCCAAACGCCCCTCCGGTCGAGGTTGCGTCGCTTGGCGCGCCTCTGGCCACGTCTCCCATGGGCGCCGCTCCTCTTGGCATGCCTTCTTTGGGCAACGCAGAAGCTGATTTTGGGGCACGCAGCATAATGCTGGCTCTGCGAAGCCTGGCAAAAAGCCTTGGCACAGTGCCTGGCCGTAAGACCCTGGTGCTGTTGACCTCTGGCTTTTCCATTACGCCGGAACTTCAGTCGGAGCTGACCGCAGTCATTTCGACCTGCAATCGTTACAATGTCGCCGTCTATCCTGTGGACGTCCGTGGCCTCGTCGCCAGCACGGTCGCGGGGCCTCACTCGCTCTTGCGATCTCCATCGCATCCCGGGTCCGGCCAATTGCAGTCCGCGACTCTTACGTATACAGGAAATCTGACCGCGCTCTATCCCTTCAAGCTGGCTTATTTCGATCCCGGACAGCGCGGCGGTACGGGAGGCGGGGGCGGCGGTGGGGGCGGCGGCCACGGCGGTGGGACTGGTGGCGGGGGTGGCACGGGTGGGGGCGGGGGTGGCGCCCACACCGGCGGGACCGGCGGCGGCACGGGTGGGGGCGGGGGCGCTCGTACGGGCGGAGGAGGCACAACGAGTACGATGAGCCCAGGCCAGATGTACGTAACACCTCAATATCCTCAGCCCCGGCTGATCGTTCCTGAAATTCAGAATGTTGCAGACAAACAGCAAATTCTCTATCAACTCGCCGAGGGCACGGGCGGGTTTGTCATCGTCAATTCCAATGATCTGGTTGGCGGCCTGCAAAGGATCGCGAACGACCAATCGCAATACTACGTGCTCAGCTATACGCCTCCGCAGTCGCCTGAGGGTAGCTGTCATACGCTGCGCGTGAAGGTTGACCGCGGTGGAACCATCGTCCGCGCCCGCAGTGGATACTGCAACGAGAGGCCTAAGGACCTGCTTGCAGGAAACCCGGTCGAAAAAGCGATGGAAACGCGCGTAACCGGTGAGATGGCCGGAAATGTCACCGGCACCATGCAAGCTCCGTTCTTCTACACTTCACCGAACACGGCCCGAGTGAACCTGGCCATTGGCATCCCGTCCAACGCGCTGAAGTTTGAAAAGGTAAAGGGGAAGCAGCATTCGTCGGTCAACGTGCTCGGCATCGCCTACAAGCCCGACGGCACGATTGCAGCCCGGTTCAGCGACACCGTCGACCTCGATTTTGACGGTAAGAAGGAGGTGGAAGAGTTCCAGAAGCAGCCCTTCCATTATGAGAACCAGTTTGATGTTGCCTCCGGCCAGTACGATCTCAAAGTAGTTTTCAGCTCGGGAAATGAAAGTTTTGGCAAGCTGCAATTGCCCCTGGTCATCGATCCCTACGATGGCAAGCAGTTCAGTATGAGCGGGGTGGCGTTGAGCAACGCGGTGCAACGGGTGTCCGATCTGTCGACCGGCCTCGACTCGGAGTTGCTCGCCGACCGGACACCGCTGGTGGTGCAAGGGATTCAGGTTGTTCCCTCCGACTGCAATCGGTTCAAGAAAACGGACAATGCGGCTGTCTACGTGGAAATCTATGCACCGCTCCTGACCGGACCGAATCCTCCACAGGTGGGAGTTGAGCTGGTCGTCGTCGATCGCAAGACAGGAGAGAAAAAAGTGGACGTCGCATCCCGGGCAACCACCCAACCCGGGAGCGCCGTCGTTCCCATAGGGCTGAAGCTGCCAGTAGCTTCGCTTGCCCCGGGCTCCTATCGAGCCGAGTTACGGGCGGTAGACTCGGTTAACAATACCGCCAAGCCACGCAGTGTCGACTTCGAGGTTGAGTAGGCCATCAAGGTCACCGCGAGCGAGGTGATACCATCTTGCAGGGCGAAGTCGCTACAGGCGCGGGCGTTATCGTCCGAGCAGTTGTGACTCAAATGCGTCCGTGATTCGATCAGTCTCACCTCAAGATGAAGAAGCTCTTTGGAAACAGCGCGTTGGTTTGTGTCTTAGCGATTTTTCTGAATCCTTTTCTAAACGGAGCTGCCGCGGGTGACGCGGGAAAGAACGATATCCTGATCGCCGCTATGCAGCGGGAACTGCACCGAGCCCAAAGTGATTTGGGGAAACTCGATCCTGCTCCTTACTTCATCAGCTATTCCGTCTACGATCAAGATTCGGCGATGGTCGTCGGAAGCCAGGGCAGCCTGATCAATTCCATCCATGCCCGCAGGCGATCGGCCGACGTGATCGTGCGCGTGGGAACTGCCGCGCTGGATAATACTCACGAAGCGAATCGCGGCTCCGCTCTGACCTCCGGATCACTCCCTCTCAATGACGACCGTAACGCCATCGAGCATGTTCTTTGGCAACTCACCTACGGTGAATATCGCAAAGCGTCGCAGGCCTACTTGAACGTCAAGACCACGACCCAGGTTCACGCTCAGGAAGAGGACACTTCGCCGGACTTTTCCCAGGAGGCTCCGCAAAGCCACGCGGACTATCAGGATCTTTCCTCGGCGCCGGATCACCGGATTTTGGAAGAGATAGCTCGGCGTTACTCCGCATATTTCCGTAAATATCCCTACATTTATTCGTCGAATGTGGTGCTCTCGGCACAGAGGATGCGGTCTCGCTTCGTTTCTACCGAGGGCAGTCACGTCGTCAGCACCGGTGACTGGGTCCGGCTCGCGATTGAGGCGGAAACCCGCGCCGACGACGGCATGGAATTGATGCGAGTCGAAACGTTCCAAGCGGAGAATCCGTCACACTTGCCCGCCGAAGCGGAAATTACCGCACGCATGGAGAAAATGGCCTCCGACTTGAAAGCTCTCAGGGCGGCGCCCGTCGCCGAACCATTCGATGGACCAGCGTTACTCTCGGGGCGTGCTGCAGCGGTGTTTTTCCACGAGGTTCTCGGACATCGGCTGGAGGGCCATCGCCAGCGCGGCGAGCAAGAGGGACAGACGTTCACCAAGAAGGTCAATCAGCCGGTTCTGCCGGAGTTTCTCAGCGTAACCGATGATCCCACCGCTCGCTCGCTGAACGGCATGGACCTGGGCGGTTGGTATGAGTACGACGAAGAGGGCATGCCCGCTGTCCGAGTTGAAGTCATCAAGAACGGGATCCTGAAGAGCTTCCTGATGTCGCGCATGCCCATCAAGGATTTTGACAAGTCGAACGGCCACGGACGCGCGCAGGCAGGCTTGATGGTCACCGGACGCCAGGGCAATCTGATTGTCACCTCATCGCGCACGACCAAGGATTCAGAACTGCGGCAAAAACTGATCGACGAAATCAAGAAGCAAGGAAAACCCTACGGACTGTACTTCGAAGACATCCAGGGAGGCTTCACATTAACCCAACGGACGATGCCGCAAGCCTTTCAAGTGCTGCCGGTTTTGGTGTGGCGCGTCTATCCCGACGGCCGCCCCGATGAACTGGTACGCGGCGTGGATATTGTGGGAACTCCTCTGGCGGCCATGAACCGCATTCTGCTCACGGGAGAGAAAATTGAAGTCTTCAATGGCATGTGCGGTGCGGAGTCGGGCAGTGTACCCGTGTCGGCTGCGGCACCAGCCATGCTTTTCTCCGAGATCGAAGTGCAGAAGCGAGCCCACTCCCTGAACCGCCCACCGATTCTTCCGCCCCCAGGCTTCGAGGCCACGGAGACGAAAGCCGGAGGCCGTCCGTGAGCCCAATTCAATGGAGCGACGGGCGTCCCCGCCTGTCCGCGAAGAAGCAAGCCTGCGCAATATTTCTAGCATTCCTAATCAGCCTGTTTGTGCCTGCAGCCTGCGCGCAAGCGAAAGACACGCAAACATCCGCCGACGACGATCCAGTCCTGCAAGCCATGCGAGCCGAACTCGAGCGCTCCAAGTCCGACCTCAAGCTGGAAGGAATGGCTGCGCCTTACTACATCGACTATCACGTCATAGACATGGAAACGCACGCGGCCGAGGCGGCGTTTGGAGCCTTGCGCACGGATGTCCGCGTGCGTTTTCGATTCCTTCGTGTCGTCGTCCGCGTTGGTGACTACAAGCAGGACAGTTTTTTCGGCCAGGGCCAGGGTGGGCTGGACTTTATGCCTCTGGATAACGATATCGTCGCCCTGCGCCACGAGATCTGGCTCGCGACCGACAGTGCCTACAAGGCGGCAACCGAGGCTCTGACTGCAAAGCAAGCAAGGCTGAAGCAGTTTGCCGTCGATCAACCGGTAGATGATTTTGCCCGTGCCGAACCAGTAGTTTCGATCGGCCCCTCGGCCAAGCTGGATTTCGATTCTCAGCCCTGGCTCAAGATGCTGCAGGATGCATCCGCCCTGTACAAAACCGATGACCACATCGAGTCCTTCGACTCGGCCCTGAATTTCGCCGCCGTCACTCGCTATTTTGTCAGTTCAGAAGGCGCGGTGGTTCGCACTGGCCAAAACGTTTACGATTTGCGAATCGCTGGGACTACCCAGGCCTCAGATGGCATGCGGCTGGACCGCTCGCATGGATATGCGGTCACTGATATCAAGGAACTCCCATCAGAAGAAAAGCTGCTGGCCGATGCCACCAAACTGCTCGCGACCTTGAAGGAGCTGCGCGATGCCCCCATCGCCGACGAAGAATACCGCGGCCCCGTGCTGTTCTCCGCCGACGCGGCCTCGACAGTCTTTTCCGATCTGGTGGGTGAAAACGTTCTCGGCCTCAAACCCGAACTGGGCCAGCCCGCCCGCACCAAGGGAGCCTTCGCCACCAGCTACAAGTCCCGCGTCCTCCCCGATTTTCTCTCGGTGGTGGACGATCCCACGCTCGCCTCGATGAATGGGCGAAGCCTCATGGGCAAGTATGACGTCGACGACGAAGGGGTGAAGGCGGTGTCCGTCTCCGTCATCGAGAACGGCAAGCTGGTGAACTATTTGATGGGGAGAGAGCCGATTCGAGATTTCCCCGCGTCCAACGGCCACGGCCGCGCCCGCCTGCCGCAGAATTACCCCGGGCCGAGTCTCGGGAACATGATTGTGCGCTCCTCCGAGACTTCTTCACCCGAGGAGTTGAAGAAGAAACTCATCGAAATCTGCCAACAGCGCGAACTTCCCTATGGATACTACATTGAGACCCTCAGCCCACAACGCGTTCCCCGCTTGCTGTATAAAGTCTGGGCAAAAGATGGCCACGAGGAACTGGTGCGCGGAGCGATTTTCGGCGACCTGGACACACGCACATTGCGAAACGACTTAATCGCTGTTGGGAATGATGTGAACGTCGAGAACCACCCGCTGAACATCCCGCACAGCGTCATCAACCCGTCCATCCTCTTCGATGAACTGGAGGTAAAGCGCGCCAATGCCAACAAAGAGAAACTTCCGGACTACCCAGCGCCAGCGGTAGCGTCGAAATAACTCCGGTGGGGACAGCCGCCCCCGGCTGTCCGGGCGAGCGAAGCTCGCCAGTTGCTAGCAGCACGAAAACGCACGTGTACGACATCATTCAATTGGAACGTCCCAACTGCGGAGCTTTGCTCCGCCGGACAGCCGGGGGCGGCTGTCCCCACCGGACTGTGGCCTCAGCTTGCCGCCCATGACCCCGGCCTGTAGCATAGAGATAGTTAATTCTTCCCTAGCACCCTTTTAGTATTCCCAGGAGGCTTTATGGCAACCGATCTCTTAACCGGGCCGACCATCATGGGCGCGGCTACCCGGACCAAGGTGTACAAGAACTTTATCGATGGCGAATGGGTCGAAGCGTCGACCGGACAGACTTTTGAAAATTGCAATCCCGCTGACACTCGCGATGTGATTGGCATCTTCCAAAGGTCGGGCAAAGCGGACGTTGATGCTGCCGTCGGGGCCGCGAAGCAGGCCTTCGCCAAGTGGCGTCTGATTCCTGCTCCGCGTCGCGCTGAAATCATCTACCGCGCCGCCGAGATGCTGATGGAGCGCAAGGAAGATTACGCCCGCGACATGACTCGCGAAATGGGCAAGATCCTGAAAGAAACCCGAGGCGATGTGCAAGAGGCTGTCGACACTGCTTATTACATGGCCGGCGAAGGCCGCCGCATGTTCGGACCGACCACTCCTTCGGAGTTGCCCAATAAGTTCGCCATGGCGGTGCGCCAACCCATCGGCATCTGTGGAATGATTACTCCGTGGAACTTCCCGATGGCGATTCCGTCGTGGAAGCTTTTGCCCGCGCTGGTCTGCGGCAACACCTGCGTGATCAAGCCGGCGCAGGATACTCCGCTTTCAACTTTTAATCTGGTGCGTGTTCTTTACGACGCCGGCCTGCCTCGGGGCGTGGTGAACATCGTGACGGGCTTCGGCTCCGAGGTCGGCACGCCGATCACCGAGCACGCCGACGTGAAAGCCATATCTTTAACTGGGTCGAGCGCGGTAGGGCGCATCGTGGGGACGACCGCGGCCAAGAGCTTCAAACATTGTTCGCTCGAGCTCGGCGGCAAGAATCCCATGATTGTGCTCGACGACGCCAACCTCGACCTCGCGATTGAAGGCGGACTGTGGGGAGGCTTTGGAACCACTGGCCAACGCTGCACCGCGACCAGCCGGATTATTGTGCAGAAAGGCATCTACCGCGAATTCATCGAACAATACGTGGAGCGCGCGAAGGCGCTGAAGGTCGGCAATGGTCTGGATGAAACGGTCGAGATGGGTCCGGCGATCAACGAAAACCAACTCAAGACCGACCTCAGCTATGTGGACATCGGCAAGGCTGAGGGTGCTCGCTTGAAATCCGGCGGCAACCGCCTCGATAAGGGCGAATATCAGTCCGGCTATTTTATGGAGCCCACCGTGTTCGTCGATGTCGACCCCCAGATGCGCATTGCGCAGGAGGAAATTTTTGGCCCGGTGGTCTCGATCATCGCGTGCGACGATCTCGAAGATGCCATCGAGATTGCCAATGGCATCGACTACGGATTGTCTTCCGCGCTCTACACCAAGGACGTGAACAAGGCCTTCGTGGCCATGCGCGACCTTCAGGCTGGAATTACTTATATCAACGCGCCGACGATTGGCGCCGAAGTGCATCTGCCTTTCGGTGGAGTAAAGGCTACCGGGAATGGCCATCGCGAGGGCGGTCTGGGCGCAATCGACTTCTTCAGCGAGTGGAAGTCGATTTATGTTGACTACTCTGATCGCTTGCAGAAGGCGCAGATTGATCGCGTAGATTGAAGCAGGTCTAAAAGTTCGCTAAGGACAATCACAGGGACCTGGAGTTCTTCATGCCTACCACTCAAAGCCGCGAAATCGCCGCTGCCTCTCGCCTCGACAATGTCCGTTACGCCATCCGCGATCTGGCCTCCGTCGCCAATGAGATCACAGCGCAGGGCCACAAGGTCATACCGCTGAACATCGGCGATCCCAACGTCTTCGACTTCCGGACTCCGCCTCACCTGATCGAAGCGGTGCACCAGGCGATGCGCGATAACAAGAACGGCTACGCGCCTTCTCCGGGAATCAAGCCGGCGCTGGATGCGATTCGCGGCGAGGCTGCGCGCAAGGGAATCACTTCGGTGCAGGACGTTTTCGTGACTAATGGAGTGAGCGAAACCGTGGACGCCTGCCTGACCGCGTTGCTCAATCCCGGGGACGACCTGCTGACGCCGTGCCCGGATTATCCGCTGTACTCGGCTTTGCTAACCAAGCTTGGCATTCGGCTGAATACCTATTACCTGAATGAAGAAGATGGTTGGCAGCCTGAACTCGACGACATAAGGAAGAAAATCACGCCGCGTACGCGCGGCATTGTGCTCATCAATCCCAATAATCCCACAGGCTCGGTGTGTACACGGGCGATGCTGGAGCAGATCGCCGAGCTAGCAAGGCAACACAATCTGCTCATTTTTGCAGACGAGATTTACGACAAGCTTATTCTCGACAGTGGTCAAACAAAAGATGACGAGCATATTTCGATTGCTGCCGTCGCGCCCGACGTCCCGATGGTAACGTTCGGCGGACTTTCTAAGAATTATCTCGTCCCCGGCTGGCGCATCGGATGGGGTATCGTGAGCGGCGAAGCGGCAAGCGTAAAGAACTACAACGAAGGCATTCAGCGGCTGCTGCGGGCGCGGTTGTGCGCGAATCATCCTGAGCAGTATGCGATCAAGCCGGCGCTCGAGGGACCACAGGATCACTTGATCGAAGTCCGAAAGAAGCTGCGCAGCCGCCGTGATCTTACAGTGCAGTGGTGCAACTCGACCCCCCGCGTCAGTTGCGTCTCACCGCGCGGCGCGTTTTACGCCTATCCCCGAATCGATATTCCCGAAGGCGATGATGTGTTCGTGAAGGAGCTTATTGTTCAGAAGCACGTGATGGTGGTCCACGGCTCCGGCTTCGGGCAAAAGCCCGGGACCAAGCACTTTCGCATCGTCTTCCTGCCGGACGAGAAGACGCTGTCGAGCGCCTACGCCGCGATTGGTGACTTTATCAGCAGGAGATACCGGTTGGGGTGACCCGCCCTTGCACGCTTCCTCACCGTAAAATCTCCAACCCCGCTCCCAATAAGGAGCGAGGTTGGAGCAAGTCGAACAGCAAAAGACTCCAATGTTACTTGGACGCTTTCGGCGAACCTGGATCACTTAGATTGTGTGGCCGCGCGCGCCCTGCCTTTTTGGCATCGTCCGCACTATTGATCAGAGTCGCCGTACTGAACGAGCTGAACACAAAAGAGTTGTGGGTGCCGTTGTTGGTGGAGTTATAGCACCACAACTGGAAGGCGTCGCCCGCGAAGATAAAGATCGAATCGGAGGCTGCCGCCTGTTGAAAGAGGCCCGCGTTGACCGGAACTCCAGCACTAGATCCACCTTGACTGTCGAAATTCCCTTTGCCGTTGTTCACCGTAGTCGTGTAGCAGTAGGCGCCTTCGCCTTGGGCAATATCGAGGAGCGCTGTAGCGTTGACGTAGTACTGTCCCGTAGTCTGCACGGTATTGCTCTGCGCGATCAAGCTACCGGGAAAGCCAGCCAGACCGCCGGAGGAACCCGACGAATAAGCGTAGCCCACGGAAATTCCCGGAGGTCCTTGGGGGCCGGTCGGTCCCTGCGGCCCGGTGGCTCCCTTCGGCCCCTGAGGACCCCGCGGTCCTACCTGGTTCCAGCTAATCTTGTGCTCGGTCGATTTACAGATCGTAGCTTTACTCACAATCCTGATGGCACCGGTTGCGTTGTTGACGCAGCCATAATAAGTCACTACTGCGGGCGGCAGGATTGCGTCGGCTGATGCTGCCGATCGCTGAGCAGCCATAGGCAGAACACAGCAAGCGAGCAGAAAGAACGCACATACACAAACACTGATGCGAAACATAGATTCTCCTTTTTAGTTGTTTATTTGCTAACTTGTTTTGATTTACTAGCGTTAGTACCGAGGGGCCGAGACTGCCGACGATGCAGCGCACACCAGACAGAAAAACTGGTTAGTCTACTACTAATTATGTGACTGTCGCGTGTGAGCCTGACCGGCGGCCCCTGACTCCTGCCCCAACATCACCGATCCAGAGCTCTTCCCCAATTCCGAATGACGGCCCCTGGGCCCGAGCGCCCGGGGCCGTATTGCGTCCGGGAAGGCAAACCTTCTCCCCCGAGAGTTTGTCCTCCCAGAAAATCCATTGCCTACTTAACGTGGAGCGTTGGCCTGCAGCAACTGCGTGACCGGACGCATGGGAACAGGCACCCTCGCTCTTGATCTACTTACTCACGACCACATTCGCGTACATAGTGTCGCTGGCACTGATTTCGTTTCAGTCGTTGCGCGGCATACACGCTCATCCGGTCGGATCAGAGTTTAACCAGGTGCTTGCCGCCTCAGCATCAGATTCGACAGCTTTCGCTGTCGCAGGAATCCAACCGCAGCCTCCTCAGTCTTTCAAAGCGCGGAATCGAGGCAGAAGGGGTCAGTAAGCAAAGAAGATTTTTGGGCTACCGTTCCCCCGAACGCCTAATCCCTTTGCGTTGCGCACATTCTCCTATCCGGTTGGCACAATCAATGCATTGCAGGTGAATTGCAGGTGAATCGCAGGTGAGCCGTTAAGCCATTGAAAATACAGCTAGATACATTTCTTATGCCGGGTTTTGGCTAGGCCAGTGGTACAATCCCCCGGTTAAAACCTGCCCCGTAGCGGGTCTGGTCGATCGAAAGTTCCCGGTTGATCTTCCGTTTTGGACCGTTTGAGGCGAAGACGTGTGCCCAGGAGTTGTCCAAAAACGGGACGACGGTTAGGCTTCGCGGC